>OUNM010486030.1_pt1 | contig 13944 bp, 14 predicted proteins | sample 1769961 | NCBI WGS metagenome assembly OUNM01 (sample SAMEA3914820, study PRJEB12502) | metagenome | biome: forest; material: soil | place: USA | collected 2012-03-12 | depth 0.3 m | reverse complement strand
GCGTGGGCGAGCGGTTCTGCGTCCGCAACTCCGGTGTCCGAGCGGTCACCGAGGGCGTGGGCGACCACGGCTGCGAGTACATGACCGGCGGCCGCGTCGTCGTCCTCGGCCAGACCGGCCGTAACTTCGCGGCCGGCATGTCGGGCGGCGTGGCCTGGGTCCTCGACCTGCAGTCCCAGCGCGTCAACCCCGAGCTGGTCGAGCTCGGCCCCGTCACGGGCGACGCGGCCGTCGAGCTCGAGGAGCTGGTGCGGGCGCACCTGGAGGAGACCGGCTCGACGGTCGCCGAGGAGCTGCTCGCCGACTGGGAGACCTCGTTGACGCGGTTCACCGAGGTCATGCCCACCGACTACCGCAAATCGCTGGAGGCGAAGGCCAAGGCCCAGGCCGACGGCCTCGACGAGAACGAGACCGCCCACGCGATGATGGAGGCCCTTCATGGCTGAGACGTTGCTTCCCACCTCGATGATGGAGGGCTGCGCGGATGGCTGACCCCCGTGGCTTCCTCAAGAGCGGCCGTGAGGTCGCCGAGCGGCGTCCGGTCGAGGAACGGATCAAGGACTGGCACGAGGTCTACCCGGGCTCGGCCGGCCGCGCGCTGCTGCCGATCATCACCGAGCAGGCGGGCCGCTGCATGGACTGCGGCATCCCGTTCTGCCACCAGGGCTGCCCGCTCGGGAACATCATCCCGGAGTGGAACGACCTGGTCTGGCGCGACGACTGGGAGGGCGCGATCGAGCGCCTGCACGCGACCAACAACTTCCCGGAGTTCACCGGTCGTCTCTGCCCGGCGCCCTGCGAGACCGCGTGCGTGCTGGGCATCAACGCTGAGTTCACTTCTGGCCCGGTGACGATCAAGAACGTCGAGGTCTCGATCATCGACAAGGCGTGGGAGTCCGGCCTGGTCCGGCCCCAGCCGCCGGAGTGGCTCTCCGGCCGCACCGTCGCGGTGATCGGGTCGGGCCCCGCGGGCCTGGCGGCCGCCCAGCAGCTCACCCGCGCGGGCCACACGGTCGCCGTGTACGAGCGGGCCGACAAGATCGGCGGGCTCCTGCGCTACGGCATCCCCGAGTTCAAGATGGAGAAGCAGCACCTCGACAAGCGTCTCGAGCAGATGCGCCGCGAGGGCACCGTGTTCCGCGCCGGGGTCAACGTGGGCGAGGACCAGCTCACCGGCAGCAAGCTCCGGGACCGGTACGACGCGGTGGTGCTCGCCATGGGTGCGACCGCGGCCCGCGACCTGCCGGCGCCCGGTCGCGAGCTGAACGGCATCCACCAGGCGATGGAGTTCCTGCCCCAGGCCAACCGGGTCGCGCTCGGCGAAGCTCCGACACAGGATGGCTCCGGCCAGATCAGCGCCGCCGGCAAGAACGTCGTGATCATCGGCGGCGGCGACACCGGCGCGGACTGCCTCGGCACGGCCACCCGGCAGGGCGCCGCCTCGATCACGCAGCTGGAGATCATGGCGGAGCCGCCCGAGGCGCGGCCGGCCGGCCAGCCCTGGCCGACCTACCCGATGATCTTCCGCGTCTCCTCGGCGCACGAGGAGGCGGGCGACCGGATCTACGCCGCGTCGACCAGAGAGTTCCTGGGCGACGAGGACGGCAACGTCCGCGCGCTGCGGTTGGTCGACGTCCGGATGGAGGACGGCAGGTTCGCCGAGGTCGAGGGCACCGAGCGGGAGATCCCGGCGGAGCTGGTGCTGCTCGCGATGGGCTTCACCGGACCCGAGAGGCCGGGCCTCGTCGAGCAGCTCGGCGTGGACCTCGACGAGCGCGGTAACGTCGCTCGCGACGCGTCGTACCAGTCCTCGGTCGAGGGCGTGTTCGTGGCCGGTGACGCCGGCCGCGGGCAGTCGCTGATCGTCTGGGCGATCGCCGAAGGGCGGGCTGCAGCGGCCGCGGTGGACCGATATCTCACGGGTTCCACCAACCTGCCGGCGCCGATCCCGCCGACGGAACGGCCCCTCGTCGTGTGAACAATGGGTGGCCGGACCGGAGTTAGGTCTTTGAACGATCAAAGTCGCGGTAGGGTGAAGCACGTGCGTAGAGCCAAGATCGTCTGCACCCTCGGCCCGGCCACCTCCTCCCCGCGGCGGATCCGCGAGCTCGTGTACGCGGGGATGGACGTCGCCCGGCTGAACATGAGCCACGGCAGCCACGAGGACCACGCCGAGGCGTACCGTCTCGTCCGCGAGGCCTCGGACGCGAGCGGTCACGGAGTGGGCATCTTCGCCGACCTCCAGGGGCCGAAGATCCGCCTCGAGACGTTCGCGGACGGCCCGGTGACGCTGCACCGCGGCCAGGAGTGGACGATCACCACGCGCGAGGTGCCGGGTGACGACAAGATCGCCGGCACGACGTACAAGGGGCTGCCCGGCGACGTGAAGCCCGGCGACCCGATCCTGATCGACGACGGCAAGGTCCGGCTGCGGGTGATCTCGGTCGACGACACCGACGTGGTGACGGAGGTGCTGGTCGGGGGCAAGGTCAGCAACCACAAGGGCATCAACCTTCCCGGGGTCGCCGTGTCGGTGCCGGCGCTGTCGGACAAGGACGAGCGCGACCTGCGGTTCGCGCTGGGCCTGACCGTCGACTTCATCGCGCTGAGCTTCGTGCGCGACGCCAAGGACGTCGAGGACGTCCGCCGGGTGATGGACGAGGTCGGCGTGCACGTCCCGGTGATCGCGAAGATCGAGAAGCCGCAGGCGATCGAGAACCTCGACGAGATCATCGCGGCGTTCGACGGCTTCATGGTCGCCCGCGGCGACCTGGGCGTCGAGTGCCCGCTGGAGGACGTGCCGTTCCTGCAGAAGCGGATCGTCGAGAAGGCCCGCCTCAACGCGAAGCCGGTCATCGTCGCCACCCAGATGCTCGAGTCGATGATCACCAACCCCGCGCCGACCCGCGCCGAGGCGTCCGACGTGGCGAACGCCGTCCTCGACGGCACCGACGCGGTGATGCTGTCCGGCGAGACCAGCGTGGGGGAGTACCCCGTGCACACCGTCGAGACGATGGCCCGGATCATCACCGCGACCGAGCAGCACGCCCTTGAGGAGGACTCCCTCGCGCGGGTGGCCACCATCGACTGGGACCCGCACACCCGCGGTGGTGTGATCGCCAAGGCCGCCGAGGAGGTCGCCCAGCGGGTCGGCGCCAAGTACGTCGTGGCCTTCACCCAGAGCGGTGACTCCGCGAAGCGCATGTCGCGCCTGCGCGGCCCGATCCCGATCCTCGCGTTCACCCCCCTCGCGCAGGTGCGCTCGCAGCTCGCCCTGAGCTGGGGCGTGGAGACCTTCAAGACCCAGTCGGTCGAGCACACCGACGAGATGGTCCGCCAGGTCGACGAGCAGCTGCTCCAGATCGGCCGGGTGTCGGAGGGCGACCTGGTCGTCATCATCGCCGGCAGCCCCCCGGGCATCCCCGGCTCGACCAACGCGCTGCGCATCCATCGGATGGGCGACGCGATCAACGAGGTGGCCCCGGCGTACAAGCGGCTGGGCTGACCCGGCCGGACGACCCATGGCGCTCGCCGTCTGCCTCCTCTTCGACGGCCGGTCCGACCGCCTGGTCCGCTCGCTGTGGTCGCGCCTCGAGGCGCAGGGCATCCGCACGCTGGAGACCCACACCCATCTCCGGCACCGGCCGCACCTGTCGTACGCCGTCCTCCGCGCCTGGGAGCTGGACCGCGTCCGCGACGCGGTCGGCGCGCTGCCCGACGAGGCGCCGTTCCTGGTCGAGACGCACGGCTCGCTGCTGTTCCCGCGCGGCCGGGTCGCGCTCGCCGTCTCGCTCCCTGGCGCGGTCGCCGTACGCCAGGAGCGGGTGGCGCGGACGCTCGAGGAGGCGGGTGCCGAGCTGCACCGGCACTACCGTCCCGGCCACTGGGTCCCGCACGTCTCGGTCGCGACCCGTGCCCAGGGCGCGGCCCAGGCGGCCGCGGTCGCGACGATCGCCGACACCCTGCCGATGGAGCTGGTCGTCGAGCGGGCCGCGCTGATCGACAGCGGGACGGGGGAGACCTGGTGGCTGCCCGTGCTGCCGTGAGGCGACGACGCAGTGCCCCGGGTGGGATTCGAACCCACACTGGACGGTGTTTGAGACCGCTTCCTCTGCCGTTGGGATACCGGGGCCGACAGGCGGCAGCACCTTAACCGACCCATCCCGAAGGACCCCCTTGGCGAAAGTCGAGTGACATACTAGAGTTTCGGGCATGTCCTGGATCTGGAAGCCGTGGGGGTGGGCCACCGCGAGCAACGCCGCCGCGCTCGCCAACGCCCGCGCCGCCGCGACCGAGCTGAGCCGGCTCCGGGTGGAGCGCGACGACGTCGAGCTGTTCCTCGCGGGGCGGTCCGCCGCCGTACGACGCGTGGGGGCCGGTTAACCTTCTGCCCGTGAGTGAGCAGCCCAGCCCGGTGTCCGCACCCCGTCGTGTCGTCATCGCCGAGGACGAGGTGCTCATCCGGATGGACCTCGCGGAGATGCTCGGCGAGGAGGGGTACGACGTCGTCGGCCAGGCCGGCGACGGTGCCACGGCCGTGCGGCTTGCCGAGGAGCTGCAGCCCGACCTGGTGATCCTGGACGTGAAGATGCCCGTCCTGGACGGCATCGCGGCCGCCGAGCGGATCGCCGCCGACCGGATCGCGCCGGTCGTCATCCTCACGGCGTTCTCCCAGCGCGACCTGGTCGAGCGGGCGCGGGACGCCGGGGCGATGGCGTACCTGGTGAAGCCGTTCTCGCAGACCGACCTGGTGCCCGCGATCGAGATGGCGGTCAGCCGGTTCGCCGAGCTGGCCCTGCTCGAGTCCGAGGTCGCCGACCTCACGGACCGGCTCGAGACCCGCAAGGCGGTCGAGCGGGCCAAGAGCGTGCTCCAGCAGCAGCTGAAGCTCTCCGAGCCGGAGGCGTTCCGCTGGATCCAGAAGACCGCGATGGACCTGCGCCTGTCCATGCGCCAGGTCGCCGACGGCGTCGTCGAGCACGGCCCCGGCATCGCCGGCTGACCGGCACCTCGGTCGTCGGCCGGCGCTCGCCGGCCTCGCTTGACCGCGTGACCGGTTATCGGACACCAGCCCGCTCTGCTTTCCGGTTGGTCACGATTCGGCATTTGTCCCGCACACGACGGTCCAAACGCGTTGCCGGGGCGGGCAGTGCCGCTAAGTTGTCCGCCATCGAGAGATGCTCCGTGCCTCCTGCCCGGAGTTCCGTATGTGATGGAGGAACTTCCATGATTCGCTTCACCAAGTCAGCCCGTGTGCTGGCCGCTGTGGCCGCGTCCGGTCTGGTGCTCAGCGCTTGCGGCAGCAGCGACTCGGGCGGCGGCGACACCGCGAGTGGCTCCGGCAGCAGCGACCTGTGCGGCAAGAACCTCGCCTTCCTCGGCGCGCTCACCGGCGACGCCGGCGCGCTCGGCCAGAACATGGTCGGCGGCATCGAGCTGGCGCTGAAGGACTACAACGACAAGAACCCCGACTGCCAGGTCAACCTGAAGAAGTTCGACTCGCAGGGCAGCCCGGACACCGCGCCGGGTCTGGCGACGCAGATCGTCAACGACGACACCATCTTCGGCCTGATCGGCCCCGGTTTCTCGGGCGAGTCGCTCGCGACCGGCAAGACCTTCTTCGAGGCGGGCCTGCCGTCGATCTCCCCGTCGGCGACCAACGTGACCATCACCCAGCAGGGCTGGACCACCTGGCACCGCGTGATCGGAAACGACGACGCCCAGGGCGAGGCGGACGCCAACTACCTGACCACCGACGTCGGCGCCAAGAAGGTCTACGTCATCGACGACGGCCAGGACTACAGCAAGGGCCTCGCCGGCACGGTCAAGGAGGCGCTGGGCAGCGCCCTGGTCGGCTCCGACCAGATCTCCGTCGGCCAGACCGACATGTCCGCCGCCGCCACCAAGGTGAACGCCGCCGGTGCGGACGCGGTCTTCTACGGCGGCTACTACACCGAGGCCGGCCTGCTCGCCAAGGCGCTGCGCCAGAGCGGCTTCAAGGGCACCTTCATGTCGGGTGACGGCTCGGAGGACCCGAACTTCGTGAAGGTCGCCGGTGCCGACGCCGCCAACGGTGCCGTCCTCTCCGCGCCGGCGGGCCCGCCGCCGGCCGACTTCGGCGCCAGCGGCCTGTACGCCACCCAGTCGTACGACGCCACGAACATCTTCCTCGCCGCGCTCGACGACGGCGCCTCGACGCCGCAGGAGATCAACGACTTCATCGGCAGCTACACCGGCGACGGCGTCAGCGGGTCGATCGCCTTCGACGAGAACGGCGACATCACGGAGTCGACGATCTACGCCTACTTCGTCAAGAACGGCAAGCTCGACGTCGAGAACCCGCAGGCCATCTCCTAGACCGGGTCGCCTGAGGCACTGACAATGGGCTGCGGCCGGTGGGAACACCGGCCGCAGCCCGATCAGATCGACGGAGGAGACCTCCCTTGGATTTAGGCGCGCTCTTCGGGAGCTTCGACAGCTTCCTCAGCTTCACCATCGGTGGGCTGGTCTTCGGAGCTATCTACGCGCTCGTCGCATTGGGCTACACCATGGTGTACGGCGTCCTGCAGCTCATCAACTTCGCCCATTCCGAGGTCTTCATGTACGGGACCTTCGCCGTGGCCTGGACCTTCGTGTTCCTGCACGGCACCGAGTCGGCGACGTGGAGCCTCTCGAAGGCCGCACCTCTTCTCCTGGTCTCGCTCGTCGTGGCCATGCTGGTCTCCGGCGCCATCGCGCTGCTGCTCGAACGGGTGGCCTACCGCCCGCTGATCAAGAAGGGCGCGCCGAAGCTGATCTGCCTGATCTCCGCCATCGGCGCGTCATTCGCCCTGTCGGAGGCCATGGGACTACGTGACCGGTTCGCCGGCTGGGTCGGAGCGGACGACTCCCTCGCGAACTACGTCAGCCCGGACAAGGCGCGTGACGTCTACACCAACCCGGTGACGATCAAGCCGGACACGCTCTTCACGATCGGCGGGTACAACGTCACCAACGTCGACCTCACGATCATCATCTCGGCCCTGCTGATGATGGTCATCCTCGACCAGTTCGTCCGCCGCACCAGGTTCGGCCGCGGTATCCGCGCGGTCGCCCAGGATCCGGAGTCGGCCGCCCTCATGGGCGTCAACGCGACCCGGGTCGTGCAGCTGACCTTCCTCATCGGGGGCCTCGCCGCCGGCGTGGCGGCGACCCTGTACATGATGAAGATCGGGGCGACCAAGCAGAGCGCCGGCTTCATCCTCGGCGTCAAGGCGTTCACCGCCGCGGTCATGGGCGGAATCGGCAACCTGCGCGGCGCGCTGCTGGGCGGCCTGACGCTCGGCGTCATGGAGAACTGGGGAGCGGCCGTCTTCGGCAACGAGTGGCGAGACGTGGTTGCGTTCGTCCTCCTGGTCCTGGTCCTGCTGGTGCGCCCGTCGGGCATCCTGGGAGAGTCCCTCGGAAAGGCGCGTGCATGATGGCCATCGGAATCGGCAGGCGCTGGGATCGCATTGTCGACGGCTACCGGGCCCAGCCGCGGATCGTGAGGATCGTCTTCGTCACCATGCTCCTGGTGTTCGCGTACGCGCTGCCGCTCCTGCGGCCGCCGATCCTGACGACCAACAGCATCGACTTCGGCGGCGTGATGTTCCGCGTCGTCGCGTTCGCGCTCGTGGCGCTCGGCCTGAACATCGTGATCGGGTACGCCGGCCTGCTCGACCTCGGGTACGTCGGCTTCTACGCCGTCGGCGCCTACACGACGGCCGTGCTGACCATCTACCACTTCGCCTGGCCGTTCTTCCTGGCGTTGCCGGTCGCGATCGGCGTCACGATGCTGACCGGCGTGCTGCTGGGTGCGCCGACGCTGCGGGTGCGCGGGGACTACCTGGCGATCGTGACGCTCGGGTTCGGAGAGATCATCCGGATCACGGTCACCAACCTCGAGTGGGTCGGTGCGGCGGCCGGCATCAAGGACATCCCGCACCCGAACAACCTCGGCCCGGAGCCGACGCCGCCGTTCGACCCGGGCGGCTGGTTCGCGATCCCGCGCGTGCAGTGGGACGGCTTCGTGCCCTCGCTCGACCACCAGCACGAGACCCACTTCCTGATCTTCGGTGCGCTCGACGCCATCCCGTACTACTGGTTGATCCTCACGGTCCTGGTCCTCGTGTTCCTCGCCGACAAGCTGATCCTGGACAGCAGGGTCGGCCGCGCGTGGGAGGCGACGCGTGAGGACGAGGACGCCGCGGAGCTGATGGGCGTCCCGACGTTCCGCTACAAGCTGCTCGCGTTCGCCATGGGTGCCGCGATCGGCGGTCTCTCGGGCTCGTTCTACGCCAGCAGCCAGAGCGGCTACATCAACCCGCTGAGCTTCCCGCTGCTGCTGTCCATGCTCTTCGTGGCAGCGGTGATCGTCGGTGGCGCCGGCAACCGCTGGGGTGCGATCCTCGGCGGCGCGATCGTCGCCTACCTGCCCGAGCGGTTCCGCGACTTCGCGGACTACCGGCTGATGTTCTTCGGCCTGGCGCTGATGCTGCTGGCGATCTGGCGGCCGCAGGGCCTGCTGCCACCGCGTCGGACGAGGCGCGCGATCGCGGCGCAGGAGAAGATCGAGGAGCTGGAAGGAGAGCCGGTCGATGTCCTCTGACAACCCGAACCCCGGCCGCGCGCTGCTCGAGGTCGACAACGTCACCATCCGGTTCGGCGGCGTGACCGCCCTCGACCAGGTGACGTTCGACATCAAGGAGGGCGAGATCCTCGGCCTCATCGGGCCGAACGGCGCGGGCAAGACCACCTGCTTCAACGTGATGACCGGCGTCTACCAGGCGACCAGCGGCGAGATCCGCTTCGACGGGACCCGGCTGGCGAAGATGAAGCGGTTCCGGATCACCAAGCTCGGGATCGCACGCACGTTCCAGAACATCCGCCTCTTCAAGGCGATGACGGCCCTGGAGAACGTGATGGTCGGCGCCGACGCCAACAGCAAGGTGGGACTGCTCAACGCGCTGTTCCGCACCCCGCTGCACCGGCGCACCGAGGCGGCCGCCCGCGAGGCGGCCTACGAGCTGCTGGACTTCGTCGGGGTGCGTGGGCGCGCCGACGAGCTGGCCGAGAACCTCTCGTACGGCGACCAGCGGCGGCTCGAGATCGCCCGAGCGATGGCCACGCGACCGAAGCTGCTGTGCCTCGACGAGCCGGCAGCGGGCTTCAACCCGGCCGAGAAGCAGCGGCTGATGGAGCTCATCCGCAAGGTGCGGGACCAGGGCATCACGGTGCTGCTGATCGAGCACGACATGCGGCTGGTGATGGGCGTGACCGACCGGATCGTCGTGCTCGAGTTCGGTCGCAAGATCGCCGAGGGCACCCCGGCGGAGATCCGCGACAACTCGGCCGTCATCGCCGCCTACCTGGGAGTGGACGAAGAAGATGCTTCTTGAGGTCGAGGGCCTGTGCGTCAACTACGGGCACATCGAGGCCATCCGCGACATCACCTTCAACGTCGAGGAGGGCTCCGTCGTCACGCTGATCGGCGCGAACGGCGCCGGCAAGACGACGACGATGAAGACCCTGTCCGGCCTCCGGCGGGTTCGCGAGGGCCGGGTCGTGTTCGACGGCAAGGACATCACGAACGTGCCGCCGTTCGAGCGGGTCACGCTCGGGCTGAGCCAGTCCCCGGAAGGTCGCGGGATCTTCCCCGGCATGACGGTGCGCGAGAACCTCGACATGGGTGCGTACGCGCGCAGGGACAAGGCCGCGATGGCCACGGACCTGGAGCGCGCGCTCACCCTGTTCCCGCGGCTGCAGGAGCGGATCGCGCAGGTCGCCGGAACCCTGTCGGGTGGTGAGCAGCAGATGCTGGCGATCGGTCGGGCACTGATGGCGCGGCCGCGGCTGATCCTGCTGGACGAGCCGTCGATGGGACTGGCGCCGAAGCTCATCCAGCAGATCTTCTCGATCATCCGCGAGATCAATGCGCAGGGCACCACCGTCCTGCTGGTCGAGCAGAACGCCGCGCAGGCGCTCAAGGCGGCCGACCAGGCGTACGTGCTGGAGACCGGCGAGATCGTGCGCTCGGGCACCGGCGCGGAGCTCGCGGGCGATGAGTCGGTGCGGGCGGCGTACCTCGGCGGCGACCTGTAGTTCCGCGCCGCTCTGACGACGGGGCCGCTGGCGCGGCCCCGGTTCAGAGCACCTTCGACAGGAACGCCTGGGTGCGCTGGTGCTGCGGGGCCGCGAGGACCGTGCGCGGGTCGCCCTCCTCGACGATGACGCCGTCGTCCATGAAGACGAGCTTGTCGCCCACCTCGCGGGCGAAGCCCATCTCGTGGGTGACCACCATCATCGTCATGCCCTCGGACGCCAGGTCGCGCATGACGGCGAGCACGTCGCCGACGAGCTCCGGGTCCAGGGCGCTCGTGGGCTCGTCGAACAGCATCATGTCCGGGTCCATCGACAGCGCCCGCGCGATCGCGACGCGCTGCTGCTGGCCGCCGGAGAGCTGGGCGGGGTACGCCGTCTCGCGCTCGGCGAGGCCGACCTTCGCCAGGTTGCGCCGGGCGACCTCGACGGCCTCGTCCTTGGCCCGCTTCTTCACGCGCTGCTGTGCGACACACAGGTTGCTCAGCACGTTCATGTGCGGGAACAGGTTGAACTGCTGGAAGACCATCCCGATCCGGCTGCGTACGCCGTTCAGGTCGACCTCAGGGTCGCAGATGTCGATGCCCTCGATGAAGACCTTGCCGGACGTCGGCTCCTCGAGGCGGTTGACGCAGCGCAGCAGTGTCGACTTGCCGGAGCCCGACGGGCCGATCACGCAGACGACCTCGCCCTGGTCCACCTCGAAGTCGATGCCCTTGAGCACCTCGTGCTCGCCGAAGGACTTGTGCAGGTCCGAGACCTGGATCGCGGGGGTGCTCATCGCGCCGCTCTCATCTGTCGTCGTTCGAGGAAGGCCACGAGCTGGCTGGCCGGGATCGAGATGATCAGGTAGACCAGCGCGATCGCGATGAGCGGGCTGGCGTTGGCCGAGTTGACCAGCCCCTGCTGGCCGAACGAGGTCAGCTCCACCTGGTTGGCCTGCATGCCGACGAACACGAGCAGCGCCGTGTCCTTGACCAGGAGGATGAACTCGTTGGTCAGGGGCGGGATGACGATCCGGATCGCCTGGGGGAGGACGACCGTGATGGTCGTCCAGAAGCCGTTCATGCCGAGCGACTGCGCGGCCTCACGCTGGCCCTTCGGCACCGCCTGGATGCCGGCGCGCAGGGTCTCGGCCATGTAGGCCGAGGAGACCACGATCAGCGCGATGAGGCCGGCCCCGACGGATCCGCCGGGCGGCGTCCACTGGAATGCCAGTGGCACGCCGAACGCCATCACGAGGATGACCACCAGGGCCGGCAGGCCGCGGAAGAACTCGATGTAGATCGTCGCCAGCCATCGGTAGCCGCGCAGCGGGGAGAGCTTCATCAACGCCAGCACGAGGGCCAGCGTGATGCCACCGGCGAAGGCGATCACCGTGTACTTGACCGTGTTCTTGGCCGCCGTCGTGATGATGTCCGGCCACAGCGACCGCCAGGTCTCGCCGTCGAAGAAGTTCGCCCGGACCGCCTCCCAGTCCGCGACGAGCGCGAGCACGACGAAGACCGCCACCAGGACGCCGTACAGCGCCCCGTCCCGCAGGCGCCGCCTGGTGGTGCGCCGCAGGCTCACTTGTCGGTGGCGAAGTAGGAGTCGTAGATCTTCTTGTAGTCGCCGTCGCTCTTCATCTTCGCGAGCGCGCTGTTCACCGCGTCGATCAGGCCGGTGTTCGTCTTCTTCATCGCGAGCCCGTAGGTCTCACCGGTGTCGTAGGTCTCGACGACCTTGAACTGGCCGTCGGCCTTCGGGTCGTTCTGGTGGTCCAGGTTGACCGGGAGGTCCTGGAGCAGCGCCTCGACCTGGCCGGCCTTGATCGCGGCGTACATCTCGCCGTCGCTCGGGAAGACCACGATCTCGGCGCCGGACGCGTGCTCGTTGGCGTACGACTCGCCGGTGGTGCCCTTCTGGACGCCCACCTTGACGCCGTCGAGGTCGTCGATGGAGGTGATGCTCGAGTCCGACGGCACGAGCAGGGACTGCTCGGAGTCGTAGTAGCCGTCGCTGAAGCCGATCTTCTGCTCGCGCTCGGGCGTGATCGTCATGGCGCTCGCGGCCATGTCGCACTGGCCCGAGTTCAGCGCCAGGCCGCTCTGGAGGGCGTTGAAGTCGGAGTCCTTGATCTGGACGTCGACGTCCAGCTGCTCCGCGATCGCGTTCACGATGTCGACGTCGAAGCCGGCGAACCCGGTCGGGGTGGACTTGTCGAAGTTCTCGAACGGCGGGTACGGCACGTCGGAGCACACCGTGAGCGTGCCCGACGCGATCAGGCCGAGGTCGGCCGACCCGGACGAGTCGGTGGCCGACGAGCCGCCGTCGGAGCCGCAGGCGGTGAGCGAGATCGCGAGCGCCGCGAAGGTGGCCGCGGCGAGGGTGGAGCGCAGGGGTCGGTTCAGCATGCGGAGGATGGTAGCGGTGGACGAAACCCCCCGTACGGAGGCCCCGGTCCCGGTTGAATCTCGTCACCGCAGCCGCGCGACGACCTCCACCAGCACCGGGGCGACCAGCAGGGCGGGGAGCAGGTCGGCGACCGGGATCTCGCGGATCCGGAGCAGCCGCAACGCGACGCCGACGAGGAGCAGGCCGCCGGTCGCCGTGATCGCCGCGAGATGGGCGTCCGGCAGGACGTCGCCGAGGACGTACCCGAGCAGCGTCAGCGAGCCCTGGATCGCCACGATCGTGACCGCGCTGGCCGCCACGCCCCAGCCGAACGACGCCGCGAACGCGATCGCGGCGAACCCGTCCAGCGCCGCCTTCAGGAACAGCTGGTCGGCGCCGTTCCCGAGGCCGTCGTTCAGGGAGCCCAGGATGGTCAGCGGACCGGTGCAGAACACCAGCGAGGAGACCACGAAGCCCTCGATGAACCGGTGCCGCTCCGCCGAGCCGGCGTCGCCGGCCAGCCGGGTCTGGAGCCACCCGCCGAGCGACTCGACGCGGCTCTCGAGCCGCAGCAGCGAGCCGGCGATCCCGCCGATCAGCAGCGCCCCCAGCACGATCAGCATCGGTGCGCTGTCGCCGACCTCGTCGGAGAGGTCGGCGCTGGTGACCGCGACGGCCGACGTACCGGCGATGAGGAGGGTGACCAGGCCGAGCGCGTCGGTCACGAGGTCCCGGGTGCGGGTGGGCAGCCGGTTGCCGAGGAGGACCCCGATGGTGGCGCCGACAAGGACGGTGGCGACGTTGACGACGGTACCGATACCGGGGATCACGGGACTCCTTCTGACAGAACGCGGCGGCTGAGCGTAGTCTCCTGCTTTGGTGCCGCGTTCGGGGGACGGGAGACGTGGCTGAGACAGAGGATCCGGAAAGCCATGACGCGATGACGCGCTCGCTGGTATCGCTACGCGCGGCGACGGCCGAGGACGCCCCGTTCCTCGCGGAGCTCTGGACCGACGTGATCCGTCGGGTCGGTCGGGAGGACCAGGTCGCCGACCTCGAGGCCGTCGTCGCCCGCGTCGGCGACTCCGCGGTCGAGCGGATCGTGGTGGCGGAGTACGACGGCGAGTTCGCCGGTGCCGTGCACCTCGAGGTCACCACGATGTCCGCCCTGAACACCGAACGGGTCGTGCGCGCGCTGTCGCCCCACGTCCTGCCCCGGTTCCAGCGGCACGGCGTCGGCAGTGCCCTGATGGACGCCGCGGTGACCTGGGCGGAGGACCACGGCGTCGCGCACGTCGCCACCGCCGCCGTGGCCGGCTCCCGCGACGCGAACCGGTTCATGGCCCGCATCGCGCTGGGTCCGTACGCCGTGCTCCGGGTGGCCACCACCCACGCCGTACGCTCCCGGCTCACGGCGCACCGCCGCCCCGCGACCTCCACCGGAGGCCG
>OUNM010433901.1_pt1 | contig 13952 bp, 8 predicted proteins | sample 1769961 | NCBI WGS metagenome assembly OUNM01 (sample SAMEA3914820, study PRJEB12502) | metagenome | biome: forest; material: soil | place: USA | collected 2012-03-12 | depth 0.3 m | reverse complement strand
TACCCATGCGATATGCACACAAAGCAGCAGAACCTATCCCAATCTAATTCATTCACGGGGTATTGCCTGCAATAAATCGGCAACGACGGATTCGGCATGAGCCTGCTTATCTTCCTCACTCGCCCAGTCCGGGGAGAGCCGCAGCACGAGTGCCAACCAGCCGATGACTAGGGAATCGTCGCGTGATTTCTGGACATGCAGAAGTGTGCGCCCATCGCGCGTATTAAGCGTATAGGCAACTGGGTGATGAATTCGGCAATCATCGGGAATAACACCGAATGTCACATATGGAGCGAGCGGTTCACAAATCATAAATTCGCGGTAAGAGAATTCCCGCAAGATCAAGTCCGGCGGCGTCGGGAAGCGATCAAGATAGTCGACCCGTTTTAACACCTTGTGATTTCGCGCTGCGGCAATCAAATCCTCGGCCGTGACGAACGCATTGTCGCGCCGTTTGCCATCGTTATTCGCGTTTCCATAATCGATTCCCAAGGTAAATCGCTGAGACACAGCCCGATGAGAATCGAAGACCGCTACGGATGTCCGCGGTCGTGAATAGGCGCCGCAAGCCGAAAGAAATGCGGAGACGATCAATAACACCGCATTCGTTAGCGAAAATTTCATGAGTCACCCCTTGACAGCCAATCCCTCGCCGAAGCGCAATTCGCGTTTTCCTGCGGGGAGCGCTAATGAATCCGTTCAGCCCAACTGCGGAGGAGCCCTAAAAAAGTAGCCATTTGGTTAAATGACAACTTCTGCAAGAAGCCTCATAAACGTTCACGTCGGCTTTCGGAACCCGCTCCGAAAGCCATCAGCCCCCATAAAACATGAACTCCCCCTCCGAACAACCTCATCTCGCAGCCGCCGCAGCGCGTCAACCTTGGCGCCCGCAACTTCTGAGAATGGCTTTCGCCATCACCGCCGCCGTCCTTCTCTCCTTAACCGCGCGCGCCAGCCAGCCCGTCGTCTCCTACGTCGGCGGCAACCTCGCTTGGACGAACTACGGCTCGACCTTCGCCAGTTGGGACTACAACGCCACCACTATGGGAAACTACCTGGCGACCTGGCAGAGTTGCCATCTGAACTACATGCGAGTCTGGGCCTGCGAGTATCTGGATGGCCTGAGCTTCGACAGCAGCGGCAATTGCACCGGCATCAACTCGACCAACGTGGCCAATATGGTCAACTTCGTTCAGCAAGCGAACGCCCTCGGAATCACCGTGGAATTTGTCTTTCTCAACTATCAGGATGTGCAGTCCAATACCAGCCTGGTGCTCGGCCACAGCTCATCACTGATCAATAATGCTCTGGTTCCCATTGGCAAAGCCCTGCAGCCGTATTCCGCCCGGATCGACATCGTCAATGAGGGCAACCTGACCATCGGCGGCGGCGTGAGCTGGACTCAGATGCGCACCTTTCTGGCGAATGCCGTGACCGCGCTGCGCAATGCCGGCGTAAATCGCTGGCTCACGATGAGCGATCAGAACTACGTCGACTACCAGTCGGCGCACTTTCCAAATACCATCCAGGGCCTCGGCTTCGACTACTACGAGTACCACTCCTACAACGACAATGGCAGCATCGCCGTCAGCGCATCGCAAGTAGATCAACCCTTGTTCCTCGGTGAATACGGACCAGATCCGGGTTGGCTGAACTTTACCTACGGTCAAAATCAAGCGTTCCTGCAGGCCACCGAAGTCAATACCGTCAACCAGGGCTACTGTGGCGCGTCCTTCTGGGCATACATTACCACCGACAACTACGAGCTCACCGGAAAGACCATTCTCAGTACCGATATCGCAGCTTGGGCGGCTTCGCAAAGCTGTTACGAAGCCGAAAATCTCGGTGTTCACGCAACGTCGGGCCAAGCGCTCACGGTCAATGTAGACCTTGGCTACAGCAACGGCCACGGTATGATCTTATCGGCCACCGGCGTCGGCAACTACGTCAGCTTCACCGTTCCCAAGATCGCCGTCGGCACGTACGATATCCGCATCGGCGTCAAGAAATACAACAGCCGCGGCATTGTGCAACTAGCCATCGGCTCTCCCACCTTCACGCCGACCAATCTCGGCGCGCCACAGGATCTCTACAGCACAACCGCAGGCTTTTCGGAAATCGACCTGGGAACCTGGACACCCGGCACAACCTCCGACAAGTATTTCCAATTCACGGTGACCGGGAAAAACGCCAGCAGCAGTGGTTACTCGATGGCCATCGACTACATTCGAGTGATTCCGCAATAACGGAAGAGAGCGCTTCCAACGCGCAGCGGCGGCGTCTCGCCGCTGCGTACGTGGGCCCGTGGTCTTCCAACATTCAGGTCCCCATCAAATGCCCCAAACCTTCGCGACTTTTATTTAGCGGAGAATGCCGGGCAACCGCTTCCGCAAAAAACGACGCGTCCGTCGAAGGGACTCGTGCTTTGTGCGCAAACGCCGTAGTCTAGAAAGTGACCGGAGCCGTCCAGCCGAATGAACGACCGGCAATCCCGGCATACGCCGCACTTCGGCTCTGTGAGAGGCGCCCCCCATCGATCAGCGGTTGCGCGGGCAAAATCGAACGCATCAGACTCCTCGGCACTGAGCTCTGCCGAGAATCCTGCGCCGAAAAAGAGCTGCCCAGCTTCAGAACATAACCAGTTTCCGCCCATCAATCGAATCGACCATCGCGGATTGTCGCGGATCATCACCATCGACTTCAGGCACAGGCCATTTGAGAAAGTCACAGCGAGTTCCTGGATTTTTCCCCACACGGAAATCGTTTCCACAGTAGCGCCTTGGAGCAGAGCGATGCCGCGCTGGATCGACGGCCCACTGGTTGAACTCCCAACCAGAACTTCAACATCCGCTTCGATTCGCCAGTCCCAATCGACCGAAATGCAGGCTTCTCCCATCGGGTGGTTGCGGCGTTGCTCCGGCAGAGTAACACTACCTAACTCCAGAAAAATCGTCGAACCATAGCCTTTCCACGGAGCGGAGACGGGTAGACCGATCAGCGGTTGCACTTGGGCATCGAATTCGGAAATCGATATTTTGGTGCGACTCATACATGCTGGATTTGTGAGATCATCGACCGAATAGATCAATTCGTCCCACCGCTGCCCAGCGCTCGATTGCAAGTTGGCGTGGACGATGGCTCAGGAAAGTCCCCGATTCTCCCCAGCAACTCGCTCTTGCTCGCAGCGGATTGCCCGGCGTACGTTCGCCGGGCCGTGAACCCACCGCCCGTCAATTTCGATCCCTTGGATGAAGCGCCTCCGCCGCCGGCTCTCCCGACGCTCGCTCCTCCGCCGGATCGCCCGCCCGTCCTTCAGGTCCGCGGACTGCGTCGAAGCTTCGGCAAGCTTCCCGCAGTCAATGGCGTGGACCTTACCGCTCACGAGGGCGAAATCTATGGCTTCCTCGGAATCAACGGCGCCGGCAAGACCACGACCATCCGTTTGATCATGGGCATTATCGCTGCGCAGTCCGGGGAGATCACATTGCTAAATGAGACCACGCGCCGCACCTCCGTCGCGCAAAAGCAACGCATCGGCTACGTCTCCCAGGAGCAAAACTTCTACCCCTGGATGACTTGCAAGGCGCTCGGGCGCTTCGTCGGCTCTTTCTACCCAACCTGGGACGCCGCGGAGTTTGCGCGACTCCTGGCAATGTTCGAGATTCCGGAGAGCCGGCGTTCATCGGAGCTCTCCGGCGGCATGCGCGCCAAGTTGGCGCTCGCGCTCGCCATCGCGCCGCGCCCGGCTTTGCTCATCCTTGACGAGCCCACCGCCGGCCTCGATCCCCTCGCCCGTCGCGAGTTCATGCAGATCATCGTTGCCCAGGCCCGCGAGCACCGGCGGACCACATTTTTCTCGTCCCATTTGATCGACGAAGTCGAACGTTGCGCCGACCGCGTTGGCATCATTCACCAGGGGCGCATGCGGTTCGAAGGCTCCCTGGTTGAATTACGCGCCCGCGTCCGGCGAGTGACCGCCGCCGCGAACACCCCTCTGTCCCTGCCGGCGCCGGCCGAGATCTGGCGCGATGAGGAGTTGCTCGGAGTCCGCTCCGTCATCGCCAATGCGGAGCCGGAAATCTGGGAGGCCTGGCCCAACGCCGAAGCGAACACCATAACACCACTCACGCTCGAAGAGATTTTCATCGCGTGCGTCGGCTCCCGACTCGTACGGATATGATTCGCGGTCTGGTGGAAAAGGAATTGCGGCAGCACGCCGTGGCGCTCTGCTTTCTCTTTCTGGGAATGGCCGGCGGAGATTTCCTTCTGGCCGCGAGCCATCGCCTATCCACGGTCTCCGGCACCCCGTTGGAAGGCTTTGCCGTCGCGGTCTCTATTCTGGCGCCACTGATTTGTTTTCTCCTCGCCCAGATCCTGATCGTCGGCGAGTACCGCCACAAGACGCAGCTCTTTCTCGAAGGCTTGCCCTTGGCCAGATGGCGCATGCTCACCGTAAAATATGCGCTCGGGTTGTCTGTCGTCCTGATCTCCGTCACTGCCGCGCTCGGCATCGCGCTCGCGGTCAATGCCGGTCGCGGCGCGATCACGGCGCGCTTTCTCCTCATCCTCATTTCCCGGGCTTTTATCTGGTCTTGGTTCGCTTACGCCGTCTTTTTTCTGCACGGCTTTTTCGGGCGCTATCGCATGTTTGTTGCCATGTGTGTTTTCATCGTGATCATGTTGCTCATCGAGCGCGGAGTCACGGTCAGCCGTTTTTGCGCCCTGGAATTGGTCGATAACAGTTTCGCCTTTGAAGACCGGGCCTTTCCCACAGCTGCGCTCTGGCAGACGGCGGCGCTCGCCGCTGGCGCCACGGCGCTGGGCTTCTGGCTCGCCTTGCTGCGCGATGCGACGGTGGCTTCGCTGCTCGCCGAGCGCATGTCGGCTCGGGAAAAATTCACCCTGTCCTTCATTTGTGTTGGCTGTGCGATGGGAGCGTCTTATTTGCACGACAAAAACGACAATGGCGAGCCCGTCGCCCTGGCGGGATCCTTTGAAATCGATCGCGGTCCCATCCACGTCGCCGCCACCCCCGCCGTGGATGCGCCCAGCTCCGCCGAACTGGCCGCTTCGCGAAAAATTGCGACAGACGTCGCCGAGGACCTCGCCGCCGCCGCCGACTATCTTAGTTGCTCCGCCATGCCTCCGATCTTCATTGTCCATCGGCGCGACTTCAAGGGCGATCACTTCGAGAATGGCGACCTGAAGAGTGGGCAAGGCCTCATGGTTCGCGCCAATCTCACCGCGCCGGATTTTCACGAGCCCCTCCTGCAGCGATGGCTGCTCCGCGAAATATTCCTCGTTAAAAGCAAAGGCCGCGCGGACTTGGAAAAGAATGCGTGGGTGCTCGATGGCTTCCCACTGTGGTGGTCGGAACACCAGGGCGCGCATGCTTCCCTGGCGACGCCGTCGCCGGAACTCGAGCAGGCCCGCTCCGCCATGCCGCAGGGATTTTCCACGGAAACCCTGGGCGCCTGGTATCGGGTGCGAAAAAGCGCCGGCGCGGAAAATGCCCAGGCGCTCGCCTGGACGGGCCTCTCCACCCTTGCTGCAACCCACGGAGGTGAAGCCTGCCGCCAATTTCTTGCCTCCATGCTCTCACGTGATTTCACCAAGGACGCGCGCGGTTGGCTGCGTGATGTCTGGAATCCCCCGGCGCACCGCTTCCATACAGCCACGGGAGTGGATCTGGTTACCTTTGTTGGCGAATGGCGCGCCGCCCTCACGGCTCCTTCTCCAATCGTCGGCCCCGTGGCGCCCTCGGCCATCCCTCCCACGCCATGATGTTCGCTCTCTTGGCTAAAGAATTGCGCGGGTTGAAAGCCGCCGCCCTCCTCATCATCGGCATCGAGCTTCTGGGAGCAGGATACATGTTCGTGACGGAGTTCCCGGATCACTACGCTTTCACCAGCGCCCCCGAGAAGCCCATAGACAGTCCGCTCTACGTCGCCACGGTCTTTGGGGTTTTCCTGGGCGCCGGGCTCCTGCGGCGCGAAGCGCTCGACGGCACGCTGCATTTCCTCGATGGCCTGCCGCTCTCGCGCACCCGGCTTTTCCTGGCCAAGATGATCGCCGGTTGGCTCGTGCTAAGCGTGGGGCCTCTGTTGGACATCGCGCCAAATTTCTTCTTCGGCTGGCTCTCCCGGAATTCGGTGGATTCTCCCTTTCCCTGGGCCTACGCTTGCGCGCTCGTAGCGCTCTTTCTTTTCGCTTGCCTATATTCGCTCAGCGTCACCGCGATGCTGGCCTATCTCGGCAAATACTTCGGCTTTTCGATGGGCCTGGTATTTCTTGGCGCGGCATTTTTCCAGTGGCGCGGAGTCCATTGGATCGCATCGCTCAATCCCACGCTTCTCCTGCCTCACATGGAAGCCGGGCGACTCGAGCTTCCCTGGCGCCTCATTCGAATCCAGGGAGGGATAACAATCGGCGCCCTGCTCATCGCCTGGCTCTGGTTTCACGCGCTCGGCGCACGCTCCCGCGATGCCATCGACCATCCGGGCCGACTCAGCCGGGTCCTGCTATTTCTCTCCCGTCTGGCGACGCCGCTCATATGGATCGCGGCGCTCTACTTTTTTGTGAAATCCACCGAAGCGGATCGTGATTCATCTTCGGGCAGCGCGTCGGTCGAATCCACTTTCGCCAGTCGCGAGACCCAGCATTACCAATTTCTCTACCGCAAAGGCCAGCAGACCGCCGCGACACCCCTCATGGACGGCGCCGATGCGACCTACGAAAAGGTGGCCCATTTCTTTGCAGCTCCGGAGCGAAGCGATCGCATCGTCGCCGATCTCGCGAGTCCCATGCCGCCTCATTTTGCGGGCGTGACCGTGTGGACCAAGATTCGCGCGCGCCTTACTCCCGGAGAAACAGAAGCGGAATTCCACCGCGTGCTGGGACACGAAACAGCGCATGTCCTCATGCAAAGCATCGCCGGCAAACCCTTTGCGCGAAAAAACGAATCCACCCGCGCCTTCAACGAGGGCATGGCCACGGTGGTCGAAGAAAACTATTTTGGCGAACCGCAAAGCAACAAAGCGATGAAGTCCATCGCCGCTGCCGTCGCGTCGCGCGGTCCTGTGCCCTTTTCCCTTCTGTGCGACGACGAACAGTTAACAAAGAAGCGCGATCCAGACATCGTCTACCCGCTGGGCAGCGTCTTCTGTCGCTCCCTGCTGCGCATTTGTGGGGAAAACGCGCCCGCCCGACTCCTTGCAGAATTCCCTAAATCGCAATCCGAATCGCGAGCAAAGGGCGAAGCGCTCTGGCGCGAAGTCTTCCAAGACTGCCATTACTCGTTGGACACTGTCGTCGCCGCCTACGATACCGATCTCAATCAGTTGCAAGCCGACGAAGCGGATTTTCTCGGAAGACTCCCCCGGCTCTCCGCGGAAGTCGAGGTCGCCGGCGACAAAGTCAACATACATCCTAAATACGACGGCACTGCTCCCGGAAAGCTCGTCTGCTGCATCGACCATCCCTCGGCTTTCGGACCCGATTTTCGATACGAGCGGCCGGCGCCGGATGGGAGTTTTCATATCCCTCGCGCCGATTTTTCCGAAAGAAAAATCCGCTACATGCTGGGCTGGTCGGTCAAAGATCTTCCTATGGTTATCTTCGAACCGTGGGCGGAGAAGGTGGACGACTCCTTTTAAACTCAAGTTCAGCGTGCGCAGGCAGGTCCGCGTGCAATGCCAGGAGATTTTGGAGTGGGCAAGTTGCGGCGGGCGCAAACCGAGCTCGCGCCCTTAGATGGGACGCGAGCCCGTTTGAAGTCCTGCTTTACTTACCTAGCCAATTCCGCGGTAATGGCCACCGTCGTCGGAGCCGGACCATTGTCCGCGCTTTCCAAGGCCAGCTTTTCCACCACGCCAGGGTGGCTCACCGGAATGCTGAACCAGCGCAATTGCCGCTCTGTGACCACGCCGTGCGTCATCTTCGATCCAGGCACTTCAACCGCGCCTCCGTAATCGGCAAACTCCACGCCGTTGCGCAGGCTTACGGTTTCTGTTTGGCCGTCTGCGAAATACATGGTCACGCGCATAATTGTCCGTCCGCTCGGATCGGGAGCCGACGCGCCCCAACCGGCGACGCCGCCAAGGAAGTCGAATTTCGTCACGGGCAGCCCGACCTTGACCTCCACCCGCCGCGGCAGCGTGTGCGCAAAAGCGTCCGGCGGCCCGCCCTTGAGCACAATGATGTTGCCGCCGATGAGGCTCTCTTCCGGATTCACGATGTTAAATGGGATGCCGTCGACATTGTTCATCCCGTATTTCGCGAATCGGAAGGAATCCGCAGGCGCGTCCTGTGATTGGTAGAGCCCGCGCCGGGTATCCGCCGTAAAGGCTTCGGCGAGATTCAGGACGCGAAAGCGTGACTCACTGCCACAGAGGAAGGCCAGAATATCGCGCAAAGTCTCCCCACCCAGTCCTTCGAAGCCTTCCGGCATGAGCGAACGGTGCGTATTGACCCGCGATTTGATCTGCGCCGTGGGAATCTCCACATCACCAGCCGGCGAACGCAGGATGACCCGCGCGTCGTTTTCCTGCGCCAGGATGCCGCTCTGGATCTGGCCATCTTTTGTTTCGATGGTGAAGAGCTCGAAGCCCGCGTCGATCTGCCGGCTCGGATCGATGATATCGATGAGCAGCGCCTCCGGGCCATGCGCGCCGATGCCGTCGAGCACCGGGCCGATTTCTTTGCCGACATCTCCGTATTTGTGACAAATGGCGCAGGTCTGGGTAAAGACCTCTTTGCCGTGCGCCGCATTGCCAGCCTGTGTTACGATCGGTCGCAACTGCGCGATGACCGCGTCTTTGTCGCCCGAGCCGCTGCGCAGTTTGGCCACGGCCTTTGTTGCGCGTTCGGCGACGGCTTTGACGGGATGACTAGTGAGTCGGAAGACATTCGCGGGGCCGAGATCCGAAATCCGGATCTTTCCGGCCTCGACCGCGTCGAGGAAGGCATTAGCCCACTCCGCCCGAGTGAGCAGAGCGTCGTAGGCCTTCGTCTGAACACTGGGAGCCAGAGAGGCAAAACTATCGGTGAGGAGCGCGCCCGCCACGGCGTCGCCCGATTGCCCCAGCGCTGAAATCGCTTCACGCTTCAGGCCCTCCGACGTCTTTGGATCTGCCAGCAGTTTCCCGATGGCAGGCAGAATGGCCGCGTTTGCCGCTCTGGCGCCAACGAGGCTGGCGACAATTTGTTTTGCCGCATCGTCGGACAATCCCGGCTCACCCAGTTTGGCGAGCAACGCTGCGGCATTTTTCTCCACAGCGTCGTGCAAGGCGCCCGATCCGGCGATCGCCGCTGCCACCGGTAGCGCCGCGGTGCGCAGATCCAGGTTCTCTGAACCGAGAAGAGTAAGCAGAGGCGCCTCCGGCATCTCACCGGCGGATAGTTTCAACCGAGCCGCAGCCTCAAGCACGAGGCGCTTCAAGGAATCTGTCGCCGCCGGCTTGCCAGAGATTACGCTGATAAGGCGACCGAAAGCCGCAGGCTGCCGACTCTCCACCAGCCGCGCTGCGATGCCGGAAACGAGGTCGCGAAGGCCATCGGGTTTGGCGGAAGAGAATGCCGCATCGATCACGGCTGCCGGGTTCCGCATCGCCGCAGCGACTGCGGCCGATTGCGTCCACGTCTCGCTCGCCTGCGCATACGCCGCCACGATCGCCTGGGCAGAAACTGCGTCGACACCAGTGGCCGCCAGTCCGCGCAACATGGCGATGCGCGTGCGGGGATCGGAATCGAGCGCGCCCTTGGCGAGTTCCGCCTGCGCTGCATCGGCATCGGCTCGAGTCTCGGCAATGAGCGCGGCGGTTTTGCGAACGACCGGATCACCATCGGTCAATGCCGCCTTTAACAAAGCCGGCTCCAACGCGCCAAAGCGCTGCAATCCCCACAAAGCCTGAGAGCGAGCCGGCGCGAAGGCATCCTGCGTCGCCACGGGCAACAATGCCGGAACGGCCTCCGTTGCAGAGCGCTCCATCAAAAGCCGGTGCGCATTGAAACGGACCGTGCGGTTCGGATGATGAAAGGCCTGAACGAGTTGCGCCGCATCCGCTTTCGCCAAGTCGGGAATTTCCAATTTCCGCGCCTGGTCACTTTGGACACGATAAATGCGACCGAAGTAGTGCTCGCGATCCGGCCGCACGGAGGCGCCGGAACGGCTATGCAGCGGTCCACGCGTGTCGCTGTGCGCGATCACGGGATTGTAGAAATCCAGGAGATAAATCGCGCCATCCGGCCCGGGAGCAACGTCGACCGGACGAAACCAATAGTCCGGCGAATAGATGAATTCGGCATCGGTGCGAACCATGTTGCCCGTGAAGGTCGGCCCTTTCGGGACCAGCGCCTCGCGGTGAATGATGTTCAGAATCGGCTCCGTGCAGAAGATCGAGCGATTCCATTCCGCCGGCCAGGCCCCGCCTTCATAGACTAGCGAGGCGCAGGCCGCGCTGTATTTGCCGACCAGGTCGATCTGCATGAGCGGGATGCGGCTCGGCAGCGGATTGCGGGCGACAACCCGTTGCTCAATCACGTTCTGGGCGCCGCCCTGCGAGCCGACTTTGCCCCTCGCAAGCACGGATTCCGGGAGAGCAACGTGTTGGATAGGATTGCCGCTGGTGGCCTGGTTAAAGAAGAGCTCGCCGTCGCTGGTGACATCTGCGCCGAAGCCGTTGCCCCCCTTGGACGAGACTTGCTCGATCGCCGAGCCGTCCGGCTTGAACCGGAACATTCCCGAGGAAATACGGGCGATGACTTCGCCGCCCTCCGGCTTCCGCACGTCCGCCCCGCCGCCCATCGAAACATAGACCCAGCCATCCGGCGCCAGGATGAGGTGATTGGCCACGAAGTGCGTGTCACCCGGGGTGAAACCGGTAAAGAGCCGCTGCACGGTGTCCGCCTTGCCTGTGCCCTTGGTATCGCGAAGCCAGACGATGTCCGGCTCGTGCAGCGCGATGACGCCATCGCGATAGAGGCAGAATCCGGTGACGAGTTCGAGGCCTTCGTAGAAGACGGTTTTCTTCGTGAACTTCCCATTCGCGTCCGGCTCGCTCAGCACGCTGATCCGGTCCTTGGCCGCGCGATCGCTCACCCCTGGGACGAGGCTGTCCGTCTCTTTCCACGGTTCCGCCACCATGGGCCGGCGGCCATTCGGGTATTCCGGAGTTTCCGCCACCCAAAGGCGGCCGCTGCCATCCCACTGCACGGCGATCGGCTTATTAATGAGCGGCTCCTCGGCCGCCACACTTGCCGTGAATCCGGGCTCGATCTTGAATTGCTTGACCGTCGCCTCCGCCGTCTCCGGTCCACCCGGCGGATAGCGCAACGAGGCCACTTCGGCCGCCGCCGACAGTTCATCGAGGTTATTCCGTCCCGCCGTCCACGCGATGCCGCGGAGCAGGAAGGTACGGAAACTCGGGTGATTGAAAGTCGCCGGCTCGCCCTGCAGCGCAGCTACCGCCCGGTGCGGCTTGCCACCGTTCTCGGCGGGCGCCTCGTAGGCCCACAGCTGAGGCTGAATATCGAAAACGTTGGCCTTTTCCGCAGGGGCGTTGCGATTTCGCCTCGCCTCGGCGCGCGGGCCGGTGATTTTCGGCGTAAACGCGGAAGCCAATACGCGCACGTTGGCCGCGAGGCTCAAGTCGTAGCCCGTCTCGTCATCGATATCGAAGGCCGAAGCCCCGGCGACAATCGGGTGCTGATCCGTCGCCACGTAGAGCATCATGCGGCTGGAGAATTTCTGGCTATCGGCCGTCCAGGCGCCGCCGACGAGCGGCTTCCACCAGGCTTCGTCGCCGGCCGCCAGGCCGCCGTGCAGAGCGACAATGCCGCCGCCCTTTTTGGCGAAGGCCTCCACTGCCGCGCGTTCATCGGCCGTAAAGGCGCGAAATTCGCGCTCGTAGACGACGAGGACATCGGTGTGATCGAGCGGGAGTGCGCCGGGAAGCTCGGCGGTTTCGACAAGTCCCCCGCCCTGCTTCACAGCAGCGGCGAGGCCGTCACGGATTTGATTCGACTCACGACCGGGATCAGTCGCGATGAGCACGTGCAGCGGCTCGGCAGCTGCCGCCGGCAGCGCCAGGAGGGCAAAAAACAAGGAATGGAGGCGGGGCATGCCAGCAAGACCGCCCAAAGGGCGCGAGATTAGCGAATGCCGCCTCCCGGGAATCCACATTCACCTATGGGCGTTCCACATCGCCCGTGCGGATCATTCTCGGATTTCTCCATGCGCCAGGCAGCCGCCCCATGTAGCGTTTCGGCATGCCGCACGCCGAGCCTACCCACTCCACTCCGGGAGCCATTCGCGGACGCGGCGCCGCGGAAAATCCCCCGAATCGGTTCGAACGCCTCAGCATCGAGCTGGAGCCCGAGGCGCTGGTGGACGACGACGGTCAGCCCATCGCGACCCGCACGATTTTCCTGCGCGACGACACGCAATCCATCATTTCCTACAATAGCTCGCCCGATATCCCCTTCGACGCGAGTGTGAATCCCTACCGCGGCTGCGAGCACGGCTGCGCCTACTGCTACGCCCGGCCGACACACGAATACGCCGGCTTTTCTGCGGGAATCGATTTCGAATCGCGCATCCTCGTCAAGGAACGCGCGCCGGAACTCCTTCGCGCCGAGCTGTCGCGCAAGAGCTGGAAGCCCCAGGTCATCAACATGAGCGGCGTCACGGACTGCTACCAGCCCATCGAACGCCGCCTTCAACTCACCCGCGGTTGCCTCGCCGTGCTCGCCGAGTTTCGCAATCCCTGCGTGATGATCACGAAAAATCACCTGGTGACCCGGGATATCGATCACCTCTCGGAACTCGCCCGGCGCGGAGCCGCCGCCGTGGCGCTCTCGATCACGACGCTCGATCCCGAGCTGGCCAAAAAGCTCGAGCCCCGCGCGTCCCCGCCTTCACGGCGCCTGGCCGCGATTCGCGAGCTTTCGTCGGCGGGCATTCCGACCATGGTTTTCATGGCCCCGGTAATTCCTGGCCTAAACGACCACGAATTGCCCGCCGTGCTGAGCGCCGCAGCAGAAGCCGGCGCCGCCGAAGCCAGCTATACAACCCTGCGTCTGCCCGGCGCCGTCGCGCCCATTTTCGAGCAATGGCTCGACCTGCACGCGCCCGGCTCCAAGGATAAAGTCCTGGGTCGAATTCGAGAGCTGCGCGGAGGAAAACTCAATGACCCGCAATTCGGCTCACGGATGCGGGGAGACGGATTCTACGCCGAGCAGATCAAAAGTCTTTTCGTTCTCGCGTGCCGCAAAGCCGGCTTCAAAGGCAAGCGATGGTCCAACCTGTCGACCGCCGATTTTCGCGTTCCAACAAATCAACTCACGTTCGACTGGTGAGCACGGGCGTGATGAGCCGGCTTGCCGGCTTGCCGGCTGGATGGCGCTGCGAAGCAGCGGACGGGGTTTGGCCAATTTGGCCGTGGAAAGCCGATCAACGGTGACGCGACGCGGCGCCAAGCGGGAGACTGGCAAATTGGCCAAACTCCAGGCGTTGCGAAGCAGCGGAGGGGCGCGCCAACGGGCGCCAAACTTAATCTGGCGAAATTGGCGCGCCTCCAACCCACCACCGCGCAAGCGCAGCGGATTCGGCCGTGACTACAGTTCCGCAAAGAACCGCGAAAGGCCACTGGCTCTACTTTGCAGGGAAGCCATGGTTGGAGCATAGGCGCAAAGCGTCTCCGGCAAACAACGCTTCACGCGTTGCCTGATGCTGATTAAAATTTCAAAGATCTAAACCCTGGATGAACCAGGGGGTGTCCCGAAGGACGGTGGTGTGTGGTTGGATGTGTGGAGGCCAGCTTTCTCCCACCTCTGTTGTATCGGTCGCGCCGTGCGAAACCGAGGAAACAGGCCGGGGAAGCCGAAGAACGCCGCAGCGAGGGTGGTTCGGTCCGGGCGGGGTTAGCTAGGCAACCCCGCCTAAGAACGTGCGG
>OUNM011119236.1_pt1 | contig 13956 bp, 18 predicted proteins | sample 1769961 | NCBI WGS metagenome assembly OUNM01 (sample SAMEA3914820, study PRJEB12502) | metagenome | biome: forest; material: soil | place: USA | collected 2012-03-12 | depth 0.3 m | reverse complement strand
GTCCTTGGCAGGGGGGATGCGACTCGCACCCTCATGTTTCATTTACATGGTAAGAACAAGAAACGGCGATATGATCGGCCGGGCTGCCGCGGAATGAGGCTGCGTAAGCCCCCATCAACAAGATACGTACCACATTCGACCTATAATTAGGGATTTATCCGGAACGAGCAAGCTTCGATGAGGTGCGTTCAGGAGCGAACGAGGAGGACGCGCTGATTTGCTTGTGGCCGCCACAGTCCCGCCCCTGAGGACCCGGTGAAGAACGCACTGACTGACGGTGTGTGATGTTCAATGATTGGGACCCACAGCCATGAAATGAGGCGGAGGGTCTGCTCCTCTTGCAGTTCGCGAGACATGGAGTGACGCGACGGCGTCTCCATCCGTGCGCCTCAATGTCCCCTTTTCTTGGTCTTGTGCATGAGCTGCGAGAAACCACCGGCGCCAATTCCGTACGCACTGCACCGTGTGGCTCACCCTGCAGACGACTGTCATCGAGGTTGAGATATCGGTCCCCGACGATCCCTCGACCGAACCTGATCCTTCCAGCCGACAGGGGCCTAAGGTTACCCCCGTTATCTTCCCGGCCGCCGAGCCACCGGGGTCTGGCGACTTGGGCCATGCCATTCTGGACGCGCCTGTGTGGCACGTGTCGTGGTCGCGGAGCTCCTGGCTAATATCAACAGGAGCGCGGTCGCGTCGACGTCAGAGGCGCCGGAGCTTTGAGGACATGACGGGCGACAAGCGTAACGCCGTCTGTTTGGGCTGGGCCGGAGATGCTCTGGTGAGACTCACTTGCGCTCTGGCACCCAAGAGATTCGAGGTTCGAGCGGGAGAAGGTTCCGGAAGTCAAGCCCGGGCCCAAGAGCATCCACGCTAACAAGTTACTGCGTGCTTCAACGACACAAGCTTCAAGTGTGGCTCGCGCGCTCAGGAAGTTGCCCACGGCCCTTGAGATCGCGGGTTGATATTGAGCCCGGCCTGACGTGAGCAAGGGTGCAAGAAGGGGGGCTCGCCTCGCCCCTGGCTGCATGCTGCGGGACAGCCGCTCGCCTTCCGATTGACGGGAGGTGCTGTCGCTTGGGGGTGTGGGCCCGACAAGGGCTGGATGTCCTCCGGTTCGCCGTGGAAAGCTTCCGTGGGAGGCATCATGATGTTTTTCTTGTCATGTTGTTTTATGGGGCGGTTTCCGTATCCGTATTTCGAACTTGCGCATAAAGTCCGTGGGCAAGGGGTTATTTTCGGGGGGAAAAGGTGTCGCCGAGGCTGAGCTCCGAGGAGATTCGGTGCTCGCCCACGCCCACTGACGTCTTCTCGCAAACAAGCTCTTTTCGTGGAGTGCTGTGCCTCGCAAAAGGCCGCGCCAGATGTGTGCTGGGATCCTGTGGGCATGGCGGCACCGGCCACCCTGGCTTCCCGTGTGTGATAACGTTGCCGTTACCGGATTTCTGGGTTGAGGCGAGCCGCAATCCCAATTGGAGGAGGCCAGCTCTTGGGGAAACCCAGAAACCCAGAGGGAGCTTCCACTGCGGAAACCCTGCTCCGCCAGGATCTCCTCACCAGTCACGGGGGTACCGCAAGGTACCGCGGTTCTGGCTCCTGTTGGCTGGGCTCTGGGGTGGGTGGTGCTGCCTGCCGTGTCTTGAAAATCCCCGAGCCGGAGCCAGACGGATGGCTGCCGAAGGCGAGCAGAAGACCTGGTCGAGAGAGAGCGAGCGAGTGCGCCTGCTGGTGTCCGTTACCAAACACCTGCGAGGGACGGGTCTCGTCTGGCTGGCTCCCGTTCTCTGTGCGGTTGCAGGTTTGCTCGGACACGCGTTGCAGGACCAGATCTGCCGGGCGCGGGGGTTAGCACGACAAACACATGCAGCAGGCTCTCGGAGCAGACAAGCGTGGTGCGCTTGGTCCCCACGCAGGCGGCGGAAAGCCGATCGCCAATTTCGAGAGCTGGCGCCCCGTTTCCAAAGCGGCGGAACAGCCCGGTTGGCGTCACATCAAACACGGCAGCTCATGCTGTGTGTGGCATGCAGCGCCTTGCGAAACACTGACGGGAGGCCCGGCGCCAGCGTCAAGGTGTGATGCTTCGTCTCTGGATCCGGGATCGCCTTGCGATGGATAAACGAGTTGGGGACTTGGTTCGGGTTCGGCCGATCCTGAATGTACTACTGTACATAGTACATGTACCCAGTCCTCAGTGCTCGTACTTTAGCGCTTCCGTATCTGAACATAATGTTACAGCCGATGCTGGCGGTGTGTGAGCGAGCGGCCCTTCAGGAATCCAGAACGGCCGGGCAGCCAGTCTCGAGCCAGTGCCAGCGCTGGTGGAGTGAATTGCCGGCCACTCAGCGCGCCGCCTCTTGCTTTTCGTCGTCTCAGCGCGCCCGTGATTGGTGTGCAATTGGCTCACCCAGAGTTAGCGCCGTCCGACGGTGCCGGCTGATGCGCCGCCTGCCAACGGCAGCTGTTTCCTGATGGAAAAAGTCTGTTGGGGTTTCGGGCAGGATGCAGCTGGGCTGTTGAGGATTGGCTGCTGGCCGTGGGCTGCTGCTGTTGCGCGTTGCGGGTTGTGTCAGGACCTGTTTCGTGCGGGAAATGCAACCTGCAAGACGTGACTGGCACTGTCTGGCACTGGCTGGCTTGGCTCCCAGTGGCTCCCAGTGGCTCCTTGGCTGGCCTCGATATTCCTCCGAGCAGTTTTCCTCTTTCAAACTGGGGGGGGGCGGGTGGGGGAGGCATCCCATTGGCTGCGGTGGGCTGCGCCGGCTGCACAAACAGCACTGTGGTGCCGACAGCTGCCGCGTTGGGTCACCGACCCGGCAGCGAGATTGCGACGAATCGTGCTGCCCCGGAGATGACTTCCACTTTTCGACATGAGACTGGCAGCAGTGCGTCATGCAGAGTCGCAGAGTTGCAGAGTTGCAGACCACTCACTTGCGGTGAGCGGGAGCGCTCCGACGTGTGCTTGTACTGTGCTGCAGTGCTACAGTGCTGCAGCCGTCTGAACTGCGTGTACCAGTAGAATTCCCAGTGTAACGCGGCCAACAAATGCACTGCAATCTTATGCAGAATTGAAACCTCGTCACCGCCCGCGTGGAGAAATCTGGTGCCGTCCGGGCTGTCGTCAAGTCATCAAGTCGATGCTGATGCTGTTGCTTGTTGCTTGTTGCTGGTCTGGCTCGTCTGGGTTCTGGCTGCTCGCAAGGGTCGATCGATGACCGATCAGGGTCTGACTGCTGGGCCCTTCCCCCCACCTTCCCGCGACCTGCGGGGTAAACCCCAACTCAGGACCCTCTCTGTCCAGAAAGTTGCTGCCTGGAACTCGAGGTCGTATCGTCTGCGCTCAAGTGTTTTGAGCAGGAACACAAACATGATGCCACTTCATGCGCCGAGAGACTGTTTCTGCTGCCATTGTTTCGTCCCTCGAGGTTGGGTACCTTAGGCAGGCCGCGCTGCTGCCTCGAGTATTCGGGTCAAAGTTCCGCCACAGTTCTCGTCTTCCTCGCGGGAAGTGCGTGATGCCGTTGACAACAATTCAATACTTTATGTAATGTACAGGATACAGGAAGACAGCTCTTCCTTCGCACGGAAACAAACCCCCCGTCCACAGACGTGCCAGCGCTCCCGAGTCCCGACTGACGGGAGGCCACCCCCTGAGTCCGTCGCTCCAGGACGCTGGAACGCCCCTGCTAGACGCCTGTCAGCGCCAGGGACCCTGACGCTTCTGCCAGCCGGTTCACGTGTCCGCGTGCAGCAGCATGTCGTCCTGAGTCGCCCCACATGACTGTGGCCCGCTGCATCCCTGCAGAGCCACGTCGCGTCCGCAAGCCGGAAGGGAAGGGACAAAAAAACCAGGCCGCTTCGACTTTCTGGAACGGGCGGGCTGAGGAAGCTTGCGGGCGCAAACCTGCGCTTCAAGAAGCAAACACTCAATGTTACAAGTATTGGCTGCCGAGCTTGTTTCCTCTGGTTCCCGCTTGCAACAGCTGCCAATCGCGTGCGGGAGATGTCGCCGATCAGCGCGGGTTGCCTGCTCAGGTGCTGTGAGGACCCGATCGAAAATCCATGGCACATTCCAACGACCCCGTCTCCCCGTGCGGGTTTGGGCGTTGCCACTGTGCGAGCCAAAAAGCTGGCTGCTGACAGAAAAGCGAGCTCGCGAGGCGGGGATGGGTGCGGTCGAGTTAGCGTTGTGCGGATTGTTGCAGGAGCGTCGTCCAAAAACTCAAAAATCAGTAGTGCGCTTCTTCCATCGGGCTGGGTGTTGGAGATGGAATATCGATCCATGGGATATCCTTATTCGCAATGTTCGACAGGAAGCCGTTGACCGTTGCGCCTCCAAGAAAACCCCTGGCCTGGCGGTGCGCTTATCTTCCAGAACCCCAGACCCCGGGATGGCGTGCCGTGCGAGCTGGCGGACTGGCGCGGAGGGACTGGACCTGAACTGGTGGCTCCAGCTCGATGAAGACCCCTGCCCCTCTGATCTTCGGCCCTCCGCCCTCTGCGCTGTGTGCAGCAGCAAAAGCCCGCCAAATAAAAACGGCCATCCCACGCCTCGCATCTCCCTCTCTCTTCTTTTCCTCCTCCAAAATACACAGTACATGCCTAGAGGGTTGTAGCCGTTAATCTGAGACCTCCCATGCACGGATTCTCGACTGCGGTGTAACTCGGTGCGTCCCACAGCCCACAGCGCATCCCGGCACCCCTGCCGCCGTCCCGCCCAGCGGCCCCCCATCCCAACCCTTCGCGGACAAGGACCCTTGACGCTTCGACTTCGAGCTTCGAGGTCGCCGGCGAGATCACGAAACACCACTTCGTTGTCGCTGACTGCAACCTCCGACCTCGAGACTCGGACGCGTTTTTCCAACCGACAACCGACAACGCGCGTCTCTTGATTCCGCGAAACCGCCACACGAGTCACCGGCGCAAAAAAAGATCAGAAAACAAATTGTCGGCGGCGTGATTTGTACCTCAGCGCAGGTTTGTCCCTCCAACCCGTCCACCCTTCCAATGGCCCGAGCTGTTTGGCAAGACGCTCTGCTAACCTGTACGTGTCGTCGACTCGCCAGTTGTCGATTCGGTAGATTGTTACAGATCGATCCCCCGAGGCAAGTTGCCCTTCGCTCGTCTTCCTCCCTCCCACCCAGTCGCATGCGATTCGACCAGCAACGACATCTTCGCGTTGTTTCTGCAACAACAACAGCAACGACAACAACACAAAACAAAACAATACGTTGATGGGTTCTGCATCGAGAGAGTCTGGTTGACGATTTGTCTCCCACCGCCTTTTCTGCACTGGGCATGCCTGCACGCTACACAGTGTTTGCTCGACCGCGACACTGCGCCTCTTGTCTCTCCCACACAACCGGCGCAATTCGACCTGCAAGAACCGGAAGCTGACCCTGGAGGACTCATAGGCTTCGAAGTGCAACGAAGCCCAGCCGGAGTCAAGTTCGCTCTTTGAGAGCCCAAGAACAAATCAAGTCAAAAGGTACGCGATTTGTGGTTTCCTGCACGTGGCCCGGCTTTGCAAACGGCAACGCCCGAGTATTTGGGTTTTCCGAGCAGCCTGTCCCCCGTCAACCCCGTCACCCCGTCGCCGTCCCATCCAGCAAACCCAGACCCAGACCCAGACCCAGACCCAGACCCCGACATCCTGCCCGTCATCCCATCAACCCGCATCCTGCATCCCGCATCCCACATCGCCTCGAGCTTAAATCCAGCATTGTCTGACTCTGCGCGACGCGACGCGGCCTCGCATTCAGAATCCCCGTCTTCGAGTGTACGCAGCACAATCCAAGTATCGCGAGCCCATCGCAGCGCATCTATTTTCGGCCCCCTCAAAAAAGGTACGTACTGTGGCCGCGCTCCTCGTTCCGCGCTTGCATCGCCTTGTCCTGTCCCTATCACCGTGCATCGCGCTAGCAAATCAGCTGGTCTTTTGCGATGCACCTCGGAAATCATGCCAGGGTCTGGTGTCACAGCCAGCGCGATCCCGTTTCAATCTCGGCAATGTTCCACCCTAGTCCCCGTTCTGGAATCGCATGAGATGGCTGCAAATTTCAGCATGCACCTTGCTGATGCCGTCGGTACCTTGGCTGGCAACTTTTTCGCTTTCGTCACGAGTTTATGATTTGGCGGAAAATCGTCGACTATTTTTACTTCCTTTTTCTCTCTCCCTCCCCCCCTTCCCGTCACTGACTGGCGATTCAAGTTGCGACGCGGACCATTTTCTCCAGAGACACGACGACCTGCGCGAGTCGACCCTGTTGCGCCGACACACCCCGGCCGACGAACCAACCCACTGCCGCGCTGCACATTTGCTGAGCACCCGACCGATCCCGCGCGACCTCGCAACAGGACCGCCAGCGGAATCCCGGCGATTTGTCTACCGGAAAGGAGAACAGCGGTTCGGTTCTCCCGCTCCGAGTTTTGGAGTCGCTTCATCTGTAAGTTCGCTCTGATGCCTGGGCATCGTCTGATTTCATGCACCGAGCGCGTCGCATGGAGTCGACCGCCAACGGGCCTGGTCGCGTCCTGCACCACCACGCTTCGCCTATGCTTAGTGTTGTGGCGGGAGCGCACGGGTCCCTGGCGGAAACCAGGTTTGCTCGCCACCTCGCGACGGTTACCCTGAAGTCGATCTGCGAAGCGCACCCTCATGGTTCCACGGGTTTCCTACGCGGTCCACAAACAAAACACTTCCCCGACCATGACCAGACCGGCCGGCCGACCCCAACACCACCATCCCTTGCCTTGCCCTTGTGCCTTGAAGAGAGCATGCCGACTGACCTGAGCAACCGAAACACAGAGGCAGTCAAACAGCACACCGGCCACAGTCCACCGTCGTTCTCTATGGGATTGATGACCATGGCTCAACACCGGCAGGCGCCCCGCCAATTCAAGGAAGAGCCCGGTCATGACTCGGTGAGTGCCACTTTTTTTTCTGCCTCTATTGCCATGCAACACTCCACGCATCACCGACACTTCCGTCACTGCTTGGTCATCGGTCAAGCGACCGCCCCGTGCGGGAGCTCCGCCGGGAGGTGACCGGCTCTGCCGAAATCCCCAGCGCGGCATTGCGCGTGCCGCGCGCTCGGGATAAGTCTATCTCGACGCGTGCGCGCCAGCCGCGACGAGGGTTGACATCGAGAAAACCCCCCCATGCTTGCCGTTTTCGCGATTTTCCTTGTTCGACAAACCCCGGCCCAGCTCTGCAATTGTTCCAGAAAACTGCATGCCGCTGCCGCATCCCTGGCCGGGAAAGGATGCGCTGTGGGAATTACAGGGGGGGCCAACCTGTTTCACTAGCAGCCAGGGCTCCGGGTAGCATGCGACAGGGGGCGGCGCCGGGGTACCCAGCGCGCTTCCGCTCTCCAGGGCGATGCGCTGCATGGCCAAGGATCAAGCATGATGTTTTGGGGTCTGCCTGCTGCACAGCGAGGCAACCCATGCTCCTGATGGCTGCATGGTGCCTTGCCTCTGTATCGCACGCATCCCACGAGTCGACCACGCCCTGGGCCTGTCGCCGACGGCATGGCCTGTGGACGCAGTCGCTCGGCCAAGCTGGCGAGCGGACGGCTGCAGACTAGAGCCTTCAGCGTGCTGCCCTTCGCCCAATGGCGCACATGGGGCCTGGGACCCCTTGTGGCGGACCCGGGCAGGCCTGGCTGCTCAAACGGCGGCCAGGGAAGGCCGCAGGTCTCAACGGCTGGATGCCCGTGGCCCCACTCCACGCGCGTCCTCCCCCTCCACTGCACCCCCGATCCTTGGCCACACGCACACCATGATGGGGAAACATGATCCAGCGATCTGTTATCTCTTGACTCCGGTCGAGACGCAGTCTGTCTCTGCGCAGAGTCAGCGCGACTATGTTACAGCACCAGTGCGCTGACGACACCCCGTGCGACTGGCGGGGGGTGTCTCTCGAGCATTGTCATGCTTGGCATATGAGACCCGACAAGAGTCAGTTGCGTCGTTGGCGGGTGGAGAGCCGGAGGCAATACCAGCACGCGGTGGGGCAAACGCAGCATCCGTCCCCGACAGAACGCGCCGAGTGGAGCGAGCCGCCGAGGACTTGGACTGCACGCCCACACGGCGTGCCCCGACCGGGGTCCACAAGTCACAGGTTTTGCCAGAGTGCATGACAGCGTCGCCGTCTCATCTGCCGCGGCCAGTGCTGCACATGCCACTGCCGGGCAAGCGGAAACGCGAAACTGCCTCTTCTGGAGAGAGAGAGGCTCGAGTATGGCTCGCACCAAAGCCCGATTTCGCATTCACGAACCCAAACAGTTGCCCGCGAGACCCAGCTGGGTCAAGCGGTCCAGCTGGGGTGGTGCCATGGATTGAGGGTTGGGGGGCAAATGCCGTGGGACTGACTTGGGGGAACCGGTCTTCGGGACGACCTGCCCAGGACAGGGATTGGTCTGTCTGTGGGCGTCGATTCGACCCGCTCCCTCACCGCCCCTTGTCCTTGCCAGAGAGGGAAATGGGAAGGGCAGGCAGATGAGTGGCAGATGACAGGCCGATGCTGCCAGAGAAAACGCCCAGAGGCTTGCCCTCTCAGTGGCTCGCCTCGGGTGGCCATTCCTCGTTGGGCCATGGTCGTGTTACCTTGCTCGGCAGCCGTCGCTTCATTGGCCACTTCATCAAAATGCCGTCGCCCCCCTGCCCTCGTTTTCCTGCTCCCTGCCACCCCCCCTCTCCCCTCCCAGTGGACCGTTGTCCCACCCTCGTCCCCGTCATCCTTGGCGCATCTACCCACGCTTGACAATTTTCTTCGTTCTTGCTGGGAGGGCTCGGGCTCTCACTTGGCCGTCCTGGGCAGCACGAGAGAGGCGTTGTGTCAAACCCACCACAAAAAAGCGCCTCCCGTCTCCCCCGGGCTGAGTATATCAGACACGAGCAGCCTGTCGTTATTATTCACTTTCCCCCTGCAAGCATTTATCAGTCCCATCGCTATTTTGCTTTCCTTGCCCAAAAAAACCCCGGTCCTACTTCCAAAGCTCCGCCATCCCCACACTCGCGGTCTTGGTCAGGATTCATCCTGTCATTCCCGCTTCCTTCGCCTCGACTCTGCATATTCGGTTAGTGGCCCTGCCATCACCACCCTTCGCGCTGCCGGGGGACGAGTTTGCTGCCGGCAGCGAGAGCGAGCACACAATTCCTAGGGCACCGAGAGGGCAGAGGACCCGAGTGGGATCCTCAAAACCTCGGGAGACGTTCCGGCGCTTCGTTGCTCCGCTGGGGTGGGTAGCATTGCCTCCCCTGTCCCCTCGCGGTCGGCTTGGGTGCCGCGTGGAAAGGAGCCTTGTCCTACAAAATCCCACCCCAAATCCCCGAGGCTAGCCCGCCGCACCCGTGGATCCCTCGTCTTTTTTTCCAGGGGACCGACACAACGTCCCGGCTACCCAGTCCTTGCACGCGCGCCCCCAAGCACAGGAAAAAAACAACATTCCCAGACGCGTTCCAGAGCACTCCAGAACACACATGGTTTTTGTTTGCACACCAACCCTGTAGCTCGAGCACTAATGGTTGTCTCCTCTATGCAGCACCACACCCACCATCAACAGCAGGGCCCTGTTCCGCCCCATCTGCAACACTCTCGGCCTTCGAGCGTGGTTCACCAGCAGCATCACAGCCAGGCCCCGGCCCAGCAACAGCAGCAGCAGCATTCCGGCGCCTACTCGTACCCTCAGCAGAACCAGGCCAGCAACTCGCAAGACCACGGCATTCCGTACTACGCGCATCCTAGCCCGTACAGCACCCCTGGTGCGACGAGCGGATACACCTCCGCAGGTGAGCTCGCTCTTGATTTCTGCTTGCTTTTTGGAATCGCCAGGCCAGGAAGCTGACAGGTGCCAGCAGATACCGGAGACATGATGGCTGCGACTATGCCGAGACCTTACCCGCCAATCTCGTACCACACCCCCCAATCGAACTCGCCGGCTTCGGTGGCGTCGCCCTCGGGCCACGATCAGCAGAGGAGCATGTACGGGCAGCCTCCGTCGCAATTACACCAGCAGCAGTCCATGTACTATGGCGCGCCCCCGCAACAGTACTCGTCGATGCCGCCCCAGGCCGGCCAGTCGCCGTACGGGCAGCACGCCCAACAGTCGCACCAGTCGATGGGCTCGCAGCAGGGCATGATGATGTCGCACACCCCCCCTCAGCACCCCATCAGCCAGCACGCGCAGCAACACTCGCAGTCGATGGCCGTCAGCCCGCGTCCGGATAAGATCGAGACGCACAGCCTGAACCATCGGATATCGGCGACCTCGGCTCCCGTCTCCATGGGCAGCGCGTCGTCGACGAGCCCTCAAAATGGTGCTCCGCTCTCCACGCCCACCACGGCTGGCGGCCCCGGCGTGAACCCTAATGCGGCTCCCGGCCCCATCCCGGCTACTACCCCCTTGGTGGTGCGGCAGGACACGAACGGAGTTCAGTGGATTGCGTTCGAGTACTCGCGGGACCGCGTCAAGATGGAGTACACGATCCGGTGCGACGTCGAGTCCGTCAACCAGGACGAGCTCTCGGCCGAGTTCAAGTCGGAGAACTGCGTCTACCCCCGCGCCTGCTGCCCGAAGGACCAGTACCGCGGAAACCGGCTGCAGTACGAGACCGAGTGCAACTCGGTCGGCTGGGCGCTCGCGCAGCTGAACCCGCCGCTCCGGGGCAAGAGGGGCTTGATCCAGCGGGCCGTGGACAGCTGGAGGAACAGCAACCAGGACCCGCGGCTGAGGAGCCGTCGCGTGCGCCGCATGGCCAAGATGAACTACCGCGGCGGCAACAAGGCGGGCTCGACGACCCCGCACGCCCAGCACATGCCGTCCGGTCCCGGCTCGACGGGCATGACGACACCGACGGGCATGGGCGCCGGCGGCAACCCGGCCATGGGCAAGCCGGGGCTCAACATGGCCTCGCAGATGCACCACCACCACAGCGGTCAACAGGACGGAGGCGCTCAGGGAGGAGATGACGTCGGTATGTTTCACCAGATGGCCTAAAGCGCGCGCGCGTCGTTGTTGTGATTAAAGTGTGATACCTCTTCGAGCCAAAAACTGTCTTACCCGCGCTTGTCTTTTTTTTTTCTTCTCGTTATTCTCTTTTTCCTTTGGTTGTGTTTGGAATTTCTGGGAATACTCGTCGTCCCCCTTTTTCAAACCTGTTATATACCGGCTCGCGACCATCCTACTTTTTTTCGAGCACCGTTTACCTGGGGCGACAACAGGAACCTGGTACAAAAAGAAAGAACTGTACATTACATTTAGTTGCGTTTGCTGTTAGTCCCGTTTTGCTGGTTTTCGGTCGTCGTTGAGTCGTCTGGCTGGCTGCTGGCAGAACCGTGCTGGCATTGCATTCTTGCTCTGCAGCTTGCACATTCATCAGCATTCGCTCGTCACATATCAACCCATCCTCCATACAACACCCAACAACCTCCTGCGCCGAGTGTCCTTGACAGGGAGCCTGATTGATGAAAGATGATGGCACCTCGAGATGCTCGCGAAATCTGTATCCCTTGCTTGCTGTCGCTTGGAGATTGGCGAGTTGCTGCTCTTGCGGGCGAGCTGTGTTTTTTGGTTTGCCTGTATCACACCACACTCACACTCACACTCACTCACACTTGAACATATGACGCGCGCGTGTTGACATGGCCTGACTTTTTTCCATGACCCCCACACCCCCAATCCTATGCAGCTCCGACTCGGCTGACACACCTGCCTCTTACCAGAAGGCGACTATGCCGACGACCAACACCACCACCACCACCACCAGCCGGCCGCAGGCGCCGAGGACCGCCCAGCCCAAGTCTTCGCCGGCTACGGCGCCTACAACGGCGCGCCCCACGCCGCCTCCGCCATGCCCTCCATCCACGACACCCTCAGCCACTCCCCCCACGGCGCGGGCGCAAGCGGCGGGATGGTCGCGCGCCGCGCCAGCGCCGCGCAGCACGCCTCGTCGTCGCTCGACGCGCCCGACGACCTCTTCCCGGACATCCCCGAGGCCAAGAAGCGCAAGTTCATCCTGGTCGAGGACAGCGACCGCCAAAGCCGCCTGCGCGTGCGCGTGACGCTCGACGGCGTCGACACGCGCGAGATCCCGGACAGCTTCCGTAAGAGCAGCAGCGTCTATCCGCGCTCGTACTTCCCGCGCGAGATGCAGAGTCCCCCGCCCAGTGCGACGGGCAGTAAGTTTTTTGGGGAGGATGTCAGTGATGATATGGGTGGGGGGGAGGATGATGGGACGACGGATACGGAGGGACGGAGGGCGGGGAGGGGGAGTGTCTCGCGTCGTGGGGCGGGGGGCAGGACGCTTGTTAAGGTGCCTATGGCGGAGGGCCAGGAGGGCGAGGTGTCGATCCCGCGGATGCGGAGGGTGTTTCGCGGGAAGGAGGTGCGGTTGAATGATTTGGGGTATCGCATGGCGTGGCTGCAGAGCCGGGTTTTTGCGGGGCGGACGGTGTTTTTGCAGCGGGCTCGTGAGTTTTCCCATTTCCATTCCCATTCCCCTTTCTCATTCATTTCCGGCTGGTTGAAGTCATTCCCGACTGGTTGAAGTCATTCCCGGCTGGTTCAAGATTCGCGGTGTGTTTGCTGGTTGTATACTGACTTGGCTGGTGTGTGTAGTGGACTGCTACCGCAACAAGACGCGCAGCGCCATGGAGAGCATCATGCAGGACGTCAAGACGGCCACGCCGCACTACGAGACGCGCGTCGGCAAGCGCAAGTGGAACGAGCGCATGCGCGGCGGCGCCGAGAAGGATGATGAGTAAGGGGTTGAAGAGAGAGAGAGGAAAATGACGACGACGAACGGACGACGGACGACGATTGAGGTTGATATGGGGTACGAACGAGTCACGATGTGGTGTGTGTGTGTCGGAGTAAACTAACCTCACCTAACCCTCGTCTCTGGTGGTTTGGAGGGTGGTGGTTGAGCTTGTTTTTGCGAAGTTTGGAAGGATATTGCTGGCTGGCGGATGTGTGCTCGCTACAGCAGCAGCAGCAGCACATGTGCAAGTTGGCAAGGAAGGATTTGGTTGGGGATGGTGTTTTCTTTTTTCGAACGGGATCGATCTTGGGGTGGTAACGGCAACGGCGACGTGCCGCGCCGCCCTGCCATGTCTGGTGTATAGAGGGAGCTTGCTCGAGCTGAGGCATCACTGCCGGGATGGGATATCGGAGGCAACAAACAAACAAATGTGTATTCTAGGTTGGGATCTGGAGTGTTTTGTGTGGATTAGGGGGGACCAAAATTGGGGATTTGTAAATACTAGTGCTGTAACTTGGGTGTCTTTTGAACGGGGGGCTGGTGCCGTGGTGGTGATGTGATGCGTTTGTGAAACCGGGCACTCCTCAACTAGCTGCCCCTTACCGCATCACTCACTCCCTCTCCCCTTTAACTCCCTGCTCCCCTCCCTCCTTCGCAGACAGACGCAACCACTCCCCCAACCCCGCCGCATCACCGGCATTCTCCCAGTGCTCCACCGCCCTGCCCATCCCATCAAACCTCCACACCCCACAAAACCCAGTCTCAAACCCCCCCTCTTCTTCTTCTTCGTCCCGGGACCGACGACCCGCCCGCAACCGGCCCATCACACACCCCCATTGTCCGTCCCGCGAGACAGTCACGCTCTCGACGTCCATGGCGAGGGTGTTGTCTGTAGCGGCGACGAGGGAGAGTTCGTGGTCGAGGGCCGCGGGGAGGCCTTGGAGGGGGGCGCGTGGCGGGGTGGTGAGGTTGCGGTCGGCTGGGTGGAGGATCAGGGAGGGGGCCGAGATGTCTGCCAGGCGGGTTACGTCCTTGTAGAGGTAGCGGAGGTTGCTTTCGATGGCGGTTTGGAGGGTTGGTGGTGGTGGGGTGGAAGCTGTGGGTTCGTTGGGGGTGATGGGAGGGGTGGTCATTGTTGTTGTGGGTTTGGTTGGGGGGTCCGGTGGTGGTGGGTTGGAGTGGTGAGGGTAGAGG
>OUNM010387000.1_pt1 | contig 13959 bp, 13 predicted proteins | sample 1769961 | NCBI WGS metagenome assembly OUNM01 (sample SAMEA3914820, study PRJEB12502) | metagenome | biome: forest; material: soil | place: USA | collected 2012-03-12 | depth 0.3 m | reverse complement strand
AGAATATTGCATTCCATAAACACTTGCCAAAATGCACAATCACATTAAAAAGGCGCAGAGAACGATCGAGGATCGCGAAGCGCTGCTTAGCCCACGGTCTGGCCCAACAGCGAAGGAGAGCATCATGGCCAAACACGATATCGAGATCACCCAGGCCGAACGTGACGAGTTGATCGGACGCGCACGCAAACTTGCCGAGAAGTTCGCGGAGTTAGGGCCGGCGGCGGACGAGAAGAACGAGCTGCCGCTAGAATTGGTACCGCTCTATAAGGAAAGCGGGCTTGCCCGGTTGATCGTGCCGAAGAAATATGGCGGCTTCGGTGCGGATCTCTGGACGGTGGCGCTCGTCGAAAAGGAGCTCGCGTCTTACGGCGATCCGGCGATCACCCTGTCGTTCAACATGCATCACGTGATGATTGGCATCTTCCGCGATCTGCTCGAGGAAGGCGCACGCGCCCGCCTGTTCAAGCAGGTGGTCGAAAACGACGCCCTCCTCTCCGGCCCCTTCAGCGAGGAGCGCGCCGGCTTCTCGACGATTGCCGATACGGTCGCGGTGCCAGACGGCAATGGCGGCTGGCTCGTCAGCGGCAAAAAGAACTGGGCGACTTTCATCGAGGGCGCCGACATCGTGACGTTCAATGCCACGATTACCGATGCCGATGGCAAAGTCCCCGAAGACTATAAGAAGCACGCTGCGCGCGAGTCCGTCTTCATGGTGCCGATGACCGCACCGGGCATCAGTATCAAGCGAACGTGGGATACGTTCAGCATGCGCGCGTCGGGCACGCAGACTTGCGTGTTCGACAAGGTACCGGTTCCCGCCGAAGGCTTTGGCGGACCATTCCGCACGGGGCTGATCGGCGAAATGGAATGGGTCACCTTCCCCTTTGCAGGGGTCTATCTTGGTATCGCCGATCGCGCCTACCGGCTTGTGCGCGATTCGCTTGCCAAGAAGTCACTTGGCCACACGGTTTCGGGCGACAACGTGATGGTTCGCGATGTCGGGCATGTCCAGCATCAGCTGGGACAGGCTTTGGTCGAACTGGAGATGGCAGAGCGCGTGGTCCAAGGCACCGCGGCGATCATGACAGCCGGCGGCGACGCCGCCTGGGGCGCGGCCGAACGGCCCGCGCGCCTGTCGATCGCCAAGATCGCAGCGACCGAGGCAGCCGTGAAAGTCACCGACATCGCGATGCGCTTGACCGGGGGTGGCGCGATCCGTCGCGGCGGCCCCCTCGAGCGGGCTTTCCGCGACGCCCGTGCAGGCATCTACCATCCGCTCTCGGGCGATGCCGTTTACGAGCTGCTCGGCAAATCACAGCTCGGCGTCCTGGGCTAAACCGTTCCGAATCGTAGCTTGCTCCGGCGCCGGATGGTCCACCCATCCGGCGCCGGAGCGTTGATAGCGCTCGACAGTGCGCGACGACATCTTATCGACCGACCGCTGGCGGACTCAGACCTCCTCGGTCTCCAGCAGACCGGGGTCACTGAGCCGTAGCCGCGCGAAATAACTGACTTGCCGCCCAACAAGCTCGAGCTGGTTCGCGGCCGCCTGGTCAGAACAGACTCCGTTGCGAAAAATGCCACCCGAGCTGTTGATCGCGGCGCCTAGAGGCGTCGGCCAGCCGCGGAGCGCGTGCACGATCGACCGGAGCGTTGTCAGCGTTGATCCGGTAGCCTGCCAGCCATAGGCGGTCGCGATCAGGCCCACCGGCAGCCCGTCGAGATAGACACGTGCATCCTTCGCCGTCTCCTCGATGAAGTCGATGGCGTTCTTCACGAGGCCCGAGATCGACCCATGATAGCCGGGGCTGGCTATGATGACGCCATCGGCGGCGCGTATCGCAGCAACCAGCTCTCTTCCTTGCGGCGATGCATCGGCGCCCGGGGAAAGATAGTGCGGCAGTTCGAGAAGACACGCGCTTCCGAACAGGCGCGTCTGCACGCCCTGCTGTTCGGCCGAAGCCAAAGCAAGCGCGAGAGCCTGCTCTGTCGACGACCCGGCGATAGCCGTGCCGCCGATGCCGATGATCAGTGGTCGGCGGGATGTCATGGCTGGCATTCATCCTCCGTCTGGAGCCGGACGTGAAGTTGGGTGCGCAAATCGCTCTTACGCTGGCAGCGGGCGCTGCGCCGCTTCTGCTCCTGCGCCTATTTCCTGCGTGGTGGCGCCTTGGTCTTGGGATTTTTCCAGAACATCTGAGGCGGCGGCACGACGCCGAGCTGCACGGCGACATGGCGGAAATCCCACATCGTCGAATCCCGCACGATCTTGCGATCGCGATAGAGATGGAAGGTCGTTCCGCGGGTCACAGTCGATTTGCCGGCCGCCGGCATTCCGAGGAAATCAGCCTTGTGGACCGCTTTCCAGATCCACTGCATCATCCCCCATTCCTCATATTCATAGTCGCCGCCCAGCAGAATCGGGTGTGCTTCGCGCGCATATTCCGCGTCTGTATATTCCTTTGGCTTCTCTTCGCGCAGTTGTCCGCGCCCGGGCCAGGCCTTGCCGCCGTCATAGCGGATAACGTCGAAATAATGCAGGCCTATGGGGCTGTTGGGATCTTTGTTGGCGAAAGGCAAGAATGCCGCATAGAGCTCGTCGCGATCCGTGATCGTCTGATAGAGCGTCGTGTCCTCGAACACGAACGGGTCGGCATAATAGTCAATGATCTCTTCGGCGCTGTCGAAAAAGGTCCTGATCCAGTCCTGGGCGGTCGAGAAGCTCATCGGACCCGTGCCCTTGAACCCGCTCGCCATCACAGCCGATGGAAGCATCAGGGCGCCGACAGCGGCCGCGCCCATACCCAGAGCGGCCCTGCGGGAGGGAGAGTTCAGCGCGCCTACCGGCTCCTGGGGGGCCGCGTCGTCAACATGCATTGGTCATCCTCCTTGCGATTTCGGGGAAGCATAGGTCCGATCCCGCTTCCATGCAATCGCGACACATTCCAAATATTGCATTGTTTTCAAATGCGGGTGAATGTCCTATTCCTAGGGCCAGATCACCTGGGGAAATCCATGACGACAGACACCGCCATCGAGCGCAAGAAGCGCGGCAAAGCAGCGTCCAAAGGCGTCGAGGCGCCGCCGCGCGTACTGGTCGGCGAACTGCTCAACTTCTTCTATCCGATCCACTATCGCATCGGCATGGATCTGGAGACGGTGATGTGCCAGGGGCTCATCTCCCGCAAGCAGGCGGCCATCCTGTGGCTCATCCACTCGCGTGCAGAAGCCGATGGCTGGGTGCGGCGCAAGGAAATCGAGACGCGCCTCGCCACATGGTTCGAAATGAGCAACTCGAACGTCTCCAAGCTGCTGCGCGAATTGTCGAAGCCGCCCTTGTCGCTCGTCTCGCAGGTCGAGAACCCCGAGTCCGGCCGAGAGAAGGTCGTTCGCCTGACACCGCTCGGTGAGGAATTCGTCGACGGCATGGTGCAGGCTTCGATCGACTATCTCGCCGGACAGCTGTCGCATATCACCGGGGATGAGCTCCGCTGGGGCGTCGACTTCTTTGCCCTGTCCTTCCGTACCTCCTCCCGCGAAGCGCGTCTCAACGGAAAGGTGCCCCATCTGGCTCCGCCCCCGGGTGACATCGAAGGCACGAACGAGCGGACGAAGCCCGCCAAATCCTGAATTCCCGACAGGGCGCCCGTTGCTCCTGACACACTGATTTTCGTCCCTTGGTCGTGCAGGCGGGCGCGCGTGACCGCGTCAGAATAATGTCCTGTATAAACACTTGCCAAAATGCACAATCTTGATAGGAGGTGATTCAGCCCCGCAAACGGGGAAGAGAGGACTGCGCAAGAATGGCAGATAATCATGGACAGACAGCCTGGTCACACTGCCTGAGTGCCGACCACCGCGAAATTCTCGATTCCGCCGACCGCTATGCCCGCGCCGAGCTCTATCCGCTCGCGGATCGAATGGATGCCGATGAATGGTGGCCCTCGAATATCATGCGGCGTCTTGGCGAAGCCGGCTATCTCGGCATCACGACGCCCAGCCAGCTTGGCGGCCTCGGTTCCGATGTCTTCACAGCAGGCCTGATCGCGCAGGCATTCGCGCGGTGGAACCATGCGCTCGCGCTCAGCTGGGTCGTCCACGAAAATCTTTGCCTCAACAACGTGCTGGCCAATGCCAATGACGAGCAGCGTACCCGCTTCCTGCCCAGGCTCTGTTCGGGCGAGTGGATCGGGGCGCTCGGTCTGACGGAGCCCGGCGCCGGCTCGGATGCGCTGGGGTCGATGCGCACCACGGCGCGCCGCGATGGTGACGATTATGTGCTCAACGGCACCAAGATCTTCATCACGAACGGGCCAGTTGCCGATGTTGTGCTGGTCTATGCCAAGACCGATCCCGCTGCCGGTCCGAAAGGGATTTCAGCCTTCGTCGTCGAGACCAGTACGCCGGGTTTCAGCGTCGCCCAGAAGCTCGAGAAAATGGGGTGGCGCGGCAGCCAGACCGGAGAGCTCGTGTTCGACGAATGCCGGGTTCCCGCCATCAATCGCCTCGGCGAGGAGAATAGCGGCGTCCGTGTCGTGATGAGCGGCCTCGATCTCGAACGCGCAATGATTTCGCCGCTCTGCCTGGGGATCTGCGAGCGAGCACTGGAGCTGTCGATCGACTATGCCAAAACACGCGTCCAGTTCGGCAAGCCGATCGGCGAGTTCCAGATGATCCAGTCGCGGCTCGCCGACATGTATGTCGCGGTCGAGACTCTGCGCGGCTTCAGCTACCAGGTCCTCGCGCGATGTGCCGAGCTCAGCCACGGCGAAGGCGGACGCGGCGAGATCCATGCACTGACCGCCGCCTCGATTCTCTACGCCGCCAACAGCATGAACAAGGTGCTCGACGATGCGGTCCAGATCCACGGCGGAACTGGCTACATCTGGGAATCCGAGATCAACCGGCTGTTCCGCGCCACCAAATTGATGGAAATCGGCGCGGGCACCACCGAGGTTCGCAAGCTGATCATCGCCGGTGAGCTCCTCAAATGACGACGCTGCCGGTGAGCGAAGCGCGTCTCGATGATGCGCCCATGACCTTGGCGGATGGTCTCTTCCGGGACCGTATCGTGCTCGTCTCGGGCGGCGGGTCTGGCATCGGGAAGGCGACCGCCTGGATGATGGCGCGCCTCGGGGCGAAGGTCGCGATCTGCGGCCGGGCGCCCGAACGCCTGCTTGGGGTCGAGACTGCGTTCGCCGAGCGGGGTTGGCCGCTGCTCGCCCAAGCCTGCGATATCCGCGACGAGCAGGCAGTGGAAAGGTTGTTCAATGCCATCGAAGCGCGGTTCGGCTTGCCGGACATCCTCATCAACAACGCCGGAGGGCAGTTTGCTCAGGCCGCCGACAAGATTACGCCGAAGGGCTGGCGTGCGGTCATCGAAACCAACCTGACCGGGACCTGGCTGATGATGCAGGCGGCTGCCCAACGCTGGATCGCGGCGTCTCGCGGCGGCGTCATCGTCAATGTGACCGCCGCCAATGACCGCGGCATGCCCGGCATCGCACACAGCTCCGCTGCGCGCGCCGGGGTCGCCAATGCGAGCCGCACAGCCGCGGTCGAGTGGGCGCCGCATGGCGTGCGGATCAATTGTCTCGCGCCGGGTCTTGTCGATAGCGGCGGCCTGTCGGTCTATTCGCAGGCCGCGCGCGCGGGCTTTCACCGCGCCAACCCCCAGCGAAGCTTCGGCGATCCCTGGGACATGGCGCAGATCATCGGCTTCCTCGCGAGTGAAAGTGCCCGCTACGTCACGGGCACGACGCTCACCGCCGATGGCGGAAGCGCCCTGTGGGGGGACCTCTGGACCATCGAGCGCCCCCGCTTTTTCTCCGACTCCCACCAGGATGCCGCCGACCATGTCTCTTGATCCTCAATGTCTTTCCGGCCGGGTCGCGGTCATCGTCGGCGCATCGAGCGGTATTAACCTCGGTGTCGCCCAACGGCTTGGCTCGCTTGGCGCGCGGCTCGCTATCGTCAGCCGGACGCCCGAGCGCATCGAGGCCGCCGCGGCGACGTTGGCGGCAGAGGGACTTGATGTCACCGCGCATGCCGGTGACGTGCGCGATGCGGCGGCAATGCAGGCGATCATGGCCGAGGTGGCAACCACCAGGGGACCAATCGACATCGTCTCGTCTGGTGCGGCCGGCAACTTCTTCGTGCCAGCGGCCGCGATGTCGCCGAACGCCTTCAAGACGATCATCGACATCGATCTGATCGGCACATTCAACGTGCTGAGCGCGGCCTATCCCCATCTCAGGCGGCCGGGTGCGGTGCTGGTCAACATCACCGCGCCGCAGGCGGAACGCGCCATGCCGAAGCAGGCCCATGCCTGCGCGGCCAAGGCCGGAATCGAGATGCTCACGCGCTGTCTGGCGCTCGAATGGGGGCCGGAAGGTATTCGAGTCAATGCCGTCTCGCCCGGTCCGATCGCCGACACCGAGGGGCTGGCGCGACTGGCCACCGATCACGAGCTGGGCGAGAAGATCCGCGACGCTTTGGCCCTGCCGCGCTTCGGCACGCGCGCCGATATCGGCAACGCAGTCGCCTGGCTGTGCAGTAATGGCGCGAGCTTCGTGACCGGCACGACCATCGACTGCGACGGGGGCATGCGTCTCGGCAATCTGTACGCGCCCGACTGAGCGCCAATTTTAAACATCAGGAGCATTTTCATGGACATTCAAGGCAAGGTCGCGATCATTACCGGCGGCGGCTCCGGCCTCGGAGAAGCCACTGCGCTTCGACTGGCTGCCGGCGGCGCCAAAGTGGTCGTGGTCGATCTCAACGCGGACGCCGCGAATGACGTCGCCGCGCGTGCCGCTGGCCTTGGTCTCAGCTTTGACGTCGCGGACAGCGACGCCGCCGAGGGCGCGATGGCTCGGATCGAAAGCGAGCTGGGCACGCCCCGGATCCTTGTGAACTGCGCGGGCGTCGGTACGCCCGCCAAGATCCTCGGACGCGATGGTCCGTTACCTCTCGCTATCTTCGAAAAGGTTGTACGCATCAATCTTGTCGGCAGCTTCAACATGCTGCGACTGGTCGCGCACGCGGTCTCGCGCAATCTCGAGCCGGGTGACGGCAAGCAGACCCAGGGTGTGATCATTAACACCGCGTCGGTAGCGGCTTTTGACGGCCAGATAGGCCAGCCCGCTTATGCGGCGTCAAAGGCGGGCGTGGTCGGCCTGGCGCTTCCCGCCGCGCGCGAACTCGCCAAGATCGGGGTCCGCGTGCTCACCATCGCCCCCGGGATATTCATGACGCCCATGCTCAAAATCCTGCCGCAGGACGCGCTGGATTCGCTCGGCGCCTCGATCCCCTTCCCGCCGCGCCTCGGCGAGCCTGATGAGTTCGCCAAACTCGCCCTTCATATGATCGACAACGATATGCTGAACGGCGAGGTCGTGCGCATCGACGGATCGATCCGGATGCAGCCGCGGTGACGAAGGTTATCATCAGCTGCGCGATTACGGGTTCGATCCACACGCCGTCGATGTCGCCGCATCTGCCGGTGACGGCGAGCGAGATCGCGGAAAGCGCGCTGGGGGCGGTGGAAGCGGGTGCTGCGATCGTCCATCTGCACGCGCGCAGGCCTGAGGACGGCCGGCCCGACCAGAGCCCCGAGGCGTTCGAACCGTTCCTGACGGTCATCAAGCAGTCGTCGAACGTTGTGGTGAACCTGACCACCGGCGGCTCGCCTTACATGCCGGTCGAGGAGCGGGTGCGCCCGGCGGCAGTGTGGAAGCCCGAGATCGCGAGCCTCAACATGGGCTCGATGAACTTCGGCCTGTTTCCGATGCTCAAGCGCTACAAGACGTTCCGGCATGATTGGGAGCCGGCGATGCTGGAGGGAAGCCATGACCTGGTCTTCCGCAACAGCTTCAAGGACATCCGCTACGCATTGGAAACACTGAACGAGACCGGCGCGCGCTACGAGTTCGAGTGCTACGACACCAGCCACCTCCACAATCTCCATTATTTCTGGAACGAAGGACTGGTGAAGGCGCCGCTCTTCATCCAGACCTGTTTCGGCTTGCTCGGCGGGATCGGCACGCACCCCGAAGAGGTGCTGCACATGAAGCGCACGGCCGACCGGCTGTTCGGCGACAACTACCGCTGGTCGGTGCTGGGTGCCGGACGCAGCCAGATGCAGGTGGCGGCCCAGGCGGCGGCCATGGGTGGCCACGTCCGCGTCGGGCTGGAGGACAATCTCTGGCTCGACAAAGGCGTGCTCGCCCCCTCCAATGCCGCTCAGGTCACCCGCGTTCGCCAGATCCTCGAAGGCCTCGGCCTCGACATCGCCTCACCCGCCGAAGCCCGCGAGATCCTCGCCCTCAAGGGAGGCGACAATGTCGGATTCTGATCTGCGACCGCCGGCTGCGCTCGAGCATTTCCGCGTCGAAATCGACGACGATCGTATAGCCCACCTGATCTTCGACACGGCCGGGTCACCGGTCAATGTCCTGTCTCAGGCGACGATCACCGAGATCGGCGCGGTCGTCGACTGGTTCGAGACCGCCGATGTCCGCGGGCTGATCGTCCGCTCGGCCAAGCGGGTCTTCTGCGCCGGCGGTGATCTTGGCGAGCTCGGCGCTGCCTACGATCGCATCTCCGCCCTGCCGGCGTCCGAGCGCCCTGCCGCCGCGCGCGCCCACTTCGCGCCGATGAACGCCCATCTCCTGCGGCTTGAAGCCTGCGGCAAACCCGTGGCGGCGGCCATCGCGGGGCTGGCGCTTGGCGGCGGCTGCGAGCTTGCGCTCGCCGCGCATTACCGGGTGCTCGTTGACACACCATCGGCCGCACTTGGACTACCGGAAGTCCCGATTGGCCTGATGCCCGGTGCTGGCGGCACACAGCGCCTGCCCCGGTTGATCGGTGTCGCCGCGGCGCTGCCGATTCTCCTCGACGGGGTAAATCTCTCATCGGCGCAGGCGCTCGATGCCGGGATTGTGAACGCTCTTGTCGCGGCCGGCGCCGAAATCGAGGCGGCGCGGGCCTGGATCCTTGGGACCCCCTACGCCGCTCAACCATGGGCCAAGCCGGAGTGGACGCTTCCCGACGCTGATACGTGGCGCACCACGCTGTCGGCGGCGAGGGAAGCGATGCTGTCGCGCACCGGCGGCAATTACCCCGCCCCGATCGCCGTCTTCGATTGTCTCGACAAGGGGCTCGTGGCCTCGATTGAGGATGGAATTGCAATGGAGACTGCTGCGTTTGCTGCGCTGATCCAGCGGCCCGAACCCCGCAACATGATCCGCGCGCTGTTCGTCGGAGCACAGGATTACAGCAAGCGCCGCAAAGCCGACACGCTGCCTCAAAACATGGAAATATTGGGCGAGCTGATTGGAGGCGCGCTGACCGCAGCAAGAGCGCGACTCGCGGCGGAAGGCGTGCCCATTGGAACCGTCGATGACGTGGTGGGACGCCTTGGATTCGAAACCGCCGCGCGCACTGACAATGCGGTCGATACCCCCCCCTCGCCTGCCACCGACCTAGCGGGAGGATCGAACTACTGGTTCGAGCAATCCGATGCGGGCGAAAACGGACGCCTAGCGCGCATTCTCATAAACAGCGCCGCCGCGGCCTGCGCGGGGTTCGGGCGAGCGCTGCCTGAGCGCGACCATGCGCTGGTCGATCACGCCGCCGTTCGTCTGCACGGTTTCCCCGCCTGGGCAGGCGGTCCGATCGCATGGCTCGAGCGGTTGCAGCGCGCCCATCCAGTAAATGAAACGGAGACCGCACCATGACCGAAGCCTTTATCGTAAGCGCGCTGCGCACGGCCGGCGGCAAGCGCAACGGCGCTCTTTCCGGCTGGCATCCGGTTGAGCTGGCGGCCGAAGTGCTCAATGCCACTCTCGATCGCTCCGGCATCGATCCCGCCGCGATCGAGGACGTCATCATGGGCTGTGTCAGTCAGGCCGGCGAACAAAGCTTTCAGATCGGCCGTCATGCGGTCCTCGCCTCGCGTCTGCCCGAGACGGTGCCCGCCGTGACCATCGACCGCCAGTGCGGATCATCGCAGCAGGCGATCCAGTTCGCGGCGCAGGCCGTGATGTCAGGCACGCAGGATGTCGTGCTTGCCGCAGGCGTCGAGAGCATGACCCGCGTACCGATGTTCACGCCCACCACCCTGGCGGCTCAGGCCGGATTGGGCAGCCCGTTCGCCGACCGGATCAAACAGCGATACGGCGTCGAGGAATTCAGCCAGTTCACCGGCGCACAGATGATGGCCGACAAATATGGCTTCGACCGGATCACGCTCGATAGTTTTGCACTCGAGAGCCATCGACGCGCATCCGCTGCAGCGGATGCCGGCGCGTTCGAAACCGAGATTGTCCCCGTGACCATTTTAGATGCCGAGGGCAATAAGCGGCTGCACCTTGAAGATGAAGGCATTCGGCGGGATGCAACGCTCGAGTCGATCGGGTCGGTACGCACGCTTCAGGAGGGCGGCGTCATCAGTGCCGCCAACGCCAGCCAGATCTGCGACGGCGCATCGGCTGTACTCGTCGTCAGTGAAGCGGCGCTCAAGGTCCATGGTCTGACGCCGCTTGCCCGTATCCATAATGTGACTGTCACCGGCGGGGATCCGATCATCATGCTCGAGGAGCCGATCCGAGCGACCCGTCGGGCGCTGGCCCGCTCCGGCCTCACTATCGACGACATCGATCTCTATGAGGTCAACGAGGCCTTCGCGCCGGTCCCGCTTGCCTGGCTCCGCGAGGTGGGCGCAGATTCCGCCAAGCTCAATGTCAATGGCGGCGCAATTGCGCTTGGCCATCCGCTGGGCGCGAGCGGGACCAAGCTCATGGCGACCCTCGTTCATGGATTGCGCGCGCGCGGACTTCGCTATGGACTGCAGACGATGTGCGAAGGTGGCGGCATCGCTAATGTCACGATTGTAGAGGCGCTCTGAACCCATGTTCAATCGCCTCCGTTTTACGGTCGATGGCGGCATCGCATCAATTGTCCTGGCCCACCCGGAAAAGCTCAATGTGCTCAGCCGCGAACTGTTAGGCGAATTGGTCGGAGCGCTTGACCAGGCAAGGGCGGCGCGGGCGCATATCGTGACGCTCACGGCCGAGGGACGTATTTTCTCGAGCGGCGGCGACCTGTCGGATCCGTCCACCCGCGCCGGTGAGCTTGGGACAATATTGACGGAGGCCTACCACCCGGCCCTGCGGGCATTGATGGCGATGCCCATACCCGTGATTTGCGGGGTTAACGGCAAGGCTGTGGGTGGTGCCTGTGGTCTGGCACTGACCTGCGATGTCGTGATCGCGGCTGAAGACGTCGCGTTTGACTTCGCCTTTGCGCGTATCGGGCTCGTACCCGATTGCGGCCTGGCGTGGTTGCTGCCGCGCATCGTCGGGCGCAACCGCGCACGGTCGATTCTGCTGGGCGGACGCATGGTGGATGCTACCGAGGCGCTATCAATCGGTATGGTCGAGCAGGTCGTGCCCAATGACGCGCTCGGTTCCACGGTCGCTGCACGAGCGCGGTCCTTTGTCACACGCCCGCTGCTTGCCTCCGGGCTCACCAAGCAGCTGATCGAGCACTGCGAGACTGTGAGCCTTGAAGAGGCGCTGTGCGCGGAAAATGCGGCTCAGGAACGGGCCGGCCAATCCCCGGAGTTCAAGGCGGTTCTGTCAGCGATGAACGAGCGGCGGCGCCTATGATCTTGTGCGCTCAGTGCCGACATAAACTTTGCATTAAATGAACTATTCTGATAATGCACGATAAAACACGGGAGAGGAGTCGAGCGTCATGACGCCGAGGATGTACGCCTGGAAGTTGGACGGTCCGGGGTCTGGACGGTGAACCCACATGTCATTGCGCAGGAGCGCCCCGCCGCCCTGGCGACGATCATCGCCGAGACTGGCGAGACGATGTCCTATGCACGGCTGGACGACTTGAGCCGGCGGCTCGCCGCTGGTTTTCGGGCGCTCGGCCTGCGGCATGGCGACCACATCGCACTGATGCTTCCCAACGGTCTCTGGTTCCATCCCCTATGCTGGGGCGCTTGGTTCGCCGGCCTCTATTTCACGCCAATCAGCACCAGGCTGCAGCAGGCGGAAGTCGAGCATATCATCACCGACAGCGGATCGCTGCTGGTGATAACCGCGCCTGAATATGAGCCGTTGATGGCGCAGGTGAAAGCGTCGCTTCCCGATGTTCGTCACTGGTATACGACCGGTGCCGGCAGCAATAGTTTCGCGTCGATTCAGTCGTTGATCGACGGCATTGCCCCCCTCGAAGTCGCCGCTAATGCCCCGATCGGGTCCGACATGCTTTATTCTTCTGGCACCACCGGGCGTCCCAAGGGCATATTGCCCCGGCTCGGCCGCACCCGTGATGAGGCCGATCCCCTGTCAATGCTGCTGGCGAAGCTCTACGGCTTCGAGGCGGGATCGGTTTACCTGAATCCCGCGCCCCTCTATCATGGCTCGCCGTTGAAGTTCACGATGGCAATCCACCGCTTCGGCGGCACGAACGTAATAATGTCGAAGTTCGACGCCGAGGGCGCGCTTGCAGCGATCAATCGCTACAAGGTCACCCAGAGCCAATGGGTTCCGACGATGCTCAATCGCATGATGCGCCTGCCCGAGGCCGTGAAAGCCCGCTATGATCTATCAAGCCACAAGGCGGCGGTTCACGCAGCAGCGCCCTGTCCGCCGGAGCTCAAGCGACAGCTGATCGACTGGTGGGGACCGATCCTCCACGAATTCTATGCCGGCTCCGAGGCAATCGGCTTCACCGCAATCACCTCCGACGAATGGCTCCAACATCCGGGATCAGTTGGTCGTTGCGTGATGGGCGAAATCCATATCGTCGGCGAGAATGGCGAAGAGCTTCCCACAGGCGAAGTCGGTGAGATCTACTTCGCCAATGGACCAAAGATCGCCTATCATAATGATCCGGAGAAAACCGCTTCGGTCACTCACGGCAATGGCTGGATAACGATCGGCGATGTCGGCCGGCTCGACGAAGAGGGCTATCTTTACCTCAGTGATCGCAAGGATTTCATGATCATCACGGGCGGGGTCAATGTCTATCCCAAAGAGGTCGAGGATCTGCTCGCGATGCATCCCGACGTCGAAGACGTAGCCGTGTTCGGCGTCCCTAACCCGGACTTTGGTGAAGAAGTGAAGGCGGTGGTCCAGCCGCGGGTATGGCCAGCGAATGAGACCGCGTTTACCGAGGAACTGATTGCCTATTGCCGCGCCAACCTCTCGCCCATCAAGGTGCCGCGGTCGCTCGATCTGACCTCCGCCCTCCCCCGCCAGGAGAATGGCAAGCTCTACAAGAAGCCGCTGCGCGCCGCCTATTGCGCAAAGGCGGCTGCCGCATGACTCGCCCCATCAAGTCTGTTCTAGTCGCCAACCGCGGCGAGATCGCGGTGCGCATCCTGCGGTCAATCCGAAAGGCCGGCCTTACCGGCATCATCGTCCATCATCGGGTCGATGCGAACACGCCGGCGGTCAGGCTCGCAGACCGGGCCATCGAGATTTCCGGTACGACACCGGTAGCCGCCTATCTGGACGGACCGCAGATCGTAGCGGCAGCCCAGGCAGTCGGCGCCGACGCCGTCCATCCGGGCTATGGCTTCCTGTCCGAGAATGCCGAATTCGCACGCGCCTGTGACGCAGCCGGGATCGCATTCATCGGCCCTCGCGCAGAGACCATCGACCTGATGGGCGACAAGGTCCGCGCGCGCAATTTCGTCGAGAGCCGCGGCTTCCCCGTCGCCCCCTCGGCGATTGAGGACGACGATCCGGCCACCTTTGTCGAACGGGCGCGCGCCGTCGGCGCACCGTTGCTCATCAAGCCCTCGGCCGGCGGTGGTGGCAAAGGTATGCGGATCGTGCGTGACCTGGCCGCGCTCGAAGAGGAGATCGAACGCGGCCGCAACGAGGGACAGCGTTATTTTGGCGATGGCCGGTTGTTCGCTGAACGCTATGT
>OUNM010212329.1_pt1 | contig 13959 bp, 23 predicted proteins | sample 1769961 | NCBI WGS metagenome assembly OUNM01 (sample SAMEA3914820, study PRJEB12502) | metagenome | biome: forest; material: soil | place: USA | collected 2012-03-12 | depth 0.3 m | reverse complement strand
GCTGCGCGGCTGAAAATTTGACGATCGGGCTGCTCGAAACTCCCCTCCTTCGCATACGCCCACGGCGGCCGCGCGGTCGCTCGCGCGCGGTCGCAGCCGAGGCGGTTAGATAGGGTTTTTCGAGGGCTTTCGAACGCTGGTGCTTTGGTTTGTTTTAGAGGCCTGGTCGCCCCTAGGGGGGGGGTGCAGTTTTTTAACGAAAGTTTTTTATTTATTAACTTTAAGAAGAGAGGTATTATATTATAAATAAACTAATAAACGTACTCGAAAGGAGCGCTATTTAAGCAAAGCTTAGTAAAGCATAAAATAACTAGAGCTAATTATTAAATAGCTAACTAGAGTTAGGCTATAGAGACATCCTAGTACTCTATATGCTTTGCTAAAGAGCAGATAGAGCATCGTGTAAGATAAGCAAAGGCGCTCTCTATGCTCTAGTATAGAGCAGACAAGCGCTTTAGGTGCTTTGTTTAGGAGCAGATAGAGTAGGAGAACTATATAGGCATAGGTACTAGTGAGCTCTAGGAGTTCACTAGTTGTTAATACAAGTCAGTGCATGCTATAAGCTCTAGAGTATTCATTAATTGAGACTATTATTTATTATGAACCTTTTAGCTTCACCAAAGCTTTGCAACCCAGCAGTTAGAAGATACCTCTATGTAAACCCTTGCAGAAGAAGCCTAGACCGCTTAGCTTCGTCACACACGTGCCACGGTTCCTAAGAGGCAAGGTCTACAGTTCTAAAAGTACGTCTGTATAGATATTGGTAGTATAAGGCTAAGAAGGCCGAGTACGAAGACATCTATCCATCTTTATAGAACTGAAGTGCGTAAGTTACTTGCAGATAGATATGCTCCATAGATGCTTCATTATCTTGTTCCTTCGCCGCCACGCCATACACTTACATCTCCTTGCTTACTAATTGTGGACATCAAGTGACTGTTTTGAACCCTTTTCGCCAGGTTCTGACACAACCAAGGTTCTCTCTGTTGCAGCCAGCTCAACGGGCGGTCTCGGGTGTTCGACATGCTCTCGCGTCTCAGCAAACGATGCCGTATCATACACAAATCCTGGTGTGTCAAGGCCACCGAAATGGCTCTTAAAACACAGAGTCTTGTTAGCAACACAAACGCTCAGAAGACGATAACCGGTCAGTTCGAGAGGCAACGTACCCTAGATATTGCGGGTATCTTTCTGATCCAACCCGTGGCCCTCGCAGAGTCGGCCCACGCGAGGACGACATGTTCTTCGTCAGACAGGTTCATAAAGGCCATGGCAAACGAATCAGATTTCGCAGTGAGCTCCTTTGACGCTGCGATGCGGCGGACGTCCATGGGGCTTGAGTTGAGATTGGAGACCTGGAAGACGTGGCCTTTGTCGTTGACCATGACCAGCTCCCTACCCGACGGCGAGAATGAGGCACACTGTATGCGATTGCCCAGTTTACTGTGTCGGCCGGAGACGTCGGTCCTAATTTCGCTCCGGTGCCCGTCATGGGGCTGTATCAGCACCGGCGTGCCCGACTGGGTCCAGGTGGTTATGCAGACCAGGTTCTCCTCGCCGTCGAGGCCTGGCCGGAATATGGCCGATGACACACCGTTGTCCTCGGACTCGTGCAGCGGAACGGGATATCGGCAAGCGCTGAGCTCCTGAAAGGTATGGAAGGGGAAGCGCCAGGAGTATGTTTGTATCAGGCCGGTCTTGGGACCTCGGGTGCTCGCGAGCAGAACGAGTCCGTCGTTGGAGAAGGCCAGCGTGTCCACGGATGGGCAACTCCTGCAGTCCTGGTGGTATTGTGCGTGTAGCCGGTCTTCCCGAGGTTGTTCCATGCTCCTCGCGCTGAAAAAGCGGACAGTGGCGTTCTCGAACCCAACTACCACATAGTTTTCTTGCCTATCGATCGCTATGCTTTTGCACCACAGTGATGATGGTATCCGGTATTCGACCACGGGGGCTGTCGGCTGCATCAAATTCACGACTCGCAGCTGCGAAAGTGTCACATCAGTACACGCAAAAACCCAAAGAAGGGAGGTTGGGTTCACGCAAGGGCGGCAGGGGAAAGCGCAGGGCCGATTCTTACCGTTAGCTTTTGGTCCCTCGTCCCAATGATATAAGCCAGGTGCATATTTGCCACGGCAGCCAGGATGCAGGTGCTCTCTGGCAAGATGGCTCGCATCATGGTGGGAGGTGACGTCCCGACGTCCCACACGTGTATCAGGTGCTGGGTCCAAAACAGACCCAGTGTCGAGTTGTGGGAAAGATGGACGTTGATGTTTTTGGACGGCTTGCCTCTCGCATGTGACTTTTGTGTGCTAAGAAGAGAAGAGAGGGAGACCTCCTCTAGTCTCTGAGCCTCCAAAGCGGTCGAAGACAGAGAGCTGGAATCTCCGGAGGGTCCGACGGGGGGCTTTTTTGACGCAGCAAACTTCAACCTCCATCTGGACTTCCCCTTTTCAGCCGACGTGACCAATGGCACCGTCCGGGGCGTGTGTATCGAAGGAGCCTCCTCCAGCCCCGTCTGCCTTCGCAACACCGGCGAATCCTGCGAAAAGGGGGGCGGGTCGGTCAAAAAACCGGGATCCACGTGAACAAAACTTGGCTCCATCTCCTCCAAGGGTTTATTGTGGTCGGCCAAGACCTCGAGACGTGATGGCTCGCTTCGTAGGGGTACAGCAGACTGGTAAGGACTAGGTGACTGTGGCGATACGGCGCCCGGGTACCCAGGGCTGTTCAGATCACCAAACGATGGGCTTGGCAGCCCTGGTTTCACGGGATAAGAGGATCCGGAAACTTCGAGCTCACGGGGCCTCGCAGCCCCCGCATTGGGCATGTGGTTTTGGTATCCCTGGTGAAGTAGCCCGCTCGCCTCGGGCCGCGGTGGCCCCAGCTGGAACTGCGTAGGCAGGTGGCGTTCCACGTTGATTGTGTCGGCATCTGGACGGAGCGGCTCTACAAGCTCCCATGTTTGCCTTGCGGTTGGCACCTCGCGGGCGAGTGTGATGATCTCCCCGCAGTACAAACACCTGGATTTTGGCGGTAGGCGGACTTCAGGTGTGTTTGCAGGATCGGACTTTTGGTGGGGGGGCGGAGGGGGTTAGCATGACTCGGAGCACATACCACCGAACTACTCGGGAAGGACGAGGAGGGGACGTACTGGCAGTTGGATGCCGGAGGACTGTAGCTGTGATGCTCCAGTCAGGTGGCACTCGGGACAATTCACTACATACAACCCGGGCCGCGAGGCAGCGAAACGGCTACTGGGGTCATCCTGCAGCAGGATATTCCTCACTACCTGCGAAATGTTGTGCGCCATTTCCCGGTCGCTGACGCGGTGGATGACCTGGCGCTCCCTGAGCCTCGTGCAGAGGGCGTCCAGAGCATCCAGCTCGCACTCGTCCACTCGTGGTCCGGCACCATCATGCCGCGAGAGGTCGAGGGTGTCGGGGAGGACGATGCGAAAAGAACTGCTGAAAGTCGCAACCATGTCCACCCTGGACAGGTGATGGGGCGTGCGCATGTTATCCAGCGCAGTCAAGACGGCGTTCCGGGACCTGGCGGACGAAGACTGAAGGCGCACATCACGAGTCTCCCGGTTGGCGGCATATTGAACAGACGCGGCAACCACGTACTGGGACACGTCGCGCAAAGCCAAGAACTGGGCCAGCCAGGTGCCAAACCCACCGGGAGGGGCCAGCTCGGATATCGACGCGGACTGCAGACAGGGCGGAAGCGGGTACTAGGAAATCAAATGTAAGCCGGCAATCTTGGACTTGGTATCAACACGGACATCAACTGTTTGTGAAACAAGGTATCGAGAGAAGCTGCGGAGGATGCGTACCAGTTCCGATGCCAACGTAGGGAGTTCGGTCCGGAGCCTCGGAGGCAGGGCGACGGCGTCGGGGTCATCGTGCAGCTGACCGGTCACCTCCTTGCACACCTCTAGCAGAAACGACTTGGGTCCGGGATAGCTGTCGAACACTTGCTCCAGGGCCCCGTGAACGCGCGCGAAGCGTTCCCGGCGATCCCTTGCACGTTGGTTCGTGGGAGCCTTGGGGTGGAGGGCGAGGACTCTCAAAGCGGAGAGGAGAAACTCGGCCAGATACCTGTCGCGCAGCTGCCGGTGCTCCCAGAGATACTCACGGCCCTCAACGACGAGCTGGAGGACGAACTCGACGGAGCGTAGGGCAACCTCCCAGCTGACAAGGAAGCCGAGATACCAGCCGACATGGGTGTTCTCGGAGGGGATCGTCAGGCGCTGGAGGTCGAAGACGGCCTTGAGCTGGGAGAGCAGCGCAATTACGAGATGTTGATAGGCACCCCGGTCGGCGGCGCCGGCATAGATCTTGTCGAGCGAGAAGCGGCCCAGCAGCTCCAGGACGATGTCGTCGACGTCGCTCCGGAGGGCAAGGTGTCTCCACGTGTTGGCCAGGCGCAGGAAAAGAGACGACGGCGTCGGGGCGGCCATCGCACGCGACACCACTCGGGGGCAGCGCCCCTGTAACTTCTTGGTCCAGCAAGGCCGTCGATGTCTGCGGGCGTGTCGCTTCGCGGGGTGGTGCGGGGAGGGGGTTGGCGGGTGCGGGGGCACCGCCAGCGAGGCTTCTCACGCGGCCAGGTTGGGAGTCGCCAGCTTCAGGGCTTCCTTTTCGCGTCCCTTTTCTGCGTTCCCTTTCACCCTCTCTTCCTCCGTCTTCCTGGAACTTGGAAAAAGGAAAAAAAAATCACCACCGGGGAAGAAGTGCCGACGGTGGGGCAGCCGGGCAAGCACCTTAGGCTGCCGCGTCCCGTAATGGGGCAATGATGGGCAGTGGCAGGCACAAGCTTGACGCCGTATCGGCAGGATAACGTCAACGTCCAGGCTCCCGGAATCCGGGTGTCCTGTCGAGGGGAATGCGATGGATCCTGTGTGGGCTAGGGACGGCAAGCCATGCCGGGTTGAGAGCAACGACACGGCCCGCATCACAAGGTCGGTCGAGCCCAAATAATAGCTGCCAGCGTCCCACCCCCCTGCCTCCCTCCATCCCTCCCCTCCCCCCCTCGGCCTCAGTTCAGGCAAGTCGCGACATTACATGAGTGGCAGGGACAAGGCCAGCTCTGGGAGAATTCAGGTTGCTCTCCCAGCTCCTCAGCCGCTCCGAGTCATTCTGCCTGGCAATAGACGGCGTGGCTGAGCGTGCATGCCGTTGGCTGGCAGCGTGCAACAGGGCACGATGCGCGCACCTGGCCGGCTCTGTATTCTGTACACAGTACGCCGTCCATATGGAGTATGGACGCACGCAGAAGCGGGCTCTCGGCGCCCGATCAGTGGCTGAGCACTGGAGATTCCAGGATGCCATTTTCTCTGTGGTGCCACCTGCTTGCTTGCGTGTGCGTGCAAGGCCAAGCAGGGGGGCATTTTTCCCGTGCGAGCCGCCTGGGTCGAATGAAACGGGCGGGGAGGGGTGGCATTGGGAAGCAATGAAGAGTGAAGACGGCCAGTCGTCAAGCTGGGCCAAGCTTTCGCTAAGATAAGGTTACACCAACGAGACTTGGTGCCTTGGTGGTGGAGTTCGCCAAAGTGCGCGCAGGGATGGCAGCTATCGTTTCTATCAAGGGAGGACTGGGGGTGGACCTCGAGCCTGGGTGCGGGGTCCTGGGCCAATCTCTCCTGTGGCTTGCGGTCGGTCCCGTTTGGCGTTGCTTGTCGATGCTTCCCGTCCAAACAGACGCTCTCTTCGTGGGTGTGTTGTTCCAACATCGGACAAGCGAGGACGCACCGCCTACTCTCCACTATCCACTCTACTACATATTGCATACAAGTCGTAGATAGCGAAGGTTACCCCGGCTGCTGCTGTCTCTCCATCAGGGCCGCACGGCACATGGAAATTGAAACTGTCTTTCCTCAACCCGTTCCTCGCATGTCCGGCGGGGAGGGGGCTGGCCAGCCACACTGCGCACCTAGCTCCCCGACAGTGTGTTACATTTGCAGAGAGACACCACTCGCGTCGCTCACAAACCCTCGTGTTATTGGGTAGCGATCCGAGAGCGCTGCACTTCTCCGTGCAAGGTCGTATGGGCTATGTCGTGGAGGGGCAGGACTGGGAATAGCACCACTCATTGAGCAGACACAGATGCTTGACCGGCTGCCAGCCTTACCCCAGGTGGGCAGCTTGGCCGCCCCCGGCCACGGCCTCCCTGGTTCCCGTTCCGGCGCCAGCCCTACTCCCTTGCCCCATACATGCGTGGGAGGGGAAATCTTGCGGCTCTTCAGGCAATGGCAAGCCACGACGGGATGTAAGAAATGGGACATCTTTCGACCGAGCCACCCTTTCCGCCCATGCCGTGCAGCACACCACCAGCTTGCCGAAGAGGGCGGGTGCAGGTGCCTGCCACACTCGAATGCAGTATGCCACAGGCCACAAGCTTGGGGCCGGGCTGAGCAAGGGCAATTCCACCCTTCCCGCGTGGCCGGCATGGGTTTAGATGGGGATCTTGCCGTCTGATTAGCCATTATTTTTACCACGGCCGATCTGTATGCTCCACCGCAGGGGTCCCCATGAACAGCTCCACGAGCTGGGGGGGTGTTGAGTATGGTGCAGAGAGCGGTGCTTCCAAGATGCTACCTTATTAGTATATGTGCTTCAGACATCCTCCGTCTGTTCCGGCCCCGTCTGGTTACTGCCCTACGGGTTCCACTTCATGAACTCTACCCCATCCCAGAGCTGGTGGTTCTCCCACCTTCGATATCGGCAGAATCTAGGCAGCCTGCATCATGGACTACGAGAAACCCGAGGCCCTGAACCCGCAAATCTACCATGCTACCGGCCATCAGAGCCCGCAGCCCGATGGCGAGGCCACCCTCCACGGTTTCGACGAGCCGGTGCCCGTCCCCGAGGACAAGCGGGAGTACCGTGGCGACAGTCTCTGGTATGCTCCCAACGCCCGTGCAGGGAACTATTTGGCCTCCACTCTTGGTCGCGGTGCTAATAACTATGCCTCCTCGGCGATAGGCGAGTGCTCCATGAGCGGCATATCAATGTGCGGAACAACCATACTCTCACCTTAACGAGACAAGATGTGGCAATATGCTGACTGGGCCTTTGATGGGTTAAGATGATTGCCTTCTCGGGGTACGTGAACTGTTGTCCAGGCTCCTGGAGACCCCGCCTCAACATCATCGCCAGCTAACTTGCATCTGTCACCAGTACAATTGGGAATGGTATGTCATTCGTGACTCTTCTCCACCCCGTCGGGGAATATGCTGATATGGGATATGTAGGGCTGTTTCTAGGGAGTGGTCGCTCGCTAGCAAGCGCCGGACCAGGCGGTGCTGTCGTTGCCTACATTCTGATGGGCACAGGTGAGCAACTCCTCCCAGAGTCTCTGGCTTGGTGTTTCGGGGGGGCCGGGCTGACGTCTCGACTACCTTAGTCATATCGGCGGTCGTTAGTTGTCTAGGCGAGATGACAGCATTGATGCCTGTCAACGCTCCAGTCATGGAGTTCCCGCGTCGGTTCGTTGGCCGTGGTGTCGGTTTTGCCGTTGGTTGGCTCTATTGGTAAGATCACCACTACAGCCCCACAATGTCTGCTTCGTTTGTCCCGGGGCTGGGACTTGCTGATCACTGTGAATAAGGTTTGCCTACGCTGTCCTTGCGGGCGAGCAGCTGGTTGCTGTCTCAAACGCAATCAAGTTTAGCTACGAGGATGGGATCACTTCTCTGCACTGGACAGTCGGCGAGAGAGTTGATAATGCCGTCTGGATCTCGGTCTTTTTGGTTCTCGTCGTTGTGTTCAACATGTTCCCTGTCCGGGTGAGTGCTCAAAATTCAATCCGAGTGTTATCCATGAATTCTTAGCGCTGACCCCGTGCCCATCTAGGTCTTCGGCGAGCTCGAGTATATATTCGGGTGCATCAAGTTGATATTCATCGTCATGCTCATCCTTGTATGTTGTCCTGACGCAGCCCCGTGGCTGTAAGCCCGCTGCTTAGTGGTAGCTAACCAAAGACGCCACCTGCAGTTCATGTTCTTCCTGTCCGTCCTCCAGCGTCAGTGTCCCGCCCCCTCGGGTTTCCCGTCTCGTCCCTGACAAATGTGCCATACAGCCCGTGGAGAAGCTTACTACCACGAGCCTCTGGGGACGAAATGTATATCCCCTGCACTTCCCCGAGTGATAACACAGGCTGACCCTGGTGAAGTTTGGAACTCGCCATATTCATTCTTCAATCCCACATACACCGCCACGGATGAGAATCTTGAAGTCAGTCATGTTTTTACGGGCTCTCTCGGAACTCTTCTCGGTGTCTGGTACGCCAATGCCCCCCCCCCCCACGAGCGTCACATGAAACCACTGACCTGACCTCCGTGGCCTGTCGACAGGACAACGTTCACTAGCGTCCTTTTCTCCTACATCGGAATGGACATCGTCGCCGCTACCGCAGCCGAGAGCCGCGCACTTGCCGATGTCGAAAGCATGAAGATGGCCGCCAGGAAAATCAACCTTCGTATCATCACGCTCTACTCGCTGGCGGTCCTGACCGCCTCCTTCGTCGTACCCATGGACCACCCCTTCATCAACGGCCAGGCATCGTCCGTGAGTGCCCGCTCTGTCTTCATCATCGCCGCGGTCGAGGCTGGCATGCCCAAGGTTGCCCATTTTTTCAACGCAGTCTTCTGCTTCTCTGCCTTCACCTGTGGCATCAACTCCATGTACATTGCTGCAAGGGTTCTCCACACGCTTGCTCTGCGCGGGCAGACCGGACCAGAGTTCATCACGAAGCGTCTTCGCGCATGCCGATCTGGTGTGCCCGTTAGGGCGGTGTTGGTCACCGGTGCTGTGATGATGGTGGCATACATGGGACGTTACGGTGCCCCGGGCGCCGTGAGTATTGAACCGCTTCCTCCCCTCCCCTGTGGGTGGGTTGCACTGACATTCAACAATAGCGGCTCGACGAACTCGCGAACAATTGCACCGTGTCGTGCCTCGTTGTCTACGCAGCGATCTGCGCAACATATCTCTACTTTTTCAGGACGTACGTCGCCTACTCTCTCTTTGTCCCTTGTCGCATGTGCTACACAGGGGGTATGGACTAACAACCCCCAGGCTCGAAGATGCCAAGCTCTACGGCAACAACTCCGAGTCCCAGGCTGCGAGCTACGACCGTGATCACCCCTTGTATCCGTACAAGTCCCATGGGCAGTGGCTGAAGGCCTGTTATGGCCTCGTGGGGTTAATCGTGCTGATTCTTTTCAACGGCGTGGCCGCCTTTATCGAGCCATTCAACGTCCGCAAGTTTGTGTCAGCATACATCAGCGTGAGTCTCGATCTCTCCCGCCTCGCCTCCTTGGTCCCCGGCTTAACATAGATAATGTGTGTAGATACCAACGTTCCTGATACTCATCATCGGTTATAACCTTCGCAAGCACGGGTTGAGGTTCTCCGACTGGTGGACCGACAAGTCCGGCGACCTGAGCAACACGGTGCAGGCAACGAGTCCGAAGCGGAAAGGGAGGCTCGAGTTTCCAGACAACGCCTTTACTAGGGAGAACGTATTAGTTTTCCTTGAGTGGGTTTGGGTATGGACTAAGTAGAGTGTTTAGTTCTGTTGTTTTCCTTTTTCTACGGAGGCGCTTCGTGTCAGCAAGAATACCCGTCTCGGTTTCTATAAACTCCTGTCAATAGATGTGGTTTCATACCCAAACTCTGTTTTCTCTCTGCATACGACCAGTGCATATTTGTCGAGTGGGTAGATTAAGTTCGATGCTATCAATATGGTCTACACGCCTCCTATGAATGCCTGTTGTGCGGCCAGAAATCTGTTCATCTACGGAGAAGCGATCAGAATGAGTTACGAGAGCCAGACAGTAATTAGATATTCCGCCTTGGGCTGATGAATTCTCGGTGTGAAGCGGACATTTCTACTGGTTGGCACAGTTGATAACTAATCATGTCTTTATACTTTGTGCGAATATACATGACGATATTAAAGTGAGATCAGGGGGTTGGAAGCATCAGAGCTCGAATCTTTCTGCGACCTCTTTCGCAACCCAACGACCCCGAGGTTACTAGCAATTGCACGTCTGAAAAGTAGCTGGTATGTACTCTACGCTGATGTGCAGCCTGTGGCTGATGCAGCCTCGCATAGCATATTGGGCTTGGCCTCTCCGGTAGACGTTCGTTCAATCGTATATCCCACGGGGGAAACAAGTGATTAATAAATCACAATCTTTCTGGATTCGGGTTCAATCGACAGACGAACTAGCCACCTGCGTGTACCATACAGAGTAGACAGCACGATTATGTACTCTTGTTTTTATGTCCCTTGTGTGCTGGTCCTTGCTACATTTATGACTTGGACTTCAAGAAGGCAACATGTCACACTTTACGTTCAGGTACGGTTATATACCGAGAACCTATCTTAGTTGATTTTTTTTTTATCTGCCCGAATAAACCCACCACCACGTACGTTCCTATTCCAGGAAACATATTTAATTGCGCTCTGGAAACCGGGAGCGGTTGTCGCCAGACGCGGGACGAAACAGAACCACCATGAATGCATATTACCAGTTTCATGATACGCAACTGTATCCCGGGCTCTGGGATAATGGCGCGTATTACGGTCTTCCCTCCACAAGCTCAAGATGCTACTAACACCTGGCTCATATTTACTCATCGGTAGAGGGATGCACAAAGGCCAAGCAGAGCCCGACTCAAACGGCCAAGAGCCGCGAACGGACGACGCAGGAGGTCACACAGTTAATAAACACCGCACGTCTTTTCACCCAATAAGGGTGGCCGTGCAAGTATCACTAGCACTGCTGCCACATACTGACCAACAGCAGATGTCCAAATGGAAATTGATTGACAAAATACCACTACTCTGCCCGGGAACGAAACATGAGGTGGTACAACAGACGCATCTCACAGACCGCAATTACAAATCAAGATGCCCAAGTCTAATTGGAAACGCCCCCAGGATGCAGTGTACGAGGAGGGAAAGCCCTCGATACTTGATATTACACAGGCGACTGTGCCACCAACGCCCCTCCTCTCGCCCCCTTCACACCCTTTCCCGTCATCGACAGCCAACCATGCCATCCACCCTGGAGACACAGAACCAGACCGGAGCCATCGCTCAGAGAAGCATCTTGCGGGGGTCCTCGATGTACTCCTTGACCTTGATCAGGAACTGCACGGCCTCCCTGCCATCAAGCAGGCGGTGGTCGTAGGTCAGGGCGAGGAACATCATGGGCCGAATCTCCACCTTGCCGTTAATGGCGACGGGGCGGTCCTTGGTGGCGTGGAGGCCGAGGACGGCGGTCTGGGGCAGGTTGATGATGGGGGTGCCCATCAGCGAGCCGAAGACGCCGCCGTTGCTGATGGTGAAAGTGCCGCCGGCCATGTCCTCGATGGTGAGCTTGCCGTCACGAGCCTGTATCCACCTTGTCAGAGCCGACACGGTAGCAGTGAGCGGAGCTGGGGAACCATACCTTCCGGCCCATCTCGGCGATGGACTTCTCGATGCCAACCAGGTCCAGGGACTCGACGTTGCGCACAACCGGGGTGACAAGACCCTTCTCAGTGGCGACGGCAACGCTGATGTCGACGTAGTCCCTGTAGACAATGGTGTCGCCGCCGTTGGGACCCTCGATCGACGCGTTGACGACGGGGATGTCACGCATGGCAAGGACGCAGGCCCGGGAGAAGGCGCTCATGAAACCCAGCTTCACGCCCGTCTTCTTCAGGATCTCGTCCTTGTACTTGTTGCGGAACTCCATAAGCGCCGACATGTCGACCTCGTTGAAGGTGGTCAGGGACGCGGCCGTGTTCTGCGACTGCTTGAGGCGCTCCGCGATGCGGAGGCGCATCCGGTTCATCTTGACCTGCAAGAGGTTGTCAGCCTGGTTGCGTGCAGCGCATGGACGCGCCACAACTTACCCTCCTCTCATCGCGGCTGCCCAGGGTGGCAGGGCCCTCGGCGGCGGCGGTCGCCGGCTTACTGGGCTGTTTTGGCGCAGGAGCCTCCTGCTTCGCGGGCGGCGCGGCCGGCTTGGTTTCTTGGGGCTTGGGCTCCGGAGCCTTCGCTTGCTCGGTCTGTGTCTCCGGTGCCGGCTCCTTGGGCGCCTCCTTGGGCGCCTCCTTGGGCGTCTCCTTCGGCTCAGCAGCGGGCTTGTCGCCCGACGGCGCGCCGCCGACCTCGATGCGCACCAAGTCCTGGCCGACGACAACGGTGTCCTCCTCGTTGGCCAAGAACTCCTTGATGACGCCCGCTTCCGGCGCGTTCACGGCAACGTCGATCTAGCGTAGCACGGCGTGTCAGGCCAAGGGCGGGCAAGCGACGGAAGGGATGGGGACACGCCTACCTTGTCGGTCTCGATCGTCGCAATCTCCTCGTCCTGCTCGACAAAATCGCCAACCGCCTTGTTCCATTGTTTCAAGGTGCCTTCGCTGATCGACTCGGCCATCGTCGGCACCTTGACGATCGCGTCGGCGTAGGTTCGTACATGCTGGAACTGCAGGGGGAGCTGGCGCAGCGCCGAGCTCGTGCTGCCGTAGAGCGAGAGTTTGGGAGCAGCGCGAGCCGCGAGCCGGAGTCCTCGGTAGAGCATGTCGGCGATGTGTGATGAATGACTGTCGGGTTGTCCGGCAGGGTCGCTGCGGGAATTCGGGCGTTGACGCGGACGGCGTGGGCGTCAGTCAGGGTCTGCAGCAGTGTCGATAACTCTTGCAGGCAATGCAGCGCAACAAGACACGTCCCAGAGAGGAATAGGGGGAGGACAGGCCCAATTGATACTGGAAAGGCTATGGCAGTCAATTCGACTTGGTTACAAAAATGAAAACGGAGAGAAAACACGAGGCAACAGATGGTGTTTGCATGCGCCGTTTCCAGAGCATATCCAGGTCAGGAAAAAAATAGCCACAAGCAGCTCGTTGGCAACAGTCAGAATCCCGGCTTGTCCCCCAATCGTATCCAGCGGTGTCCAATCGTGCCAGGGTTGCAAGGGAACGCCGGCGGCCATCAGCCTCAGCACGTCTGGTGACCTCAGCCTGCAGCAGCTCGGTCACAGGGATTGAGGTACCCTGCCGAGCTGCCAACCGGCAGGGAGGCAGACGGATACCTGCTGGGGCTCGGCAACATGGAACGGAACGCCCCGGGACTTAACGCTGGCAGCGAACGGCGAGGTTCCCCGGGGAGAACGGTACTTCTGTGGTTGCCTGAGGCTTGAGTGCCGGTGTGCGCGGCTGTGAGGACTAAAGCTGATCCGCCCCGCACAAGCGATCTCCTCCATCAACCTTCCAAGCTCGGGCCCGCTGAAGCCTCAGGCAGCAAGTGCTTCGGGTCGAGCTTCTCCAATCCACTTCGTCAATTGAGCTCAACCAGGCCAACCACCAAAACGCCGCGACAACAATCCAGGCATCCCCGGCATCCCCTCCCCGCCTCCCCGCACTTCGACCGGGACTGGCGCGAATTGGCATCCGGGAGCAGGCACCGACGATCCGACAAGGTCACGGAAAAGGTCCCAGTCGCGGAGACAGAGTGCCAGGACCGGCAGGACAACACACCACACCAAGCCGCCCACCATGGCCTCAAGGCAGGCTGCGCTGTCAGTCACAGATTCACCCCGAAGCTCGACGACGGGCCGCCGGGCACCGCTGACACGGAAACCAGGTCCCTCTACCGCCGCTCCCTGAAGCTCGCCCTCGACTGGTCGGTGCACCGCGAACTCTGGCGCGGCCAGGCCATCTACATCCGCTCGTTGTTTGAGAACAATCGGGATGTCAGCGACCCGAGATTACAACGGGTGCGCAACACATTCTCTACCGGATGGAGGAACCGCAAGCTCGGATAGGAGGCTGACATTATGGGACAACCCGCGCAGGCACTGCTGAAGGAGACGGAGAAGCTGCTGGAACACTGGAAGCACCCGGACCCTTACTGCCACCCGACTGCGCCTGGAGGTGGGCATTGCCATGATCCTGC
>OUNM010402770.1_pt1 | contig 13962 bp, 10 predicted proteins | sample 1769961 | NCBI WGS metagenome assembly OUNM01 (sample SAMEA3914820, study PRJEB12502) | metagenome | biome: forest; material: soil | place: USA | collected 2012-03-12 | depth 0.3 m | reverse complement strand
GCATCGGCCCAAGGCCTAGCAGGTAATCGATATAGTCGTTGCCGTCTGCATCAACGACATGCGAGCCGGTGCCCTTGTCGACGAACAGCGGGTGCGGGTCCCAGCCGGACCAGACCGCGCGGGCGGTCGAGTTCACGCCGCCGGGAATGAGTTTGCAGGCTTCGGCATAAAGCTCTTTGCTGCGGGAATAGCGATGCGCGTTCTTGTAGGTGAGCGACAAAGGCAGGGTTTCCTGATTGAACGTGGGATGCGGCCCTCAAGTCCGAGCGCGCCTGTTGAATGCAATCTGGTTGCCTGCGGTAATCCCTTTGGGCCGCTGGATCAACCTTGACGATGGCTTAGGCCGGCAGGCCGGCATGTTCGCGCTAACGCATCACGCCTTGATCCGCTCCATCCGGGGATCGTAGAGCGGCGCAAGAAAAGCGTCCGCTTTCACGCGTTCCGTGGCCACTCCGAGCTCATAGTCGCCGGAAAGCACATGGTTGGCATCGACGCCGGCCGCATCGCGCACGTAACCGTAGCCGATATTTTTTCCGACCGTGTATCCAAAGCCCGCCGAGGAAAGCCAGCCGCAGCGTTTCCCGTTGCGATAGATCGTCTCGCGGCCGAGCAAGACCACATCCTTATCTGCGACTGTAAAACCGGCCATCAGCCGGGGCAGGGGCTTCGCCTGTTGTTCCAGCAAAGCCTCACGGCCGAGGAACGGGATATCCTTCTTGAGCTTCACCGCCCAGCCGAGCCCGGCAACTAGCGGCGAATGGTCTGGTCCGATATCCGAACCCCAGGCGCGGTAGCCCTTTTCAAGCCGGAGTGACTCGATGGCGCGATAGCCAGCATCGGCGAGGCCATGTTTTTCGCCGGCCGCCTTGAGCGCTTCGTAGACCGTAACGGCAAATTCGACAGGCACATGCAATTCCCAGCCGAGTTCGCCGACATAGGTCACGCGCAAGGCCAGCACGCGAGCGCCGGCGACGTTCAGAAAACGAGCAGAGCCAAAGGGTGCCGCTGCATTAGACAAGTCGTCATCCGTGATCGCGGAGAGAATGTCGCGAGCTCGCGGACCCATCAGCACGAGCACAGCATTTTGCGACGTGACATCGTCGAGCTTCACATTGAGGCCAGCCGGTATATTCCGCGAAATCCAGTCGAAATCATGCGTCGCAAAGCCGGTGCCGGTGACGATGTAGAACGCATCGGAAGCAAGGCGCGCCACCGTCAGGTCGCATTCGATGCCGCCTTTGGTGTTTAGCATCTGCGTGTAGGTGAGGGAGCCCGGCTTCTTCGCGATATCGTTGGAGCAGAGCCAGGATAGCGCCTTTTCCGCATCCGGGCCAGTGACAGTGAACTTGGCGAAGGAGGTCTGGTCGAAAATCACCGCCCTCTCCCGGCAGGCCGCATGCTCACGCCCGACTGCCTCGAACCAGTTCTGCCGGCCGTAGGAATAGATGTCGCGCGGCTCGTCTTTCGCTCCCGCAAACCAGTTCGGCCGCTCCCAGCCAAGCTTCTCGCCGAACACCGCGCCTTGCGCCTTTAGCCGGTCATAGAGCGGGGAGCGCCTGAGCGGTCGGCCCGAATGGTGCTCCTCAAAGGGCCAGGCCATCGTGTAGTGCTTGGCATAGGCTTCCATCGTGCGGGCGTTGACCCAGGATCGATCGAGTGTGTTCTTTCCGAAGCGTCGGATATCGACTGCCCAGAGATCGTAGGGGGGCTCGCCCTTCGCCACCCACTCGGCCAACGCCATGCCCGCGCCGCCACCCGAGGCAATGCCGAAAGCGTTGAAGCCGCATCCGACGAAGACGCCTTTCGTTTCCGGCGCAGCGCCGAGGATGAAATTGCCATCCGGCGTGAAACTTTCCGGCCCGTTGATGAAGCTCTTGATGCCGGCCTTTTCCATGGCCGGCACGCGGCCCACCGCCAGTTCCATGATCGGCTCGAAATGATCGAGATCATTGTCGAGGAGCTGAAATTCGAAGGGCTCCGTCGCCCGCGTGTTGTTCCACGGCTTCGGGTTGGGCTCGTAGCCGCCCATGACAAGCCCGCCGACTTCCTCCTTCCAGTAAGTCAGCCGGTCAGGGTCGCGCAGCGTCGGTAGGTTCGACGTCACGCCCTCGATCCGCTCCGTGATGAGATACTGGTGCTGCATCGAGACGAGCGGGATGTTAACGCCCGCCATCGCCCCGACCTCGCGCGACCATTGCCCCGCGCAGATGACGATCTTCTCGCAGGCGATGCGGCCCTTATCCGTCAGCACGGCGCGTGCAATGTCGCCTTCGACCTCGACGCCCGTCACCGTCACGCCCTCGCGAATGGTGACGCCGCCCATGCGCGCACCCTTGGCAAGCGATTGCGCGATATCGGAGGGCGAGGCCTGTCCATCCGTTGGCAGGAAGGCCGCGCCGACAAGATCGTCCACCTGCATCAGCGGCCAGAGTTCCTGCGCCTCTTTCGGCGTCAGCAAATGCATTTCGAGGCCGAAGCTTTTCGCTGTCGTCGCCTGCCTCTTCACCTCGGTCCAGCGTTCGGCATTGCAGGCGAGACGCAGGCCGCCATTTTTCTTCCAGCCGGTCGCCAGCCCGGTTTCCGCTTCGAGCTTGCCGTAAAGCTCGATCGAATAGCCGAGAAGTTGCGTGATGCTGGCGCTGGAGCGCAACTGGCCGACGAGCCCCGCCGCATGCCATGTCGAGCCGGAGGTCAGTTTGCCGCGCTCCAGCAGCAGCACATCTGTCAACCCCATCTTGGCGAGATGGTAGGCGGTCGAAGCGCCGATAATGCCGCCGCCGATGATGACGATCTTCGCGGAGGAGGGCAGGTCGCTCATCTGGGCATCCGTCGGTCAGGTCATATCGCGGAGCGCGGCATGGGCCGCCTCATAGCGTTTCAGGTTTTCGGCCGTATAGGCGGCATAGTCGAACGCAAGCTTTGAATGGATTTCAGACACCATACTCCACATCGTCTCGCGCAGCAGCGAAGCTGCGGTCATGGCGGCTGCACGGCGGCGCAGGCCGTCGTCCACGGGGCGGCCATAATACAGCTCGAGGATGTCTTCGGCGGCTTCCGCATCAAGTTCGGAATTGGACGCGAGTCCGCCGAGATCGAATAGCGGCGAGTTGAACCCGGCATAATCCCAGTCGATCAGCCAGAGCCGCTTGCCATCGTCTATGAAATTACCGGCGAGAAGATCGTTATGGCCGAAGACGATCTCGACCGGGCCAACCAGGCTTTCGACCGACTGAGCCTCCGACAGCAATCTAGGCAGGACCGTCACATGTGAGCTGCCGGCCTCGTGGAGTGCATGGCCATAGTCCCGCAAGACGTGGAACACCCAGAAGATTGCTGCCGGCCCGCGAAAATACTTCGGAATATCGTTGTGGCAGCGGCGTACCAAATCGACGAGGGCCTGACGGTTTTCCGCTCTTCGCACGTCCTCCGGCGTGAAAGTGCGTCCTTCGATGAAATCGAGCACCAGCGCTCCGGGTTCCGCATAAATCACCGCTGGCGAGAGTCCTGCCGCATGCGCGGCCCGGCTTGCCGCAAGTTCATTCGACCGCGTGATCTGGTGAACCGGAATATCCTCGCCGATCCGCACGACGAAGCGCCGGCCGTGGTCTTCGATGACGAAATTCGTATTGGTGATGCCACCATCAAGTGGAACGGGGTCGACCTTGCTGGACCAGCAGGCAAGCGAAGCCGCGCGTTCGATCGGGGAGGCTGATGGCATCAGCGGTCAATGAACCATCTGCGTCGCCTGTCAGCAAGGAGCCAGGCTGCGCCGTCTCACAGATAATTCGCCGCTGCCTCCGCTTCAAACCGGTTCGGTGGCCCCTCCCAGGCAATCTTGGCGTGGTCGAGTACGTAGACGCGGTCGGCATGGGGCAGGGCGAAGGTCACGTTCTGCTCGCCGAGCAGCACCGTGATGTCGGTCGTCTCGCGCAGCTTCTCAAGCGCCTTGGAGAGCGTTTCCAGGATCACGGGAGCGAGGCCCAGAGTCGGTTCGTCGAGGATCAGCAGCTTCGGCTTCATCATCAGCGCACGCGCGATCGCCAGCATCTGCTGCTCACCACCGCTAAGCGTGCGCGATATCTGCTCCTGCCGGGTTTTCAGGATCGGGAAGAGGTCGAACAGCCAGTCGAGCCGTTCCGCGCGCTCGGCATCGCTCAGGTTGTGCCCGCCGAGATCGAGGTTTTCACGTACCGTCATGTCGCCGAAGAGTTCGCGCGTCTCAGGGCATTGAACAATGCCGCCGCGCGCGATCATGGCGGCGCTTTTCCCGGCCAGAGCTTCGCCCGCCCATTTGATCGCGCCGGTATGCGGCACCAAGCCGGAAATAGCGTTGAACAACGTTGTTTTGCCGGCCCCATTCAGGCCAACGAGCGAGACGAATTCGCCTTCATGTACATGGATCGAGACATCCTGCAGTGCCTGCGCCTTGCCGTAAGTCACGCCGACATTCTCGACCTGGAGCGCTGGGACGGCGTCCTTGAAACTTGATTCCGGCCGGGCGCTGCCGGTCAGCGTGCCGCCGAGATACACCCGCCGCACGGTCTCGTTCTGCATCACTTCGGCTGCCGTGCCGGTCGCGATCTGCTCGCCGAGATACATGGCGAGCACGCGGTCGACCATCGCCGCGACGCTCTTGACGTTATGATCGACAAGTAGGACGGCGCGACCCTCCGCACGGAATTCGTTGATCAGCTCTGAAAATTGTCCGACCTCGGAGGCGGTCAGTCCGGCGAATGGTTCATCGACCAGCACCAGCTTCGGATGGCGGGCGATAGCCTTGGCAAGCTCCAGACGGCGCAGATCCGCGAAGGCGAGCGTTGGCGGTTTGCGGTCGATCACCTTGCCAAGTCCGACACGCTCGGCGATCTCTCGCGCCCTGCCATCGACTTCCGGGTCCGCGAAGAGCCGCAGCAGGCTATCCGTCAGCAGCGCGACCTTGATGTTTTCGAGCACCGTCTGCCGCGCCAACGGCCGCGAATGCTGGAACACAAGCCCAACGCCCTTGCGGGCGATCTTGTGCGAGGGAAGCCCCGCCAGTTCCTCGCCCTCGAGCTTTACCGAGCCTGCGCTCGGTCGCTCGACGCCGATAATGCACTTCATCGCCGTTGATTTGCCCGAGCCGTTCGGCCCGATCAATCCGAGGATTTCACCGCCGCGAATCTCGAAGCCGAGGTTTTTTACCGCCACCAGACCGCCATAGCGCTTGGTGAGGCCGGAGACCTCTAGGATAGGGGCGGTGCTCATGCCCGCGCCCTCCCGCCAAGCATCCCCAGGAATCCATCCGGGAAGAACATGATCACAAAGAGCGCGACGACCGAGACGATCAGCGTGGCGAGTTCGCCAAGCGGCCGCAGCAGTTCGCCCATCGCGATCAGGAACACCGCGCCGATCGCGGCTCCTATCACGGTGCGGCGGCCGCCGAGCACGGCCGCGATGATGATTTGCACGCCGACGCCGACATCGATGAAGGTGCCGACGGACGCCGTGCCCATGTAGAAGACCATCATCGCGCCTGACAGCCCCGAGAAAAAGGCGCTGACGATGAAGGCCGCGAGCTTATGCTTTGCGACGTTGAAACCCAGAGCGCCGGCCTGCACGCGGTCCTGTCCGCTCGCTTGCAGGATCAGCCCGATGGACGAGCGCGATAGACCGTAGAGGATGATGCCGCTGAGGATCATGAAGCCGAAGGCGAGGTAATAATTGGTCGTGGCGTCGATCGAGATCACGTCCGGAACGGCCAGGCCGATCTCGCCGCCGGTCAGCCCTGCGAAGACCACGACAAAATTCTGGAGCATCAGCACGGCCACTAGCGTCGTCAGCCCGAAATAGGGGCCGCTGACCCTCAGTGCTGGCAGCGCGAGCACCACCCCGCCGATAACCGCCGCCGCTGCGCCGGCCAATACGCAAAGCCAGACCGATAGGCCCGGCGAATAAAGCGTATCGAGGATGCCGGCGGTATAAGCGCCGAGGCCGATCAGGAAGGTCGGGCCGAAATTTACCTCGCCTGCAAAACCGAACAGCAGATCCCAGGACATGGCGAAGACCGCCGTGTAGTAGGCGACTGTCAACAGGCCGAGCACATAGCCGGATACTTTCAGCGGCAGGAAGACGGCGACGATCAGCACGGCGACACCGAGCCAGAACAGGCGGGAGGTGAAAGTCTCGCGCATCGCCTACCTCCGCCCGAATAGCCCTTGCGGGCGCATATACATGACTGTGACGAGCAGCAGCAGAGCCGGGATCGTGCGATAGGCAGGCGAAATAAGATAAGCTGTGATCGTTTCCAGATAGCCGACCACATAGGCCGCGATCAGCGAGCCGGACACGCTGCCGAGGCCACCAAGCACGACGATCGAGAAGGCGCTCGCGGTCAAAGGTCCGACACTATAGGAGCTGACGCCGAGGAACATGCCAAGCAGCACGCCGGCAATGCCGGCGAGAATGCCGTAAATGCCCCAGACCAGCAGATAGATATTTGACAGTTCCAGCCCGAGAAGCGTCACGCCGCGCGGATTCATCGAGGCGGCGAGCACCGCCTTGCCGGTTCGGGTACGGTTCACCAGCGCCCAAAGCAGGCCGATCACGACCCAGCAGACGATAGCGGTAAAATATTCGTTCGCCGGCGTACGCACGCCGAACAGGTTTACGACGCCCTCGATGATCGGCAGCACTGTTTTGGCATTGTTGGTGTAGAGGTAGGCGACGATCTCCTGGATGATGATGCCCCAAAGCAGCGTCGCGGTGAGGATGAAGATTTCCTTTTCCCGCTCCGCGATCCGATGTGAAGTCTGGATCGGCCTGACCGTCAGGAAATAGGTCGCGAAGGACAGGATCAGGCTCGTCAGCACGCCGATCAGCGCGCCGAGATAGGGGCCCGTGCCGAATTCACCATTCGCCGCCCAGGCCGCCACCGCCCCCGCCACCATGATGGCGCCATGCGAGAGGTTCAGCACGCCGGAAACGCCGAAAATCAGCGTGAAGCCGGTTGCTCCAAGCGCGTAGAGGGCGCTGACGGCAAAGCCGTCGATCAATATCTGCCAAAAAACCATACGCTGCAGTCCGCCGGGCTTGGAATGGGCAAGAAAAGGCCGGGCGGCTTGCGGCGGCCCGGCCTTTGGCGAACACGTCAATTCGACGGCGTCTTGACAAAGCCGGGGAAGGTAACCTTGGCCGAGGCCAGTTCCTTCGGCCACATATTGACCTGCTTGCCGTCATGCCATTGCAGCATCAGGCCGGTGATGAAGCCTTTGCCGGTTTTCAGACCGTGCGGGTTTGGATCGTCTTTCCCTTTGAACTGGATACGCCCGACCGTACCCTCGTAGTCGGTCTTCTCCAGCGCCTCGACGAGCTTCTCGCTGTCGGTCGAGCCCGCGCGCTTCACGGCTTCGGCGATGTAGTAGACTTCGTCATAGGCGGTGTAGCCGGCATAGGACGGGACATTCCCGAACTTCTTCTGGAACGCCTCGACGAAGGGCAGCGTCTTCGGCGTTACGGCGACACCAGGCCCTGAAACGGCGTTATAGAGCACGCCTTCGGTTGCGCCGTTGGTATCCTTCCAGAAGGTCGAGTTGGTCGCCTGCGAAGAGACGCCCAGCATCGGGATTGGCACCTGCTGGCTCTTCCATTGCACGGTCGGCTGCGTGCCGACATGCGAGATGCCGGTGATCATCACGTCGGGCTTCAGGCCCTCGATCTTGTTGAAGATCGGCGTGAAGTCGGTGGTATCAGGCGAAAAGCGGATATGGTCGAGCACCTTGAGCCCGGCCTGCGGCAGACATTTTTCGTAGCCTGCGTCCAGTGGCGTCGTCCAGGCGGCGTCCTCGCTCATGATCACCGCGGTCTTCATCTTGAAGCCGTCGACCAGCAGGTCCTTGGCTGCATCGCAGACGAGGCCGGAAAGCGCCGTCGACGTTAGGTAGCCATGGAAGGTATATTTGTTGTTGGCGTAATCCTTGGCGATATTCTGGGTGATGACGTCCGAGGCTGCACCAGGCGTGATCATCACGGTCTTCAGGCGGCCGGCCCAGGGCTCGAGCGCCAGCACCACCTCACTGATATAGCTGGCGATGACAGCATTGACCTTGTCTTCGTTCACCGCGCGCTGGAAGGCGCGGACGGATTCGGCGGACGAGGAGTGGTTATCGTAGACCACGACTTCGATCTTGCGGCCATCGACGCCACCCTTGGCGTTGATCTCCTCGGCGGCGAGTTGCGCCGCGAGAGGGATCGAGGAACCGGCGACCGATTGCGCCTCGGCGATGACGCCGATCTTGATGGGGTCGGCGGCTTGAGCCGATCCGCCTGAGACAAGAGAGCCGCCGAGCATGAGCGCGGCGGCTGAAGAACAAGATAGAATCCGGGCGATGAACGAACGAGTCGTGGTTTTCATGACGCCTCCCTGGGGCAAGTCGCAATTATTTTTGTGCGGACTTGGGAGGCATAGTGCGGCAGGAGCCTAGGCTTGGCAAGCAAAGCCCATCGGCCGAAACACGGCAATTCGTCGTAGCTTTTGGGGGCAAAACACTCTTTCCCTGCCGAAAGCTTACAAACGGATAAGACATGCAAGTTGCCGCTTTTTTCGAGCATCCGAAGCAGAAAAAAAAGGCCGGCATTTGCCGGCCTTTCCATTTCAGTACTCAAGAGCGGTTTTCAGCTCGCTTGCTGAATTGCGCTGAGCCGCCAGCCATCGGGACGACCACCCTGCTGTCGTTGGAAGGTCCAGATCTCAGTGGCCTCGACCGGCTTCAGAGGATCGCCGGCAACCAGCTTGCCGGTTGTGCGGTCCACCATCGTGTCGGTCATCGAGAAGCGCATGGCGACCGAGGCAAATTCGACATTGCCTTCCGACCAGGTTTCGGCGAGATCGCCCTGCAGCAACGTGGTGCCGCCAGTCTTGTTGGCGACGCCCTTCCGGGCATACTCCGCGATCTCTTCCTGGAAGATCGAGACCATTTCCGGCGTCGCGAGGTTGCGCAGGCTGGCGACATCCTCATTAGTGGAAGCCTGCTGAACCAGCACCAGCGACCGCTCGAACGCGCTGAAATCATCTGGGCCAAGCGTTGGTACGGCGCTCGGGCGTGAGGGAGAAGCGGCACCCATGCGCGCGGCGGGGCTCTCGTAGGAGCGTGCGGCAGATGGCGCGGCGCCGGCCGCAGCCGTTGCCGGCTGCATCCTGCGGCGTGTGAACCAGTTATAGGCGAGGCGCGCCACCAGGATGAGCAAGCCAATCTGCAGGATCAGGCCGAGAATCGACATCAGCGATCCAAGCCCGCCGAAGAAGCCTGCGCCGAACAATGCGCCAAGCAGGCCGGCGCCGATCAGGCCGCCGATGAAACCGCGGCCGATGCCCGACGAGGCCGGCGCGGAAGCGCGGTTGGGGAAGGGGGCCGCCGATTGCGTAGCCGAAGGTGTCGTGGAACGCTCGATCGGGCTTGTGGAGCGGGGGGCTGTCGGCGTCGTCGGCGGCGCGGAAAACGTGCGCGATCCACCGCTGCCGAAACTGCCGCCGCTGCCGGCCCGGGCCTCGGCCGCAACCGGCGCAAGCACGAGACCAAGGGTCGCGGCCAGAACGATCGTCCGCAAACCTTTACGTGACATCAGAAAAGATCGAAACATCTGCACTGCTCCTCCACAGTGCTTGTAAGATAAGCATATACCGGCGTGATTGTTAGGGGCTGGCGGATCCTTATCCGTTGATGATGAATCGGGCTCACATTCTGAGCATCTGCCGAAATTTGAAGCGGCGGTGCGGTGCAACACAGCGCACAAGCATCGGCGGCGCGAAATAGCGCCATCATGAAAACCAAACGCTTCCTTACGGCGGCCGTGCTCGCCGCGCTCACGATTCTGCTTGGTGGAGCTGCCCTTCGCGGCAAGACAGCTTCCGGACAAGTCGTACATGCTGAAATCTCGTCGGAGACGGCCGCTGCGCCGCGCGATGGTGATTATATCTGGGACTCGGTCGATCGTTACTGGGAACGTGATCGTAGTGGCCAAAGAGATCAATAAAAGCGGCTGATATTGAGTCCGTTTAAGCGTATTAGCTTCGTATATATTGATATAATAAAATATCTGTTGTTTAAGATTTATAATTTAGAATAATTTTAAAGTGCGATCTTCCTTGGTTTTTGGCGTCACGCTTCGGTGATCGCGACTTCAAGACTTGACGAGACGATACGGATTGCGGCAGTTGCGGCGGTAAGCCACTTCGCAATCTGGAGTATTTCCAATGTCCATGCTCAGCAAGCGCGACTTTCTTCGCGCGGGTCTTGCTGTCGGCGCCACGACGGCCTTTGGCCGGCTTCCCGCGCAGGCTGCCGAGGAGACGCTGCTTATCTATAATGGTCAGCATCGCCCCATGACCGAAGCGGCCGTGAACGCCTTCACCAAGGCGACGGGTATCAAGGTTACGGTACGCCAGGGCGAAAGCTCGCAGCTTGCCAATCAGATCATCGAGGAAGGCGCGAATTCACCGGCCGACCTGTTCTATTCGGAGCAGAGCCCGCCTTGCGCCGCGCTGGACGAAAAGGGGCTTCTTGCTCCGGCCGATGCCGAAACGGTCAAGCAGATCCCAGCGGCCTATGCATCCACCAACAAGACGTGGCTTGGCACGACGATGCGCTGCCGCGTCGTCGCCTATAACAAGGCGATGGTGAAGGCGTCCGACCTGCCATCCTCGATCATCGACATCGCAACGCCGGCCTGGAAGGACAAGGTCGGCTACGTGATCCGCGACGGTTTCCAGGAACAGGTGATGGCGATCGTCAAGCTCAAGGGCAAGGACGCGGCGCTCGCCTGGCTGAAGGGCCTCAAAGCCAACGGCCGGCTCTACAATGGCAACGGCGCGGCGATGAAAGCGGTGGAAGCTGGCGAAATCGCGACAGTGCTCGTCAATAACTATTACTGGTTCGCGCTTGCCAAGGAGAGCGGAGCCGAAAACATGAAGTCGGCGCTGCACTATGTTGCCAAGGGTGATGCGGGCGCGCTGGTGAACCTCTCACCGGCTGGCGTTCTCAAGACCGCGAAGAACGCTGCCGCTGCGCAGAAGTTCCTGGCTTTCCTCGTCAGCGAGGAAGGCCAGAAGGTGCTTGTCTCGACCTATGCCGAATACCCGGTGCGCGTAGGCATCGCCTCTCCCTATCTGATCAAGCCGCTAGACGAGATCGGCTCGACGGTGAGCCCGATGGATGTCGGCAGCGCGCAGCTTTCCTACGATCTGCAAAAGGAAGCCGGCCTCTTGTGAGCAGGCAATCGAATACGGAGGGGCGGGGATATTTCCCGCCCCTCCTTTTGATTCTGGCGGCGATCCCCGGCTTCCTGATGGTGTTGCCGGTCGTCTATGCGGTTATGCGCGCTTCCGAGGCCGGGTTTTCTGGCATCGAACATGAGTTGTTTCGACCTTTTACCGCGCATCTGCTGGCAAATACGCTGTCGCTTGCGGTCTCGGTCACGCTGCTGGCCACAATGCTTGGCGTTTCCGCCGCCTGGGTCACGGAACGCTGTGACCTGATGGGTCGCCCGATGCTGCGGGTGATTGCGAGCTTGCCGCTGGCGTTGCCGGCCTTCGTGTCGAGTTATGCCTGGGCATCGCTTGGCGTCTGGTTCCAGAGCATGGCCGGCGCGATCATGGTGCTCGCGCTTTCGACCACACCGCTCATCTACTTGCCGGTCGCTGCGGCCTTGCGGGGCATCGACCCTGCCTTCGAGGAAGTGTCGCGTGGGCTAGGTCGCGGCAGGCTTCGGACATTCTTCGCCGTCGTCCTGCCTCAGATCGCGCCGGCTCTCGGCGGCGGTGCGTTGCTTGTTTCCTCCCACATGCTGGCGGAGTTCGGCGCGCTCTCCTTCCTGGGCGTCGAGACGTTTACGACGGCGATTTTCCAGCAATACGACCTGCAGTTCGATAATGCCGCCGCCGCGCTGCTCTCATCCGTCCTGATGCTGATCTGCCTGCCGGTCGCTCTCGGCGAGATGTGGCTCAGGCGCGGCCGCCGCTTCGCCCGCGTGGGCAAGGGCAGTGCGCGTCAATTGCCGCTGGCCGATCTCGGTGGTTGGCGTGTCCTCGTCTATTTCGGCTTTCTGGTGTTCGCGGCGCTCGCCTTCGGCATTCCCTTCGCAACCCTTGGCTATTGGCTGGCGCACGGTACGTCGGCCGGCATGGGCATTGAACGCGTACTGCCAGCCTTGGCTGGCTCGCTAAGCTATGCGCTGCCGGGCGGCTTCATCATCACCCTGCTTGCCTTGCCGCTGGTGCTTGCCTCGATGCGCCGGACCGGGTTCGTGGCCTTGCTCGCCGAACGGCTGCCCTATGTCATCCACGGTCTGCCGGGGCTGGTGGTCGCGCTGGCGCTTGTTTTCTCTGCGATCCGTTATGCGCCATTCCTGTATCAGAGCGCCTTCCTGGTTCAGGTTGCGTATCTGATGTTGTTTCTTCCTCTCGCCCAATCCGCCATCCGCGCCTCCGCCGAGCTTGTCTCGCCGGAATTGGAGGATGTCGCGCGCACGCTTGGCCGGAAGCCCTTCGCCGCATTCCTGACTGTCACCCTGCCTAACTTGCTGCCGGGGCTTGGCGCAGGCTGCTCCCTGATCGTCCTGCAATTGATGCGGGAATTGACCGCAACCTTGCTGCTGGCCCCTTCCGGAGTCGTGACCTTGGCAACGGAGTTCTGGTCCTACACGAATGACCGATCCTACGCGGCGGCGGCTCCTTTCGCGGCGCTGCTGGTGATCGTCTCCGGTCTGCCGGTTTATATCTTCACGCTGCGGAGCCTCAGCCCTGCCGGAGAACGCGCCGCGCGCGCGCCGCGAATCGACGGCCCGCTGCTGGCGGGGGAAGCCTGATGAGCCGCCTGGCCGTTTCAGGATTGCGGAAAAGCTTCGGATCGAGCGCTGTTTTGAACGGTATCGACCTCGATGTGGAGGAGGGGGCAATCGTCGCTCTGCTCGGCTCTTCAGGCAGCGGCAAGACGACATTGCTGCGGCTGATCGCTGGTTTCACCTATCCGGATGCCGGCGAAATTCAGATTGGCGACAAGCTGGTTGTCGGCGACAAGCTCCGTGTGCCGCCGGAAGGTCGTCATATCGGATATGTGCCGCAGGAAGGCGCGCTGTTTCCACATCTGACGGTCGCAGACAATATCCGCTTCGGACTGCCGCGCGCTGAGCGGCGGCGCAGCGAGCGTCTCGATGAATTGCTGCATCTGACCGGCTTGGCCGGATTGCAGGGCCGCTACCCCAATCAGCTCTCGGGCGGACAGCAGCAGCGCACCGCGCTGGCGCGCGCACTCGCGCCGCGTCCGGGTATTGTGTTGCTGGATGAGCCTTTCAACGCGCTCGACCTCGACCTGCGCCGAGCGGTCTGTGCCGATGTCATCGCCGCGCTGCGCGCCGCCAACGCCACCGCGATCCTCGTGACGCATGACCCATCCGAGGCTTTCGCCAGCGCGGACAAGGTCGCGGTTATGCGCCACGGCGTCGTCGCGCAATATGCCGATCCGGTTGCTCTCTATTATAGGCCGGTCGATGCCGAGGCTGCGCGTCTCACTGGCCCATCGATCCTGCTCGAAGCGACGATAGCCGAAGACATGGCGGTGACGATCCTTGGTGAAATTCCTGTCGCCCGCAGCGCCACACGGGCGCAAGGGTTCGGCATTGTCATGCTGCGGCCCGAGCAACTGGTTCTGTCGCAAACCGGCGAGGGGATCGAAGGCCGCGTACTCAGCAGTACCTTTTATGGCGATCACAATCTCGTCGTTGTCGAGGCGTCGGGCAAAATCCTCCAGGCGCGGATCAGCAGCGGCATGAGCTTCGCGCCCGGAGCGCGGATCGGCATTACGGTGCAGGGCTCATGCGCGGCTTTCACCCGCTGACACCCTCTTCAAAAGTATAGCTCTTCCGGCCGTGCTCTCCGATTGGCCGCGATGATCATATCTTCTCCAATCCCATCGATGGCTAAAGAAGAACGCG
>OUNM010359079.1_pt1 | contig 13963 bp, 13 predicted proteins | sample 1769961 | NCBI WGS metagenome assembly OUNM01 (sample SAMEA3914820, study PRJEB12502) | metagenome | biome: forest; material: soil | place: USA | collected 2012-03-12 | depth 0.3 m | reverse complement strand
GCTTGTAGTCGAACTTCGGACCGGGCTGCGGGTTGCCATTGGGCAGGTACAGCGACGCGACGATCACGCCGTCGACCTCGGCCTCGAGATACCGGCTGTGGGTATCGTCGACGCCGCCGGGCAGCGTGCGCAGGCGTTCGACGGGCATCGCGTCGCGCGCGAGGATGGCCACGCCGTTGTACGACTTCTGCCCCGACCAGATCGCGCCGTAGCCGGCCGCGCGGATCGCGTCGACCGGGAAGGTCTCGTTGGACGTCTTGATCTCCTGCAGGCAGGCGACGTCGGGCCGCGACTCCTCCAGCCATTCGAGCAGGCGCGGCAGGCGGCCGTTGACGCCGTTGACGTTGTAGGTGGCGATCTTCATGCGCGCGACGCGAGCATTCGACATGCCCGCGGCATCAGCCGGCCGCGGCTTCGGCACGCAGCGCGGCCAGCGTGCCGGTGGCCACGGTCACGCAGGCGTGCACCACGTCGCGCCGCGGCAGCTTGTAGCCGCCGGTCATCCACATCTTGGCCACCTGCTGACCCGAGCCGACGAGCGCGCGGCCCAGCAGTTCGCGGCGCGCGCGGCCGAGCCTGACGACGGGCTGCATCGCGATGAGCGTGGAGATGGTCAGGTCGGCCATCGCGCACAGCAGTTCCTCGTACAGCACGTCCATGGCCGGACTCACGCCCAGCACCTCCAGCAGCACGATGCGGGCAAAGCGCGGGTCGCGCACGAAATCGAACCACAGCTCGTAGCCGGCGGTGGTCTGCGCGGCGATGGCCGCCGCGTCGCCGCCGGCGGCCTCGAAGCGCGCGGCCACCTGCGTCAGGCGCGTGGCGAACTGCCCGGTGAGCGTGCGGAACACCTCGGCCAGCAAGGCCTCCAGCGACGCGAACGACTCGTAGAAATAGCGGTCGGTCAGGCCGGCCTGCGCGCAGATGCCGCGCACCGTGGCGCCGCGGAACCCCTGCGTGCCGAACAGCTCGATGCCGGCCTCGACGAAGCGCGCGCGGCGCGCCGCCACGCGCTCCTCCAGCGCGATGCCACCGTAGGCGCGCGCCGGCGCGGGAAGGGTCTTCGCAGAGGCGGGCATCCCCCTATTTGACACGAATCGGGCCGCCGCCTACGATTCCCGGCAAATCTGACGACACGCGTCGTCACTTATGCGACACACACGGGAACTGGAGACGACATGGCCCTCGAGCCCTGGACGCTGCGCGGCGGCGTGGCCGTGATCACCGGCGCGGCGAGCGGCATCGGCGCCGCACTCGCCGTCGACCTCGCCCGGCGCGGCATGCATCTCGCGCTGGTCGACCTGAACCCGGCCGGCCTGGACAAGACCGCCGCGCAGGTGCGCGCCGCCGGCGTCAAGGCGAGCACGCACGTGCTGGACGTGTCCGACCAGGACGGCGTCGCCGCCCTGCCCGCCGCGGTGCTGGCCGAGCACGGTCGGGTCAGCGTGCTGGTGAACAACGCGGGCGTGGCGCTCGGCGGCACGTTCGAGCAGGTGTCGGCGCAAGACTTCGACTGGCTGATCTCCATCAACTTCGGCGCCACCGTGCGCCTCACGCGCGCGTTCCTGCCCGTGCTCGCGCGCGAGGGCGCGGCGCAGCTGGTCAACGTGTCGAGCATCTTCGGCATCATCGCGCCACCGGGGCAGACGGCCTATGCGGCGTCCAAGTTCGCCGTGCGCGGGTTCTCCGAAGCGCTGCGCCACGAACTCGGGATGGCCGGCTCGCCGGTGGGCGTCACGCTCGTGCATCCGGGGGGCGTGCGCACCAACATCGCCGAGGCCGCGCGCCTGTCGCGGGCGCTGAGCGAGTCCGACGTGCAGCGCGAGAAGGCGAACTGGCACAGCCTGCTGGTGCTCGAGCCGGCGAAGGCCGCCGAGATCATCGCCAAGGCCATCGAGCGCCGCGCGCCGCGGGTGCTCGTGGGCAACGATGCCAAGGGCGCGGCGCTGATGCAGCGCCTGTTCCCGATCGGGTACTGGAAGTTCGTGGCCGCCGACCTCGCGCGCCGCATCAAGCGCAACGCCTGACGCGAAAGGACGACGATGGCAAGCTGGCAGGCCCGCGCGGCCCGAACCCTGATCCGCAAGCGCATGCGCCCCGCGCTGGGCGACATGCGCGACCTGATGCGCGTGCGCAAGGTGATGGGCACGTCGCTGCCGCCGCCCAAGGGCGTGCGCTTCGAGCGCGGCACGCTGGGCGGCGTGCCGGGCGAATGGGCCGAGCGCGAGGGCGCGCCCGACATCGCCGCGAGCCCGCGTCCCACGCTGATGTACGTGCACGGCGGCGGCTTCGTCGGCTGCTCGCCGCGCACGCACCGGCCGATCACCGGTGCGTTCGCGCTGCTGGGCTTTCGCGTGTTCGCGCCCGAGTACCGGCTCGCACCGGAGCATCCGTATCCCGCGCCGCTGGACGACGTGGTCGCCGCCTGGCGGGCGCTGCGCGCGCAGCACGACGCCGAAGGCGGCGGCCAGCGCCTCGTGCTCGCGGGCGAGAGCGCGGGCGGCAACCTGGCCCTGGCGCTGATGCTCGTGCTGCGCGACGCCGGCGAGCGACTGCCCGACGCGGCCGCCGTGTTCTCGCCCGTCACCGATTTCACCGGCGGCAGCCCGTCCATCGAGGGCAACGGCGAGCGCGACGCGATGTTCCACGGCCCGTCGCTGGAGAACCTCGGCAAGGCCTACCTCGGCGCCACCGGCGACGCCGCCGACCCGCTCATATCGCCGATCTTCGCCGACCCCACCGGCCTGCCGCCGCTGCTGGTGCACGTGGCCGCGGAAGAGGCCTTGCGCGACGACGGCCTGCGCTTCGCGCAGAAGGCGCGCGCCGCCGGCGTGCCGGTGGAGACCAGCGTGTGGCCGGTGGTGCCGCACGCGTGGCAGCTGATGTCGCAGTTGCCCGAGGCGCGCCGCTCGCTGACGCGCGCGGGCGAGTTCCTCAGGACGGCGCAGCGCGACGTCCTCGAGCACCTGGACGCCGTGATCGTGGGCGCCGGCCTCTCGGGCATCGGCGCGGCCGTTCACCTGCAGCGCGACTTCCCCGGCCGCCGCTTCACGATCCTCGAGGCGCGCGCCGCGATGGGCGGCACGTGGGACCTGTTCCGCTATCCGGGCGTGCGCTCCGACTCCGACATGTTCACGCTCGGCTACGCGTTCAAGCCGTGGACGGACATGCGCTCGCTCGCGTCCGGCCCGGCGATCCGCGCGTACATCGAGGAGACCGCCGTCGAGCACGGCCTCGACCACCAGGTGCGCTACGGCCACAAGGTGGTGCGCGCGGACTGGTCGTCGGCCGACGCGCGCTGGACGCTCACCATCGAGCATGCGCCCGACGCGTTCGGCACCGTGCGCCAGTCGCGGCTGTCGTGCAGCTTCCTGCTCACCTGCAGCGGCTACTACAGCTACGCCAACGGCCACTCGCCCGAGTGGGCCGGCATGGCCGACTTCCAGGGCCGGCTCGTCCATCCGCAGGCCTGGCCGCCGGACCTCGACCACGCCGGCAAGCGCGTGGTGGTGATCGGCAGCGGTGCCACCGCGGTGACGCTGGTGCCCGAGATGGCGAAGTCGGCCGCGCACGTGACGATGCTGCAGCGCTCGCCCAGCTACGTGCTGTCGCTGCCGGGCACCGACCCCGTCGCGGTCGGCCTGCGCCGCTTCCTGCCGCGCATGCTCGCGTACCGGCTCACGCGCACCAAGAACATCGGCGTGTCGATGCTGTTCTTCAACCTCGCGCGCAAGTGGCCGGCCAAGGTGGGGCAGCGGCTCATCGAGATGGTGCGCCAGGCCGTGGGGCCGGACCACGACGTCGACACCCACTTCACGCCGCGCTACAACCCGTGGGACCAGCGCGTGTGCTTCGTGCCCGACGGCGACCTGTTCGACGCGCTCAAGAGCGGCCGCGCGTCGATGGCCACCGACCACATCGACACGTTCACGCCCGGCGGCATCCGCCTGAAGTCGGGCCGCGAGCTGCCGGCGGACATCGTCGTCTCGGCCACCGGCCTCGCGCTGAACCTGCTGGGCGACGTCGCCTTCACGGTGGACGGCGCGCCGGTGGATTTCTCCAAGCGGCTCGGCTACAAGGGCATGATGTTCAGCGGCGTACCCAACCTCGTGAACACCTTCGGCTACACCAACGCCTCGTGGACGCTGAAGGCCGACCTCACCGCGGGCTACGCGTCGCGCCTGCTCCGCTACATGGACAAGCACGGCCACGCGAGCGCCACGCCGGTCGCCGACCCGGGCACGCAGACGCGGCCGTTCGTGGACTTCACGTCGGGCTACGTGCAGCGCGCGCTCGAGTTCCTGCCGCGCCAGGGCGAGAAGGCGCCGTGGCGGCTGTACCAGAACTACCTGCTGGACCTGCTGGCGCTGCGCTACCGGCGCATCGACGACGGGACGCTGCGCTTCGAGACCGCGCGCCGCCCCTGACCGACCGGCCGCGGGCGGCCCGATTGCCGCGGGGCCGGCGTCGTGTCAACGGAGCCCGTCATGCTGCAGGACTTCCCGCTCTACGCCTACATCCCTGCGCGCGACGTCGCGCGCGCCCGCCGCTTCTACGAGGACAAGGTGGGCCTGCGGCCGCTGCAAGAGATCGCCGGCGGCGTAGTCTACGCATTCGCCGGCGCCACCCGCTGTTTCCTGTACGAGACGCCCAACGCCGGCACCTCGCAGGCCAGCCAGGCGTTCTGGGAGGTGGATGACGTCGACCGCGAGATGGCCACGCTGCGCGCTCGCGGCGTCGAGTTCGAGCGCTACGACGGCATGCCCGGCGAGCGAAGCCCCAGCGGCGCCATCACGGCCGGCGGCGCGAAGGCCGCATGGTTCAAGGACACCGAGGGCAACATCCTGGCGATCATCCAGATGGTGTCGGCCTGACCGGCTATTCGCCCTTCTCGGCCTCGCGAAACTCCATCGCCCAGGTCTCGCCGGGCCGGCGCGCGTCCTCGCGTCGCCGCAGTTCCACGCGCCGGATCTTGCCCGACAAGGTCTTGGGCAACTCGCCGAACTCGACGATCCGGATCCGCTTGTACGACGCCAGCCGCGAGCGCGCGAACGCGAGGATGGACTGCGCGAGCTCGGGGCTGGGCGCGAAGCCCGCGCGCAGGATGAGGATCGCCTTGGGCACGGCCAGGCGGATGGGATCGGGCGACGGGATCACCGCGGCCTCGGCCACGGCCTCGTGCTCGATCAGCACGCTCTCCAGCTCGAACGGGCTGATGCGGTAGTCCGAGGCCTTGAAGACGTCGTCGGAGCGGCCCACGTAGGTGATGTAGCCGTCCGCGTCGCGCGACGCGACGTCGCCGGTGTGGTAGTGGCCGTCGCGCATCACCTCGGAGTTCTTGCCGGCGTCGTCCTGGTAGCCCAGCATCAGGCCGAGCGGACGCGGCGACAGGCGCAGCGAGATCTCGCCTTCGGGCGAATCGCGGCCGTTGGCGTCCAGCAGCGCCACCTGGTAGCCGGGCAGCGGCCGGCCCATCGAGCGGGGCTTGGATTTCTGGCCGGGCGGATTGCCCACCTGCGCGGTCGTCTCGGTCTGCCCGAAGCCGTCGCGGATGGTGATGCCCCAGGCGCGCTGCACGATGTCGATCACCTCGGGATTGAGTGGCTCGCCGGCGCCCACCAGCTCGCGCAGCGAGGTCCTGTACCGGCCCAGATCCTGCTGCATCAGCATGCGCCACACGGTGGGCGGCGCGCACAGCGAGGTGACCTTGTTCCTGACCAGCACGTCGAGCGCGGCGGGCGCGTTGAAGCGCGCGTAGTTGTAGATGAAGATGGTGGCGCCCGCGTTCCACGGCGCGAAGAAGCAGCTCCACGCATGCTTGGCCCAGCCGGGCGAGCTGATGTTCCAGTGCACGTCGCCGGGCTTCAGGCCGATCCAGTACATGGTGGACAGATGCCCCACCGGGTAGCTCTGGTGGCTGTGCAGCACGAGCTTGGGCTTGGACGTGGTGCCCGACGTGAAGTACAGGAACAGCGGGTCGTCGGCGGCGGTGCGGCCGTCCGGCGCGAACGTGGCGGGCGCCTGCCTGGACAGCGCGTAGTCGTGCCAGCCGTCCTTGGCGCCGCCCACGACGATGCGCGTGTAGTCGCCGGTGAACGCGTCGAACTTGGACGTGGCGGACGCGGTGCAGACGACGTGCTTGACGGCGCCGCGGTCGAAGCGGTCGGTGAGGTCGTCGGCGCTGACGAGCGTGGTGGTGGGCACGATGACGGCGCCCAGCTTCATGCACGCGAGCATGGACTCCCACAGCGCCACCTCGTTGGGCATCAGCAGCAGCACGCGGTCGCCGCGCCGCACGCCCAGGCCGCGGAACCAGTTGGCGACCTGCGCCGAGCGCTCGGCCATGCGCGCGAAGCTGACCTTGTCCTCGCCACCGTCCTCGTCGACGATCCACAGCGCGGGCTGCGGGTTGCCGGCGGCGAACGCATCGAAGTAGTCGAGCGCCCAGTTGAACTCGGTGAGCTGGGGCCAGCGGAAGTCGCGGTAGGCGGTGTCGTAGTCCTCGCGATGCCGGAACAGGAAATCGCGGGCGGCCAGGAACGCGATGGCGTCGGTCGTTGCTGTCATGGCTCGGTGTCTCCGTGGTGCGCGCCGTTGTGCGGCGGTGACGCAAGGATACGGGAGACGGCCGGCCAGTTGCCGGCGCCCGGCATCGAGCGGGCGGGGCCGGCGAGCGGCCCCGGGGCGCAGGGGCTCAGGCGGCCAGCGGCGCGACCGGGCCCAGCGGCGCGATGGGGATCACGCGCGCGACCTTCGCGGCCAGCGTCTCGCCGACCGTGGGCCGGCAGGCGAGCGCCGCGTCGAAGGTGTCGCGGGCGCACTCGGCGCAGCAGCCGCAGGCCGTGGCCACGCGCAGCTCGTCCTGCAGGTCTTCGAACGTGGTGCAGCCGTGCCGCACCTCGCGCTCGATGTCGCGGTCGGACACCCGGTGGCAGACGCAGACGATCACAGCAGGCCCTCCGGCGAGGGGGCGGTCTTCGTGGCGGCGGCGGCGAACGACATGCGAGGCGATCCGTGGTCAAGCTCTGGGTGCAACTATAACGCGAATCGTTCGCATTTACAAAAGCAAGAACAAGCCCCTTTTCGGGGAGCAGTTCACGCCCGTCCGGCCGGCGCGCCGCCGGCCATCAGGTCGACCAGCAGGTCCAGCGCCGCCGCCATCGCCGGCTCGACGGCGTCCGGCTCGATGTCCCACTGCGCGAAGTGGCCGTCCAGCCGCATCCGGGCCAGGCCATAGACCGTCGCCCGGGCCAGCAGCGCCAGTGCCGGCACGGAGGCGCTCGCGACCACCTGCCCGGTCGCCTGCGCGTCCGCCAGGGCCTGCTCGGTCAGCTCGCGCAGGCCGCGGATCTCCTGGCGCAGCGCCGCCGAGCCGGCGATGTCGATCTCGTCGCGGGCCGACACGATGCGAAAGTGCGCCGCGTGGCGCCCCGCCCACTCCAGGTAGCCGCGGCCGATCGCGCGCAGCCGCCGCAGCGGGTCACCGCCCTGGCTGCCCGGCCGCCGGCGCACCTCCACGCGCAGCCGGACGGCGGCCTCCTCGGCCAGCGCGGTCATCAGCGCCCGGCGGTTGGGGAAATGGCGGAACGGCGCCGCTGGCGACACCCCCAGCCGGCGCGCCGCCTCGCGCACGCTCACGCGCTCGGGCCCGAGCTCCTGGGCCATCTCCAGCGCGGCCTGCAGCAGCGCCTGGCGCAGGTTGCCGTGGTGGTAGGGCCGCGCGGCGGCAACGGGTGGATTGACCATGTAAGCACCTTGTCGGCGCGCTGGCGGGCGCCGGGACGGCAAATGTAATCTCCGCTCACATCGATCGCCACTGCCGAGGAGCCCCACCATGACCCTGTCAGCCGACCCGTCCCCTGCCCGCTCCGGCGGCGCCCGTGTCTTCGCGCTGCTGGCCGGCGCCCTGCTCCTGATGGCCGCGGCCGCGCTGGCGGCCGAGCCGGGCGTCGAGGGGGTGCGGTTGCTGATCCGGCTGACGGCGCGGACGTCGCTGGTGCTGTTTCTGGCCGCCTTCACGGCCTCGTCGGCGGCCGCACGCTGGCCGGGCCCGGTCACGCGCTGGATGCGGGGCCGGCGGCGCCCGCTGGGCCTGGCGTTCGCGCTGTCGCACGCGATCCACCTGGCGGCGATCGTGGCCTTCGCGCGCCTGGACCACCCGGCCTACGAGGTGGCCACGCGCATGACCAGCCTCGCGGCGGGCGGCCTGGCCTACGCGTTCATCGCGGCGATGGCGGCCACGTCGTCCGACGCCGCGGTGGCCTGGCTGGGCGCGCGCGCGTGGCGCCGCCTGCACTGGCTGGGCGCCTGGTTCGTGTGGATCAGCTTCGCGGTGGCGTTCGGCAAGCGGGTGCCGCAGTCGCCGGTGTACGCCGCGCCGCTCGCGCTGCTGCTGCTCGCGCTGGCGGTTCGCGCGTGGCCGCGCGCCGGCGCGGCGCCGGGCGCGCGGCGGGCCAGCCTCAGCTGACCTCGCCCATCATGGACTGCAGGTAGTTCTGCTCGCCTACCTTGGCGGCGACGTCGAGCTGGGTCTCGAGGAAGTCGATGTGCTCCTCGGTGTCGTCGAGGATCTTCTGCAGCAGGTCGCGCGACACGTAGTCGCGCGCGATCTCGCAATACGCGATGCCGTCCTTGATGGTGGCCTGCGCGCCGAGCTCCAGCTTCAGGTCGCAGTTCATGCACTCGAGCAGGTTCTCGCCGATCATCAGCTTGCCCAGGTCCTGCAGGTTGGGCAGGCCGTCGAGCATGAAGATGCGATCCATGAGCCGGTCGGCGTGCTTCATCTCGCCGATCGACTCGTCGTATTCCTTCTTGGCGATCTTGTCCAGGCCCCAGTGCTTGTACATCCGGTAGTGGACGAAGTACTGGTTGATGGCCGTCAGTTCGTTCTTCAGCTGCGCCTGAAGGTGCGCGATGACCTGCGGATCGCCTTTCATCGGGGACTCCTCGTTGTCGTGTTCGGTGGGACGGCGCCCATCCTAGCGCGATCGCCGGCGGCAGCGTGAATTGGGCCCCCGGACGGCTCTTTATCGCGAGTTTGCGCAACTGTGTCGGTGTTGATATAGCGGGGGGTTTCCGGCGCTCATCGGGCATTCCGCCATGGCTCGAGCACCTACGATCCAGGTATCGAAATCGGAGTTCCACCATGACTCAAGTGCATTCGTCCGGTGGCGCGCTGGCCCCTTTCGCCACCCCTGTGACGAAAGGCAAGGCCAAGCCGGCCAGCCAGCCCGACAAGAAGATCGCCGTCCCCAAGGCCACCGTGGCCAAGCCCGCCGATGCCGCGGCCATGTCCGGCCCCGGCGGCCGCCATGGCACGCAGGTGACGTTCGGCCAGGAGGCGCTGCACGCGCTGGAGAGCACCGGCGAGTTCGTCGGCAAGGCGCTGCTGACGGGCGTCGAGGACGTGGGCGAGGCCGCCTACTACACGGTCAAGACGGTGGGCACCGGCGTCGTCGACGTGGCCAAGGGCCTGAAGGACGCGGTCGCCGCCGGCATCCACGGCGTCGCCGCGGGCGTGGACGACACCGCCACCGCGGTCGGCCACGGCATCGTGCACGTGGAGAACGCGCTGGGCGACATGTGGGGCATGGCCACGACGGGCATGTCCTCGGCCACGACGCTGGCAACCACGCTGGGCACCGACGCCGAGACGCTGGTCACCAACGTGGGCAATGCGGCCACCGACGTCGGCGTCGGCGCCAAGGCGGTGCTGTCGGGCGTGGGCAGCGTGGCGAGCACTGCAGCGAGCTACGGCACCTACGTCGTCAAGCAGGCCGGCAAGGCCATCGACGAGCTGTCCTGAACGCTCGCGCGCCCACGCGGGACGCGTGCGCGCTTCAGTAGCTCCGCCGCCGGGCCTTGCGCCAGCGGCTCCCCCACACGATCAGCCACAGCAGCACGAGCTGCAGCGGCAGGCGCAGCCACAGCAGCCAGACCGGGATGTCGAACTGGTCGTGGATGCGCAGCATGTAGACGTTGGCCGGCGTCACCGCGATGGTGAGCGCGAACAGGCACCAGCCGGCGACGCGGCGTGTCCACGGCAGCATCAGGCCGAACGCGCCGGCCAGCTCCAGCAGGCCCGTGGCCAGCACGACGTCGCGCGCCTCGGGGATCTGCGGCGGCACGATGCGCGCCTCGAGGTCGGTGAACGCGAAGTGCGCGAGGCCGCCGAAGAAGAACCAGCACACCACGAGCCACAGGGCCACGCGCTGCCAGCGCGCGCCGCGGCGCACGGGCTCGGCCGACAGCTCGGCGGAGACGAACGGCAGGTAGTTCACGCGCGGCGCCCTCCCTGTCGGCGATGGTGGAGGCGGGCCGGGCGGGTGGGCAGCAACATCGTCACGGATCTGTTCGCGCCGCCGTCACACGACGCGGCAAGGGTTCTTCAGGGGTGGGCCATGATCGCCCACACCCTGCTCCGCCTTGGCTCTCGCGACGAAAGAAACGTAAGGGTTTGCTGGGTGCCGCGCGCGTGCAACGCGGCGGTGGCCGCGCGGCTTTTCAGCGCCCCGAATCGGTGAGCTGCTTGCGCCGGAACTCGCCCTGGCGCTCGAACATCCAGCCGGGGTATTCGGCCGGCAGCGCGCTCGCGTCGCCGAGCGTCTTGAGCTCGTCGGCCGTGAGCGCGACCCGCGTGGCGGCGATGTTGTCGGCGAGCTGGTCGGGCCGCTTGGCGCCGACGATCACGCTGGTCACCTGCGGCTGGTGCAGCAGCCACGCGAGCGCGACCTGCGCCACCGACACGCCCCTGGCCTCGGCGATCGGCCGCATCGCGTCGATGACGACGTCGGCGCGCGCGCGGTCCACGGGCGGGAAGTCGAAGCTCTGGCGGCGGCTGCCGGCCTCGGCGCCGTTGCCCGCCTTGTACTTGCCGCTCAGCAGGCCGCCGGCCAGCGGGCTCCACACCATCAGGCCGAGGCCTTCGCTCTTCAACATCGGCACGATCTCGCGCTCGAGGTCGCGCCCGGCGAGCGTGTAGTAGGCCTGCAGCGACTCGAAGCGCGCGAGCCCCAGCCGCTCGGCCACGCCCAGCGCCTTGACGATCTGCCAGGCCGCCCAGTTGGACACGCCCACGTAGCGCACGTGGCCCTGGCGAACCAGCGCGTCCAGCGCCCGCACCGTCTCCTCGACGGGCGTGGCCGGGTCGAAGCCGTGGATCTGGTACAGGTCGATGTGATCGAGCTGCAGGCGCCGGAGGCTGGCCTTGACGCCGTCCAGGATATGGCCGCGCGAGTTGCCGCGGCTGTTCGCACCCGGACCGGTCTCGCCGAACACCTTGGTGGCCACCACGACGCTCTCGCGCGGCACCTTCAGGTTGCGCAGCGCCTGGCCGGTGAGCTGCTCGGATACCCCACCCGCGTACACGTCCGCGGTGTCGATGAAGTTGATGCCGGCGTCGATCGCCTGGCCCACGAGGCGGTCGGCCTCGCCCTGGCCGAGGTTGCCGATCTTGCCCCAGATGCCGTCGGAGCCGCCGAAGGTCATCGTGCCCAGGCACAGCTCGGACACGAACAGGCCGGTGCGGCCCAGGGAATGGTTGCGCATGGAAATCTCTCCGTCGGGGAATGGAACGCGGCGACGAGGATAGGCGGCGCCGCAAAGACACCCGGGTCGTCGGGGTCATGGGGGGAACCATGGGTTTTCACCGATACGCCACCCCGACCCGCCGTCGAGAATCGCGCCACTGGAACCGATTCCACCGCACTCCGGGGCGATGCCGCGCATCGTCCCGCCGCAAGGCCTTCCATGAGCACGCCCATCCCTCCCATCGTCCCGCCCGCCGGCTCGGCCATGAACGGCCGCGGCTTCCTGTTCGGCGCGGCCACCGCGTCGTACCAGATCGAAGGCGCCGCCCAGGCCGACGGCCGCGTGCCGTCCATCTGGGACACCTTCTCGGCCACCCCCGGCAAGACCCACCTGGGCGACACCGGCGCCGTCGCCTGCGACCACTACCACCGCTACGAGCAGGACGTGGCGCTGCTGGCCGACCTCGGCTTCGACGCCTACCGCTTCTCCATCGCCTGGCCGCGCGTGATGGACGCCAACGGCCGCCTCAACGAGCGCGGCGTCGACTTCTACAGGCGCCTGCTCGACCGCCTCGACGCCCACGGCATCGACGCGTGGGCCACGCTCTACCACTGGGACCTGCCGCAGTACCTGCAGGACCGCGGCGGCTGGCTCAACCGCGATACCTCCTACCGTTTCGCCGAGTACGCCGAGGCGATGGCCAGGATCTTCCAGGGCCGCGTCAAGGGCTGGATGACGCTCAACGAGCCGTTCTGCTCGGCCTACATCGGCCACACCGAGGGCCGCCACGCGCCCGGGCTCACCGACGCGCGCTACGGCGTCGAGGCCATGCACCACCTGCTGCTGGGCCACGGCCTGGCCACCGTCGCGCTGCGAGCGCACGACGACGCGCCGGTGGGCCTGGTGGCCAACGTGGTGGCCGTCACGCCCGCGAGCGACTCGCCGGCCGACCGCCTGGCCCACGAGCGCGCGGCAGCGAGCTCCAACCACTGGCCGCTCGACGCGATGTTCCTGGGCCGCTACCCCGAGCCGCTGCGCGCGCTGTGGCCCGACGCGAAGCACCCGATCCGCGACGGCGACATGGCCATCATCGGCGTGCCCACCGACTTCGTGGGCATCAACTACTACTTCCGCATGGTGGTGGCCAGCGACGGTCGCCACGGCTTCACGGTGACGCCGCTGCCCGGCGTGGAGCGCACGCAGATGGGCTGGGAGGTGTATCCCGACGGCCTGCGCGACCTGCTCGTGGAGTTCAAGCAGCGCTATCCGAACCTGCCGCCGGTCTACATCACCGAGAACGGCCTGGCCAGCGACGACGCGGTCGAGGGCGGCCGCGTGCACGACGCGCAGCGCGCGCGCTACTTCAACACCCACCTGGCGGCCATCGACCAGGCGATGCGCCAGGGCGTGGACGTGCGCGGCTACTTCGCGTGGTCGCTGATGGACAACTTCGAGTGGAGCTACGGCTACGAGAAGCGCTTCGGCCTGGTGCACGTGGACTACGGCACGCAGGTGCGCACGCCCAAGGACTCGGCCCTCGCGTTCAAGCAGTTCCTGGCCGCCCGCGCGGCCACCTGAAACCACCGTTGCGACCGGTGAGGACGTCGCGTACAAGACAATCGACACCGCAAGGAGACACCGCATGACGATCAAGACCACGCGCCTGGGCCTCGCGCTCGCCCTGGCTTTCGGCGCCCTCACCGGCGCGCACGCCCAAGCCAACCGCGCCGAGGTGCTGCACTGGTGGACGTCCGGCGGCGAGTCCGCCGCCGTCAAGGAACTGGCCAGCGCGTACACCAAGGCCGGCGGCACCTGGGTGGACGACGCCATCGCCGGCGGCGAACAGGCGCGCGCCGAGGCGGTCAACCGCATGGTCGGCGGCAAGCCGCCCACCGCGGCGCAGTTCAACACGTCCAAGCAGTTCCTCGACCTGATCGACCAGGGCATGCTCGCCGACGTCGACGTGGTGGCCGCGGCCAACCACTGGGACAAGATCCTGCCCGCGCCGATCCTGAACTCGATCCGCGTCAAGGGCCACTACTACGCGGTGCCGGTGGACATCCACATGCCCGCCTGGTTCTGGTACTCCAAGGCCGCGTTCGCCAAGGCCGGCATCACGGCCGAGCCCAAGAGCGCCGACGAGTTCTTCGCCGACCTCGACAAGCTCAAGGCCGCCGGCCTCGTGCCGCTGGCCTTCGGCGGCCAGCCCTGGCAGGAGAAGATCACGTTCTACGCGTGGCTCGCGCACGTGGGCGGCCCCGACATGTACATGAAGCTGTACCGCGACAAGGACGCCAACCTGCCGAACACGCCGCAGTTCAAGGCACTGCTGGCCTCGTTCAAGAAGCTGCACAACTACGTGGACGCCGGCTCGCCCAACCGCAACTGGAACGACGCCACGGCCATGGTCATCTCCGGCAAGGCCGGCGTGCAG
>OUNM011114152.1_pt1 | contig 13967 bp, 10 predicted proteins | sample 1769961 | NCBI WGS metagenome assembly OUNM01 (sample SAMEA3914820, study PRJEB12502) | metagenome | biome: forest; material: soil | place: USA | collected 2012-03-12 | depth 0.3 m | reverse complement strand
GCGCTGCACGCTGCCGTCGACCAGGTCGCCGGTCACGGCGATGGCGTCGGCCTTCAGCGAATTGACCTTGTTGACGATGGCGTTCAGGTAGGCGCGCTTGATGGTCGGGCCGACGTGGATGTCGGAAATCTGGGCGATCGCATAGCCGTCCAGTTCCCGCGGCAGGCCGGCGATCGGCACGTCGACCTTGACCACGCGGGCGAGCCGGCGCGCATTGATGAAGCCGATGGCGGTGACGGCCAGCGCCAGCAAGGGCACGGCGACGGCGCTGTCGTAGGCGATCGCGGGGCTGCCGGCGCCCGCCAGGGTGAGGATCAGCAGCAGGACGTCGCGCACGAAGGTCAGCACGAGCAGCGAGGAAAAGAAGCCCATCGCCAGCAGCCCCGCCCAGGACAGCGGTCCCGTCCAGCGGCTGCGGCGCAGGCTGGGCGCCACCAGGCCGATGCGCACCAGCACGGCCGAAATGCTCAGCAAGATGATGCCGAGAAACATGCCGACCAGGCCGACGTTCATCCCGGGCAACAGGCGCAATCCGATATACAGGTGCACCAGCACCAGGATTGCAAGAACAGAAACATTGGATCGACGGCGCGCCATGGGCTGATATAAAGAAGTAGAGACCCCGGCTAGATGGGGCGGCCTTGGCCGAGTGCAAGCCCTGCCCGCCTGAAATGTTACGATGCCTGATGCATGTGTAAGATTCTGTATTCACCCGTGGCAGCCTCGCCGGTGGGGGCTATAGTGACGTCATGCCTTGCGTCGTAGCGATCATGTCGATCCCCGTAGAGGCCGAAGGAAAAGCCATGTTGAACAAAAAATGCTTTGGTGCGGTACTCCTGGCCGCGGCCGCCGTGTCCTCCACGGCAATGGCTCAAGATCGGGGAGCGAACACCGTCATCGGCGCGCTGGCCGGCGCAGCCATCGGCGGCAGTGCGGCGGGACGCGATGGCGCCCTGGTCGGCGCTGCGATCGGCGCGGCCGTCGGCAACTCGGTGCGCACGAACGACGACTACTATTATCGCAATCGCGGCTACGTCTCCGGCGGCTACTCGAACAATTACTACTCGAGCGGCTACTACCAGCCGGCTCCGGTGTACGTTGAATCGCGCCCGAGCTATTACTACGAGCCGCGTCCGGTCTACGTCGAGTCGCGCCCGGTGTACGTGGAATCGCGTCCCTACTACGACCGTGGCCGCTACTACGATCGCGGCCGCTACTATGACCGCGGAGGCTACGACCGCCACGACCGCGGCGGCTGGCACCGCTGATCGTCTGCTGTCCATGAGAACCGCGCACAGGCGCGGTTTTTTTTCGTCCTCCCCCCGCTAGCCCCGAGCGGCGGCGCCTGTGCCGCCGCAAAGCGGGAGGACCCATGCTCGAAGCGGGCGACATCATCACCCTGACGACCGGCGCCTGGCGCCTGCGCGAACCGCTGGCCAGCTCCAGCTATGGCCTGCTGTGGCATGCGCTGCCTTGCGGCGGCGGCCAGCCCGCCGTCCTCAAGCTCGTCAATACCGAACAGATGGCCCTGGCACTGCCGCCGCAGCGCCGGCGCTGGAGCGCCTGCCTGGAAGCCGAAATCGCCTTCCTGCGGACGCTACGCCCCTGGGACCAGCGCCACATCGTGCGCCTGCTCGACAGCGGCGAACACCGCGGCCAGCCGGCGATGGCGCTGGAGCTGCTCGACGGCGACCTGGCGCGCCACCTCGACGCCCTGCGCGCGCGCGGCGCTGCGCCCTCCTTCAACCAGGCGCTGGACTGGACCGCCCAGGCCAACCAGGCCTTGGCCAAGGTCCACCAGTACGGCTGGCGCCACCTCGACCTGAAGCCCGCCAACCTGCTGGTCGACCGCGGCGGCGCACTGAAGCTGGCCGATTTCGGCACCAACCGCCCGCTGACGGAACGCGCGGCCCACTCCTATGCCGGCACCGCCAACTGGCAGGCGCCCGAGCAGTTCTTTCCGGATGCCGAAGGCGGCTACCGGACCGATGCGCGCAGCGACTATTTTGCCCTCGGCGCCCTGCTCTACCACCTGGTCACCGGCGCAATGCTGCGCTTCTGCGGCGCCTGTGGCGCGGCCTGGCGCGAACATGGGACCGATGGCGCGGCGGCCCTGCGCACGCGGCACGGCGGCGCCCTGCCGGCCATCCTGGCGCCCGACGAAGCCGCGCTCTACCTGCGCCATGCCGGCCTGGCCGGCGGTGCGGCCGGCGAGGCTGCTCTCGCCCTGTTGCGCGCCCTGCTGGCTCCACGTCCCGAACAGCGCCCCCGCCACGCCCTCGAGATCAGCCGCCTGATCGCATGCGCACGCGGGGCCGGCGCCATGGACAGCGTGCGGAGGGCGGCATGAGCGGCGCCGCAGCCTATCGCCGGGCAACCGGCCTGCGGCATACCACAGCGGCCACGGCGGCCGCGCCGGCCGCCGGCATCCGCGCCTGGGGCGGACGGACGCTGGTCGCCGTCCTGCTCCTGCTGCTGTGCGGCCTGCAGCTGGCCTGCCTGCTGCGCGCGCCGGCGGCGTGGATGCCGGCCCGGGTCACGGTGGCCTTGGATGCCGGCAAGGAAGCGGCGCTGGACGGCGCCGCCCTCGGCCTGCCGCCGGCCGAGGGCGCGCGGATCCGCCTGCGCCGCGATGCCGGCGGCGCCTGGTGGGCGGCAGCCGCCTCGACGGCGCTGACGGTACAACATGGCGACACCCGGCGCCGCGCCGGCAGCGCGCTGCTGGCCCAGGGCCAGCGCTTCCAGCTCGGCGCCGCCGGCTTCGACGTCGACGGCGTCGACGCCGGCAGCGTCGCCTTTTCGCGTGGCGGCACCCGCTGGCGCTACGACGGCGCCACCCTGCTGCGCGACGGCCGGCCCCAGCCCGACTGCCCGGAGACGCGGCTGGCGGCGCGCCTGGCGAGCGCCTGGAACCGCTGGCTGCCGTCGCTGCTGGGCTTCGACCGGCCGCTGGTCTTCGGCGGCAACCTCGATTGCGGCAACCGCATCGCCATCGCCGGCGTGGCAGCGCGCGGCGCCAGCATCCGCCAGACCGCCGACGGCATGCTGCTGGCGGGCGGCGCCGGCATCCAGCAGGCGCCCCTGCTGCTGCAGCCGGCCGGCAGTCCCCACGACGCCATGCTGCTGGCCGAGCGCGAAGAGAGCCTGGAAGGCGCCGGCGTCCTGCAGCTGGGCCGCACCCGCTTCCTGCTGGAGCGCAACGGCGACCTGCTGCACCTGCAGCCGGTCTCCCACGTCGCCCTGTACCGCGAAGCCCAGCTGCGCCTGCCCGCGGGCGTGAGCTGGGCGTGGACGCGGCGCGATCACTGGCGCCTGCCCGAGCAGGCGATGCTGCCGCTGACCGGCGTGCTCGGACTGACGCTGGCCACCGGCATCGCCCTGCTGCTGGGCGGCGGCGCACGCCGACTGGGCAGCCGGCGCACGCTCGGCGTCCTCGCGTCCCTGCTGCTGGCCGGCCTCGGCGCGGCGCTGATGTTCCTGCAGAAGACCGGCGCGCCGGCCGGCGCTGGCATCGGCCTGCTGGTGGCCTGGGCCGCGCTGTGCTGCCTGTGGCTGTCGGGCGGCCGCTCGCTGGCCGCCGGCGCCGCCGTGCTGCTGTTCGCGGCCGGCCTGCTGGCCCAGCTCGAACTCGGCCTGGGAACGCCGGAATCGTCCTGGCTGCGCCACGCCGGCAAGACCGGGGCCCTGCTGGCGGTCGGCGCCGGCGCCTGCGGCCTGCTGCGCGCCCTGCGCCGTGCCCAGGACCGGCGGCCGCTGCCGCAGGCGCGGGTCGAACTGGGCCTGCTGGTGCTGAGCGCCATCGCCCTGCTGCTCCTGCTGCTGCAGGTCGCGTTCGGCGACGAAACCGGAGTCTACGACCTGCAGCCGGTCGAATTCGCCAAGCTGGCGCTGGCCGCCCTCACCGCCCACTGCCTGGCGCTGGCGACCAGCAGCCAGCCGGCGCCCGGCGGCCCGCTGCTGCGCGTGCTGCGCCTGGGCGCGCCGGCCCTGCTGTTCCTGGTGCTGCTGGCGGTGGCCCTGGTGCAGGTCGACGACTACTCGCCGCTGGTGCTGCTGACGGTCTGGGGATGCGCGATGGCGCTCGCCTTTGCCCTGGCCGGCGGCAGGCACTGGCTGGCCATCGCCTGCGTCGGCCTGGCGCTGGCCGCGGTGGCCGGGGTGGTGGGACTGCGCGTGGCCGGTCCGGACGAATTCGCGCGCTGGAATTTCTATGCCGACCGCTTCCTGGTCTGGCTCGACCCCGGCTCGCATCCGCATACCGGCCAGCAGCTGCTGCTGGGGGCCCAGGCCATCGCCGGCGGCGGCTGGTTCGGCGCCGATCACGCCTTCGGCCTGGCGACGCTGGGCCAGGATGCCGGCGCCGCGGTGCGCATCCCGGCGGTGCAGGACGACTTCGCGGCTTCCTTTTTCCTGAACCGCCACGGCTTGGCCGCCGGCCTGCTGCTGTGGACGCTGCAAGCGCTGTTCCTGGCCGGACTGCTGCACACGGCGCTGCGCTGCTGGCTGGACGGCGCCCGCGCACGCGACTTCCGGCTGGCCTGGCTGGCGCGCTTCCGCTGCTTCCTGCTGTGCGGCGGCGCCGCCTTCGTCGCCGGCCACCTGCTGCTCTCGTGGGGCACCAACCTCGCGATCTTCCCGGTCATGGGCCAGCCGATGAGCTTTCTCTCCGCCGGCGGCTCGCACCTGCTGTTTTTCATCTGCCCCCTGCTAGCGCTGTGCGTCGCCAGCGAAGCTGCCCATCCATAGAGGAGAACCTGTCATGCCCGTCTACGTCCAGCACGAAACCCTGGCCAGGATCAACGATGTGTTCAGCCCCGAGGCGATCTGGCAGGCGCCCGGCCTTGCCCTGTTCTCGCGCCGCCCGCTGCTGCGCGACCTGCTGGAGCGCGCCCCGCGCGAACAGCGCGGACACGCCGCCACCCGCTGCTTCTCGCACGTGACCCTGGCCCTGCCGCAGGAAGAAGTCGACGACGACCGCCACCTAACGCGCGGCGCCCGCGTGCGCGACCTGGCCCAGGGCCTGGCGGCGCTGCACCAGAAGGACTTCGGCGACCTGCTCGGCGGCGACGAGGTGCGCTACCACGTGGTTGGCGCCGAGGACCTGGCGCCGGACGAAGTCGAGGTCCGCTTCGGCCACGCCGTCTACCTGCCGGCGCCGGGTGAAAAGGTGCAGTACACGGTCAGCGTCTCGCGCGACAGCGCGGTGTGGAAGACGGTCTGCCCGGTCTACCCGAACCAGCGCCTGACCCTGATCGGCAACGACGAGCGCGATGCGACCCACGTGGCGCCCGGCTGGCCCTTCGGCGCCGAGGGCGCCATCCTGCTGATCAACGACGGCCCGGACGCCCCGCTCGAAGTCCAGGTGCGGCCCAAGGATGCCTTCGAATGCAGCTGGGACCAAGCCGCCGGCTACTACACGATCCGCTCGCGCCGCGGCGGCGTGGATGCCGCCGGCGCGCCGCTGCGCCTGCTGCTGCGCATCACGCCGGCGCCCGGCGTCCGCAGCGCCGCCTCGCCCTCGGCCCAGGTCCGGCCCGCATCTGCCCCGATCCCTGCCCCGATCGCTGCGCCCGTCCTTGCACCAATTCCCCAGCCGGTGCGGGCGCCATCGGCCCCATCGAGCCGTCCCGCAGTCTGGAAGCCGCGCCAGGCCCTTGAAGCCGACATGACGGCGGTGCCGCTCGCCAGGCCGGCGCAGGCCACGGCCGAAGCGGACGCCACCTACGCCCCGGTCGCACGCCAGCGGGTCGCGCTGGCGGCCCTGGCCCTGCCGCGCCTGTCGCGCTACCGCGAAACCGGCGCCCAGGCGCTGGAGATCGGCCTGAACCGGGCGCTGGCGCCGTCCGCCCAGGGCGCCGACGCCATCCTCAGCTTCGCCGTCGACGACAGCGACACCCTGCATGCGGTGACGGCCGCCGGACGCCAGGCGGTGACAGCGCCCGGCAGCTTCAGCCCCCTCGACGGCGCCAGGGTCGAGCTGCTGGCGATCGCTCCCGAGATGGCCGACCGCTACCTCGCCCTGCTGCGCCTGCCGCAGGCGTCGGCCCTGCCGGTGGCGCCGGGCGCGCGCTTCCTGTTCGGCCGCGGCGCGCCCATGCTGGCGGCCCTGCGCGTGCTGGATTCGCCGCGCTTCTTGCGCGCCCTGCCGGGAACGGCGCCCTCCAGCGCCGACCGCCTGGGGCTGTCGCGCAATGCCTTCAGCTTCGAGGCGGCGGACGACGGCTACCGCATCGCCCGCGCCAGCGCCACCCAGGCCCTCTACCACCTCGACGAGCAGCTGCGCTTCGTCGCGGCGATCGGGGAGGCCACGCCGGAACAGCCCTACCGGCTGCCGCCCGGCCATCACCTGGTCGCCGGCCACTATGTGCTGCGCTTCGATGCCTGAGATCGGACGCCTCGGCATGCATGCGCCGATCCACTGGCCAGGGGCTGCGGCCTATGCGGCGGCCCTGGTGCTGACCCTGGTGCTGGCCGGCCTGCTGACCCCGCGCCGCTGGTGGCGCCGGCCCACCGCGGGCGCCCTGGCCCTGGTCGCCGGCGGCACGCTGGGATTCGGCATGCTGTTCGCTTCCCTGCTGCCGGCCCCGGCGCCGCCGGCAGTCACGGCGGCGCCATTGCCGCCGGCTGCGCCCCTGCCCCCGACGCCGATGCTGCGCTACCGCGTGGTCGACGACCTCAACCTGCGCGCGGCGAAGGCGACCGGCGCCCCGCGCCTGGCGGTGCTGCCGGCCGGGACCCTGGTCACGCGCACCGGCGCGGCGGACGGCGACTGGTGGCAGGTGCGCGCGCACCTGCGCGGCAAGGATGTCGAAGGCTGGGCCAGCAGCCTGTGGCTACGCCGGGTCGACGAGCGCGCCGCCGGCCCCTAGCGCCAGGCGCATCGGGTTGTAGCAGACGGTACTGACCTGCATCGGAGCGGTACGCACGAAGCCGAGCGATTCGTAGAAGGGCACGGCGTGATTGGAGGCGTTGACCGTGAAGGCGCCCGGGTGATCCGGTCCCAGCGCAGCCTCGCGCGCCGCCTCCCACAGTCCGCGGGCGATGCCCTGGCGATGGAAGCGCTTGTCGACGTAGAGGCTGTAGACGTGGCTGCGCTGGCGTACGGCGATGAAACCAGCCAGCTCGCCGCCGACCTCGGCCACATGGTAGACATAGCCCTCGGCCAGGAAGCCGCGCATGCCTTGCTCGCCCTGGGCGGCGAGGAAGGCGGCCGCGTTGTCGGGGCTGGATTCGTGCAGGATGAATTCTTCGGCGGCGCCGCGCAGGAGACGTGCAGCCGCCGGGATGTCGTCGGGTGTCAGGGTTCGAATGCGCATGGTTCGGCTAGTGTAAGAGAAAAACCCCGCTAATCGTCGCTTGGCTTTTTGCTATTTGCGGTTAGAGTAGGGGCATGCAGACTTCCGAAGGCTCCCTTGCTTCCTCCCTGCGCTTCGGTGCGCTCGACGTCGCCGCCGCCTCTCGGCTGGGCGCGGGGCCGCGCCTGCGTGAAGAAAACCAGGACAACCTGCTGCTGATCGATGCCGGCGGCCAGGCCGTCTGGCTGCAGGACCAGCAGCCGCAACGCCGCCAGCTGGCGCGCTGGCGCCAGGGCCATGCGCGCCTGGCCGTGCTGGACGGGATGGGCGGCCACGGCCACGGGCGCGAAGCGGCGGAAGCCGTGGTCGCCGGCCTGCTGGCGATCCCGCCCTGCGATTCCACCGCCGAGCTGACCCGCCGCCTCGACCAGCTGCACGCCGACCTGCAGCGCCATTTCGCCCAGCTCGCGGGCGCGGGGCCGCGTCCCGGCACCACCCTGACCATGCTCGAATTGCCGGAGAACGGCGAGCCCCTGCTCTACCACGTCGGCGACTCGCGCCTGTACGAGATCACGCGCGAACGCGTGGCCCCGCTGACTGTCGACCACGTGCCCGCCACCGCCTTCGCGATGGCCGGCATGCTGGACGAGCAGGAATGGTGGCAGCAGGTGCATGGCGAGCACCGCTCGCAAGTGTCGCAAGCCTTCATCCTCGGGAATGCCTTCGCCAATCCGGCCCAGCTGAACGATCCGCTGTTCGAGCTGACGCCGCTGAACCTGCCGCCCTGGCTGTGCGCCCTGCCGGACCGCCGCGCGTTCCAACTGCGCCCGGGCGCGAGCTATCTGCTGGCGACCGACGGCCTGTGGTCCTGCTCCGATCCCTATGGCTGGGTGGGCCAGTGGCCCCAGCTGCTCGGCGGCCGGCTGGATGCGGCCGGCATGCTGGCGGCGCTGCTGCGCGCCTACGCGGCCCATCCGCCCGCCTTTTTCTATCCGGATAACGTGACGGCCATCCTGCTGCGCACGCCGGGCACGGCGACGCGCGACGAAACCGCCCTGCCGGGAATTTGATGCTTTTTAGCAAAAAATCTTGCCTATTGATGAATACGGCGCGCCGCCTCGCGTTAGAATCACGTAAGCTTTTCCCGACGCCAGCCTGCCCATTCCTCCAACCATGAAACGCTGCAGCAGCCCCGATCATCCGCACTGCACCGCCTGGGTCGTGCCCGGCGAGCAGGCCTGCGCGCATGGCCACGGCCAGCCGGCCGCCGCGTCGGCCACGGCGGCGGATGCCCTCGGCTCCAGCTTCGACATGCTGCAGGCGGTCCGCGCCCGGCGCGACGCCGATGACGCCATCCGTCCGGGCGCACCGGCGAAACAACGGGAGCAGGTACGGCCGCATCTGCACATCAGCGGCTTCGACCCGCGCGCCGCCGGCGGCCGCCAGGCCATCCGGCTGGAATTGCGCGGCATGCCGGACGACGTGCCGGCCGAACTCACCATGCTGCTGCAATCGGCCCTGCTGCCCCAGGGCGGCGGGCGGCAGGCCTTCAGCCGCAGCCTGCGCGGCGGCTGGCGCCCGGTGGTCGTCGAATTTTCCTCGCGCGGCCGCGAGCACGGCCAGTACCGGGTCGACGTCGAGCTGCATGCGCGCGATCCGCAACAGCGCGGCAGCGCGCGCACCTGGGTCGCCACGGTGGTGCTGCTGGTGCCGCGCCTCGACGCCTCGCTGGCCGAGATCCACCAGACCTACCTGGCGGCGCGCAAGAACGTCCGCATCCAGGCCGACGATGCCTCGATCGCCCGCCTGCACGGGCTCGACGCCGCCGGCCCGCTCGACATCGCCATCGATGCCCGCAACGCCTCGATCGCCCAGCTGCAGTTCGGCCCCGCCCACGGCAAGATCGACATGGGCCTGCCGACCATCGCCTGGGACGAAGACCTGATCGAGATCGACCTGCCTGCCACGCGCCCGGCCCATCCCTGCCCGGCGTCCAGCGCCTGCCTGGTCTATGCCGAGCCGGATGCCGGCATGCAGCGCCATCTGCGCCTGTTCGCCCTCGACGAATGGGTGCTGGGCCGGATGGAAGCCGGCGCCGGCGGCCAATTGCTGGAAGCCGAAGCCGACCTGCTGCTGTGCCATTACGGCGAACACGGTCCCGAGCACCAGGGCCTGACGCGGCGCATCTCGGCCCGCCACGCCGTGATCCGCCGCGGCCGGCAGGGATTCGAGATCGAGGACGTGTCGCGCTACGGCCTGCTGCTGGACGGGGTCTGGCCGGGCAAGCACAGCCCGGCGCCGCTGCGGCCGGGCATGCGCATCGAATTGAGCGCCAGCATCAAGGGCATTGCCGTGCTGGTGGTGACGGCGCTGCTGCCGCATGCCGTGGTGCTGCACCGGGTCGATGCCGGCGGCGCAGCCGAGTGCTTCATGCTGCTGGCGCCGGACACCTTGCCGGGCCCTGCATTCACGGGCGGCGCCCTGCCGCGCGCGGCCGTGCTGCCCCAGCTCTTCCACCGCGACGGCGGCTTCTGGCACCGCGATCCCGTCAGCGGCGTGGACACCCCGTTGGGTCCGACGGCCGCACTCGACCGCCTGGCCGGTTTCCACGGCCGGGTACGCTTTACCGCCACCTCCTACCCCGACTACCGTAACGCCCGCGGCGCCGACCGCCGCGCCGCCGTCCAGCTGTCCGGCGCCTGACTCAGTTCGGCCGCAGCACCAGGAAGATCAGGGCTGCGCCCGCCAGCAGGGCTGCCTGCAGGGAAAACACGATCACGGGAATGCGGATGTCGTCCGGAATGCGCATGGCAAACCTCCAGTCACACAAAGCACGTGACCGATTATCCCACACGCGTGGACATCAGCTCGCGCACGACGCGGAAACCGACGATGTCGTTCGACAATGCTGCCGAAAAGCCATTGCGCAATGCCGAGCGCAGATAGCGCGGGTTGTACAGCCAGGAGCCGCCGCGCAGGATACGGCGAGCCTGGTCGCCGCCCTCTTCCCAGGCACTGCCGTCGAGCGGCGCGCCTTCGTAATTCTCGTGGACCACGTCCTGCACCCATTCCCACACATTGCCGTGCATGTCGAACAGGCCCCAGGGATTGGCCGGGAACATGCCGGCCGGCGTGGTGCCGCGCCGGTATTCGCCGCGCGCGCCGCCGTTCCAGGTGAAGTTGCCGTCGTAGTTGGCCTGGTCGGTGGAAATGCCGTCACCGAAGCTGAACGCGGTCCTGGTGCCGGCGCGGCAGGCGTATTCCCATTCGGCCTCGCTCGGCAGGCGGTAGCTGCGCCCGGTCGCCTCGGACAGCCAGCGCAGGTAATGCTGGGCGTCGTACCAGTTGACGCCGACCACCGGGTGGGCGTCGGTCTGGGGAAAACCCGGCGCTTCCCAGTCGACTTCGCCGCTTTGGCGCCAGCCGGTGGCGCGCACGAAGGCCCGCCACTCGCCCACCGTCACCGGATAGCGGCCCATGGCGATCGGCTTGTCGATGCCGACCCAGTGCTGGGGCAGCTCGCGCGCCAGCCAGCCCTTCTGCGAACCGGCCTCCATCGCGATCTTGCGCTCGTGCTCGGGTGAGCCCATCTGGAAGCGCCCGGTCGGCAGCAGCACCAGTTCCGGGCCCTTGCCCTCGCCGTCCAGGAAGCGGTCGCGCAGCACGCCTTCGAGGTCGGCCACCGGACTGGACGGCGTCGGCATCAGTTCTTCGAGCTCGGCCTGCTTGCGCGCCGCCTGCTCGGCGCGGGCGCGCTGCTGCTGGGCGAGATAGGCCGCGGCGGCCCTGGCCTGGGCCTGCTTGCGCTGGACCTGTTCGGCCTCCTGCCGCGCCTTTTCCGCTTCGAGGGCGCGGCGCTCCGCCAGCTGGCGCCGCAGCGCTTCCTTGCGGACCCGGCGCGCCTCCTCGGCCGCCAGGCGCGCCAGCCTTTCCTGTTCGCGGCGCTGGCGGTCGAGCGCCGCCTGGGCGGCGGCCCTGGCCTCGGCTTCCATCCGCCGGCGCGCCTCGGTGTCGCGGGCGCGGCGCTGCGCTTCCGCGTCCATCGCCTCGCGCTCGGCGCGGGCAGCCTGCTCGGCTGCCTCTTGCGCCCGCAGGTCCGCCTCGCTCGGTCCCCGTGCTTGCGCCAGCCGTTCCAGCAGCTCGCTCACGCTGCCGGGGCGTTCGGCGGCGCTGGCCGCAAAGCCGGCCTGCAGCGCTGCCCACTGGGCGTCATCGAGGCCGTCGGGCCGTGGCGGCGCCTCGCGTACGGCCTGGCCCTCGCCGAAAGGCAGGCGTCCGCTGAGCATCCGGTAAGCCATCACCGCCACCGCATGCACGTCCAGGCCGCGTCCCGGCGCTTCCTGGTCCGCCCCGCGTCCCGCTTCCGGCGCGCGGTAGCCGGCGGTGCCCGAACTGGCCGGCGCCTCGATCGAGGTGTTGCCGCTGCCGCGGGCGCGCGCGGCGATGCCGAAGTCCAGCAGCTTGACCTCGCCGGCGCGGGTCAGGAAGACATTGGCCGGCTTGATGTCGCGGTGGACCAGGTGGTGGCGTTCCCAGGCGTGGTCGAGGGCGGCGGCCACCGGTGCGAGCAGTTGCAGGCTGCGCTCCAGGCCGAGCCGGCCTTCACGCGCCAGCAGGCTCTCCAGGTCTTCGCCTTCCAGGCATTCCATGATGATGAAATAGCTGGCCGTGGCCGGATCCTGGGCCCAGTCATAGACCCTCACGATGTGCTCGTGGGCGAGCTGGCGCGCGCGCGCGGCTTCCTCGATCAGCAGGCGGGCGTGGGTGCTGTTCTGGGTCAGCTGGGGCGGCAGGATCTTCAGCGCGACCTGGGCGCTGTGTCCCAGCTCGGCGTGGGTGGCAAGGTCGGTGGCCTGCCACACCTGGCCCATGCCGCCGTGGGCGATCAGGCGATCCAGCCGGTAGCGGCGCTCGAAGGGACCGACTTCCTGGCCGGCCATCAGGCCGATCTCGGTGCCGCGGCTGGCCGCCGCGGTGTGCCCCGGCGTGTCCGCGGTGACGGTGGCGGCGAGCGCCGTATCGCCCGGCGGCGCATAGGCGGCGTCGAGAATCGCGTTCTTGCGGCTGTCGAATTCCTGGCGGCTCAGCAGGCCGTCTTCATGCAGGGCGCGCAGCTCGCGCAGCTTGTCGATCGCGGTCTGCATCATCCCCGCGCCGGCAGCGCGGCGCCGCAGGTGGCGCAGAAACGGTCGCCGTGGTGGGCGTCCGCGTGCGCACAAGTCTTGCCTGCCGCGGCCACCGCGCCGGCGACACCCGCGCCCAACCGGGCCTGGGCCACGAGCGCGGTCTTGTTGACGTCGTTCTGCAGCGCCAGCAGCTCCAGCTGGTGGCGGCGCTCGCGCTCCTCCTGGGCATCGCGGCGGCTGCGTTCCGCTTCCACCTGTTCCTGGGCCAGGCGCCAGGCATCGGTATTTCCGGCGCCGACTACGCCGGCCAGGGCCGCCAGCTGCTCGGCGCTCATGCCGGCGTGCTCGCGGGTCTTCATCACCTCGGCCAGCAGGGCCGCATTGGCCGGCGCCACCAGCGCGACCTTGGCGCTGTCGTCGAGTGCTCCCAGCGCCTGGGCGCGTTCGATCTCGAGACGAGCCAGGTCCAGTTCGTGGGCGCGCTGCTCCTGCAAGCCTTCGCGCTCGTTGCGCGCCACCAGGGCATCGGCCTCGATGGTGCGCAGCAGCTTCTCGTGCTGGGCCAGGGCCTCCTCGCGGGCCCCGCCCCGCTTCAAGGTCTCGACCTGCTGGCGCACCTGCTCGACGTCCAGCGACAGCCGCCCCGCCGCCTGGGCATCCTGCCATTCGAGTACCCGTTCGGCTTCGCGGCGATGGGCCTCGTTTTCCAGCTGCAGCAGCTTGAGGCGGGCCGCATGCGCTTCGTCCTCGATCTCGCGGGCGCGGCGCGCCGCGGCCTGCTCGGCCTCGTGCAGCCGGGCCAGCTCGGCGCGCTGGCGGCCGGCGTCCTCGATGCCGCGCGCCTGCTCGATCTTGTTGCGGATCTGCTGCTGCAGCAGCTGGTGAGTGAAGCGCTGCTGGGCGATGGCGCGCGCCGCGGCGGCATCCTGCCGGGCCACTTCCAGCTCGGTACGCATGCGGATCGCGGCCAGTTCGCGCAGCTGCTGCCACTGCGCGGCCTCGTCCCGGCGCGCGCCGCGCTTGCCGGCCAGTTCGTGTTCGAGCGCGGCCACGGCGTCGACGGCGCCGCGTTCGAGCGCCTGCTTGCGGGTGCGCGATTCGACGATGCGGCCATAGAGTTCGATCTGGCGCGCGCGGATCGCCTGGGCGCGCTCGGCATTCTTGAGCGAGAGTCCGGCCCGCTCCAGGCTCTCGTCCTGGCGCAGCTCGGCGCGGCGATGGCGCAGGCGGCTTTCCTGCTCCTCGCGGCGGATGCGGTTCCACTCCTCTTCGCCATACAGTTCGTCGAGCTGCTTCGCATGTTCGAGGCGCACGCGATGCTCGTCGGCGGCCAGCCACAGGGTACCGATGCGGGCGCGGTTGGCATCGAACCTGTCGTGGCGCAGGGCGATGGTATCGACCCGCACCACCGCCAGCCCGTACTGGGACAGCAGCAGCGCCAGGCCGACCTGCAGGTGCTGGTCGAGTTCCAGGCGCAGCTCGCGGCGGCCCGCCATCTCGCGAAGCGAACGCGCGGCGACGAATTCCCGTGCCAGCTGGGCCAGCG
>OUNM010461669.1_pt1 | contig 13967 bp, 10 predicted proteins | sample 1769961 | NCBI WGS metagenome assembly OUNM01 (sample SAMEA3914820, study PRJEB12502) | metagenome | biome: forest; material: soil | place: USA | collected 2012-03-12 | depth 0.3 m | reverse complement strand
ATTTCTTGGAGAGAATATGGATGCCATAATAGGTGGCCCCTACGACAGGAAAAACCAAGAGCAAAGTCCACTTTACCGTTCCCATATACACGATTTCGGAGGCATGCCGATATGCAAAATAGCCGGTCGTGCCGAGAAGCACGAGGGTAAAGAATACTTGGTTCCAGATTACCCACCTGTGATTTCGGATGTACCATTGAATGCGGGGATTGTGGCTGGGTGAGGCATAATGCCGGGCATAGGGATAATTGTAAAAAAGCACGGTAGCGACAAATGCCAAGCAATAGACCGAAATCCCATCAAAAGGAATCTTGAGCTGGACGGCCGTTTCGGCCATGAGGGCCACCGCACACAGGCCATAAAAATAATTGCCGAAAAAGATACTGGCCAGTAGGCGTTGCACGGCTGATGTGTGTTCTTCCTCTTCCATGCTCTTTATCTGATATTTCTGCTGGGCACATGCCTTCGTCAAAAATAATGAAATGGGGAAAATGTCGCCGTGCTACTTCTTCTTTTTCTGTTTGCGCACAAGTTTCAGGTTAAACCATCTATATTGGTCGGGTCTCGTACGAATTTGAATACAATCGAATTCTCAACTATAATACGTGTCCATGGCAACCAAACATACCCTCCCTTCGTCCATTAGAATAAATAGCAGTATCAACTCTCACTCATTTATCCTTTTTAGAAAAAGTCCTATGCAACGTCTTCTGTTTTCCTTGTTCCTTTTCCCTCTCATGGTGACGGGACAAACGTACGACACGCTTTTTTATAAGAATTTCGATGATCAAAGTATCATTTCTTCCTTCTCCAAAGACAGTACGGATTTTACTCCTAATTTCATCGGCAGCCGCATTGATACGGGAAAAAATACGATCAATGGAACTCCCGCCTATTCTGTCAATTATGGAGTGACACATTTGAGAAAAGTGCTGTTCGGTAAACAGACAGATTCGGAAGACAACCGATTGTTCCAATTCAATGTCCTATTGCCACCCATGCAAAAAGACAGCCTGATCCTGCGTTTTTCGATCAATGCCAATTGTTCCCCTTCTACAGAATACCTATGGCAAACGCAGGTCCGTAAAAGAAGAACTGTGGAGGCCACCTACCAAGAACGCTCGGAAGAGTACGATGTCTACTATAAACTCCCGGTAGGATTACAGGCGATGCAGCCTTCTTTGATTGACGAGCATTTGGATACCGATGAACGTGGCATCACACACGTGACCTTGAGGTATCTTGGGGAAAGCGATGGTACCATGGTCCGAACGTTTGGTTTTGAGGCCATTCCCCAGGACGATGAGCCGCTTATCGTCACAAACGACGGCCTTGAAGCAGAATATACCGACAATTCCCTCGTCAGCCTCATTCAATCCCTATTTTGCGGCAGCGAAACCGATGTAAATGACTGCAAGGGCCACCTCGTATTTCAACCGCCCGTAATGCCGACAAGTTTCCAACAGGGCAATGAGTTCATGGTGGATGACATCGTGCTCCTTTGGAGAAAACCTGAGCTGGTGGCGGATATTTCCCCGGATCCCTTTTACGCGGATGCTCCTGTTATCGCAAAAGCATATACCTTATTAGGCGAACCTATTCCTGATATTACCCAATACCGGGGGCTCGCCATCGTGGCCTATACCAACGGAACCAGAAGCAAAATGTTCATAGGAAACGCCAATGGATTATAAGGTTAGCCGAAAAGAGACGGAGACAAAGTAGATGTGCTATTTCTTGTCTCCGCCAACTTTTTTGATGCAGCATTAGTTGTCTTTGGCCACTTTTAGGTAAAATGTATCTGGTCCGTTTTGTACTTTCACCACGTAAAGGCCTTGGGGAAAATGCCTCCCGGTAGTAAGCGCAGTGGCTCCATTCCCCGTTTCCATTACCTTGCCTGAAACAGCGTAAATCGTATAATCGAATCTCGAAATAGCCTTTAGAGTGAACGTTTCTGTGAAAGGATTTGGGAAACAAGTGATTCCTTTTGTGATTATTTGATCTTCTAGGCCTGTTACCACGTGGTGTATTACCACCTTCGACGTTGCCGTATCTGCGCATGTATTGCTGTCGACCGCCCTGACTATTAATTCATAAGAGCCGTTCGCTACGTTGTTCCAGGTGAAACTGTACGGCGACGTATCGTCCTGTCCCAGAAACGTTTCTCCGTTGTAAAATTGGACATTGTCAATCCCTGTTCCCTGTACGGCCGCGTTGATTTGGATGTTGGACAGGTTGGTGGTGATCACCGCATTGTCGGTCTGGGAAGTGATGGTGACAGTGGGTGTAGGATGGACCGTCACCGTCATGTCCGAACTGCTTGAACAGTTGTTGGTGTCCTGGAAGGTAGCCGTGTAAATCCCTTCCTGCGAAGGAGTGATGTTGGGCAATTGTATCTCGCGGACGCTAGAGGTAAAGCCATTGGGTCCCGTCCATGTCCATCCCGTTGACGAGGTATAGGGATGAGGGCCAATCCCTACGCTGCCTCCCTCACAGACAGCGGTGGACGCTTGCGCGGTCCAGGTGTCCCTGTTTACCTGCATATAGGGCTCTATGGTAGTGGGAATATGTACCGTTACGGTTGACGTGGCGGTGGCAGTGACATTAGCCGCACTGGTGGCTGTGGCACTGAGCGTGTGAACACCGCCCGAAGGGTTATTCCAGCTAAAGGAATAGGGAGACGAGTTGTCGCTGCCCAACAACGCAGTCCCATCGTAAAAATCGACCTTGCTGATAGAACCGCTTGTGATTGTCGCCGTGGCACTGATAGAGAGGGACGTTCCAAGGCATACCGAACTGTTGTTCAATGGAGAGGAGATCGAGATAGTGGGGTAAATGGCAGTTGAAGCATACAGAGGGGCCATTTTTTGTGACCAAAGCCGTTGGATGCTGGCTGCTCCTGTCGCATTGGGATGGACGCCGTCACTGTTCAACTCATCTGTATGCGAAGTGAACCAAGTATAGAAATCAGGACCCGCTATCAGGTTGTTTTGTGTCGTCAAATCATCGATGGCTTTCAAATAGTCGGGGTGGACCTGCCATCCCGCCGCAGAGGCATTCGTACCGATCATTCGCGCAATGACTGGCTGAATCCCGGCATTTTTACAAGCTGTAATAACCGTTTGCATGTTGTTTTTGAAAGTGGCCACACCTCCGTTTGTACCTCCCCAAGCATCATTTGTTCCCATTTCGATTGCCCAATAACTCACATTGTTCGCCATGGACAGGTAGTTGGAGAGGTAGGCCACCAAATCCCCGCTGTTGATGCAAGGAATGCCACCCCGTATCATCACAGGATTGAAGGTTGGGTATGTGGCATGGATCAGGTCGGCATAGTTCTGGGTCGGTGGTGTCGCCTTGTAGGTATTGGCCGTGATACTGGTACCGGGAAAGAACCAGGAATCGGTCCCTGTATTCGAGAAATCAAATACTTCCAATTCGTCCAATGCCCCGCCTCCTGCGGAAATGACCATTTTTACCCAACTATACCCATCGAAATCTACCAGGTGCCCCCTTGTCGTGACGGTATTGCCAGTAACGGTGACTAAAGTGGCCCATTGGCCATCCGTCCCATTCGTGGAATTGGACGAGGCCTGAAGGGTATAATTGACAGGATAGGAGGGAGTTTGTTTGCAGCTATGGGCGGCGGCAATCACGTCCGACCAGGTATAATTGGGATTGTTCCAGCTTACAAATACAGTAGAATACCCAGCACCGACTTTTAAAGCGATCCATGCACCATTGCTTACGGAAAAAGTGGTGCCTCCAAACTTGTTGTCCACCAAATAAGGGGCATTGCCACTCGACGTATAGACTGTTTTGCCCCTGGATAAGATAGGATTGGCCGTCATGGCGGAAACCATTTGGAGATTCCCTATTTCCATAAGAAACAAGAGGGAAATACATAGGAGGGTTTTCATTGTGCAGTTTGCGAGGAGTTAGTATTTGTGGATTTTAAGCGTTTGGCCGACCTCATTTTGCCGTACCTTAAGAAGATACATCCCAACGGGCAGGGAGGCACCGAAGGTCGCTTTGTCCGAATCAAGTCCCTCCAGTACTTTGATACCTGAAAGTGTGTAGACTTCGTATTCGAATAGCCCCTTTACTTCCAACGTGATGGCATTTGTGAAGGGATTGGGAAAGCAGGTCAGGCTATTCGCCACTGCTAGGTCATCTAGGCTGGTCACCAGGCTCACCGTCACTTTTGATATAGCAGTATCGCTGCAATTGTTGGCATTTTTGGCTATTGCGGACAAGGCATAGGATCCGTTCGAGACGTTGTTCCATGTAAAATTATACGGCGAAGTGCTCACTTGGCCTAGCAAGGTTTTCCCGTTGTAAAACTGGACGCTGTTGATCCCTGTTCCCGTGACATTGGTATTGATAAGGACATCAGTTGACGTGACGGTGCTATTGTTGCTTGGGGAGGTGATGGTGATCACAGGACTTGAACTGACCTTCACTGTCATAGTGGAGATGCTGGTGCACCCATTGGCATCCTTATAAGTGGCCGTATAGATCCCTCCTTGGGAAGTGGTAATGTTGGGCAGTTGGATTTCGCGTGCAGTAGACGTGAAATTAGTGGGCCCTGTCCATGTCCAACCTGTCGTGCTCACTGGATGTGGGCCGATGCCCACACTGTTGCCTGCACACACGGTCGCGTCCGATTGTGCGGTCCATGTCCCTCCATTCACCTGCATATAAGGATCGATGGCAGTGGGAGCATTGACTGTTAGGGAAGCAGTGGCAGCCGTAGAGGCTACATTGGCGACACTTGTGGCAATTGCCCTCACGGTATGCGTGCCCGCTGAAGCATTGTTCCATGTGTAAGCATAAGGGGAAGAATTGTCAGTGCCCAACAACGTGGTCCCATCATAAAAATCCACTTTACTGATGGAACCCGTCGAAATGGTCGCAGTGGCCGTGATCGCGATGGAATTACCTGTACAGGTAGAACTGTTGTTTGTTGGCGATGTGAGGGTGACGGTAGGAGTAGGGTTGGCTGTCGTGTTGAATACGGAGGCCACAAGGCCTGTTTTGGTTCCGCACGTCCCGTTCACTACCGAATTGCCCCAGGTGGTCAAGCTGGTTCCTGCCCAGTCATTGCTTAAATCCAAAAAAGCCTCCGTACCGCCGTTTCCTTTCCAAGACCACGCCAGCCAACCGATTCCATAGGTTTGGCTTGTGCACATAATGGAGGAGGCGTCAATCGAACAATAACCGCCGGAACCGTTGTTTTCCTGCCATCCGAATTCACCCACCATCACGGGGATGCCGGCGGTTTTCAGCGCTGGCAAATCTGTGGCAATTTTCGATCCGCCACTGGTGCTCCATTCGCAGTACATGTGGATCGAAAAAATGCAATTCTTTTTCGTGTCGCTGTTCAATACGGCCGTTGCATAATTCTTGAGCGTTTTCGTTTGGATGTCCTGCCCACAATTGGGCGCATCGATAATGAGGGTTGTATTGATGCCAGCTTTGCGAATGGTGGCGACCGAACTGATGTAAGCATCGCGCCAAGTGGTAGGGGAAGAGTTGGCCATGCTCCAATCGCCCCATTCATTGGCAATGTTGATCAGGATGTACTTGGCAATGGAGGGTTGGGTCAAAAAAGAAGCTTTGCTTGCCCACCAGGACGCCATGTTTTCCACCCCGCTTGCAGTGGTGCCGCAGGTGACATCGTGCAATTCGACGATGGGAATGATCTTATTGGCAATACAGGCATTGACGCAATTCTGCCAATCGGCATCCGCAGTTCCCGTGGTGACCACAATCCTCAAACAGTTTACATTGGTGTTCGTTTTGATGCTTGCGATACTGGGCGTCACATTTCCCACAAACCAGGCAGTAGGAACGGCAAAACCCTTCATAATGAAATTATTCCCATTGGCATCGATCAGATTGGAGCCTGAAATGGTAAATCCCTGTGAAAAGGAAAAATAAGGCATGCCTACTGCCAGCAGGCAAATGATGTGCATCTTTTTCATGTTGTTTTTTGACTTTTAGTTGAGTGAATAGAGAACTGTGTGTGCTATTTTTTGGAAATCCTCGATTAGAACTTTTTGACCTTTACTGTTTCGGTGTCGGCCCCGCTTTGAATCTTCACTAGATATATTCCTGGAGCAAGGTGTTGACCAGCCGCGGAGGCACCTATTCCTCTTCCTTTCTCTACTTCAGTTCCGGCCACATCATATATAGTGTAGAGAAAAGGCTGGGAAGCTTTGATTGTGAATGAAACAGCAAAAGGATTCGGAAAAAGGACTATCCCGTTTGCCAAGGTCTCTGCTTCAAGATTGGTGACGACCTGGGCGACCGTAACGTTTGATAGGGCTGTGTCTGCACACGCGTTGTTATCTACTACTCTGGCCATGAGCTTGTAAGAACCATTCGGCACATTGTTCCAAGTGAAATTGTAGGGCGAGGTGGAATCCTGCCCCAACAGGTTTTCTCCCTCGTAGAACCGGACATTGGCGATCTCTGTTCCCTTTACGGTCGTATTGATCTGGATGGTAGACGGACTGGTGGTAATCACTGCATTTTCGGCCGGGGAAGTAATGGTGACCTTGGGTTTGGGATTGACGGTCACCGTTATATCGGCTTTACTAGAACAACCGTTTGCGTCCTTGAAAGTGGCCTTGTAGGTACCTCCTTGGGAAGAAGCGATGTAAGGCAACTGTATCTCTCGTGTACTGGAGGTGAAATTGCCAGGCCCAGTCCATGACCATCCCGTTTCGACCGTATAGGGGTGGGGGCCGATCCCTATGGTGCTCCCCTCGCAAACAATGGCGGTCGATTGCTTTGTCCAAGCACCCCCGTTTACCTGCATAAAAGGATCGATGGCGGTGGGAGGATTTACTGTCACCGATGCCGTCGTTGTGGAGATAACGGTAGCCGCGCTGGTAGCCGTGGCACTGATCGTGTGGACACCACTTGATGGATTGCTCCATACATAGGAATACGGGGACGAGTTGTCGCTGCCCAGTAGAGTAGACCCTTCGTAGAAATCAACCTTGCTGATCGAACCACTTGTGATGGTTGCTGTGGCACTGATCGTGATGGGTACACCGGTGCATGCTGAACTGTTGTTCGCAGGGGTGACGAGAGCCACTGTCGGGGAAGGTGATGTTGCGCCGCAGGCAGCCATAATGTTCCCCACTTCATCGAGCGTCACGACTGCATCATGGGTATAGACAGTCTTCAGATAGGTTTTGTCTACTCCCTGGATGTACGTGGTGTGCCATTCCATAAACCAAGACCAGACCGATTTTTGGTTGACACATTGTGTCGGATCGGGAGGGATGCCGCATTCATGAAGTGTGATAGGCATGGCGTTACCGCCAATATTGCTCTTCACCTTATTGTACAAGGCAGCCTGAGGGTCATTTGTGCCTGCATATTCATCCCCTCCTGCGATATCTACGTATTGGTTTCCAGGAAACCAATTGCTGTCGGGGGCGCCGTCGTAACAAAGTACCCAAATGAGGTTGTTAAGTTTCCGTTCGTTCACAAAATAATCGTACATAGTTGTCCATAGTTGTTTGAATTGGGCAGCACCACCCTTGCTCCACCAAAACCACCCCCCGTTCAATTCGTGGAAAGGACGCCACAATACGGGCACGTTTGCATCCCGTAGTGCCTGAAGGTGGTCGCCTTTGGTCTTAAGGTCTGCCCAAAATGCCGTGTATTCAGCCGTTCCTGCCTGAAAGCATTTGCTGATATCGATTGTATTTTGGCTTGCAGGGTACCCTTCACCGGTACTTGGTGCTCCCCAATGCCACATGATAGTAGGAATGCCTCCCTTTTTCCACCAATTGGTGGCAAGTGTTACTTGGGTATTGTTCACACTTTCTTGAATAAAATCTAGTCCCATGATCGCGGGTTGCTTTCCAGTATTCGTCTGGATATAAGCGAGCTCATCAAACCCCCAGCCCGACCACATCTGTCCTGCCAAGATCTTTTTACCTGAAAGATTTTGGATATAGCAGTAGAGGGCTTTCGCTTCCGGAGATGGACTTGGATTTGACAATGCCCTCGTTTGGGCACTTGACCGAGAAGAAGCAAAAAGAGCGAAGCAAAGAAAAAGACCTTTTAAAGGGGAGGGTATTTTTTGTTCCATGTCTTGGGTAGTTAAGAATCCGTGAACGATACAGACTCTTTACAATCCATGCGAAAGAAGGTAAAGTGGGATTGCCCATTTTTTTTAAAAAATTGTGCAATCCCGAGTAAAATGGCTACCCTAGGTGGATGTCTGTGGCGGCAGCAAAGTCTTAGGTGTGTTCTGCGACACATCGAATTACTGCCAACAAGCAATGATGGATTGCAAAAATGATGTGGAATAACAGCCTACTTTATCAGTATCGAAAAATGGACACTATAAGCAAGTTATATTGCTGTTTATCAGGTTGTTATCCTACCTGAGTAAAGTGACCGTTTTCTGTCTGCTGTCATTGGCAATGATAAAATAGAGCCCCTCTGTGGCCAATGACCCATTTGATTTGATCCCGTCCCAATAGGTGGGGGCATTCAGCTCTCTGACAAGTTGTCCGAACTTGTCCAGGATGACGGTCTTGCCCACATTTTCTATGAAATAAGTGTCGCTTATTCCGTCCCCGTTCGGAGTGAATACGGCCTCGCAATCATTCTGGCAGGCGGGTTTTAATACCCCAAAAGTAAACCGGCTTTCATCTGGCAATCTAGTCTTAGAAAATAGGTACTTTCCATTTCCCATGTAGGTGCCTTGGGTCGTCATTCCTGCGCCAAGGTATTCATTTTCAAAAGAACCATTGTTGTCCATATCGACTAAGAGCACCAAGTCTTGGACATCCGGATTTGTAAATGTCCTGGTGTCCACGACGAGATCCACGTTTCCAGGTTCCCCTGTTTTATTTGTTCGCCAAGTTCTTGCCAACCGCTGCTTGACCCCTTCTGGAACATCTTGGGATTGGAAAGTAAGTGCTTGCCCATTGTGTGCCCATGCCAGGTATTCCTGCTTGCCAAGGTCCGTAGGGTTGCTTATTTCCACGATTCCTTCGCCCTGGGCCCTTGCTTGCGGGATACTGTCGCTGCCCATGCCGATCCCGGCAAAATCACCGTCATAGTTTCCCATGGGGGCATCGTCTGCCTTGAAAATATCATGAGATGTCAAGGAAATGCCGAATTTGGTGGACAAATAATTCTCCAAGAGGATAGTTTCCGCCTCGTTCAGTAGTTTATTGAATACGATGACCGCTGCTATCAGGCCATCGAAAAAATTATTGTCTTTGCCGTTGACGGAATTCGAAGTAGCGCCGATGGTATATTTGACGGCGTTGTTGAGAGGCTGCTTGCCGGCCACCAACGAGGAGGGCGAACTTCCGTTTTTTGATACACTCAAAAGTCCACTGGTTTTCTCCTTTCTTAAACTCCCAAAATAGGCTTTGTTCAATATGAGGGGTGTTTTTACTGTATAGTCTGTTTTCGTAGCCGAGTCTCCGCCTCCGACGGCCAGGCTAGTGTCTGTAAGGGTCATGCTGATGTCGTCCATGGGACCAAAGACATCAGCATCTACGATGCCAGCACCCGAGTACCATAGCGAATCGTTGTTGGTAGAGCCCACAAACTGGTACGGCGTGATATCGTTCCCACCTCCTTTTGTCATGGGCAAGAAAACACTATAGATAGTAATGTCGTCGGTCTTTGAAAAAGAATTGGATTGCAGGTAGTTTCGCTTGTTGGAACTGCTGCTGTTTCTGGTAAACCGGAGCGTGCCGCATCCGTTGAGCAAGGGATGTTGGGCGAGGAAGGTGGGCCTGGCGCTATCCGATGTAGCCGAAACATCGTGGTGGGTTCCGCTCAAATCACTCCAATATCTTACCCGTTCGGAGTCACCGGCTTTTTGTTTTGCCAAGGAGTCCTTGAAGACATTTTTCCCCGCATCTAGCCACATTTTCAATGCAGAGGTGCCATCTGTGGTTCCCACTCCGGCAGGCCCTGTTTGGCTCATTCCCAGCAATGGCAAAAAAATACATACTAGCGTGACGATTGTCTTCATCTTAGCGCAAGATACTGATTGTCCCTTTGTCCACACTACCGTCGGTATATTCGATGTAAAACAAATAATAGCCGGTTTCAATGGGCAAGCCCATGTTGCTCTCCCCATTCCAATCGCTTGGGTTCCCGTCTCCTGTCACCTCGGACCGAAATACTTCTCTTCCGCCTTTGTTCAATATCCGGATGTTTCTGGCTTTTTTAGCTCCATCGTAAGGGATCGTCCATACAGGATCGTGCAAGGGGCTATAGGTATATTCTTTGGACGTTTCCTGGCAGTGGATGCTTCCCACCTCTACGCTTTTGGGCACCGACACGATACAACCGTTTCCATCTTTCACGAACAAAGAATAATGACCCTCTTTTATTTCCCTGAGGGGAGAAGGCACAAACTCTTTGTCTTTGTCCAACGAAAAGCGATAGGGGGGGACACCTCCTTGTATCGATTTCATTTTGACGATCAACTCGCCAGTGTTTTGTTCCTTGCAACTGGGTGTAGTGAAGAAGTCAAGATGGATAATCACATGCTGGCATGGGTCAACAAAAGGAGTATCGCCCACTTCTTCTTTGGGAGTCATTTCCAAAGGAAGGATGGGAGCAACGGAAGGTTTTGTCGCCTCAGACACTTCCTCTGACTTCGTACCTTGTATCTCCTGTTCTTCTTTTGGGTTGCTTTTACATTTCAAAATCGGCTTGGAATTTCCTGTCTTGTATCCGACCGAGGAATCTTCACTTGGCTTTGCATTGGTTTCGGTGACTTTGGAATCCATTTCGACGGTTGCCTTCCCCGCAGATGTTCCTAGGTCATTTTTGGGTGAAGGGCTCCAAAAATAAGTACCGGCCCCGATTCCGATCAACACTGCGGCCCCTATCCAAAACCTGGAGGCCCCTTTGCTGGAATCGGCCATGTCCTTGGCCATTTGGCTTTTCAGCTTGGAAGCTTCATGGACCACGACGGCATGTTCGGTCAATCGATAGGCTTCCAATCTGTCCGCCCATTCGGGATGAGAAGAAACGGTTTTTTCAAACATATCCCGTTCTTCTTCGCCCATTTCATCGGAAAGATATTTTTCGATCTGGTCCCATATTTCGGTTTCGGTTGCCATTACTTCAGAAGGGACAGTAGGTGTTTGTTTTCAAAGATGTAGACCGCCAGTTTCCGTTTGCATTGGTAGTGCGTCGCTTTGGCCACCGTTTCTCCGGAATAGCCCATTTTTTGTGCCACTTCCTTCATGCTCAATTTGTCATAAAGGACGTATTTGAAGAGTTCTTTGCAGGGGGAGCCGATTTTTTCCATCAACCCCTCTACGGCCTTTCTTTTCTCTTCTTCCACCATGTACACGAAAGCCGTCTCCGTAGAGAAATAGGACTCCGTGTCTACAATGGCGACCTGTTTGCTTTTCTTCTTCACTCTATTGATCCATAGGTTTCGCGCCACAAAATACAGGAAGCCGTTGATCTGTTTGGTCGAATCGTACTTTCCCAGTTTGACGGTGCTGTACAAGGTCACCACGGCATCTTGAAAAATATCCTTGGCTTCTTCCTTGTCCCCATTATTCCGCATAATGAACCGCACGATGTTTGGCAAGGCGGTTTTGTACAAGTGGTCCAGTACAATCCCATTCTTGCCTGTTTTGATGGCATCGATTATCTCGAGGTCTTTGTTTGGGTCTGTCATTGAAAGAACCTACAATCGTGTGGCTAAAAAGTAAATCAAACGAAATTTTTTTTGACACTTTCGGCGATTGTATTTACGATTGCGTTTTTTTGCAAGATGCGTAATTTCTTATTTTTCTGCCTTTTGTGGTCAAACATTCTTCCTGCGCAGACCAACGACTTTAGCGAGTCCTTCCTTTATTTTCCCCAAAATATGTCGATTATCCTGCCTGCGTACGGTGGGATTGGCTCGGATGTCCAAGCAAATTTCGTGTACCGTTCTTATTTAGGGCCTTTGTCTGCCATCCGGGTCTATGCGGCAAATGTGGATTACAACCTGCAAAAAAAGGACAAATTGTTTCCGGCTCATGCCAAGCACAGTGTAGGAGGCGGATTTTATTCTTCCAGAGAGGGCGATTTCATCAACCGCAACCGTATCCTGTTCCGCTACGTCTGGCATATACGGTTGACAGAATCGCTCCATTTGTCAGGAGGAGCTGCCTTTCATGTGATCAATTATGTATTCAAAGCATCCAGTGCGGGAGCCAACGGATCGGATTTCGCTTGGTCGGGAAATATTGGTGTAGCACTCTATTCTTCCTCTTTTCGATTTGGATTTGCCGCGAACGATTTCAATCAGCCTTCCCTTACTCCTTTGGATGTGCCTTCGGTTGTCTACCGCTATTACACTGTCCACGCTGAAAAGAGTGTGGAATTGGGCCTGCAAACAAAACTTAAAGGATCTGTCCGTGCTAACTTGGTTCCCCATGGCTACTCTAGCTTGGCAGCATCGCTGGGCCTGTTGTATTTGGATAAACTGGGCATCAGCGGTTTCGTGCACAATACGCAAGGCTGGGGCCTGGCGTTTGAACTGGATAAATTGGAGATGGGAAATAGTTGGCTAGACCTTTCGTTCGCCTATCGGTTTCCGTATTCGAATGGTTACCGCATTCCGTATAATTCTTTCGAAATCAACGTGGGGTATTATTTGTTGAAATTACGTGATGCCGAGTGAAGCTAGTGGCCTCTTGATTTCAAAATAGGAAAAAAGGAAGGCGGGTCAAAACAAAAAGCTCCCTTTTGAGGAGCTTTTCGTTTTGTAAAGCAGGGGAATACATTAAGGACGGTATATTTTTGAGCGTGTCCCATCTTTCCGTTGTACAATGGCCAGGCCACTGTAATGGGCATAGTCGGGAATTTCTTCCCCGAGCAATGTATACGCTTTCACCACCTTTTTGACATCGGACAATACCTCGTCAGTGGGAGAGAGATCTGTGACAGTGCGCGAATGGCTCCCTAATATGAGCACGTTGTCCAGGATAAATCACCTTGTGAATAATTGACGTCTCCCTGAGATCCGTTGGTCGAAACATTTCCCATTGCTTTTGCCATACAATCGCTGGGATTACTGGATCCGGCACAAAAGTCCGTCAATAGGCCATTTTTTAATTGGCTCTCCGTATACGTGAGAGGCTTTGTGCTTCCTATGACGCTATAGCTACGAGTACCGGCTGTAGTTGCCAAAGACAAAGAAAAATAAGAAAAGGGAGAGGTAGAGAGCGCATAAACTTGGCTGACCTTGGCCAATCCCTGTACGTTTGCATCTGGTTGTACCGAGTACAAGCCGGGATTAGCACCCAAACTGATCGTGACAGGGAAAAGGCAAATGATCGAATAGGTCTTGCTATATCCTGCGTAGTTGCAGTAAAAGGGGAAAGAAATAGCCCCATTCACAGAAAATCCTCCTGATTGACCGCTGACTTCATAGCCCCTCACCTGAAAAGAGACCTTCACGGCATCGTAGGAATTGACCATGTTGTTTAAGCTCACTTTCTGGAAATCGGAAAGAAGGGGGGGAAACCCAATTGCTTTCTCGACTTGCATGATTCCCACATTGAACGCCAAAGCGGGAGTTCCGTCGATGTAGGAGGCCCCAGAAGTCGAGACCACCCTTGGGAATACCATGGGATCGGAAGAAATCGTGGCTGTGTTGCTTGAATACCAGTTAGAGTCGTTGAAGTTCTTTAAAAAAAAGTGTGTCTTGGGCATGGAGAACGTAAAATAAGAAGGAAAAAAGACAAGTAGATAGCGCTGTTTTCATATTAGAATAAAGTAAGGTTCAAAAATAAGTATTTGGGCCGATTATTTTAAGAGTTGAAGAAAATAGGATGTGGTACTCCTACCTGAGCCAATTCCAGACAGTCTTTTGATCCAAATTCGAAAGCTTTTGACATAATAACGAAACTTGGCGGAATAAGCCAATAGTATCTTTGCATAATCCAATT
>OUNM011164538.1_pt1 | contig 13969 bp, 9 predicted proteins | sample 1769961 | NCBI WGS metagenome assembly OUNM01 (sample SAMEA3914820, study PRJEB12502) | metagenome | biome: forest; material: soil | place: USA | collected 2012-03-12 | depth 0.3 m | reverse complement strand
GTCAGCACGAGACGGCCGTCCGCGGTCAACGTCCGGCGACTCTCCGCAAGACAAGCTGCAATCGTCTGCTCGTAATCCCCAGCAGTCACGCCGCGAGTGGAGTTCGGCACGGCTTCCTTCGACTCGTCGACAACAACGCTGGGGTCGTAGATGCGAAGCCATGTGTGGAAGAGCCGGGCCAGCTCGCCGTACTGCACATCGTCGAAGTAGGGAGGGTCAGTGATAACGACACTGACCGATTGGTCGCGCAGCTCCTGGCGAACGCTGCTCCCGGTCGTGACCAACACGTCCCAATCCGTTCGCTTGCGGCCCTTGCGACCGGTCTCAGTTGTCACGACGCGAGGGAGAGTGCTCTGGGCTTCGATGAGCCAGTTCAGCGCCTGCGCTGCGGCCTCCAAGCGACGGGGCAGGGTGCCCCGGCCGACGGGGGACAGCAGGTTCGACTCCACAGCGAGTGTCGATTGCGTGTAGCGGTGGTTCGCCATGCCCTCAAACGGCTTGAGATTGAACCTGTCCCAGCGACTCAAGAAGGCGGGCATCTCAGCTGCACCGAGGATGCAGAACGCGAGTCGGTCGCGAATGGCAGAGTCGACGTCCAGCGAGCGCACAGCAGTGAGTGCCTTCGCAAGAGCCTCGGCTTGGCGTCGCGTGTACAGGTCGGCCCAGCAAGCAAAGCCGTTGTCCAGAAGGCGCTTCGTTTCCTTGCCCTGTGGAATCGGCAAAGCCAATTCGGACGACACAGCGCTCGCTGCCTCGAAGTCCACGGGGTCGTCCTTGCGAACCTTCCGCAATACCGCCCGGAACTGCCGCCCATGTGGCACCAATTCTTGGACAAGCACAGGGTGCCAGCCCCGAGGGATGAGCTCGTCGTGGGCGCAATGTGGGCAGCCAGGCGCATCGACAACAGGCCACCGAACCTTGCACCCGTCGCAGCTGAAGGTGGCGACGTTCCGGTTCCGCAGCGTGACGTCTCCGCACAGGCGACAGCCAAAGTAGGCTTCACGGTCCTTCAGGCTCCGGCTTGTCACCGAGACCAAGGCGTGAGGAAACTCGTAGCAGTGATTTCCGCAGCTAGCGCAGTCCGCAGTTCGGACGCGCAGTACATGACTAAGTTCGGCTCCTTCGGACGTGCGGTATTGAGCACGCAGGGGCTCCAACGCCTTGAGCACCTTCCGCGAGGCCTGCTCCAGGTCTTCGGCACGACACGACGAGAGCGCGGAGGCCAGACCGCGAGCTGGCCACGGGTAGAGGTCTTGTGCGTACGCCTTCAAGCCTCGGCGTGCTGCCTCGAACGTCACAGTGCCGCCACCACTGAAGGGGTCGGCCACCGTGAGGGTTTCTCCGTACTCTGCGACGGCAGCATCGAGCAGGGCGCCCATGACGCTGTGCGGGCGACGCGCCCACCACCGATAGGATGAGACGACCGGAGCGTGAATCTCGCGGTTGCTCAGCTCCTTCGCCGTGCGACGCCCAAGACCGCGCCAGTTGACGCGGGACAAGAGGGACGGCGGCGATGGCTTAGCGGCTGGCATGCGGTTTATAGGTAGCCTTTTCCAACCGGTCGCTAGCCTGTCGCTCCTCCGACACATCCCTCTGCATGCGGCCTCCCTGCCACGTCTGTCGTGCCGCCTATTTCGACGGCATCGTCGAGCATTCTGAGCGATGAATCCGGGAACGACAACCGAGACAACCAGCTTCGATTTCGCCAGCCTAAGCGCTCACAGGCTCACCAGATGAGCTTCGTGGCGGGTGGCTTTCCCCAGTTGGTGGGCGTGGGACGTCTTTCGTAGCCTCAAGGTCGGCTTCGGAATTGTGAGACGCCGAGCAGTGAAGAGTCATGCCGTTCGCAAGGTTGGGAAATCCTGTCGCATGTGCTGACGGTCGCGGTGCGCTGAATGCGGCCACGCTATGAAGACTGGTTTGCCGACGGGCCGTTGTGGGCTCGCGAGCGCGCTGAGTACTGCGACAGAGTTCACCGAACGAAAGGACGGTCAGGTCGGTTTAGGAGCCCAAACAGGATCGGAGGGCTCAGGATGCGACAGGATTGCCCGAATCAAAGGACTAATCGATCAGTTGGGAAATCGTGTCGCAAATTCGGCCGGTCCAGCAGGGGATTTCGTGTCGGCGCGCTAGTGCAGCCAGGCGGCGAGCCAGGCGCTTGGCCAGACGCAGCAACCGCGCATAATGTGCGTTATGTCAAATCGTAATAGTGCGACAAAGTGCTGCGGGCCGCCTTCGGCCGAGCCCTCAAAAAGGCTCGCGCGCATTGACTGAATCCTGTCTCCACCCCGACACGTCCGACTGCAAATAATCCCGTCAGGTTCGAAACAGGCCGCGCTGAAAACAGGATCGCATGCCGCACCCCTCCGACCAATTTTCCGCCTTCGCGAGCTCTTCCTGCTCATCCAGACCGCCGGCGCTGCGCCAGCAATGGCTGCCGCTGCATCGGCTGGGACCGCGCCCGACGGTGCCGTTGCGGCGACGTCGCCAGACCCCGCTCTCCATCGAGTCAATGAGCAACGATTCTCACGTGCCCTTCAAAGGGCATTCGCGATCGATCGACGAATACGATCTTCTTGGTGCTGGTCGATGAAATTTGAATCCGCTGAGTAGATCTTCCATTTCGCGAGCCTTCGTCACGTTCATCGATGGCAAAGATTCGGCCATCAATCGTGCTCTCAAACAGCGCGTAGGAGGATGTCGAATTTCTTGCGAATCCTATGGGAAAAGCGTCAGAGAAATCATGGATTGAGTCACGTCGATTCGTATTCACCAACGCATCAATAAAATTCGACAGCTCATTCATTGCTGGACCACCCGATCCTCGCGGACCGTCCGTCTCGCAATAGATGAACTCTTTGACTGTCTCTCGGTAAAGACTTGGGCGGCCTTCTGAACGAACTTGGCAACGCCGACGCGTTGTTTCGCCCAGCGCCTCAACGCTAATTTGGCCCGATTCTCGATCGGACAACAATTGCAGGCATGAATGCACTAGCCTCGCCAGCTCCACAAGGTGCGGAGGTACGGGGTCATGCCAAACACGCTCAATATCCCAGCGAATCAACGGATTTTCGGACTTCTCAAAGATCGCGAAATGCCGAGCTCTGTAGTCAGCTATGGTGCGGCGCACCGCTCCTATCAAATCCGCTGCTTGGGTGCCTTTTAAAAGATAGCCCACTTGTTCGCGCGTGAAACCAACAACTCTCAAAAACTCTTGACACATGAATTTCTCATACTGATCACGAATAGAAATGAGTATGCCCGCGACCTTCTCTTGCTCAGCAAATGACTGGTCCAGATGTCTAGCCAAAAAAGTCAACTGCGACCCTAGTCCGGCCTCTACGCTTTGGATCTCTGAACCAGTCGGAGGCGCGCCAAGCATTACGCTTATTTGTGCCCATGAAGGCATAGATGCGCTGCCGCCAAAATCCAAAAGTCGGCCGTCCAAGCAAATATTAGAGGTTGTCACCCCACCGTGAGCAAGTCTGTGGATATATCCATATGCCAATTGTCGCGCCCATTGCAACCAGAATCTATTGAATTCCTCCACCAATTCGTCTCGCCCGAATAATTCGATGCTTCTCTCAAACATGCTTATCACACGATGATTGTCGCAGAATCCTTCTTTTGGGTTGAGTGTTACAAATCCAGGCGCGCGTTCGAAATGCGCTGGTCTTAGGAAGCACGGCCGAACCAATAAGCATCTTCGTTCGATCTTGGGACCCAAATCCGTGTCCCAAACTTGGATTTCGCCCGTTTCAATAATGGCAATTGTGGGGATAGCTCCGCCCGGCAACTCGGCATTCATTAGCTCGCTAAAGATAGTCTCCCTTACGCATTCCTCCAAATATGCGCCGCCAGAACTATGCGATCTATCAACATAGGCGCCGACCAGGGGCGTCCGTCCAATGCCCTTGACGTGATATCCATTAATTATGGCCGCCCGGCCACTGCCTCCATTTTGACCAATACCGTCGCCGCCGTATCGATCAGCATACCCAACAATGAAATCGCTGCCAGATTCAGTCGCGCCCTCCGAGGGAAGGGCAAACGCACACTGATCCAGAATGAACTCTTCAAATTCTTCCCTGCTCCCCCCAATTTTCTCGAAATTGGGATCGCTCTCCAAAGCTCGCTCGTTCAGCCAAAGTACACGGGCTCTTTTCAGTCGAAACAGTTTTAAAGGGATGTGTCCCGTGGATTGAGAGAACAGCTCAGCAGCCTCTGCAGGGGTGAGTCGATCAGATTTCATGTCACGCAGCGAGAAGCGCAGCAAAATCTATTGCAGATTCATTTTTAACGTACTCGGACGCGGATATTTTCTTTCGTTCACTTGATGTGAAGAATCCGTGTAAGCCTGAATTTGGGGCAGCGTTACGACGCGGATAAATCCAAAGATCTTCTTCGGGGAAGAGCTCAGTGGCTATCAACGCCAATATCTCTTCAGCACTTTCTGCAAGTCCGATTGCATCGCAAACGCACAGGCAAAGCCCTTCATTCCACTGGTACGGCGCAAGATCGTGCATGCTCACATGATGTTGTTGCTTGACGGTACGAATATCTAGCCATGCCCAACTCAGAAAGCCGGTAACTTCTTCGTTGTGGTTGCGGATTACCACATATTGCCTCAGCGATAGCGGAGTGGTAACCCGGGTCAGGGCGCAACGCAACGGAAGAAGTCCAACTTCTCCCACTCGACTCACCAATTCTAAGATCGAAGTTAAATTTTTGCTAAATTCGATATCAGATTTTAAAGAATGTATTAAACCTTGCCCTTCTTTTTTTAGAAAATACGGACTCCCAATGTCTTCTTCGGATATGCGAGGTTTGACAAAAAAATAAGTTTTGTCCGACCTGGAGAGCTGTTTTATGATTCTTCGCAGGCCTTTTATTCTGAAATAGGTTACTTGCGGCTCGTTTGCCAGCTCAACATCTCGAAGGCGCTTTAGCAAGGCTCTAATTGCTCCATGTGGAGCCCATAAATCAGATACCCAAAGCGTTCCACTTTCGGCCATATCGCAATCGTCAATGGTCTTCTTTGTTCCGCGAAGAATTTCTCTTGCGCAGTTTTCTGAGACTAGGGCCCAAAACACGACCCCACAAATTCTGCCGTATTCATCCAGGAAAATCTTTAATTGCTGTAAAGCCAGCGATTTTCGTATTCTTGCAATATGCCAAACAAGCGGCATTTTAAAGTGAAGCGGTGAATTGCTGACAAGCGGCAGAATCAGCCCCATTGCAATTGATTCGCGCTGAATAGAATTGGCATCTATCTGCAGCTTATCGAGTATATTGTCTGACGTATAAAGTGAAGTCATGGCGCGTGAAGAAAAAGTATGGTCTAACTGTCGCGCAACCTTATGATTCAAATCTGTTGCTTTTGAACGTTTTGCAATTGAAGGCCAGTCGCATGGACAACTCGTACTACTTCAAAAATCTGCCCATCTCTAAGTTCTACCACCCGCTGCGCTCCGGCGATAGTTTCAGGACGATGAGCGATAGTCAGTCGCGTTAACTGCATTTGAGAAAGCGAATTGGTGACTGAGCGCTCGTTGGTTGTATCGAGATGACTTGTTGCCTCATCCAATGCGAGTATCCTCGGACGTTTATATAACGCGCGCGCCAAGAGCAGACGCTGTTTCTGTCCTCCGCTAAGCCCACTTCCAAGATCGCCAACGCGTGTTTGAAGGCCCATTGGCATGCGTGAGATGTCTTCGGCGACGTGTGCGAGAGCTATGCATTGATCAACACGCTGTCGGTCGGGAAATTCGTCGAAAAACGTTACGTTGTCAAATAGGCTGCCAGTTAGAAGCACATCTTCTTGCATGACTGTTCCCAACTGATTCCTGACATTCGCTACGCCTAGTTGCGCGAAGGGGATACCGCCGAAATAAACTGCACCTTCGGTAGGTTCAAGCAAGCCAAGCAGTATCTTTAGAAGCGTGGATTTTCCAGAGCCGGAAAGTCCCGTGATGGCAACGTGACTACCGGCAAAAACAGTGAAATTGGCATCCTTTAAGATCCAAGGCTCCCCTTCGCCATACCGAAAACTCACACTTTTAATTTCTAGCGTGGGCTCAAGGTGGCTCAGGTCTGAGTCAGGTACGTTCAAGCTTATTTTCGGATCGAACTGTTCATGCTTTTCGCGCGGGTGAAGCGCGATATCGGCCAAACGCTCCGCATGAAGACCCAGCATCTTGAGCTCTATGCCATAGTTGATGAGTGCGGATATGCGACCGGTAAATTGCCCGCGATAACCTAGATACGCTAGCAGCATGCCAACGGTAAATGGCGATTCTGCGATTGCCTGACCTGCGGTCTGTGACGAGAGCACGATCTGTGCTCCGATACTCATTACCAGAAGGCCCTCGACCCCAAAAACAAATGTATTTGCGGTTGAAAACACGATGTTCAGCTTGGCAGTTTTGACGTCTCGATTTTGAACGTCGACTACCAGATTTAGCCATCGTGCTCGACGCTGATCTTCCCTTCCAAAGAGCTTCAATGGCGCTATGGCACGCAGAGTCTCCAGAAAATACGAGTTCTCACGCGCAGCGAGGACCAGTCGCTGCGACGCCGCTTCGCGGAGCGGGTTATAGGAGATCCAGCGCAGGCATCCATAGATAAGTACCGCTCCGATGCTAATTAAAGTAAGCGCCGGCGCATACATCGTCATCATTATTAGCGCGGCGATCGCCATAATGCCATCCAGCAACGCTTCAATCACGGACGTCGTGAGGGTTCTTTGAATAGCTGAAACAGAAGAAAATCTCGAGGATATATCTCCCAGATGACGTTTTTCAAAGAACGATAGGGGTAGCCTGATGAGATGGGCAAGCATATTACCCATCCATTGCACAGCTATCGCCTGCCCAAGCACCATTACCATCCAAGATCTGGCCAACGATATCGCTGTTTGAGCGACTAGCAGGATGCCGAATCCCAGCGACAATACCGTGATCAAGTTTCGATCGCTTGATGCCAAGGCGTCATCGACCACCAGCTGGTTGAACAGTGGGCCAGCTAGGGCGAACATTTCCAGCGCGAATGAAACACCGAGGATCCGAACCAAAGCAGGAGTCAGGCCGCGCACTGAGCCAGTCAATTGAGCAAGACTTAGTTTGGCAGGTTTCTCCTTCTTTTCGAAGCTTGCCATCGGCATGAGTTCTAACGCGACGCCCGTGAAGTTGACAGACAGGTCGGAGATTAATATTTTCTGGACTCTATTTGCTGGGTCCGCAATGACGACGTGTTTCCGCCCTACCCTTACCAGGACCACGAAATGATTCATGTTCCAGTGAAGTATGCAGGGCAGTCGCAGCTGTGACAGTTCGTCAAGCTCGAGTCGAATTGCTCTCGTGGTAAAACCTAGTCGCGTCGCCTGGTCGGCAATCGTATTGAGTGCAGCACCCTTGAGGGATGTGCTGAAACGCCCTCGAAGTTCACCGAGTTCCCAGTTTTGCCCATAGGACGAAGCAATCATGGCGAGACATGCCAATGCGCATTCGGCAGATTCAGTTTGGCGTACGAATCTAATCATCACGCATTCCAGTGAAATTACTCTATTGTGATCTTGGATGCTCAGAGGGAAGTACTGCAGGGTGGGCGTTGAAATCACCTACCGTGGTAACCACGAAGCCAAATGGATGAACAGCCCGTCCCCATGCTGCCTTAACTGCTTCAGGTCGCGCCGCCAATATCTTTGCCTCTCTTGCCAAAACGAACGACCAGTTCTGATGTTGCGAGGCGAGTGAAGACATGGTGTCCGCAAGTGTCAGATCTTGCGTCCTGTCCAGTCTCGCTGCGTCAATTAGTGACGCTTTTGCTATGTCTAGCTGAGCCGAAGTTGGTCCCGAGGCAGAGAAGTTATTGAGAGCCTCGTCAATTTTGGCGAGTATAAGTTCTCTGTTTTCAGAAGAAAAAGATGAGCTAATATTGATCGCCGCTCGTTCTTCGCCAGCCATGCATTCGGTTTGCGCATTGATAAAATACGCCAAACCACTTTCATTGCGAACATGCTGATTCAATACGGACGCAGCATTGTTGTCACCGCCGAACACAATAGAGGCCAGCGACAATAATATACAGTCATCATCGGTGCCATTCATTCGAACCTCTTGGTCCATTCGAAGAGTCGCGTTTTTTGCACCGTCAAGGTTCACATCGAACCGCTTGGGCGGAATCAAGATGTATGGCTGAATGGGGCGCGATGCTGCCTTTGATGGACCAAACGAATGGAATTCATTCTTGACGAAATCGGTCAGCCCCTCTGGCAAGTTTCCTGCAATCGCAATTCCGCCAGTTGCAGAATCGGTAAGTTGTTGGAATGCGCTCTTGACCTCGTCGAGGGAGGTCGACCTAAGTCGGGCGAGTTGTTCTTCGTGCCCCTCGATATAGTTCGTGCTGCCAGTACCCAGATGCATCGAGGAATTCAGGTATTGGCGGCTCGCCTCACGTGCTAGATTGTTCGCCGACTTCCCGTAAGCCGTGGATGAAGAGACCTTGGCACGCAGGAGCCGGTCGAAGGCGGACTGAGATATCGCGGGGTGTTTGAGAAGATCACCGACAATCGACAGCACTTCCTTGAAAGTTTCTTTTTTTGCGGTGACGTCAAGTGTCAAGCCGTAGTCGTCGGAGTCGCCAATCAGCGTGGCATTCAGATCTTGAAGCCGTGTCGCGAGTGTCGCCTTGTCTATCGACAGACTACCTTCCAGCAAAAGCCGCCCGACAAATGATCCGCCTTTGACTCCGCGATGGTCCAGCGCGTCAGGCCACCGCAGGTGAATTGATGCGGCGACAAAGTCATCCTCGGTGGGGCGATCAAGAATCTGCAGGCTGAAGCCCGGATTGACGCTTTCAAAACTGGAATGATGTGCAAGCGAGTCGATGTCGGTCGACGGGATTGGCGAATTCCCAGCGTCTTCCTCGAACTGGAGCGAATTCAATCTTTCCGCAGCGCTTCGGCTCGCAGGCATTTCAATGGCCCTGGCACCCAAGGCGGGAAGGTAGTATGTCGCTGTCCTGTTCTGACGGGTCAGATACTTGCGGCATGCTTCAGAAACGGATTTCGGAGTCACTTCAGCCAGCTCGTCATAGAGGTTGAATGTCAATCTCCAGTCACCTGCACCAATGTCATCCAAAAGCTGGCCAGGTACAGATGCGATAGCCCTGATCTGCGAACGATATGAATTCCGTAGACGCTCGCGTGTCTTTTCGACAGAGGCGTCGGCTATATTTTGGCAAGCGTCATCCTCAAAGGCGCCTTCAATTGCGCGACTGGCCGTCTCAATATCGACGCCATCTTTGAATGTTGCATTCAATTGTGCCAGTCCTGGATCAAAGCTGGCTACAGCGCCAAAGTCCAATCGTACCAATCCCATCTTGAAAATTCGATCTGGACTCAGCGAACCGTGATCTGACGTCTGCAGTGCCCCATAAAGCCGCAACGCGGCAAAATCCTTGTCCCATATTGCCGGGATGTGATAGGAAATTTCAGCGGCCGGTATCCCGAACGACTTCCTGATGAACGCGCTGCGTTCGCCTTGCTGTGGCGGCTCTGCTTGCGGAATATGATATGGCTGGTCCGGAGGGTTACTCATCGACCCAAACGCGCTTCTTACGCTATTGAGCGCGGAGACCTCGTCAAATCGACCCGCTATTATCAACGTTGCGTTATTGGGCCGGTAGAATGTTCTATAAAACTTCAATAGTACTGTTCGCGTTAGCGATAGAACTTCCGGAATTGATCCACCAATCGGACGGCCATAGGGATGTTTTGTAAATGCGAACGACTGAGTACCTTCCGCAAGCGCCAAGACAGGATTATCATCGCGGCGTTCGAGTTCGTTTTTTACGATATTTTTTTCGAGCTCGATATCGTCGGGCGACAGTCGTGAATTCTTCATGCTGTCAGCCATGACATTGATCAGCCACGGAAGTGTCCTTTCCTTTGGCGCGAACGAACCGTAGTAGCTTGTTCGATCGACTGTCGTGGCAGCATTGAAATCAATGCCCTTGCTCGCGAATTCCTGCTGGATATCTGGGTGACCAACGGAACCACGAAATATCAAATGTTCGAGTAGATGGGCGGCTCCATATCCATCCGATTTCTCCTGCCTACTTCCTACGTGATACGTTATATTTATTATCGTCGTCGATCTGGCTTGATCTGGGATCAACAGCACTTGCAGGCCATTGGAGAGTACATATTCCGAAACCGGCCCTAGCTTCCGTACAAATGACGCAGCATGCGAATCAGGCCTAGCCGGCGGAGGGATGATCGAGCGTGCTCGGCAACTCAAGCCACTTAGCTCCAGACCAATGCAAAGCAAAATGCTAGTGAGGCGTGTACGTAGCATTTCGTCTCCTGACCGTATGGCGAGCCGCACGTAAATTGCACGTGCGGCTCTGGCTATCTACGTTTAATACACTTTATGGAAAACCACGTTTCCGCCGGGTCCGTAGACCGTCACCGAAGGATTGCCGGTGTTTGCGCCCGTTACGAGGAGTTGATTTCCCAGGCCGTCCTGCCCGGTGACCGTTCCTGTCTTTACGTTTTCCTGCAGGGCCAAAGAACTCGACACGGAGAACGAACCGTTATTGTCGGAAAAGTCGAAGCCACCGTAGGAATCGTCGCCACCGCCAACGATCGCGGTTTCTTCGTATGACAACACTCGCATCTTTGTTTCCTCTGATTTAGACATAAGGATGGGAATTCGGCCCACCAAACCGAGCATATTGAAAAGCTCGCGCTTCACAAGTTGCACTTGCCGGGCTGTCACTTAGCGCCGGGCTATGTTTCACTGATAGAGGCCGCGCATCCGGCGGGCCCCCATTTCTAAGTTCGGTGGATGCGAGCGGATGCCAAGAGCGGCTCCAGCAACCATTCCCAAACTGCGCGTCTGTCTTGCTCGATGTCAGCTTCAACGGCCATTCCCGCTATGAGCTGCCTGCTGGCACCGTATGTTTGGATATCCTGGTGCTCCAGTTGAACGGTGATTCGATAAAGAGGCTCTGTAGTCTGATTGGCTCCGAGCAATGCCTGGGACTCTCCGGCGGGGAGATCCTGTGCATTTATTGGGGTCCTGCTTATTTTGGAAACCCGTCCGCCAGCAAGCCCGAATTTCTGGTATGGAAACGCCGCGTATTGGAGCCAGACGCGCTGGTTGACCGCAACGAAGCCCGCAGTTCGGCTTGGCGCGTATAGCTCGGCCTCCAATTCGATTCGCCTCTCTGCGACTCCAGGCCGCAGTTCGGACGGGTGTGGAGGCGTTTCGTCTGCGACCGGTAATATCGTAAGGATTGTCTGGCCGGGCAAGATCGTTGCGCCAGCGTGTCCGGCAATTGCGCTCACGACCCCGTCTTGCGGAGCGACTATCACCACGGTTCGCCGTGCCGCGTTTTCAGTCTCTTCCTGCGCGAGCGAGGCTAAGGAGCCTTTGATCTCACTGACTTTCGATTCGAGAATTTCAGTTTGCGCATGGCGATCTGCCTCCTGCTCGACGATCGATTGTCTCAATTCGATCAGGTTTCGTTTCACCGTGCGGGTATGGCTGCCCGCATCAATGAACTCTTCCTGCTTCTGTTGCGCCTGAGTCTCAGATATAAATCCGCTGCTGGCCAGGGATCGAAATCGAGTGGCATTTGTCTTGGCCAGTTCTTCATGCCTTTCCGCGGCATCGATTTCTATTTCCAATTGAACCAATTCCGACCTCATGCTGCGAATTCGCTCGTCGAGCATGCGTCTTCGCTGCTCAGATTGGCTACGCTCCAGGGCAAGTTGGGACTCCAATGCATTGCGTCGCAGTTCAAGGCTTTGTTGAACCAGGATGCTGGTCTCGCCTTGAGTGCTTGAGCGTTCCACGTCAATTGAGGCCAGCGCTTGTTTTGCATGGACAAACTGCCCTTCCGATACCAAGGCCGTCCCTAATACGCCCATCTGAGGCGTACTAATGTTTACCGTTCCGAGAATCGGCACCAACAGTCCCGGTACACGTGCTTTTTTCGTGATGTGTCCCCACACGGCGTAGGAGAAAACGATGCACGCCGCACATATGCTTGCTACGGCGATCGCTGTGAATCCAGGAATTCGTGCGATATAGATACTTCCTAGATTCTTTGCATCCTTGGCATCGAGTACCTCTCGTCGGAATAACGGTAGTTGGCTCATGTCAGTTGTCTTTCGCGCGCGAAGGCTCAGCCTCCGTCAAACAGAAGAGGACGTCTGCAATTTCGATACGGACGCGCGCAGGCGCTGACCACCCGCTAAAACGGAGTCGTTGTGGCATCGTCTTCCGGCCTTGCCGGAGTCCCCTGTTCGTTTTTTTTCGACGCGGCAAACTCGCGTGAACTCATTGAGAGCTCAACAGCTTGCCAATTCCGCGGCAGGCGCATGTACTCAAACTACACACTGCAAGGTGTGCATTATTTGGCATGTATTGCTACTACGCAGCGCAATGTAGTTTTGAAACTAGCCTGTAATCTCGGTATTTACCCGATCAAACCTGACCTGAATCTGAACAGGATCTGGCAGCGATCTGGACTTCAAAAAACGAGTGGCGGGAACCATGCAACCCGACTCCCACGCGGCGTTCGGGTTCGAGGAGAGCTTGGCGGATGCGCTCACCGCGACATTGCTCGCGCGCCGGCCGATCGCGGCGCGCGTAGTGCCAGAGATGGTCCAGGCACAGATGGAACTGCGCGACTACGGCCTACTCCAAGACGATCCCAGTGCCGGCGCCGCATCCGTAGACGCCGTCGTCCCAAATACCGGGGCCGGTATCCGCCTCAAATTGCGGCGCGTCCGAGGACAAGCGCTATCGGCGCGCCACGAGAAGTGACGCCTCGATCGCACTCGCCGTCCGTCTGCCAAGTCACCGATTCTTGTCGCGCCTGAGTCCGGCAAGCATTTCGATGTCGTGGCCTGAGCCGCGAATGGATGGTTCCAGGATCACGGGGGACGGCCATCGGGCGTCGCACGGATTCATGCCGCCGGGCTCATCCGGATGTCATCCATCCGAGGCGACTGACTGTCCCGGTCGGCCGACCAGATCGCCGCGCCTGAACTCGCCCGTGTGTACCAAGGCCGCCGCGACCGCCTCGATCACATGCTGGTGATCCGAGCTCGCCGACACGAACAGTCCGCCCCATTCGTCGCACAGCTGGAACTGGCCGCCGGCGAATGCGCAGTGCCAGACCACGTCGTCCAGGACGGGCTGCCCTGCCGATGCCGCGAAGCCCGGCAGGCTGGATGCGAGCAGCGCCAGGACGTCCGGGTAGGCGTCCGATCGGTGGTCGCCGCGGAATTCGATCAAGGGGCGGTCGCTTCCATCGAGCGACGGACGGACGACGAATTCGGCGCTTGGCGTCACGGCCGGCGACTCCGGTCAGGCGCGCGTCCCGCGCTGGCTCAGGCGTTGGAGCAGCCTCACGCCAGCGGGCAGGCAGACCGTGTGCAGATCGAACTTCTCGATCGCGTCGCGGCGCGCCTGGGCGCGCAAGGCCTGGTGCTCGGCCGGGTTGGCCAGCGCGTCGATCACCCGCGCGGCGACTTGCTGCGGCGAGAAGAAGTCGACCAGGCGACCGTTCACGCCGTCGCGCAGGACTTCCTCGACGGGCGCGGTCTTCGAGCCGACGACCAGGCAGCCGGCGGACATCGCCTCGAGCATGGACCACGAGAGCACGAAGGGATACGTCAGGTAGACGTGCGCCATCGAGACCTGCAGGACCCGCACGAAGGACGAATGCGGCACCTTGCCAAGGAAGTGGACGCGGCTCAGGTCGAGCGAACCGGCGAGTTCGTCCAGCATCTGTTTGCGGAACGTCGTGCCCTTGGGCGGGCGCGGGCCGTAGCTCGCGCCGTCGCCGCCGATGATCACTACGCGCGCCTTCGGCCGCGCGTCCAGCACGGCGGGCAGCGCCCTCATGAAGGTCGGGAACCCGCGGTACGGCTCCAGGTTGCGGGCGACAT
>OUNM010692573.1_pt1 | contig 13972 bp, 16 predicted proteins | sample 1769961 | NCBI WGS metagenome assembly OUNM01 (sample SAMEA3914820, study PRJEB12502) | metagenome | biome: forest; material: soil | place: USA | collected 2012-03-12 | depth 0.3 m | reverse complement strand
GTAGGCGATGGCGGCGCGGACGAGCTTCCTGAGGGCGGCCGCGTCGACCTTGTCGCCTTCGGAGAAATCGATCGCGCGCCGCAGGTTGCCGTCGAGGCCCGCGTTGAAGAGCTTGTCGGGGTCGGCGAACTTCGCGCCTGACGCGAAGGTAAGCTTCACCTTGCCCTTGTGCGCATTGGCGACCGCGATCATGCCGTCGCGCGACCACACCGGGCTGCCCATCCATTTCCATTCCTCGACGATGCCGGAGTCGGCCGCGAGGATGGCCTGGCGGACCGCGGCGAAGGTCTTGCCGCGCCAGTCGGCGAGGCCGGCAATGAGCTTGTCGATCTGTTCGGAGGGGGTCATGGCATTTTCCGGGAATTGACAAATCATGCGAAATATGCAATATCTAGTTTCGACGGCTCCGGGACAGTTTCCCTTTTTCCTCCGTATTTAAAAGCGTTACCCGGCGGTAACCGCCTCAGACCACCTCTGCCGGGGCCAGCCGGCAGGCGTGGTCGGGATCGCCCGACTCGATCTGCACCGTGACGTGGCCGATCGAGAACTTCTCCTGCATGTCGCGGCATACGCGGCCCAGCAATTCGTCGTCGAGGCCGGCGCCAGGGCGCACGAGATGCGCGGTCAGCGCCACCTCGGTCGTGCTCATCGCCCAGATGTGCAGGTCGTGTACCTCGGTGACGCCGGGGAGGCCCGCGAAGTAGGCATCGATCTTTGCGGGATCGATGTTCTCCGGCACCGCGTCGAGCGCGAGGTTGAGCGAGGCCGAGAGCAGCGACCAGGTGCCATAGGTGATCACCAGCGCGATGGCGATGCTGACGGCGGGATCGAGCCACAGCCAGCCGGTCTGCAGGACGGCGACCGCGGCGATCACGACGCCGAGCGAGACGGCGGCGTCGGCCGCCATGTGCAGGAAGGCGCCGCGCACGTTGATGTCGCCCTTGGCGCCGGAGCGGAACATCAGCGCTGTGGCTGTGTTGATCGCGATGCCGATCGCGGCGACCCAGATCACCGTCGTTTCCGCGACCGGCTCGGGCCGCGCGAGGCGCTGGACGGCCTCCCACAGGATCATGCCGACGGCCAGCAGCAGGAGCACGGCGTTGGCGAGCGAGGCCAGGATGGAGCTGCGCTTCAGGCCGTAGGTGCGGCGCGCGGTCGGTTGGCGCTTCACCAGCACGGCGGCGCCCCAGGCGAGCAGCAGGCCCAGCACGTCGCCGAGGTTGTGGCCGGCGTCGGCCAGCAGGGCCAGCGAGTTGGCGAGGAAACCGTAGGCGGCCTCGACGATCACGAAGCCGGTGTTCAGCACCACGCCAATGGCAAAGGCGCGGTTGAAGTCGGCCGGCGCGTGGCTGTGATGATGATGGCCGGGGCCGTGATCATGATGATGTGGGTTGGATGCCATGAATGCTGCGTTATAGCGTTACCGGAATCTCACTCTTGCGTGATCTTGGTCCTATTGCAGCCGTTTGGCCAACCGGGACGTTAGACTTGCCCACGAGACAACAAGGAGGAACATCATGAAGATCGCATTGCTCGGCGCCGTTGCATTCCTGGCTTTCACTCCGGCGGCGTTCGCCGCGACCGAAACCTACAAGGCCGATCTCAAGGCCTCGTCCGAAGTGCCGGCCGTCGACAGCAAGGGCAGCGGCAGCGTGACCGCGACCTACGACACGGCGACCAAGAAGCTCACCTACACCGCGACCTACAAGGACCTGACGGGCCCGGCGACGGCCGCGCACTTCCACGGTCCCGCCGCGGCCGGCGCCAATGCCGGCATCGTCGTGCCGGTGAAGGAAATCACGGCAAGCCCGCTCAAGGGCGAGGCGACCCTGACCGACGATCAGGCCAAGCAGCTCCAGGGCGGCCAGTGGTATTTCAATATCCACACCGCGGCCAACAAGGGCGGCGAGATCCGCGGACAGATGACGAAGTAGGAACTCTACTTGCTGCGCCGATAGGCGAAGCAGTTGTCGAGCTGGGGCATCTTGATGCCCTGGTAGAAGGTGAGCGCGCCGGGCGCGGACAGCAGCAGCGTGGTGGTGACGTCGCCACCCGCGGCCTTGCGCGTCTCCTCGATCAGGCGCTTGCCGATGCCCTGGCCCTGGCAGGCCTTGTCGACGGCCAGGTCGGAGAGATAGCAGCACCAGCAGAAGTCGGTCAGCGAGCGGGCGAAGCCCACCAGCCTGCCGTCCTGGCGCGCCGTCACGAACAGGTTGGAGTGCTTCAGCATGCGCTCGGTGCGCGCACGATCCTCGACCGGGCGATTGAGGCCGGACTTCCTCACGACATCGATGAACTCGTCGGCGGCGAGGAAGTCCTCGGTGGCATAGACCGTGTTCATTCGCTCAACCATCTCCTCAAGGCCGCCGCGACCTCGGCAGGCTTCTCCAGCGGGGCCATGTGCCCGCATTGCTCGATCACGACGAGCCGCGAGTGGGAGATGTCGGCCGCCATCTCCTCGGCGCGGGCGAGCGGAATGCTCTGGTCCTGGCGGCCGGAAATCACGAGCGTCGGCACCTTGATGTCGACCAGCATCGGCCGGCTGTCGGGCCGCGCCATGATCGCATGCTGCTCACGGACGAAGCCTTCCGGCCCGATGTGCTTGGCCATCTCCATGATCGGTTCGACCACGTCGAGATCGGCGAGATGGGAGGGATGCACGAGGGTGGGCAGCAGCGAGGGCTGCACGCCATGGAAGCGGCCGAGCTGCGACTGTTCGATGAAGCCGCGGCGGCGCGCGGTGCTCTCCGGCCGGTCGGGGCCGGCCTGGGTGTCGATCAGCGCCAAGCGCTCGACGCGCGACATTGCCTGCCGCAGGATTTCGAAGCAGACATAGCCGCCCATCGAGAAGCCGCCGAGCGAGAAGCGCTCGGGCGCGGCAGCAAGGGCTGCGTCCGCCATCGCGCCCATCGAATCGTACGAATAGAGTTCCGGCACGATCACGTCGGCCGCATCGCCCAGTTCGGCGATCACCGGCTCGAAGACCTTGCGCGTGTTCAAGAGGCCGGGCAGCAGGACGAGCGTCGGTCGCGCCACGGTCGCCTAGACCTGCACCTGGTTGCCGAGCTCGATGGCGCGGTTGGGCGGGATGCGGAAGAAGGTCTTGGACGCCGAGGCCGAATGGGCGAGCGAGATGAACACGCTGCGCCGCCAGCGGCCGAGCCGCGAATGCGAACCCGGCACGAGGGTCTCGCGGCCGAGGAAGAAGCTGGTCTCCATCTCGTCGTAGGAAATGCCATGGGGGCGGCAGCTCCGCAATGCCGCCGGCACGTCGGGCTGCTCCATGAAGCCGTAGTGGACGATCATCGAATAGAAGCCCTTGCCGAGGCGCTCGATCTCGATCCGGCTGGTCTCTGGCACCCGCGGCACGTCGACGGTGTCGATCTGCAGCACGATCACGCGCTCATGCAGGATCTTGTTGTGCTTGAGGTTGTGCAGGAAGGCGAGTGGCGTGGCGGACGCATCGGCGGTCAGGAACACCGCGGTACCGGCGACCCGCAGCGGCGGATGCTCCATGCGCTGCAGGAACATCTTCAGCGGCAGCGCGGTCTGGTTCAGCTCCTCGACCACGAGCGCGCGGCCGCGCCGCCAGGTGGTGATGGTGTAGAAGACGAAGCCCGCCACGAGCAGCGGCAACCAGCCGCCGTCGGGGATCTTGAGCGCGTTGGCGAAGAAGAAGGCGATGTCGGGAATGGCCAGCAGGCCGAAGACAAGGACTGCGACGGGCCACTTCCAGCGCCATACCAGGATCGCCACCACCGTGGCCAGCAGCACGTCGACCAGCATCGCGCCGGTGACGGCGAGGCCGTAGGCGCCGGCCAGCTTGTCGGACGAGCCGAAGCCCAGCACCAGCGCCACGATCGCGGCCATCAGGATCCAGTTCACCCTCGGGATGTAGATCTGCCCGATCTCGGTCTCCGAGGTGTGCCTGATGTCCATGCGTGGCAGGTAGCCCAGCTGGATCGCCGCGCGCGTCAGCGAGAATACGCCGGAGATCACGGCCTGAGAGGCGATGACGGCGGCCAAGGTCGACAGCACGACGAGGGCCAGCACGAAGTCCGGTGGCACCAGCTCGAAGAAGACCTGGCGCACGACGCTGGGGTTCTCGAGGATCAGCGCGCCCTGGCCGAAATAGTTCAGCATCAAACCCGGCAACACGATGAACAGCCAGGCCAGCCGGATGGGCTTGCGGCCAAAGTGGCCCATGTCGGCGTAGAGCGCTTCGGCACCCGTGACGGCCAGCACGATCGCGCCGAAAGCCCAGAAGATGCCGAGGCCGCGGTCGAGCATGAGGTTGATGCCGTAGACCGGATTGAGTGCCATCAGCACCTGCGGAAACTTCGCGATCTGCCAGAGGCCGAGCACGCCCAGCACGAGGAACCACACCAGCATGACCGGCCCGAACAGCCGTCCCACGCCCGCCGTGCCGCGCGCCTGCAGCAGGAACAGCGCCACCAGGATGCCGAGCGACATCGGCACGACATAGGCGGTCATGCCCGGCGCCACGGCATGGAGGCCTTCGACGGCGCTCATGACCGTCATGGCGGGCGTGATGATCGCGTCGCCATAGAAGAGGGCGAGGCCCACCACCGCGAACATCGTGATGGCTTGGCGGATCCTGCGGCTGCCGCCGTTCAGCCCCTTGGTCGCCAAGGTCGCGAGCGCCAGCACGCCGCCTTCGCCCTTGTTGTCTGCGCGCATGATCAGGGTGACGTACTTGATCGTCACCGTGAGCGTCACCGCCCAGAACAGGATCGACAGCACGCCCAGCACATGGCGCGGCGTCGGCGTCATGCCCGAGCCGTGGGTGAAGGTCTCGCGCAGGGTGTAGAGCGGGCTGGTGCCGATGTCGCCGAACACGACGCCCAGCGCGCCCACGACCATCGCCGCCGCCGCCGACTTCACGGGCGTGGAGGCTATCGCTGGAGCGTCTGGCAGGAGCTGTGTCGGACGGTCTTCGTCAGGAGCCATGATATGAAATGCCGCCGAAGTCGGCGGCGGCGAGGGTTTGCGCCCGCCCTTCACCGCTGTCAACGCGCCTAATCCCTAGCTGTTGCAAGGAATTGCCTTGACTTGGGGGACCTGGGGGCAAGGCCCTTCAAACAGCGGCTTTTACCGTCTGGACCCCGGCCGCGAAGGCCTGCTGCAGCAGCCAGACATCGCCCGCGATCGAGACGAAGTCATAGCCTAGTTTCACGAATTGCGCGGCTTGCCGGGCGTCGACGGCCAGGCGGCCGGCGGACTTGCCATGTTTCTTGGCCGCCGCGATGGTCGCCTGCTCGGCCTTGGCGAAGGCGGGATCCTCGAACGCGCCCGGCTTGTTCAACGCCACCGAGAGGTCGTTGTGGCCGAGCCACAGCATGTCGACGCCGGGCAGGGCCGCGATCTCATCGGCGGCGGCGGCGCCCTTGGGATCCTCGATCTGCAGGATGATCGCGGTGCGGGCATTCTGTTCGGCGAGGCGCGGCAACAACCCTTCGGACCGCATGGCGAAGCGCTCGTGTGCCAGGCCGAGCGCCACGCCGCGCGTGCCGTCGGGCCAGTACTTGGCGGCATCGAGGACGGCCTTGGCCTGGTCCACTGAGGAAACGATCGGGACCATGATGCCGTCGGCGCCGGTGTCGAGCGCCCGCGAGATATGGTGGCGCTGCTGGCTCGGCACGCGCACGATCAGGGGCAGCCCGGCAGCCTGGCAGTAGCGCACGACCTGGCGGACGGTATCGAAGGAGAAACCGGTGTGCTCCATGTCGAGCACCGCGTAGTCGGCGCCGGCGGCCTTCAGGATCTGGCCGATGCCGGGCGTGGCGAATTCGAACAGGAAGGTTCCGATTTTGGGCCCGCTGTGGGGCTGCGGCGTATTCACGAAACTGCGCAGGTTCGGTCCCGGCATTGTCATTTCCCCCACTTTGTCCGGATGCTAGCGTTACCCGTCACCGTTGCACACATTCAAAAGGGAGTCTGAAATGAAGCTCTATTACATGCCCGGCGCCTGCTCGATCGGCATCCATGTGCTGCTCGAGGAGATCGGCAAGCCCTACGACCTGCAGAAGATCGATGGCGCCAAGCAGGAGCAGTACGGCGAGGCCTTCGTGAAGATCAACCCGAAGTCCAAGGTGCCGACGCTCCAGAAGGACGACGGCTCGGTGGTCACCGAGTTCCCCGCAATCGCCACCTGGCTCGCGCGCAAGAATCCCGACAAGGACCTGCTGCCGACCGATCCCGACGGCGAGGCAAGCGTGCTCGAGGCATTGGACTATGTCGTGTCGACCATGCACATGCAGGGCTTCTCGCGGATGTTCCGCCCGGCCAACTTCGCGCCGACCGAGTCCGACCACGACACGGTCAAGGCGCGCGGCAAGGAGATCATGGAGAAGGGTCTTGCCCTCATGGACAAGAAGCTCGAGGGCAAGGAATACATCGCCGGCAAGTTCTCGATCGCCGATGCGGCGCTCTTCTACGTCGAGTTCTGGGCCGCCGCCCGCATGAAGATGACCCTGCCCAAGAATTGCGCCGCCCACTACGAGCGGATGAAGAACCGCCCGGCCGTGAAGCGCACGATCGAGCAGGAAGGCCTCGCAGCCGCCGTCTGATCTCCAGAGAGAAACGTTGACCGCCGCGGACCGGCGCCTCCTAATCGAGGCGCATGTCCGCGGCGTTTCTTTATGGCCTCGTGATCCTGTCGGCCATCGCCCACGCGACGTGGAATGCGATGATGAAGCGGGCGGGAGATCGCACGCTCACGATGATCTCGATCCGCGCCGTCGGACTGATCATCGGTCTTGCAGCCCTGCCGTTCGTCGATTGGCCTCAGCCGGAAGGCTGGAAGTGGCTCGCCGCCACCTCCGTGGTCCAGTTCGCCTATTACGCCCTGCTGATCCGGTCCTATGGCATCGGCGACATGAGCGTCGTCTATCCGCTGTCGCGCGGCCTGGCGCCGGTGCTGACCACGGTCGCGGCCTTCCTGTTCGCCGGCGAGACCCTGGACGGCGGTCAGCTGGCGGCCGTCGCCCTGATCTCGCTCGGCATCATGGTCCTGTCGTTGCGGTCCGGCGCCAGCGGCGCGGCGGTGGGGTTCGCGCTGGCGACGGGTGCCAGCGTTGCGGCCTACAGCTTCCTGGGTGGCATGGGCGTACGGGCCGCGGGCACCGTGCTGGGCTTCCAGGCCTGCCTCGAGATCGTAAACGGTTGCGGCATGGTGGGCCTGGCGCTGGCGACGCGCCGGCGCGCCTTCGCGGCCTACGTCTGGGACAACCGCGTAGTGTGCCTGCTGGCCGGCCTGATGTCGGTGGTGGGCTTCGTGGCGTATCTCGTGGCCGCCAAGGTCCTGCCGCTCGGACCGACGACGGCATTGCGCGAGACCAGCGTGATCTTCGGCGCGCTGATCGGCACCTTCGTGCTGAAGGAAGGCTTCGGCTTGCGCCGCATCGTGGCGGCGACGCTGGTCGTCGGCGGGATCGCGCTGCTCGCCATCCTGCACTGAGCGCCTATTGCGGCTCGATCTTCGCGAGCTTGATGTATCTGTCCCAGAGCGTGCGTTCGCGCTTCACGAAGGCGTCGGCGCGGGCGATGTCCCAGTCGGGCGGCGGCGGCGTGATGCCGATCTCGAGCAGGCGCTTGTGCACTGCTGGGCGATGCAGGATTTCCATGATCCATTTGTTCAGCTTGCGCTGGATCTCGACCGGCACTTCCTTGCGCACGGTGAAGGACAGGAACGCAATCGCCTCGAAGCCGGGATAGGTCTCGGCGACGGCTTCGAGATCGGGGAATTGCGGCGCGCGTTGCGGGGACGTCACGGCCAGCGCCTTCACCTGACGCGAGCGGACATAGCTCTCGCCGATGACGATATCGGGAAAGGTGACGTGGATGCGTCCGCCGATGAGGTCCTGGATCGCCGGCACCGCGTCCTTGTAGGCGACCTCTTCCAGCGCCACGCCACTCTGCTCGGCGAACAGCGCCGACGGGATGCGCGAAGAGGTGTTGCCGTAGCCCGAGAAGATCGGCTCCTTGCGCGCCTTGGCCCACGCCACGAACTCCTTCACCGAGTTGTACGGCGCGTCCTTGGCGACCAGCATGAAGCCCGGGATCGTGCCGTCGATCACGACGGTGGTGAAATCGTCGGGATCGTAGCTCATCTGCTTGTAGAGGCTGGGATTGGCCGCGAGGCTCGAGGTCGAGCCGTGCAGGATCGTATAGCCGTCGGCCGGCGCGTTTTTCACGATCGCCGTGCCGATCATCGCCGTCGCACCCGGCCGGTTCTCGATGATGAAGGGCTGGCCCGCCACGGCCTCGATCTCGTGCGCCACGATGCGCGAGACGATGTCGCCAGAGCCGCCGGGCCCGAACGGCACCACGATCTTCACCGGCTTGGTCGGCCAGGCTTCCTGGGCGCGGACCGTGCCGCCGCAGAGCATGGCGCTGCCGAGCAGGCCAAGAGCGTGTCTCCGTTTCATGCCGACAGCGGAGACTGTCGGCGGCCGCCGGTCAATGAAGTTGATAGAGGCCCGATGCGAATTTGAATTCCGCAGGCTTGATCAGCTTGGTGTTGGCGACCGTCACTTTGTGCAGCTTGCCGTCGAGGCTTCGGTCCCAGAAATCGAGGAACTTTGTGAGATTGGGGAAACGGGGGGCGAGGTCGAGTTCTTGCCAGATGAAGCTCTGCAGAACGTGCTTGTGGTCGGGCATCCAGTAGAGGATTTCGGCGGTGGTCACCCGGTAGTCGTTGAGCTGCGCAACAAAGTTACGGTCCATCGAGCGCTCCTTGACATGACTCAAGTAAAGGAATAGTCACGCCGTCTTAACGAAAAATCATTAAAAATCGTTCCACATCAATGGCTTGGCAGCACTCTCCCGAGATTGCTGCCAGTGCGAAATTGAATCGGAACTTCAGCGTTCGCCTTGACTCAATCGCCCCACAACCCTAAATGCCGTACGCCTTTGGCACTCATCGAGTGAGAGTGCTGACAGGATTTGGGCGCGGCCTCCCGGCCGCAGGCGCAATTGCGATTTTTGGAGGAAAAGACATGAAGTTCCGTCCGCTGCACGACCGAGTTGTGGTCAAGCGCGTCGAGGAAGAAGGCAAGACCAAGGGCGGGATCATCATTCCCGACACCGCCAAGGAAAAGCCGATGGAAGGCGAGATCGTCGCCGTCGGCCCGGGCGCTCGCGACGAGAAGGGCACGCTGGTGCCGCTCGACGTCAAGAAGGGCGACCGCATCCTGTTCGGCAAGTGGTCCGGCACCGAGATCAAGCTCGATGGCCAGGATCTGCTGATCATGAAGGAAAGCGACATCATGGGAATCATCGAAGGTTCCGTCGCCGTCAAGAAGGCCGCCTAAAGCCTTCCGATCCTTCCCAACAATCAACGACACATCGAAAGAGGAATAGAAAATGGCAGCCAAAGAAGTCCGCTTTAGCGCGGATGCACGCGAGCGCATGCTGCGCGGCGTCGACATTCTCGCCAACGCCGTGAAGGTCACGCTGGGTCCGAAGGGCCGCAACGTCGTCCTCGACAAGTCGTTCGGCGCCCCGCGCATCACCAAGGACGGCGTCACCGTCGCCAAGGAGATCGAGCTCGCCGACAAGTTTGAGAACATGGGCGCCCAGATGGTGCGCGAAGTGGCCTCGAAGACCAACGACATCGCCGGCGACGGCACGACGACGGCGACCGTTCTCGCCCAGTCGATCGTCCGCGAGGGCGTGAAGTCGGTCGCTGCCGGCATGAACCCGATGGACCTCAAGCGCGGCATCGATCTCGCCGTCGAAGCGGCCGTCGAGGACATCAAGGCGCGCGCCAAGAAGATCACCGGTTCGGACGAAGTGGCCCAGGTCGGCACGATCTCGGCCAACGGCGACAAGTCGATCGGCAAGATGATCGCCGAGGCGATGAAGCGCGTCGGCAACGAAGGCGTGATCACGGTCGAAGAGGCCAAGAGCCTCGACACCGAGCTCGACGTCGTCGAGGGCATGCAGTTCGACCGCGGCTATCTCTCGCCGTACTTCATCACCAACGCCGACAAGATGATCGCCGAGCTCGACTCGCCGTACATCCTGCTGTTCGAGAAGAAGCTCTCGGGCCTGCAGGCGATGCTGCCGGTTCTCGAGGCGGTCGTGCAGTCGGGCAAGCCGCTGCTGATCATCGCCGAGGACGTCGAGGGCGAGGCCCTGGCGACCTTGGTCGTGAACAAGCTGCGCGGCGGCCTCAAGATCGCCGCCGTCAAGGCGCCGGGCTTCGGCGACCGCCGCAAGGCGATGCTCGAGGACATGGCGATCCTGACCGGCGGTCAGCTGATCTCCGAGGACCTCGGCATTAAGCTCGAGAACGTCACGCTCGACATGCTCGGCAAGGCCAAGAAGGTCATCGTCGAGAAGGAAAACACCACGATCGTCGACGGCTCGGGCAAGAAGGCGGACCTCCAGGCCCGCATCGGCCAGATCCGCGCGCAGATCGAGGAAACCACCTCGGACTACGACCGTGAGAAGCTCCAGGAGCGCCTGGCCAAGCTCGCGGGCGGTGTTGCCATCATCAAGGTCGGCGGCGCCACCGAGATCGAGGTCAAGGAAAAGAAGGATCGCGTTGACGACGCGATGCACGCCACGAAGGCTGCCGTGGAAGAGGGTGTGGTCGCCGGCGGCGGTGCCGCTCTCCTTTACTCGATCCGCGCGCTCGACAAGATCCGCACCAGCAACGACGACCAGAAGGTCGGCGTGGAGATCGTGCGCCGCGCGCTGCAGGCGCCCGTTCGCCAGATCGCCGAGAACGCCGGCTACGACGGCGCCGTCGTGGCGGGCAAGATGCTCGACCAGAAGGACACCAACCACGGCTTCGACGCCCAGAAGGGTGACTATGTCGACATGATCAAGTCCGGCATCATCGATCCGGTGAAGGTCGTGCGCACCGCCCTGCAGGACGCCGCTTCGGTTGCGGGTCTCCTCGTCACGACCGAAGCCATGGTCGCCGAGAAGCCCGAGAAGAAGGCCCCGATGGGCATGCCGCCGGGTGGCGACGGCGGAATGGGCGGCATGGACTTCTAAGTCCACGCCTCTTCAGGAATACGGAAAGGCCGGGGAGCGATCCCCGGCCTTTTCTTTTATGGTGGGTGCGTGAGCGCGTACCCCCTCTCCGTCAAAGGCGTGCTGATCCACGACAGCCGCGTGCTGCTGCTGCTCAACGGGCGCGGCGAGTGGGATCTGCCGGGCGGGCGGCCCGATCCGGGCGAGGATCACCGGACGGCGCTTCGGCGCGAGGTGCGAGAAGAAGCGGGGCTCGACGTCGAAGTCGGCGCCGCGCTCGAAGGGCATCTGTTCGAGGTTCTGCCGGGACGCTTTGTCCGCATCGAGGCGTTTGCCTGCAGGCTGACCGGCGCGAGCGCCGTTGTCGTGAGCCACGAACATCTCGAGACGCGCTGGGTGCCATGGGCGGAGATCGGCGAGACGATCGCCGGGCACCGGTTGCCGGAGGGCTATCTCGGCGCGATACGCCAGGCGATCGACCAGCCGCGGTCACTCAGCGAGCGCGTGGTCTGAACTTTCAGGAACCGGTCGTGCGCCGCGGCGGCGCCGAGCCAGAGTTCGTTCCAGGCATCGAAGGCGAGCAACGGATCGGCCAGCACGAGTTCGCGCACGGCGCGCCAGCCGTTTGACGTCACGACCACCGCGCCGTCGCGTTCGACTGTCTCGATCTCCTCGCCACTCGCCGACAGGATCGCCGACAGCCAGCGCCCGAAGTCGCGCGCGCTTTGCAGGTCGCCGCGCTCGACGTCGGTCGGCAGGTCCATGGCGCGCGCCGTCTCCTCGTGAAACTGCAGGCCGACGAGGCGCGCCACCCGGCCGAGCTCCTTCATGGTGTCCGCCGGTCCCAACAGCTCCTGCAACGTTGGCAACATGGTGCGGAGATATTCGATCGCATAAGCGCGGAAGGTTTTCAGCCGCCGTTCCTCGGGCCAGCTCTCGGTCGCGAGTCCGGGCTGCGCGCTCCAGTCGACCCGCGGCATCTCCTCGTCGTAGGCGAAGCGTACGCGCTCGTCCTCCTTCAGCGGCCGGTCGTGCTCGATGTAATAGCCTTCGAGGCCGGGCATGCCGTCGACCGTCATGCCGGTGCAGACGAAGCCCAGGCCGGGCTTGCCGAGCGACACGCCGTTGTGGCCGTGCCAGCCGTGCAGCATGGCAGCCGACACCGCATGCGGAACGGCCGCGATCGCCGTGCCCTTCCAGATCCAGCGCGGCGGCGGATAGCGCACCCACGCCTTCTTGTCGCTCTCGCGCAGGTAGCCGGTCTTCACGCCGCCCAACGCGTTCGAATGATAATGATAGAGCGCGCAGGTCGGCGCGGCGGGAAGGCCGGCGAGTCCCAGCTTCTGGATGCCGGGCAAGAACTTCTCGATATGCTGGCGGCGGAAGTGGCGCAGCACGTATTCGCGCGCGGTATCCTCGCCGCGCCGGGTGATGAGACCCAGCACCAGCGCCGTCATCAGTGCGTTGTATAAGGTCCCGACCGCGTTGTAGGCCGCAAGATCAGCCCGCATGCCCGTCGACCAGGATGGCTTTGGACTTGCCGGCCTTCAGCCGCATCTCGAGGATCGGCTTGTAGTGCTCGCCGAAATAGAACGCCTCGGCCTTTTCGTAGTCGGGGAATTCGAGCACGACCACGCGCGAGGGCGTCCAGCCGCCTTCCAGGGTCCTGGTCTTGCCGCCGCGCACGATGAACTTGCCGCCGAACCTGGCGATCGCACCGGGCGTGTGCTTGCGGTATTCGGCCATCAGGGCTTCGTCGGTCGTTTCGACCTCGACGATGATGTAGGCGGCCATGCGTTCCTCCGTCAGCCAGTTTCCATCGGCAGGCTGGCATCGTTCGACCATTCCTGCATCGAATTGTCGTACACCGCGACGTTCCTGTGGCCAAGCAGCGCCGTCAGCACGAAGGCGTCGAGCGTGGCCGCGATCCCGCCGCCGCAATAGACCAGCACCTTCTTGCTTGGTGCCGCATCGACGCCATCGAACGCCGCGCGCAGCTCGGAGATCGGCTTCAGGGTCTTGTCCGCGCCGAACAGGCTTGCGGCGGGCACGCAGGACGAGCCCGCGATGCGGCCGGCGCGGCCGTAGGCGACGCCGCCGCTGCCTTTGTGCTGGTCGTGGCTGAGGGCGTTCAAGGTCAAGGTGCCGGCCTGGCCGATGGCCGCCTTGATCGCGTTCTTGTCGACGAAAAGCTCTGGCCGCGCGCGCAACGTCAAGGTCCCTGGCGGAGGGATTGTCTCCTCGGTCGAGAGCGGCCGGTTCTCGGCCTTCCATTTGTCGAGGCCGCCGTCGAGGATCGCTGCATCATCGAAGCCGATGGCGCGCAGCATCCACCAGAAGCGCGTCGCCCACACCGGCGAGGCGTGGCTGTACAGGACCACGAAGGTACCGTGGCCGATGCCCTTTGCAGCGAACGCCTCGGTCAGCGTTTCGAGCGACGGGAGCGTGAAGCGGAGCGGCGAGGCGGGATCGGAGAAATCGCCGCCGAGATCGAGGTACGCCGCGCCTGGGATGTGCCCCTTGTCGTAGTTGGCGCGACCGTTCTCGGCATTGTAGCCGCCTTCGGGGCGGGGCCGCAGATAGGTCGTGCAGTCGAACACGCGCAACGCCGGCGCGCCCATCTGGCGCGCCAGGTCTTCGGTCGAAATCAAACTGGCAGAATGCGCCATCTCGCTCTCCCTTGAATGGGGAGAGTGGAGACTAGCGGGCGCTACGTCCCTATAACAACCGTGTGGGCTCCCGGCGTTGATTACAACACCTGCCGCCCACCAACGCCGGCTATGCCGGCGTTAAATTGTCTTCTGCGGCAGCGGCGGCACGTTGATCGTCGACGGCTGAGCCTGCTGCACGGGCGTGGGGGTCGGAGCCGCGGCCGGCGGGTTGAGCTGAGCCGAGCTCTCCTTCGGCGCAGCCGTGGCGTCCGTCGGGCTCTTCTTGGCCTTGGCCTTGCGGGTCGAGGTCG
>OUNM010212857.1_pt1 | contig 13980 bp, 12 predicted proteins | sample 1769961 | NCBI WGS metagenome assembly OUNM01 (sample SAMEA3914820, study PRJEB12502) | metagenome | biome: forest; material: soil | place: USA | collected 2012-03-12 | depth 0.3 m | reverse complement strand
GCGTCGGCGCGCGCGAAGCCGTGCGGGTAGTGCAGGAGATACGCCTGCGCGAGCCCCACCGCGCGCGCCGGATCGGTGGTCGCGACGAGCTTCATGCGCTGCGCCTCGGCTGCTTCACGCAGCGGCGTGCGCGGGTATTTCTGGAGCAGGAACTCGAGCGACGTGAGCGCGCTCGCCGTGTCGCCGCGGGCCTTCGACGACATGGCGTCGGCGAAGAGCGCGTTCTGCGCCGCGAGCTCGGAAGCCGCGGGCGCGCTCGGCGCGAGGGTCGAGGCCGTCGCAGGCTCCGCGGACGTCGCGGAGGTCGCGGGAGCCGCGACGTTCAGCGGCGTCCGCGCGACCGGCGCGTTCGCCTGAGAAGGCGCGAGCGGCACCGGCGCAACCGATGGCGTCTGCGGACTCGCCACGGACGGCACGAGCGTCGACGGAACGAGTGAAGGTGCGGCCACGGGGGCAGGCGCTGCGACGCAGCGTGATACCCACTCTCCTCCTGGCTCGAGCGTCGCTCCATCCTGACCGGCACGGACGACCACGCGGCCCTCGTCGACGTGGACGCGCGTCTGCAGCCCGCAGCGCGGATCCTCGAGGCGCGACACGCGGAAGACCGTGCCGCGCACCTCCACTTCGGCATCGGGCGTACGCACGAGGAAGCGCTGCGTCGGTCCGCGCTTCGTGACGGTCGATGTCACCGCGCCGCGCTCGACGTCGATGAGCTCGGTCTCGCCCTCCTCCACGAGCGAGGCGACGGTCGCGTGCTCGACGTCGACCTTGCTACCGGAACGAAGGACCAGGATCGCCTCGCCATCCATCGCGACCAGCTTCGCGCCTCGCGCGACGACCGACGACGAGCGAAGGGCCACGCGCTCGCCGTTCTCCTCCACGAAGACGGTGCCGCGCACGGCATCCGCGACGACCTCGGCGTTCGGAGGCGTCGCAGGCGCCGCAGCCGTACGCGCCGGCGTCGGTGTCGCGCTGCTCACGGCGGCATGTCGAGACCACGTCGAGGCACCGATCCCGAGCAGGGTGACCGCCGCCGCGATGCCGACGAGGGGAAACGCCCATCGACGGCGACGGCCGCGCGCGGCGCGACGCGAGAGCTCGGTCCGGATCGCGTCGACCGTGCGATCACGCTCTTTTTTCGGCGGATCACGCTGCTCGATCGGCTCCTCGGCGAGCAGCTTCGCGGCAACGCGGGCAAGCTTGGGCGACGTCATTCGGCGTCTCCCAGGTCTTCGACCAGACTGGCCAGCTCGGCATCGCGCGCGAGCTCGTTGTGTACGTCACGACGCCCTCGGACGAGTCGCTTCTGCGCAGCGGCGACGGTCACGCCGGTGATGGTGGCGATCTCCTGCAGATCGAAGCCGAGCACGTCGTGGAGCAAGAACGTGTACGCCTTCTGCGGCTCGAGCCCCGCCATCTTCTCGCGGATCCGCTCGACGAGATCCTTCGCGACCATCCGCCGCGACGAGCTGACCGGCTCGGGTCGCTCCGACGGACGGACACTGCCGCCGTAGAACCGACGCTCGAGACGGCGGCGCCGAATGTGCTTGTAGACGACGTTGGCCGCGATCTGCGCTGCCCAGTGCTCGATGGGGCACTCGCCGCGGTAGCGATCGATCGAGCGGACCACCTCGACGAATGTAGACTGCACGCAGTCTTGGTGATCGACGTCCCCCGGACCCAGCAGGCGGCGGACCGTCGACTCGATCTTCGGCCGCAGCCGTTCGTACATCGCATCGGCCGCATCGCTGTCGCCGTTCTGCAGCGCGGCAAGGAGCTCGGCGTCGTCCGGCAGCACCGGCGACGACGACGGCGCCGACGGAACCGAGGCGGGCTCCCCTGCCCCGCGCACGATCCGCAATCGGGCTTTTGCTGGATCTCCTGCCACGCGTAAAGGGTACCGCGCTGGGCCCCCGAGCAGACTCGCGCTCAAAAAAAGAGCCGAGCGCCGGCTTCGAGCGTCCCGCGCACCGGCGGGATCTCGGCGACGCGCTGGCCGGCCAGCGTAATCGGCGTCGCACCGGCCACTACATCCATACCGAGTGTCGTGTAGAGCTCGAGCGCCGGCATGAGCACGAAGCCCGCGCCGACGTCGACGTGCCCGCCGGAGAGCCATCGGTCGCGGCTCGCGTCAGGTGCGGTCCGCCGCACGACGTGATGAACGGCCAGCGCCTCCAGACCGGCGTCGAGACCGACGACTCCGCCGCCGAGACGCGCAAAGCGGTAGCGTCCTCCGAGCGCGAGCCGTGTCGTCGTCAAGTCGGCGCCGGCGTCGCGCAACGATCCGAAGCCCAAGGCGACGCCGCCGTGGACCGACAGCACGTTACCGAAGAGGACGCGCGCACGCAGCGCGGGACCGAGGCCTTCTGCTTCGCCGCCGATGCCTGCCGTTCCGAGACCGCCGACATCGACGCCGAAACGCCACGACCGCGGCGCCAGCGCGCCGCCGGGCGCCGGTTGCTCGGAAGCTCGAGGCGGCACCGCGAGCGTGGGCGCCGGTTCGGCGATCGGCGGAGGCGAGACCGGCGCCGGGGCAACATCCGCCGGCGCGGCCGCCGCGTCCGCCTCCGCCTGACGCGCGCGGATCATCGCGCCGACCAGGAGCCCGATCGATCGCTCGCGGTCTTCCGGCGCGTCGAGCGCATCGAACGAGAGCTCCTGGTCGTACCAGGCGCGATCGCTTGCAAGATACACGTGAAGGCGAGCTCGACCGTGGGCGGCGTCCGCCCATGCGACCTCGGCGACCGCGCTGCCTCCGATACGTGTTGCGGTGGAGGCGGCGTCGTCGTCGGTGGGCGCCGCTGTCCGCTCCTCGACCAGGATGCGCGCGTCCGTCCCGAGGCCGCTCCCGACGGCGGTGCTGACGACACTGCCTTGCGGTCGATCGGTGGCCGTGAGACCGACGACGATCAACAGCACGAGCGTCGGTTCCGCCATTCGCTCCGGCGATGATATCGCGACCGCAGCGCCGCGTCGTGCGGGGCGATGTACTCTTGCCTTGCATGGCTCGCTTGCTGGGTCCGAGACGGCTCGTCCGAGACGTGGTCGTCCTTGCGATGACCGCCGCGGCGTGCGGCGGAACGCAGTCGCTCGATTTTCCGGGACCACTCGTCGCCGGCGCCGGAGATGGCGGCCCCGACTCGCAGGCGACGGCGATCACCTGCGCGCGCTCCGACGAGTCGGTCTGCGGAACGACATGCGTCGCCCTTGCCGACTCTCCTGACCATTGCGGGCGCTGCGAGGTTGTTTGCAGCCCCACGTCCTTTTGCGACCGCGGCACGTGCGCGGGCGCGTGCACCTCGGACCTCACCGCCTGCAACCGCGCGTGCGTCGCGCTCGACAGCGATCTCCGGAACTGCGGGGCCTGCGGAGCAACGTGTGGGCTGAGCCAGACATGCACCGCGGGGCAGTGCGTGTGCCCGACGGGCACGACGTCGTGCGCCGGAGCGTGCGTCGCGTTCGACAGCGATCCGGCGAACTGCGGAGCCTGTGGCGTCGCCTGCGCGCAGAACCAGGTGTGCCTTCTCGGAGCGTGCGCCGCCGACTGTGGAGCGAGCGTGCAATGCGGGCGGAGCTGCGTCGACGTGTCGTCGAATCCTCACAACTGCGGAGCGTGCGGCAAGAGCTGCCCCGGCGGAACGTCGTGCAAGAGCGGCCTCTGCGTGTGCCCGGTCGGACGCTTGCAGTGCAACGGCGCCTGCGTCGACGTCACCTCCGATCCGCAGAACTGCGGAGGCTGCGGCACGGCCTGCCCGCTGTCGGCGACATGCACCGCGGGCGCGTGCATCTGCAGCGGAGCGATGACGGTATGCGGGACGGCCTGCGTCGACACGCGCGTGGATTCGGCAAACTGCGGAGGCTGCGGAGTCACCTGCGCGGCGACGAAGTCGTGCAAAGGGAGCCGGTGTCAGTAGAGACTCGTCTGTTTAGCGTTCGTTTATTCGACGCTCGTCGTGTCTGGCGCGGAACAGCTCACGCAACCCACGCGGTGCCCCCCTTCACCGTGCCTTGGAGGTCTTCGTGCGCTCACTCAAATCCGCCGCTCTCCTGCTCTCGGTCTCTTCGTTCTCTCTTCTCTCCGCGAGCTGGCTTGCGGTTGCCTGCGGCGGCAGCTCCGGTGACGCCGCTACGGCCATTCCCGACGAGGCAGGTAGCGAGGCCGCGACCGACGACGGCTCGAATCCGAATCCGAACCCGACCGACGACGGCGGCACCGACTCGTCGACGGTTCCCGAAGGCGGCTGCGCGCCCGAGGGCTCGGCATGCTCCGTCAACGACAGCGTGAAGGGGCTCTGCAAGACCGCCGCGTGCACCCCGTGCGTCGACACCACCGACGACGCGCTCTGCAAGACCGCCTATGGCGCGAGCTTCCCGGGCGGCAACGCCATCTGCAGCAAGGGCGTGTGCGTCGCGGGCGACTGTCACGCCAACACCGACTGCGCGGGCAACAAGATCTGCGGTGGTGACACGCCCAATACGTGCGCGAGCTGCACGAGCGACTCGGCCTGCAAGACCTCGTACGGCGCCGACTACGTCTGCAACAAAACCACCGGCGGCTGCGAAACGAACGCGGTCGCATGCACGAGCGCGGACGCCGGCACGTGCACGGGCAACACCGCGGACATCTGCTGTGCAGCGACTGCCGGCGCAGCAGGCACGTGCACCGCGGGCAACTGCTGCAGCAGCGCGCAGTGCAGTGGCGGCACTCCCAACTGCGTCAACCACGTGTGCACGGGATGCGCGGCGGTCGCCGACGGCGTGTACTGGGTCGACCCGTCCGTGTCCGTCGCCGACAACGTGGTGGCCACCGGAAACAAGACCGATCCGAAGTGCGCGTTCCGTTCGATCACGAGCGCGCTCGCCGCGATCGGCAATGCCGCGGCCGCGCCCGTGACCGTGAAGATCAAGATGGGCTCGGCGGCGCTCGGCCCGAACGAGTCGTTCCCGATCATCGTCCCGACGAACGTCACCATCACGAGTGAAGACACCGCGAATCCGGCGAGCGTCCTCGTGCCTGCCGGCAAGGAAGGCTTCGTGCTGGCCTCACCCACGTCCGGCATCAGCTATCTCACCATCGACGGTCAGGCGAACACCGCGCTCGAAGGCATCCTCGCGCAGACCGGATCGTCGTCCACGACCACGACGCTCAGCCACGTCACCGTCAAGGCGTTCGCCGGCGACGGCATCGTCGTGCGGAACGCGACGGGCAAGACCACCGGCGGCGGTCTCGCGATCGGTCCGGCGGTGAGCTCCACCGGCAACGGTACGGCGGGCGCGCCCGCGAGCGGCCTGCACGTCTTCGAGAACGGCGTCGCCGTCATCACCGGCGCGGTCGCCGCCGAGACGCACTTCGACAGCAACACCGAAGACGGCATCCGCGTCGACGATGCGGGACAGATCACGTTGACCGGCGCAGTCGGCGCGACTCCGCCGGCCACCGGCACCGTCACGGCCAACCAGAACGCGAATGCCGGCGTCGCCATCCAGCAGACGCCCGGCACCGTGCCGCTGAACAGCATCACCGGCCTCACCGCGTGGAAGACCACCGCCGGCCCCGGCGTTCGCATCCTCGGCGGCTCCTCGGCGAAGCTGCGCGCCTCGTCTGCGCTCGGCAACGGGACCGACGGCGTGCACGTGAAGTCGTTCGTCAGTGGCATCACCGTCACGAACGACACGACGAAGATCGACCTCGGCGCGAGCGCCGCCGGCGATCCGGGCAAGAACGTGCTGCAGGCGATCACGGGGCAGAACCCGAACACGGGCGTCGGCATCTGCCTCGAGGTCCAGGCCAACGTGGGCCAAATCCTGAATGCCTACGGCAACACGCTCGTCACCGCGGGTCAGGGCGCGACGGCCGCGGTCAGCATCGATTGCTCGACCACGGCAGGCAAGATCAGCAAGAACACGGGCAACGGTGCATGCCTCGGCGGCGCGGCGATCGGGGTCATCGGCAATGCCGTGAACACCGACCAGATCATCACGCTCGTCTGTACGCAGTGACCGCAGTCACCAGGATCGGCGCGGTGGACGATTTCGGGATTCCACGGCAAATCGCCCTTGAACCAAGGTCTGCCGCGCCGACTGGCAAGTCGAGCGACCAGTTTCTGACCGTCCGCATCGTGATAAAAGCAGGGTGATGGCGCGCAAGTCGACCCCACCCGGGCGCGCATTACCGGGCTCTGGCGCGCGCCTCCGACTGCCTCGCGTCCTCGTCGTCGATGACGTCGCGGACAACCGCGAGATGTACATGGACTACCTGAAATTCGCGGGTTTCAGCGTGCTCGGCGCGGTCGACGGCGGCACCGCCATCGAGGCTGCGCGCTCGCATCATCCGGCGGTCATCGTGATGGACTTGTCGATGCCCGGCGTCGACGGCTGCGGTGCGACCCGCGTTCTCAAGGAGGATCCGGCGACGCGCGACATCCTGATTTTTGCCGTAACGGGTCATGCAGAGGCAAGCTATCGGGAGCAGGCGGCTCTCGCGGGATGCGATCTCTTCATCCCCAAGCCGTGCTCTCCTCGAGAGCTGGTGGAGCACATATGTCGACACCTCGATCTCGCGCTCCCCGACGACTCGCGCTCGCCAGCCTCGAGCAAACGATGAAGCTCACGCCTGCCGAGCCCCGAAGAGGACGCCGCCGAGTCCGATGCCGACTGACGACGAAAAGCTGAAAAAGGGCTTCGACTCGTCGCCCCCGGACGGTGCTGACGACGACCCGTACGCGGCGCCGACGAAGGTCGGCCGCGTGCCCGATCAGGTCCTGAGCGACTTGCTGCAGACGGCGCCGCCGCCGGATGCCGAACCGAGCCCGCACGACGAGCCGCCGACGCGGATCGTCCCGGCATCGGCGCCGATCGTTCCCGCCGCGCCGGCACGACCGGCACCTTCGGCGGGCGCACGACCCGCAGCTCCGGCCGCTCCGGCCGCTCCCGCTGCTCCCGCTGCTCCGCGTGCCGCCGCGCCGGGCCCGCCACGTGCGGGTTCGCCGGCCGCGCCACGTCCCGCAGGCGCGGGTCCCATGCCTGCGCGATCACCGGCTCCGAACGCGGCCCCCGCGGTCGCGCGGCCGGCGGCGCCCGCAGCGGCCCCCGCTCCCGCTCCTGCTGCGGCTCCCGCACGGCCGCCGCCGCCTCCTCGCGTCCCGGCTCAACCGGACGGAGGCGCGAACAACGATCTCCTCGCGCTCGCAGCGGCTGCTTCGCACGCGTTCGTTTCACCGCGCGCGACCGGTGGAGGCGCCATGGGCCCGCCGCCTCCCGCGCCCGCTGCGCCCGCGCCTGCTGCGCCCGCCGCCGACGCGGCGCCGGCGAGCGTGAGGTCGGGCGATCCGGGCTATGTGCCGTTCGGTCTCGACGACGGTGGCGTCATGGAGCCCGGCAGCGCGCCGGGGCGTCCGCCGCTCGTGCAATCGGGACGGACCGTCCCGCTGTCGGCTGCGCTGCTCGCATCGGTCGTGAAGTCGGTCGAAGACAAGCGCGCCGCCGCAGGGGGCGGAGCTCCGGCGCCGGTCGCGCCACCGAAGAAGCGATCGCGCGTGGCCCTCGTCCTCGTCCTCGCGATCGGATTCGGCGTCTTCATCACCGGCGTCGTGATGTTCCTCGACGCGATGAAATAGCCGCGCGCGGCCCCGCGTGGTTCCACTCCGACAAACCGTCGACATCGTAAGCGCCGCGACCGTGTGGCGCGGCGACCCGTCGATCAGACCGACGGGACATGTTGCTACACGCGGTGCTCCCAACTGCGATCCGGAGAGCCAAAACTATCTCTCTCGGGATGCGGCAACTCTTGCTTGATGGATTCGCCTTGGGATCTGTCAGCTCGACGCCGCTCGTCCTCGTCGTCGACGACTTCGACGACAACCGTCTGCTCTACGCGACCACGATCGCGGAGGCGGGGTACGCCGTCGAGGAGGCGTCGAACGGCCAGGAAGCGCTCGACAAGATCGGGAGCAAGCGGCCGGCCGTGATCATCATGGATCTCTCGATGCCGGTCGTCGACGGCTGGGAGGCCACGCGGCGCATCAAGGCCGACCCGCGCACGAAGGACATCGTGATCATCGCCGTCACCGGCCATGCGACGAACTATGGCCTGCAGCAGGCGCGCGAAGCCGGCGCCGAGGCCGTGCTCACGAAGCCGTGCCTGCCGGTCGATCTCCTCCGCACCCTCGAAGCGCTCGTTCGCGTTTAGCGCGGGCCCACGATCGCCGAGTCGTCCTTCTGAACACACGACGACAGATCGAACAGCATGAACTCGAGCGCCTTCTGCTGCGCGCTCAGGTCCATCGTCGCGCAGCCGTCCGGGAACGGAGCCTGCGGGTTGTCGGACACGCCGCCTTGCTGCCCGGCGCCGACGTGGAGGTTCGAGAACACGACGCGTCCGCACACGGCGTCGTCCGCAGCGCCGACCGGCGTGTTGAAGGACATGTACTGGACGGCGGGGATGTTGCCGACGTTCGTGTTGATGAGCGAGATCCAGTTCAGCGCACCGGCGTTGACGGCGTCGACGTTGTGACGCGCGTCGAAGATCGGCAGCTTGCCGGCGCTGAGGGCGTTCTGCTTCGTGAGCCAGTCGTTCATGGCGACCGCCTTCGGGAACGCGGTCGAGATGTCGGCGTTCACCGCGGTGGTCGCCGGCGGACCGCCGACGGCGGGCGGCTGGCGCTCGGGATCGGCCCACGTCGCGACGCCCTTGACCGTCGCGTCGGGTGACTTGCGCAGCCAGACCTCGTGATAGTGCGACGCGAACACGCGACCGCCGCCCTTTGCGTAGTCGTAGAGCGCCTGCTTCGCGGCATCAGGCTTCGCGGCGCCCGCCGTGGCCTCGTTCTCGTCGCCCTCGCACGAGAGCAGCACGAGGTCGTAGTTCTGCAGGCTCGCGACCGTGCCCCAGAGCGTCTCCGAGGACGTGAAATTCGCGCCGCCGTTCAGCGCCGCGCCGAACTTGCTCGATGCCGGCTTCGGGGTCGCGTTCTCCGTGAACCCGCCGCCCGTATAGAGGTGGATGCGCGAGTCGCTGCCGGCCACTCCGAACTCGGCGTCGTCGACGCCCATCTTGCGGAGGAGGCACTGCAGCGGATCGGCGCCGCCCGTGGAGAGCGCGATGCGCGGGATGTTGCCCTCCATCCGGTTCTTGGGGAGGCGCGTGAGCGTCTTGTCGACGGGAGTGTCGGCGCACTTGGCGACGTTCGGGATCTGGACCTGACGCCGCCACTTTCCGATCTGGACGACGAGCGGCACGTTTGCGGCGACCGGGACGTTCTCGAGCGAGAAATGCCCGGAGGTGTCGGTGGCGGTGATCGCGATCGGGTTGCCCGACACGGCAGCGTCGCAGCGGTCGCACGTCTTCGAGCCCGACGGGATGTCGGCGAGCGGCGCGTTCGGGACGTAGACGGTGGCGTTGTAGATCGGCACCTTGCCGGCCGGGTCGTAGACGGTGCCGCTCAAGGTCGTCTTCGCTCCCGCCGTATCGCAGGGAACCTGCATGCATTCGAGCCCGACGCAGCCGGGCTTCGCGCCGGTGTCGCCCATTCCACAGGCGATGCCGGTGCACGTCGACCCGTCGGGATCGCCGCCGCTGCTTCCTCCGTCGAACGTCGAGTTGCCGCCGTCGGATCCGCAGCCCGGCGCGGCGCTCACCGCGAAGCCGAGCGCAACCATCGAGCAGACACCGAAGAGGACTCTACGCATGCGTCACCTTTTCGTCGAAGTGCGAGGAAGCAGAAGAGAGGTGGAACGAAGAGCGCGCGGGCGCTCTTCTCGTTACGGATAGTGGCACGTGCCGTTCGTGCACGGCACGCCGGAGCAGCAGTCGCCGTTCACGGCGCACGTCTGGCCGTACAGGGCGCACGTGCCGGTGGTGCCAGAGTCGGTGCCGCCGTCGCTCGGCGGCGGGCTGATGACGCCGCCGTCGGTGCCCGGAGGAGGCGTGGTCGAGACGCCGCCGTCGGGAAGGAGCGTTCCACCGCACACTCCGGACGCCGAGCCGGCCGGAAGCGCGCAGGGCAAACCGTTGCAGCAGTCGGCATTCGACGTGCACTGCGTGCCCTGCATCTGGCAGGTCGCCGCGCAGACGTACGGCTTCGCCGCCTTCGTCGCGGGGTCGGTGTTGAGGAGGCACGGGTCACCGCAGCAGTCGGCGCTGGACGCGCACTGCGTACCGGCCGGCGGCTTGCCGCCCGCGCAGTTGAGATCCGGCGTCACCGTGCAACGCGGGATGCCGTTCGAGTCGATCTGGCAGGTCGGGAACGTGTTGTCGTTGCCCGCACAGCAGTCGGCCTTCGTGCTGCACGACTGCGCGCCGCCCACCGTGCTGTTGCCCGGCTTGCAGAGCGAGCCGGCCGGGCTGCACACCGTCGTGACGTAGTTGCAGATGCCGTACGGCGCCGTCGGAGACGCCTTCTGGCACTGCACGTCGGTCGACGGTCCGTTCGTGCCCTTGATGGAGCCCGGGAGATCCTTCACGCCGCAGCACTCGCTCGTCGACGTGCAGAGGTCGCCGATGATGTGACAGCCCGATTCCGGCTGACACACGCCGAGGCCGGACGTCGGGGACGGCGCGCACGAGCGGCTGCAGCAGTCCGCGCCGGTGCACGTTCCGTCCGGAGAGCAGAGCTCACCGGCGGGCTTGCACGGACCACCGACGAGGCCGCCCGGCGCCGGGACGATGCCGCAGATGCCGACCGAAGCGCCGGCCTTGATGGTGCACGCGCCGCCGCAGCACTGCGCGTCGGTCGAGCAGATGTCGCCGTCGACGATGCAGAACGACGGATTCGTGCAGATGCCGTTGTTGCAGAAGCTCGACGCGCACTGCGAGTTCATCGTGCACGGGTTGCCCGCGGTGGGCTTCGTACCGAGCGGCTTGCAGGTGCCGCCGCCCTTGCCGTCGGGAACGCACGAGTCACCGCAGCAGTCGGAGCTCACCGCGCACGAGGCGTTGTCCGCGACGCACTGGGTGCTCGAGCACGTGCCGCCGACGCACGAGCCGGTGCAGCACGTGTTGCCCGTGGTGCACGCGTCGCCGGGCAGCGAGCAGAGTGTCTTCTGCGCGGCGCACTTGCCGCTCGTTGCATCGCAGTTCGCGGTGCAGCAGTCGGTGCTCTTGGTGCACGTGTCCGCGACGGGCTTGCACGTGCCGGTCTCGGCGCGACTGCCGTCGAGGATCATGTCGATGAAGCCGTCCGGACCGCTGTCCTGCATGCCCATGGACGAGCCGTCGGTGTCACCGTCTCCGCCGCCGGCGTCGCTGGTATCGGGAGGCGTCTCCGAGTCGCTGCCGCACGCGGTGACGATCACGCTCGTGAGCCCGGAGGCCACGAACAAACCAAGAACGGTCCACGGAAGCTTCTTGTGCATGACGACTCGATCGTCGCCGAACGCAATCGAGCCGTAAACGGCAACGTCGCGTTCCGTCTCGTTTTTGTCGGACGGGCGCGCAGACCACGCCGCTGACCACGGGCGTGGTCAGCGGACCGACCGTAAGCGCCGACGGTAAATTTTATTCGTCGTGTTTGTCCCAGGAAACGCCGTACAGCTCGCGCTTCTTGAGCAGCTCGCGGAGATGGTGGCGCGCGATGTCCGCCTCGCGCGAGGCGAGCGACACGTTTCCGTTGCAGCGGCGCATGAGTGCGGAGAGGTAGGTTGACTCGAAGCGTTCAACGGCTCGCTCCTTCGCGTCCTTGAACGTGCCCGACACGTCGAGGGGGCTGCGCTCGTCGGGCGTGCCGCGGAACCCGAAGCCTTCGCCGGCGACGTCGGCGCGACGAACGACGTCGTCACTCGTCAGCGCGGCGGCGCGCTCGAGCGCGTTGCGCAGCTCGCGGACGTTGCCCGGCCACGGGTGCGCGACGAGCTGCGCGACGGCGTCGTCTTCGATCGTGAGCGGCTGATCGCGACCGATCGCGCGGAGCAATCGACGACACAGCAGCGGGATGTCCTCGATGCGGTCGCGGAGCGCAGGCACGAAGATGCGGACCTGCGCGAGGCGGAAATAGAGGTCCTCGCGGAAGCGCCCGTGCTCGATCTCGGTGCGCAGATCGTGGCTCGTCGAGGCGAGGACGCGCACGTCGACCTTCGTCGCCGTGTGACCGCCCACGTGCGTCAGCTCCTGGCGCTCGAGGAGGCGGAGGAGCTTCGATTGCGTCGCGGCAGGCAGCTGCCCGACCTCGTCGATGAACACCGTTCCGCCGTTGGCCGACTCGAAGACGCTCGGCACCACGCCGCCTTGGCCGCCCTGCCCCACCAGCTCCTGACCGAAGAGAACGGTGTCGATCAGCGCGGCGGGAACGGACGTGACGTCGACGACGATGAACGGCGCCGCAGCACGCGGCGAGCGCGCGACGACGGCGCGCGCCATCTCCTCCTTGCCGGTGCCGGCCTCGCCCTGGAAGAGGACGGTCAGCATCTTCTTCGAGACACGCTCGAGCGTGGAGAAGATCTCGCGCATCGCGGTCGACGAACCGACGAGCTCGCCGAACGAGTCTTCCGAGCTCACCGCCGCCGGCGTGGCGTTGTCGTCGGCCTCGATGCGGAGCGTCGTGTCGCCGACGACGAGCTCGGCGCCGACCGCGAGCTCGATGTCGGTGATGCGATGCGGACCGAGCCACGTGCCGTTCGTGCTTCCCGAGTCGCGGACGTGGACGCGATCTCCGACGCGCCGGAGGTCGAGGTGCACGCCGCTGACGCGCTTGTCGTCGATGACGAGATCGTTCGTGGCGTGTCGTCCGACGGTGGCGAGGGCACGCGTCATGGCGACGGCGCGTCCGGCGCCCGGCCCCGCGATCGCAGCTACGCGCGGCACGGCCTGAGCGCGTTCGGGCGAGAGCGCCTGATTGACCGTCGTATCTCCGCGAATGGTTTTTTCGCTCATGGAATTTCCCGTATGGTACCGCGGATGCGATTTCGTCGAGGCCTGCTTGCGGCGAGCCTCCTCCTGGGGTCTCTGACCCGCGCGGAGAGCGGAAACGCGCAGGTTTCGCAGCCATCGCAGCCGTCGCAGCCGGCACCGAGCGAGCTCAACGAGGGGCGGCAGCTCTTCTCGGAGGCGCTCGCGGACGAGGAGCACGGTCGCTACGCCGCCGCGCTCGAGAAGTACAAGCGCGTGCAGGTCATCCGCGACACCGTCAACGTTCGCTACCGGATCGGCGCATCGCTCGAGGGCCTCGGAAAGGTCGCGCGCGCCGTCGACGCGTATGCGGCCGCCGTGAAGCTCGGCACCGAGACCGCGGCGCCCGGCGACGCCGAGGTGGTGCGCGGCGCACAAGCTCGTCTCGACGTGCTCCGTCCGCGCACCGCGCACCTCGCGATCCACGTGACGCCGCAGGCGTTCACCGACGTCGCCGTCGAGGTCGACAGCGAACCCGTCACGGCGCAGGCGCTCGACGACGTGACGGTCGATCCCGGCCCGCACGTGGTCACCGCGAGCGCGAAGGGCGCGAAGCCATTTCGCGCGCAGATCACGCTCTCCGAAGGAGGCCGCGCCGGCGTGCCCGTCGTCCTCGAGCCGCTCTCGGGCGACGCGTCGGGCTCGACGTCGCCGCCTCCGGCGTCGTCCGACCGATCTCGCACGTACCGAACGGTCGGGCTCGTGACCGCCGCCGCCGGCGGTGCGTTGATCGTCGGCGGCGTGATCGTCCTCGTGCTCCGGGGAAGCGCGATCTCGAAGCTCCACGACAGCTGTCCCGGCGGCAACTGCCCGGCGTCGCGCGAGCAGGAGCTCACGAGCACGCGCGATCGGGCGCTCGCGTTCGGACCGCTCGGCGGCGTGCTGCTCGGCGTCGGTGCGGCCGCCCTCGGAACGGGCATCGTGCTCTTCACGGTCGCCGGACGCGACACGGCGACCGCGACTCGCATCGTGCCATCGACGACGACCCAGAGCGCTATGCTGACGGTGGTACGGGGGTTCTGATGCCGCGTGGCGATTCGAAGCAGAGACGCGCGCGCATGCTTCGGCATGATCGCGTGCTCGCCATGCTCGGCGCGCTG
>OUNM010495551.1_pt1 | contig 13995 bp, 10 predicted proteins | sample 1769961 | NCBI WGS metagenome assembly OUNM01 (sample SAMEA3914820, study PRJEB12502) | metagenome | biome: forest; material: soil | place: USA | collected 2012-03-12 | depth 0.3 m | reverse complement strand
TGCCAGGCGCCGTTCACCTGCTCGCAGCGGATGCGCAGGCCCTCGCTGGTCAGGGTGAAAGGGCTGTTGATCTCCAGCGGACTGGCGAAGCGTGCCGCGCCGATGGTCGGCCGCACCGGCGAATACCAGGGGCCGCCCGCGCCGGTCACGGTGATCTTGCTGAGGTCGGCGCCGGCGGTGAAGGTCGTATCGAAGGTCGGGATCAGGTCGGACATGTCGATCGCCGGTCCGGCACCTTTGATCCACGCGGCCGCGGCCAGCGCGGCGGTAGTGTCCACGGAGCTGGATGAACTGCTGCTGGACGACGACGACGCGCCGGAAGCGGGCGTGCCCGTATAGCCGCCACCGCCACTACCGCCGCCGCATGCGCTGGCGAGAGGCGTAAGCAAGGTGGCGCCGGCCAGGCTGAGAAAGCGGCGGCGGGAGGATTGGGGTCTGGACATGTCTTTACGCAAGCGCGCGGATACGACCCCGCGCGGTACTAGGGGTTGGGGAAATAGACACACTCACGCGAGCGAGTGCCGATAGCCGGTAGGAATTTAGAGACCTGGCCCCCGAATTAAGCCTTCCAGTCTCCCGGTCCTGACGCCCTGGGACGCCGGTGAGGAACCATATGCCCTAAGGTGTGGATTGACTAAAGCCACGTTGTGCATAACCACCATCACAAAGCCGTGGTCATCGAAATGATAAAAATAGCATAAGCGTGAATTCCTGCCCCTGCGGTTGAATTGCGCTGCGAAAAGACCCCCGATAGGGGAAAAGATCCCGCGCACCCCCAGCGGGTGGCGGGACGGCGGAGATCGGGAAGCGCATTTCCCGCCAGGAACCGGATAAAAAAGCGTCCCGCCGCCACGTGACCGGCGGCGGGACGAGCGATCGCGGACTCCCCCTCGGGAGTTCGCCGCTGAGAGGTGCGCGGCCAGGGAAAGCAGGCCGCGCTCCGGGAAGGGGAGGGAAGTTGAGGTTGAAACAAATTCGCGTGTGGCGACGACGCTCCCCCTTCCGTCTGCTCCGCTACGCTTCGCAGCCACCTTCCCTGCGAAGCGGGGAAGGTGGCATCAAGGCCGCTTGCGGCCGCAGATGACGGAAGGGGCACTGCGCAGACGCACCAAGCTTTGGCGCTTCAACCTAAGTCTAGTACTTGTACCGCACGCCCAGCAGCACGGTCCGGCCGGTGTGGACGTAGTCGAGCGGCGCATTGCTGTCGACATTGCCGAAGGTCTGGCTGTTGTAGGCGTTGAACCGGTCGTCATACTGGTCGGTGAGGTTCAGGCCTTGCAGGGTGACGGTCAGCGACTTGCTGAGCGCCCAGGTCGCCTGGGCATCGACGTTGAAGGTCTCGTTCTTGCCCTGGAAGTCGGCATTGTTGCCGGGCTTGAGCGCGCTGAGGTAGCCCGCGCGATACGCCGCCGAGATCCGCGCCGAGAAGGCGTCGTTCTCGTAGAACAGGGTCGCGTTGTAGGCGTCCGGCGACATGTTGAGCAGGTTGTTGCGCGTCGTGCCGGTCGTCGTCAGATAGGTGATCTGCGAGTCGACGTGGGTGTAGTTCAAAACCCCGCCCAGGCCGTCGAAGGGCTTCGGCAGGAAGGTGAAGGTCTTCTGCAGATTGATCTCATAGCCCTTGAGCGCGCCGCCGGGCGTGGTGACCGGCGACGACACGACGAACGGCGTCGTGGCGTCGACGCTGAACGGAACGCCCAGCGACAGGTCGAAGCCCAGCGTGCCGTAGGGCGCCGTGCGCGACAGGGTCTGGATGTAGGTCTTGATGTCCTTGTAGAAGAAGCCCACCGAGAACAGCGAGTCCTTGTCCGGATACCATTCGAAGTTCAGGTCGTAGTCGTTCGAGCGCGTCGGATCGAGGTACGGATTGCCGCCCGTATAGGACCGGCCCGTGAAGTTGATCGTGCCGCCCGGCGTCAGCGCCGCCAGCAGGGGCCGCGCCATGTCCTTGGCCGCGGCGAAGCGCACCAGGAAGTTGGTCGCGGGTTCGGCGGTGATGGTCAGCGAGGGCAGGGTATCCTTGTATTCGCGGTCGATCGCCACGAAGTGCGTCGCGTCGATGAAGCCCGAGGTCGACTGGTGCGTCACGACGTAGCGCACGCCGACATTGCCGCGCACGGGAATGCCCAGCACGTCGCGCTTGAAATCGAGCTGGATATAGCTGCCGTTGTCGGTCTCCGACGCCGCCTGGTTGTTGCCGCGCGACCCGCCGGTATTGGACAGGGTCCAGTCGCCATAGGTCGGATCGACGCAAGCGCAGTCGAAGTGCAGGGCGGACTTGATGGCCTGGAAGTTCGGGATCAGCCAGCTTTGGCCGCCGGTCGCCAGGCTCTGCGTCTGGACGAAGTTGGCCAGGTTGGCGTTGATATAGGCCGCGGCCGCCGGCGTGATGTTTTCGCCGAAGGTCGCCGTCGAGCGGCGGAAGTCGAAGCTGTTGAAGCTGAAGTCCTTGCGATTGACGCCGAACTTCAGGCGGTAATGGTCCGACAGCTGGTAGTCGAAATCGAGCGCCAGCGTGCCGAATTTATCGACGACGCGGTTCGGACGGACGCGGATCAGCGAGGCGTCGCCCTTGGCGGTCGAGGACGAGACCTGCCAGTAGCAGGCCTGGGCGACCGTGCAGCCCGCGACCGTGCCGTAGTTGAAGACCGGGGCATTCGGGCTGGTATAGTCGTAGGAATAGCCGTTGACGTCGTACGCGTCGAGCGTCAGCGTCGTCTGTTCCGGGTTGTTCTGCACCGACGTCGAATGGCCGATGAAGGCCTTCAGCTTCAGGCGGTCGCCGATAGTCTGGTTGATCGTCAGGTTGACCTGCTGGAATTTCGTGTCGAGCGCGTCGTGGCGGTTTTCCGAACGGACGTCGACATTGTTGAAGCTGGCCTTGGAGATCTCGCCCTTGCCGTTGATCGTGTAATTATAGATGTCGGTCTTGGGCGTGCCCTGGCCGGCGCGGCTGAACGAGATGACTTCCAGGTACTGTTCGTCGCGATTGGCCTTGAAGTCCGAGAACATGGTGTCGAGCGTGATCAGCGTGTCGTCGCCCGGACGCCATTGCAGCGAGGCGGTGGCGCCCAGCCGGCCTTCGTCATAGGCCAGGTGGCCGTATCGCGGGATGCGCGGGTGCAGCGCACGGGTGACGTCGAGGGCCGGGCCTGACAGGTCGCTGAGCGTACCGCCGGGATTGCCGGGCGTCGATGCCGCCGGCGTCGGCGCGATCGGCGTGAAGGTCGCTCCGCCGTCGGTCGAAACGGCGTGGAAGCGGTTGGCCGAGGTCTGGGCGTCGGTCGAGCCGTTTTCCCAGCGCGTGGTCGACGGGCCTTCCTCGTACTTGTCATTGGTGCTGTAGGCGACCGAGACGAGCGCGCCCAGCTTGCCGCCGAACCAGCGGTCCGACACCAGGAAGGTCGTGCGCGGATTGGTCTTCTTCGACAGGTCGTTATACTGCACCTGGGCCGAGGCGGCCATGGTGAAGCCCCTGTAGTCGAAGGGACGCGGCGTCTGCAGGTCGACGGTGGCGCCCAGCGCCCCTTCCTCGGTTTCGGCCGACGACGCCTTGCGCACGGTGATCGACTGGAACAGCTCGGCGGCGAAGACGTTGAAGTCGAAGCCGCGGTCGCGGTTGGCGCCGCCGGACGAGTCGCGGCCGCCCGTTGTGGCCAGCGCCTCCATGCCGTTCAGGCGGACGCGGGTGAAGCCAGGGCCCAGGCCGCGCACGGTGATGGTGCGGCCTTCGCCGGCGTCGCGGTCGATCGACACGCCCGGGATGCGCTGGATCGATTCCGACAGGTTGTTGTCGGGGAACTTGCCGATGTCCTCGGCCTTGATAACGTCGACGACGCCGTCGTCCTTCTTCTTGGCGATGTTCGAGCTTTGCAGGCTGCCGCGGAAGCCGCGCACGACAACGACGTCGTTGTCGGCCTTGGCCGGGGCGGTGTCTTGCGCCAGGGCGTCCGTTGCAAATCCGGCGGTCAGAAGGGCCAGAATCGAGACGCTCACGGCGACGGGCGCACGTCTGCGTTCGGGCGCAGAGGCGCGCCCGGTGAAAGCGATGGTCATGGAATACTCCCTCAACGGGCCGGCGCGGTGTCCGGTCCCTTTATGTTATTGGTTTCGCAGACACCCTGTGGTATATGATACCGGTGTCATTAAGGTCTTGAGAGCGTCGCGCCTGAGCCTCGGGGGCCGTGGCGCGTGACACCGGTGTCAGATATATACCGTCCAGAATGGCTGCGAATGTGAAACAGCGTATCGAATATGCTGACGACTCGCAACGCAAAATGGCGCAAATCGGGATAGTGTTACCGATATGTAACGGAGTCGTCCCGATAATCGGGAATTGATGTGAAGATTCATCTGCGAGGGAACATTTCCCCCGCGACGTTCCTCAAGCTCGCCCTGAGGCCGGTCGTTGCTTTGACAGGCGGATGCTCCGGTAGATAACAATGTCGTCGTGACCATTGAAGCCAGCGTGATTCGATCTCCCGGCCTGGAGCCCCTGCGGCCCTGGCTCCACTGCGACATGTCGCCGGCGATGGCCGGCGGGCTGGCCGCGCACCCCCGGTTCACCGAAGCCGCCCGGGCGCTCAACCGGGTCAAGGTCGAAGCGGCGGCCGATCCCGTGATGGCCAGGCTGTCGCGCGACGCGGGCCACTATGTCGCCGCCGCCCTGGTCTTTACCCTGCATGGCAGGGCGGGCATCACCCTGCCGCGCTTGCAGGCGGCCTGTGTCGAGACCCGCTTCATGAGCCCCGGCCGCGCCCGGTCGCTGCTGGGCTACCTGCAGCACGTCGGCTTCCTGTCGAAGGTTTCGGCGCGCCAGGGCCAGGCGGCGGCGCTCTATGTGCCGACGCAGCGCTTCGTCGACGTCTGGTGCAACCGCATGCGCCGCGGCCTGGAGGCCACGGCCCTGCTGGAACCGGCTGTGCAGGGATTGCTCGACCGCATGGACGATCAGGCCGTCGCCATGACCTTTGCCCAGCGCCGGGGCGACGCCATCCTGGCGGGACTGGCCCGCGCGACCGGGCATGACCTGCCGTTCGTGCGGATCTTCAACCATCGCCTGGGCGGCGGCCGCGCCCTGGCGCTGCTGCTCAGCCGCGACGCGGGCGAGGGGGCCTTGGCCTCGGCTCCGGTGCCGTGGGCGCTCGACGACATCGTCAGGCAGTGCGGCATATCGCGCCCCCAGGCCCGGCGCCTGTTCGACGACGCCGTGGCCGAAGGTTTGGTGAGCATCGACGGCGGCCGGCTGACCTGGACGGAGACGGCGCGTCAATTCATCGCCTATAGCGCTGCTTTCGAATTCGCCGGCATGCTGGTATCGGCCGCGGCGATGGCGGCGAACGACATATGACGTCGCTGCCGCCGGACAATCTGCTTTTAAATAGGCCATTCAAGTGAAGCTAGGGTGTCGAGACATCGTTGCATGTCTTCACGCTGAACTAGACTCTGGTGGCGAAAACCCCAGCCCATGGAGAAGATATCTTGAATTATGCGCGCAACCAATTTCGCGATTTCGGGAATGCCTGACACCTCTATCGACCAGCCCATCGGCTCGAAATGCACGAACTGGTTCCGAAAATCGTCGTGAAACCGCTTTAGCCAACGAAACTCCGAGTCGCTGACAGTGATGCCCGCTGCATTACTGCTATCTCCGGCCGAATAAGGTTTTCTTATAGCTTTAAGCAATTCAGGGAGCGTCATCAAATAAGTCTTAGGAGGCGTCGCATTCCGGTTGGTGCGAGAGTCCTCAAAGTAGGCCAACCAATCAACGGCGTTGCGGTCGCTTACAGCGCCCACTGGTGCCGCTGTAGTAGTCAGATGGCATATACACGCGCCCTGTAGAGCCGAATGCAATGCCAAGATTATCCACTTCCAAGCGAAGGGATCGTCTGCCAGAAATTCAACCGTACGTATGACGTGGCGGATCGATCCCGTCACGTCTTCCACTTCGTTAGTCCTAATCCAATTTTTCTCCATCGCTCTTTCGCCTCCAGTTCGCCTTCCATTAAGGTAAACCAATCAGAGGTGAAATGAACGCTGCCATTCGGATATACGCGGATCGGCCGTCGCAGGGCATTCCCGCGACGGCATATCTGCCTATTTCGCGGCCTTGAGCGCGAAGCGCGGCCCGGCGTAGGTGCGCACCGGATTGCCGCGTTCCAGGGTCTGGTGGGCCGACCACTGCGCTTGTCGGACAGCATCGCTTGCTCCGGAGCGGCGGCCTTCCCGCATCACCGCCAGTTTCAGCAAAGCCAGCTTGCGGTTGGCGTGCTGCGACCGCTGTTCCTGGGCTGTCGCCACCAAACCGGTCGGGCGGTGGATGGCCCTGACCGCGCTGTCGGTCTTGTTGACGTGCTGTCCGCCGGGACCGCTGGCCCGCATAGTCTGGACGTCGACATCGCCCTCGCGCAGGTCCGGCACGCTTTCCGGCGAGGGCGCCAGCGCCACACCGACAAACCAGTTGCGCCGCCGGTGCCCGGGGCGGAACGGGCTGTCGCCCACCCACAGGACGGTGCCCAGTCGCGCGTCCGCGAACGCCTGCGCTGCGTCGCCACTGACGCGCAGGAGCAGCGAGGCGGGCAGCGCCCCGTCCGCGTCGAGCACCTCGCACGCCACGCCCAGCGGCTTGCCCTCCTTGACGAACGCCTCCGCCAGGCGCGCCACCACCCAGCAACATTCGTCGGGGCCCTTGCCCGAGGTCAGGTGCGCAATGATCTCGCTCATGACGCCCTCGTCTTGTAGCTGAGGAGCGGCCTGAGCTTTGCGATGACGCGGACAAGGCCCGCCGCTTCGAGGTCGGCGACGACCCCGGCGATGTCCTTATAGGCTTCGGGCGCCTCCTCATAGATCAGGCGGCGGTCCTCGCAGATGACGTGGCTGGCAAGCCGTGTCTTCTGCAAATCGGCCACCGAAAAGCGCCGCGACAGGCGCGCATGGGCGTCGTTGCGGCTCCATTTGCGCCCGGCGCCGTGGGCCAGCGAGCTGAGCGCCGCATCCGCCGGCTCGGGCACGGGCTCGGCCAGGTAGCTGAAGTCGCCGCGCGACCCGGGGATGACGATCAGCCCGCGGTCGGCGGGGGCCGCGCCCTTGCGGTGCAGCCAGCCGTCGCGATGCTTCGTCACGCTGTTGTGCACGATGTCGAGCACGCGATCGCCCGACAGGCCGACGGCGTCGAGGAAGCGTTCGGCGATGACCTTGCGGTTGACGACGGCCCACGCCACGGCCTGGTCGTGCCGCGTGAGGTAAGCCCTGGCGTCGTCACCGGAGGCCACTAGGCCCAGCTTGCCGGTGCGCGCCGTCTGGTCCTGCAGGATCGCCTGGCCAAGCCCGCGCGAGCCGCTGTGCACCATCATCCAGACGCGGTCGGCCGGCCGGTCAAGCGCGGCGAAACGCTCGCGATCGACGATGTCCTCAATGCGCTGGAACTCGACGAAGTGGTTGCCGCCGCCGATCGTGCCGAGCGAAGGCGCGGCCAGGCTCGCCGGCAGGCCGGCCGCCAGCAGTTCGGCTTCGACGTCGCCGTCCCAGGGCTCGTCCAGCCCCACAAGCTTGCGGTCGACCTTGCCGACGCGGAACTTGCGCACCGGCAGGCTGGTGTCCCACAGCGCCATGCCGCAGCCGATATCGCTGCCGACCAGGTGCGGCCAGATGCGGTCGGGCGACCAGAAGGCCGCGCCCACGGCGATGCCGTTGCCCGCGTGGAGGTCGGGCAGGCCAACGACGCGGCCCATGCCGTCGAGCGCGGCCGTCGCTTTCAGCTGATCGAGCGCGACGGGATCGAAGCGCGCGGGATCGCGCCCGATCAGCTTGATGTCACAACACCGGTTCATGCGCGGCCTCCCGTTGCGGAGGACGCGGCTTCGCCGTTCATGTGCCGAAAGTCGGAATTTGCGGAATAAGCAACGCGCGCGGCGCTGCCGTCAAGGATCAGGCGTGCGTATGCGCCTGACAGGAAATTGCCCATGCAATCTGGTCCTGAAAAGTAGGGATCGGGAAATCGGTTTCGAGACGATGGACAATGGCTCGCATGACTTCTCCTTTCCTGCTTCAGGGACGTGCCGGGACTGGCTGTTGCGGCTGATACTATGTTGCGCGGTAGAAATCAACTGGGTTGGGGGGGGGCGCCGTTCGGTGGTTGAGCAACGTGGCGATAGAGGACACAGCGCCGCCCGGCCCATCGTTGAACGATGGGTAGCTATGCGGGAGTTACCCGACCCACTAGCGCGGTGTGCCGTTGGACTGCCGGCACGCCATGAGATCGACCGCCGGCACGCTGTTTATGCTGGCGAGTTTCAAAGGTGACGGACTTTTAGTGCGCCTTCCCATTTGGCGTTAAGATATTCGCAAACCAACCGCCGATGGCAATGATGCGGCTTGTCTTCGGAACAAAGCAGGCATGCGCCTTGAAACATCTCAGGCTTTAGCCGTTCCTCAATCTTCCGTTGCTCCATGAGCCGCATAAATGATTTTTCATAGATATTCCAATCGCCTTTATCTCGTTTGAAAGCTTTTAAAATATCATCAGTTGGCGCGAGAAGAGGCTGATGCACATATTGCGCATCGCAAATCTTCTTCAAAAAATAAGCTAAATCGTCGGATTTCGCGAATCCTGCCAGTTGCGAGGTGTTGTGTAGGCGAACATCAATTACTTTCCTAACACCTGCGATTTTCAAGCGATCGAAAAATTTTTCCGCTGTAGTCTTGGTGAAACCTATCGTTGCTAGATCAAAAGCAATCAATGACTTACTCCGCGGCAGCCGGTTTAAAGGAATTGTCTTGTCTCTCTGAAAACGCAACCTTCATAGCTCTGTCCCTGTAGGCAGCGGCCAGCCTCTTAGCGGGGGGCTCGAAAAGATCGATATCGCTCTTTCCTGATAGCTCCATCAGCTTGGATTCGATATCCCGCTGACCGAGAATCTTTCCGTCACTCAGGATGTGACGAACGGCTACGCCGCGCTCCTTCAATGCTCGTCCTACGAGAAGGCAACGATGACAATCAAGCGGATCATGTTCGGAGCACATCATAGCTATTCGATATTTTTTTGCGCCCTGGATCACGCGTTGCAGACCACGCGCGAAATCAGCCGTTTCCGCCATCTTTTCATAGTCGGCCACGCCGTCGCAGAAGAAGTGTCGTCCTGATGGCCGCCCGCCTAATTCCTCGCCGAGAAATACATATGCGACATTTTCCTGACGCAACTCATCGCGTAGTGTTTCCCTATTGAAGTGTGGAAAGTGCCTTGAAAATGGAGTAGTCCTCACATCCGCAACGGCGTTCACTGACGCATTACGAAGGAGCGTCAAAAAGCGGTCTAAGGGCAATGTAGAATGCCCGATCGTCAACACTTCTACGGGCTCCGTTGCCAATTCCGGCCTCCTTCACGTCCTGATCGTGTGTTCGACTCGATCTCCGCTAAAATGGTTAGCGATCTTACCAATGTCTCAAGCGTCCGACCAGCGCTCTTCGTTGGTAGTAGGAGCTTTTTAAGGAACATCCGCATCTCACAGTGACACACAGAGATTATAGGAAGTACAAGCCATTAATTTGCGCATAACAAGAGGTCGGCATTGCAGCAAAAGGGCGGCACAAGCCAAGACGAACGTGAATAAGCTGACTCGATGCAGCGTCGGTCTCGAGGGCCGCAACTCCTGCGGCGAGGAAGCGGTTTCTTGCTGCATCTGCTGGGACAGAAAAATTGTAGCAAATGCCCTTGTGACTTATTAGCGCGCGCAGACGTCTCTTGCCGGGGAGAGGATTCTCCTCATAAAAGGAAATGGCGTCAGGCGTGACGTTTATGGCATCAAGCGAACAGGTTTGCGTGCCTGCAACTACGTGAGCTTTGCCGGAGTTAGCTCTATGAAGCTGTCCTCCGAAGGTTGCGTTTATCGACGCCGACACTCCGTGCGCGACGGCTTGCGCGACCTGCTTTGTCGTCATTTGATCGACCACGGCAACTCTCCCGAGTGCCACCAGACGGTCCTCAGTTGCGTGAGGATACGGAAAATCCGCGGGCGGTAGGTTCGCATTGATGCGGACGATATTGCCAACAGCGAAGGGCTTACCCGGGCCAGCGTGCTGACCATCCCAGAACCGAGATGCTTCGGCGGCCGCCTTAGCGGTCGGAGGTTCAGGACGAATCATACCTCCATTATCTAGGTCCCATCCTGCAACACAGAATAAGTCACCATAGCGCGTCAGATCGGTTATTATCAGATTGTATGTAGGCATTGTCACCTCCCCGGTCGTTTACAACTTAGGAACTATAAGGTGGCTTTGCAAGTATAGGGCGAGGGATCGGCGTCACTTTTTTCATAGCCATAAACTTGCCCTTAGCCCCTTATGACAAGAGCTGTTAATTTCTCGCCGATCGTTTTCGCAACTACTCCCCGCTTGTCTTGCCAGAGTGCGAACTATTCAAGCACTTCAATGGTCTCGGCCTGTTCCGCTTCGTCCTCGCCGGGTATCTCAATGCCGGTCAAGTACTTCTCATACGTTGTTTTGAGATGCTTCAAGGCATTTTCTTTCTCGACGTTCGCTTTAAGATGTTCTTGAACAAACTGCAGCCGGGACTTGCATTCTCCAATAACTTCCGACCAAACCTTCACCCAGATTTCGATCATTCCGTCTTCGGACTGATAAATTCGGCCACGCGGTTTGTCCTTTTCGCGAGTTCTTTTCATCGCAAAATTGTCGAGGTCGTTTGAGATGACCCAGAAACTCCACTTGGTCTTCTGGTGGCGAAAACGTTCATCATCCGCGATAGTGTAGGCATATTTCTCAATCTGGAGTAGCTCCTCTGCTCCGATTTTGACACTAGGTCGCTTCAATTCGACCACCAGGTGTTCGAGTTCATCGGCATGATTCCGGGGCACAGATCTAGACAGCATCAAGTCGACAATGCCAATCTTACCATCGATGCGTTTAACCGGCTTGTCGATTACTGTATCGGCACCTATCAGTTTACGGTGCTTTATTAGAACAGAGGTAAGACCCTCATCATCGACCGTCAAATTGAATTGCTCACCGAAAATCCATGTATTATTTTCCGCGATCATCCGATGTAGTTGGCTACGTTCTTTTAATAAAGATTTGCTTTCAGGATCGAATAGTAACGCCTCCAAGCCGTGGATAAACTTTAGCCTGTCGGCGACCAGATTTGAGGCGCTGATTACATTGGCGAGACTGGACTCCTGTAGGAGTTTTGACAGCTCCTTTTGCGTCCGCTCTGGAAGGTCCAAAACCTCGGTCAGAATGTGCTGCAGCTCTTCAGGACCACGTTCGATGGCTTGGCGCAACATGCGTAACTGGAAGGTTTGAGCGCGCTTGCTCTGTTCCGTAAAATCGCTCAGGTGCTTTTTGACGCTCAACGCCATAATGTCGAACACCTGCCGCTCAGCCTCCTCCACCGTTGTGGTCGGCTCCGATCGATAGGGGTAAATCTTTTCGGCTTTCCACTTTTCGATCTGTGACTGCGCAGCCTCGGTGTCGACTTGTTGAAACAAGGCCTTAATGGATTCCGAGGCGGCTTCGTACGCAAATTTTAGGGGACTGTTCAGTTCAGCTAAGTCGATAATGCCTTCGTTTTGAAGCTTGGATATGTAGGGTGATTTCAGATAAGCCGAAAATTGATGGCCGGGAGAATGAAAGGTCGGTGTAATGCGCTGAAGTGGAAACCCTTCTTCACCGCAAAGAAAGACCGCACGTTCCGTTGCTGACGTCCATTCGATGACTTCCAACTCGACTGAATAGATTTCAGTTCCAACGCGGATTGGGTTTTGGTCAATTTTCTTGCGTAGGGCGATATGTGCCGTAGGGTCTAGCTGTTTGCCGCCTACGGAAATGCGAACCTCGGCATAGTCGGTTAGATAAATCGCGAAAATCTCCGAAAGCGATTGGGTCGCGGAATCTGTGTCTAGCGAACGATATTCCCGATCAAGTTCGGTCACGCGCACCTCGACACCCGAACCTCGTGAAACCGAAACTTCCTTTTCTTCAGAAACTCTAACGTCAACCATGTCGTCACGGATGATGGTGACGATGTATTCGAATAGCTTCCCACCTCGCGCATAACGGATAGTCCAATCCGCTGCGCGCCCCAGAGCCAGGGCTTTGAATCGGCCGCGCCCTTCTTTGCCGTGAAGCATGCGGCTTTTGGTCTTGGATCGAGAACCATTTCCCTTCCACGAGCCGCCCAACTTTGAAAATAAAGAGCCTGCGTCTTCTCGCGCAATTCCGTGCCCGTTGTCCCTGACGACAATCGCACGCATCATGATGTTGTCCGCCTCGACCTCGAGGTCGACTTGGGTGGCGTCAGCATCGACGCTGTTCCAAATGAGTTCGGCGACGGCTTGGACCGGCTTGGCGTTTGCCAGCTTCCGAATGTGGTCGCCCTCGACACTTACCCGAAAGTGTTCCTCAGCCATTCACTATTTCCCCAATGTTTCATCCAATTGTGGTCATAAGCGATGTAATTTCAAGCTTAAATTGGACGATGAACCATTTTCGGTTGTGCTCCCCATCCGTTTACTCTCCGTAAAAACAGACGCGGGCGGAAAAGGCCGGCAGGTTAAGGGCACGTCCTGGATTTTCTGGATTTTGAATTTTGTAGTACGGTAAAGGGGGCAGAGTCATTTATTAACTTAGTCTCACCCTTCTGATGATCGAATGTCAGGGACGTAGCGTAATTGGCCTTCCGTCCATCCCCTGTAGCCCGCCACGCCTATCTGACGATCATCCCCCGCAATGTGACCGATTATTAAGTTGAATTGCGCGCCTTGGGCTTTATGACCGGGTACAGATAGTTACGGGGGCGACAATGAGCGACGACACGCAACCCGCAAAGCGCGGTATCGGCTGGGTATTCAAGGGCTCGAAAGGCTTGCGGGCCGGGTGGGGCATTGCGATTTTCACGTTGGTTTTTTCAGCCGCCGCCGTGGCCATCGTCTTTGGCCTGATGGCGCTTCATCTGCATAAGCCCAAAAACGATGCCTTCGATCCCTTCAGCGTGATCGTGCAGGAAGGTATCGTGGCGGGCGGCCTGCTGGTTGCCACCATTGTCACGGCCCTGATCGAGCGGCGGAAGCTGTCCGAAGTGAATTTCGGCCTCAAGGGCTTTGTCCCGCGGATCTTGCAAGGCCTGCTGGCGGGCGTGGGCGCCTTGTCGGTTCTGATCGGTCTTCTCTACCTCTGTCACGCCATCACCTTCGGTCCGGTCATCCTGCACGGGGCCGACGCTTGGCGCTGGGGCGCCCAATGGGGCCTGGCCTTCCTTCTGGTCGGCATGGCCGAAGAGTTCATGTTCCGCGGCTACCTGCTGCAAACCCTGGCGCGCGGGCTGAATTTCCGCTGGGCCTCGATCATCATGGCCGCCCTGTTCGGGCTGGCGCACGGTATGAACGCCGGTGAAACGGTCATCGGCCTCGCCATGGTGGTCATGGTGGCCTTCGTCTTCACCTACAGCGTCTGGCGGACGGGAACGCTGTGGTGGGCCCTGGGATTCCACGCCGCCTGGGATTGGGCGCAGTCGTTTCTGTACGGCGTGGCCGACAGCGGACACCCCGCCATGGGCTCGCTGATGACGGCCAAGCCGGCGGGGCCCGATTGGCTGAGCGGCGGCGCGACCGGGCCGGAAGGCAGCGCGCTGGCCTGCGTCGTGCTGCTGGGCGTTACGGCCCTTATCCATTTCACGCAACGTACGCCGGACGAACGCCCCAGCGTCAAATGGTGAAGCCGGGGCGCTAAACCGGACGCCGGCGGGACGGCCCCACGCCTTGCCGGATTGCCCTCTATTCCACCACCACCCGGTTATTCATCTGCGTGATCTCCCTGGCGCCCTCAGGCGTCACAATACGCACCGCCGCGCCCTTCGCCAGCACGCCCTTGAATTTCAGCGTCAACGTCGCCGTATGCGGATTGAGGTCGGCGGCCGAGGGCAGGGCAGGCGCCATGGTGCGCGCCAGCTCATGGCCTGAGGCGTCCTCCAGCACCACGGCCGA
>OUNM010534887.1_pt1 | contig 13996 bp, 14 predicted proteins | sample 1769961 | NCBI WGS metagenome assembly OUNM01 (sample SAMEA3914820, study PRJEB12502) | metagenome | biome: forest; material: soil | place: USA | collected 2012-03-12 | depth 0.3 m | reverse complement strand
GGCCCTGCCCCTGGCAAAGGAAGCCGTGGAAGGCCAGGATGTTGATGAGGATGGGCCCCAGCACCAGCAGGCCCCAGTTGCGCGTGCGCGGAATGGCCACCAGGAGACCGCCCAGAATTTCAAACACTTTGACGAAGTGCAGATAGCCCGTGGGGACAAAGGCGCCCATGAACTGCATCGCGGGCGCGGGCAGCGGCGGGGCATCCTTGGGAATGCCCATGATGAAGAACGCCAGTCCCCCGGCGATGAAGACCAGGCCCAGAAGGCCTGCGGCAATGTTAGCGGCGAGTTTCATGGTGAGAGAGGAGAGGTGAAGGCTGACAAACTATTGACGAACGAGGCTGGCTGGAAAAGACAGTTAGAAAAAGAATTTCATAACAGAAACCACGGGGGCTCCAAGATAAAGAAGTTTGAGGCCCGCCTCACAACGAGCGCAGCCATTGCAGGGCCTCGCGCAACTGATGTACGCCATCCTCACCTTTCAAGCGGGGGAACTTGCCCTGGATAAGCACGTAGTTTTCGCCCAGCCTGAGCATCAGCTTGTGGTCCTTGATCTCCACGGAGGAGATGTGCGCCGCCGTGGCGGCGAGGCGGATGGCGGCGCACAGCAGCAGGTTGGAAACGGCGGGGGGCAGCCTGCCAAACTGGTCCTTCCACGCGGCCTCCAGTTCATCGATTTCCCGCCGCAAGGTGATCTCCGCCACCGAGCGGTAGGCCTGGATGCGCAGCTTGGCATCCTGCATGTAGTCGCTGGGAATGAAGGCCGGTTCCAGCCCGGGCAGGGCACCGTTGAAGGCGGACTCGCTCATGCACAGGAAGTCGGCGCGCAAGGGCACGTCCACCGGCCGCTGTGTGCGTTTGCCCTGGCTGCGGCCCACGGCCTGCTTGAGCATCTGGCAATAAAGGTCAAAGCCCACGGCGGCGATGTGGCCGCTCTGCTCCGTGCCCAGCAGGTTGCCGGCGCCGCGGATCTCCAGGTCACGCATGGCGATCTTGAAGCCGGAGCCGAGGGCGGTGTACTGCTTGATGGCGTTCACGCGCTTGCGGGCGTCGCCGCCGGTGACGAAGTCGCGCGGCAGCATGAGGTAGGCCTGAGCGCGCACGTCGCTGCGGCCCACGCGGCCGCGAAGCTGGTAAAGGTCGGCGAGGCCGAAACGGTCGGCGCGGTCGATGATGATGGTGTTGGCATTGGGCACGTCCACGCCGCTCTCGATGATGGTGGTGCACACGAGCACGTCGGCATCGCCATTGACGAACTTGTGCATCGTCGCCTCGAGCAGATCCCCATCCATCTGGCCGTGGCCCACCACCACGCGGGCGCGCGGGCAGAGGGTCATGATTTTGGCCTTCACGGCCTCGATGTCGCCCACGCGGTTGTGCAGGAAATAGACCTGGCCGCCGCGCTCCACCTCGGCGTTCACCGCCGCCTTGATCACCCGCTCGTCATAGGGGCAGATGCTGGTTTGCACACTCTGCCTGTTAGGCGGCGGCGTCTCGATGGTGCTCATGTCGCGCATGCCCATGAGCGCCAGGTAGAGCGTGCGCGGGATGGGCGTGGCGCTGAGCGTAAGCACGTCCGTGAGGCGGAAGAGCTCCTTGAACTTCTCCTTGTGCTTCACGCCGAAGCGCTGCTCCTCGTCCACCACGGCCAGGCCGAGGTCCTTGAAGATGACGTCTTTGGAAATCACCCGATGCGTGCCGATGACAATATCCACGCTGCCGTCCTTCAGGCCCTTGATGATCTCACGCTCCTTGTCCGGCGGTGTGAGACGGCATAGCATCTCCACCGTCACGGGGAACTCGCTCATGCGTTCGCGGAAGGTCTTCCAGTGCTGGGCCGCGAGCACGGTGGTGGGCACCAGCACGGCCACCTGGCGGCCGCCCATCACGGCCTTGAAGGCGGCGCGGATGGCCACCTCCGTCTTGCCAAAGCCCACGTCGGCGCACAGCAGGCGGTCCATGGGCCGCTCGCTCTCCATGTCGCGCTTGATCTCCTCCACGCAGCGAAGCTGGTCGGCCGTCTCCTGATACACGAAGCTGCCCTCGAACTCCGCCTGCCACTTCGTATCCGGCGGGTGCGGCACGCCCTTCACGCTCTGGCGTTCCGCGGCGATGGTGAGCATGCGCGCGGCGAACTCCTCCACGCTGCGCTCGGCGTTCTTGCGCGTGGTGCCCCAGCGCTTGTCGCCCAGCTTGTTGAGCGAGGGCGCCTGCCCTCCCACGCCGACGTAGCGCGAGACCAGATGCGCCTGCGAGGTGGGCACGTAGAGCTTGGCCTGGTCCGCATAGCGCAGCACCAGCACCTCCTCGCTCTGCGCGCCTTCGCCGCGCACCTCAATGCCGCCAAATTTGGCCACGCCGTAGTCCGCATGCACCACGAGGTCGTGCTCGTTGAGCTCGCGGATCAGTTCGCGCGCATGGCGCAGCACCTGCGTTTCGTCCAGCTTCGAGCCCTTGACACGCCTAACAACCTGATGGCGGCCAAAAATCTCCGCGCCGGTGAGCACCGCCAGCTTCGCGCCGGGCACGGTGAAGCCGCGGTACAGCAGGCCAAGCTGGGTCTCAATGCCCAGGAGGTCGGCCTTGTCCTGGCTTACCAGCTCATAGAAGCGGTCGCGCTCGGCATTGTTGTGGAAGAAGATGACCGTGCGCCACCCCTCGCGTTTCCACTCGGCCACCTGCGAATCAAAATGCCTGCGCCGCGCCTCGTGCAGCACAAAGTCGGAGGCATCGAAGAGGCCCAGGGGATTGTCATGAATGGCGGTGGCAAAGTCCTCCGCTCCCTCGCGCTTCGCGGCCTCCGTGGTGATCGTCACCCGCACCGGCACCTCCGGCTCGCATTCGATGGCCACGATGATGTCGTCTGCGGCCAGATAGTCGCGCACCCGCCCCTGCTGCGCGCCGGCATCGCTCAGTTGCAGGATGAAGCTGGCGCGGTCCAGGCGGCGAACGCTGCCCTGGTCATTGACATCGAACAGGCGCAGGGACTCGATTTCATCATCGAACAGCTCGATGCGCAGCGGCTCATCCGCCTGCCATGCGTAGAGGTCCAGGATGCCGCCGCGCCGTGCGAACTGCCCGCGCTCCGTCACCTGCGGCACGCGCTCATAGCCGGCCTCCTGCAGTTCCTGGGTGAAGGCATCCACGTTCAAACGCTGACCCGTGGTGAAGAAGCGGCGCTGCGACTCCACATCGCGGATGGCGGGCACCGTCTCCTCCAGCGAATCCGCGCACAGCACCACCGAGCGCAGCTCGCCTTTCGGATCGCTCAACTGCGAGAGCACGGAGACACGCTCCGCCACCACGTTCGGGTCCGGCAGCGCATCCGCCGTGGCCTGGGAAGTCTGGCGTGGAAAGTACAGCGCGGGCGCCTGCCACACGCCCAGCTCCGCATGCACCAAGTCCTGCACCTTGGGATCGGAACAGACAAACCACAGCCGCTGTTTTGCCTTTGGGGAGAGCGACACCAGCGCCGCCGCAAAGCCATAAGCGCGCGGCGTCACGTGATCCAGCACCACCGGCCGCCCCTTGCTCACCTCCGCCAGCCTGGCTGCAAAGTCCGCGCTCTTCGCCACCAGCTTGATGAGCGTCAGAGCCTCGCTGCGCACCTGCTTCGCCTTGGGGGCCGGGGCCGCCTTGGGCTCCGACGGCGGCAGCGGCGCCATTTCCCCCTTGCGCATGCGGAAAGGCGAAGGGGCTTCCTTCGCCTTTTCGGCACGCACCGCCCGCGCCGAAGGCGGCGCGTAGGCAGGGGGCGGTGGCTTGCGTGACGGTCGATGCATGGCGGCAAAGCGGAGCATCTTGCGAAGGCCCGGGGCCCGCGCAAGGCTGTTCCCTTCCCTTACGCATCACAGCCCGCCCGAGGTCTCACTCTTCCACGTCGAGGATCTCATGCGGGCCGAAACGATCGAAAAGCGTCTGACCGTCGGAGTCTTTTGCCACCGTAGCCAAACCTTTGCCTTCAATCTTTTCGATGTTCACCGACCCATCGTTGCGCCCGATGATCACTCTGCCGCCCTTGCGGACATCGCCCTTCTTCGGCATCTCGTGGCGGTCCGCATTCCAGAGTGGCGGCCACGCCTTCACTGCCGGTGCATCAAAGATCAGCGGAACGTTCCCTGAATCCTTGTCCGACAGCCCTTTGGTCATCGCCCACTGGTTTTCGCCGCGCTCCAGAGCCTTGGAGAAATACGGTTCGGCGCCTATGTCATTGTCTGCACGGGCAAACGTGCCGGAGGAGGCAAAATATCGCTCCTCTTCAAGGATGCCTTTCGTGACAAGCTGGCGCAAGGCCTCGTTGGCCGTCTTGCCCTCGGGATAGCGCCCCTCATGATCCCCCGAATAGTTTTTCAAGGCGAGGATCACCTGTCGGCCATCGTTCACGGCCATCATCAGAGGCGACCTTTCGCAGGTGCGGGAGAAAAAGGGCAAGACAAGCCCCGCTGTCACCAGAACAACAAAGCAGACGAGCGCCGCCCACGCCCCTTTTCCGGGACGCCAAGCCCTCCCGGTTGCTGGGCCGCCTTCTTGGTCTTCTTTCATGACCGGCAGCGTATCATGACGCCAGGGAGAAAAGCCAGCCTCGATTCACCGCGCCACATCCATGATTTCATGCGGACCGGCGAGTTCAAAGAGGTTCTTGCCGTCCTTGATGGGTGCGAGTGTGGCCAGCGGGTGCTTGTCTTCGAGTTTCTCAAAAGCCACGGAGCCATCATTGCGGCCTACAATCACCTTTCCTCCCTTCCAAGGGCGGCCAGGTTTTGCCTGGCCCTCCACCCGTGTGTCCCATTGCGGCGGCCAGGTGGCCACGGCAGGGTTTTCGAACACGAGGGGAGAATTGCCAGGCGAGGAGGCTTCCAATCCCTTCGTCATCGCCCAGTGATTTTCTTCCGCCTCCAGAGCATTGGAGAAAGCGGGCGCTTCACCGATATCGAGGTCCCCGAGATAAGGGCTGGCAGGCGACGTGAAAATGCGTTCGTCCTTGGTGTAAGCCTCCTTGAACAGCTCTCGAAAGGCCTCGTTTGACGTGGTTCCGAAAGGGTAATGCCCTCCATGCGCCGCGGCATAGGTTTGAAGCGAGAGAATAACCTGATGACAGTTGTTGCTGGCATACAACTGCCTGGCCTTCTCATTGATCCGACAACCGCCACCATTCCAATCGAGCCCGTAGATGACCATTGCAGAGAAGGCCAGCAGGACCCACCACCCCCATTTGTTGCGCGTCTTCAGCGGGTGCGAGGAAGCGGATTCCGGGACTGGAATACTTTCGTACATGGAGGCATCTTGACACAAAGGCCTGGTGAAACACCAGCCTCAACTCACCGCGCCACATCCATGATCTCATGCGGCCCGGCATGCTCGAAAAGGTTTTTGCCGTCATTGACTGTCCCCCAGGTTGCACCGTCGGGGACTCGCATAGGGGTGGGCTTCAAGGTTACCAACGGCTCGTTTTTCATCGTGAGTCGCTCCGCCATAATTGAGCCGTCATTTCGACCGACAATGATTTTCCAACCTTCCTGAATTCGACCCGGTTTTGCAATATCGACAAATCTCGAATCCCAGTAGGGCGGCCAGGATGCCCGGGCCGGGTTTTCAAACATCAGGGGCCAGTCGCCATGCAAAGAATCCGTCAGTCCCCTGGTCATCGCCCAATGATTCTCCCCCGGCTGCAAGGCCTTCAAGTAGCCAGGCGCTTCCCCAAGATCGTTGTCGCCAACGTAAGGGCTGTTCTCCACCGTGAAACAGCGCTCGTCATCGAAAAAACCTGCCTTGTAGAGCTCGCGCAATGCGTCGTTGGAGGTGGCTCCTTCCGGATATTTTCCGTCGTGTTCGGCGGCATAGAATTTCAAAGCGCCGATGATGTCCCGCAAATGATCAACAGCTCGCATTTGTCGGGACTGCTGGCGCACAAAACAAACGACAGTAAACGTCATCCACGTCGCGAGCCCGAGAAGCAGGATCACAATGCTCCAACATCCTCGCCCCCAGCCCTTTGTGGGTGGGGGATGCGGCGGATTTATTTCCTGGGGGCCCAATGCAGCGTTACGCACGATTGCGATCCTCCCACAACACGCTCCATCGTTCCAGCTCAGACTACGGCACGCGCGGGAACTTGCTGAAGTCTGGCTTGCGCTTCTCGACGAAGGCGTTTTTGCCCTCCTTGGCCTCTTCGCTCATGTAGTAGAGCAGGGTGGCGTTGCCGGCGAGGTCGAGGAGGCCCATCTGGCCGTCGCAATCGGCGTTGAGCGCGGCCTTGAGGCAGCGCAGGGCGAGCGGGGAGTGGGCGAGCATTTCGCGGCACCACTTGACGGTCTCTTCTTCAAGCTGGGCCAGGGGCACGTCGGTGTTCACGAGGCCCATGTCGAGCGCCTGCTGCGCATCGTACTGGCGGCAGAGGTACCAGATCTCGCGCGCCTTCTTTTGACCGACGATACGTGCCAAGTAGCTGCTGCCCAGGCCGCCGTCGAAGGAGCCGACCTTGGGGCCGGTCTGGCCAAAGCGGGCGTTGTCCGCCGCGATGCTCAAGTCGCACACCACATGCAGCACGTGGCCGCCGCCGATGGCGTAGCCGGCGATCATGGCGACCACAGGCTTGGGGATGCCGCGGATCTTCTTCTGCAAGTCCAACACGTTCAGACGCGGCACGCCGTCGTTGCCCACGTAGCCCGCGTGACCACGCACCTTCTGGTCGCCGCCGGAGCAGAACGCATCGGGTCCTTCGCCGGTGAGGATGATGACGCCCACCTCGGGATCTTCATGCGCGATGTCAAAGGCTTCCAGCATCTCCTTCACCGTCAGCGGGCGGAAGGCGTTGCGCACCTCCGGGCGGTTGATGGTGATCTTGGCGATGCCGTCGCTGGTCTTCTCCAGCTTGATGTCGGTGAAAGTCTTGATGGGGGTCCACATGGCCCGTTCACCCTAGCGGGAAGTGCGGGGCTGTCATGCGGGAGTTCCGGCCGCAGGCGCGGGCGCCGTATCAGCGGCAAAATCCACGCGGTCGTACAGTTCGCTCAAGGGCAGTTCCACTTCGATCTCAGGCAGGCGCACCACTCCCTCCAGACCCGCCGTCCAGGAAAGGCGCCAGGTGCCGTCCGGCAGCCGTTCCTGGATTTCCACGTGAGGGCGATCCTGGGAGACCAGCACATAGGCCTTGAGCGACTCGATGGTGCGATAGCCTTCGGCCTTCAGGCCGCGATCATAGGCCTCGGTGGATTTCGAAAGCACTTCAAAGATGACCGTGGGATTGGTGGCCGTTTCCGACTGGCCGTCCTCCGAGTCGTATTCCAGCGGCCCGCAATACACGGCGGCATCAGGGTAGCAGCGCAGGCCGTTGGAATTGATCTTCAGGCGCTGGTCGGAGTCGTACGGGGTGCAGCGCTTGCCCCGCAGCCGGTTCCAAAGCGATCCCGAGACATTGGTCTTGATAAGGCTGTGCCTGGTGCTCCCACCTGCCATTGCGAATATCTCGCCGGCGAAGTAGTCACTTTTGTATTCAGCCGCCCTCTCCAGGGTGTAGTACTCCGCCGGAGTGTAGCGCTTGATGGCTTGTGGCGGGCCCATGGAGACAAAATACGTGCCCCCCAGGGCCGTTTCAAGGCTGGAATGGGGGTTGCCACGGTGCGAGAGAGACGCTCCCGCTCATCCTACGCCCGCCTCACGGCCTCTGGTTCCAGTAAATCTTGAGGTTCTTGGTGCGGCGGCCGGCGGCAATGATGTCCAGCTTTTTGTCGCCGTTGAGATCCGCCACCACCGCGTCCTCGCAGGCCATGCCGTTGTCATCAATGAGGGCCTGCTGCCAGCCGCTGCCGTCCTCCTTGGTGGTCCAGAGGAGCTTCACGCCCACCTTGGCACCCACCTGCTGCATGGCGCGCCAGCCGACGACGATCTGGCGGTTGCCCAGGCCCATGAGGTCGTGGCAGGCGAGGGCGTGGCCGTCCGACAGTGTACTATCCAGCACCGTGCGCTTCCATTCCTTGTCCTTCGGGCCGTCCGGCGGCGGGGTGTAGAGGCAGAGCTGGGTGCCGTGCATGGGCTCGACGGTGGCGATGTAAGGCGAGCCGTTGGCGAAGACGCCCCAGCGCACCTCGCCCGCGCCTTTCAGTTCCTGGGAATCGGCCGGGTGGCGGGCGATCCACTGCTGGTGCCAGCCGCCCTCGGCGGGGCTGAGGCGCACCACACCCTCACGACCGCACATGAGCAGGTTCTCCGGTTCCGTGCCGGAGCTGGGCACGATCTCCAGGTTGTGGCTCATGTGGAGGGTGTCGATCACCACGCTGGTCTTCCATTCGGCCTTCGGGTTCTCCGGCTTCTGGTAGGAGAGCACGCGCACGCCGGCTCCCTCGCCGTTCTTGTTCCCCCTGCCATGCAGAGGAACCACCACCAGCGAGAATTTGCCATTCTCGCCGCGCACCCATTTCATGCGATGCACAGTCGGCTCATGAGTGAGCTTCACCGGTTCCCACTTCTGCGTGCGGTCGGCGGGCGGGATCAAATAAAACACCGCGCCGCTGTTCTCGGTATCGCCCGGATTCCATTCCGCGCCCACGGCCACCTCGCACTTGCCGTCGCCATCAATGTCGCGCGCGGCGATGCACACGTTGTCCTTGAGCGTGAGGTTTTCCGCCATCACGTGCTTGGTCCAGGTGGGGTTCTCGTACCAGACGAACTGCTTCTTGTCCGCCAGCAGGATGTCGGTCTTGCCGTCGCCGTTCACATCCGCCAGGGCGATGCCGTAGCCGATCTCCAGCTTGTCATCGATGAGCTGTTCCTTGAACGACGGAGTCTCGGCAAAGGCCATGGTGGACAAGGCGAGGGAGGCGAACAAGAGGTTCTTCATCCCGCCTTTAGAACACAAGCCGCTTCGCCTGGTAAAGCATAATATTCACGCGGCCCGGTTGGACTTCCCCCTCCGCCCATGCCATCACTCCGGCACATGAAACGCCTGTGCATCTACTGTGGCTCCAGCCCCGGCTCGCGGCCCGAATACCTCGCCGCCGCCCAGGACTGCGGGCGCTTCCTTGCGCAGCGCGGCATCGGCATTGTGTACGGCGGCGGCAACACCGGCATGATGGGCGCGGTGGCCAATGCGGCTTTGGAGGCGAATGGCGAAGTCATCGGCGTGATCCCTCACCACCTGGCGGACAAGGAGCTGGCCCACACCGGCGCCACGCGCATGCTGCGCGTCAACTCCATGCACGAGCGCAAGCAGATGATGGCCGACCTCAGCGACGGCTTCATCATCCTGCCCGGCGGCATCGGCACGCTGGAGGAGATGTTCGAGACCTACACCTGGCTGCAGCTCGGCCTGCATTCCAAGCCCATCGGCCTGCTCAATCCGGCCGGCTTCTTCGATCCGCTGCTCACCTTCCTCGACCATATGGTGGCCGACCGCTACCTCAAGCCCATGCACCGCGAGATGCTCATCGAAGATGACAGCGCCGAGCGCCTGCTGGAACGCATGGAGGCGTTTGTCGCACCCGATGCCGGGAAATGGCTGGACAGCGTGGCGGCGGAGCTGAGGTAGACAGTTATGAGACTGATTCTCGTCGATCGAAACAAGGACTGCTGCGATATCTTGCGCTGGCAGTTTCGGGACCATGCGGAAGTCGAAGTGATGTGCGGACGGTTTGAAGACCTTCATTCCTTCCATTGTGTGGTCACTGCAGGCAATTCCTTTGGCCTCATGGATGCGGGAATGGATCTGGCCGTGGTGAAGTACTTTGGCCGGCATGTCATGGAGCGCATACAGAGGCAAATCCTCGACGATCATCTCGGAGAGCAACCAGTGGGCACCTGCACCATTGTTCCAACCGACCATCCTGCCCACCCGTTTGTCGCACACGCTCCGACAATGCGCGGCCCCATGAACATCCAAGGCACTGACCACGTGTACCTGGCCATGTGGGCGTCTCTAACGGCGGTCCACCGCCACAACCGCAACGAAGGGCGAAAAATTGACATCCTGGCCTGCCCGTCGCTTGGCACCGGCACCGGTGGGATGGAACCGCTGGAGGCCGCAATGCAGATGAGCCTCGCCTACGAGCACTTCATCGCGCCTCCCATATTCATCAACCCTTCGCTGGCCCAGCAGCGGCAGGAACGCGTACACTACGGAGGGCGGTGGGGGTTTCTTCACCCACGTAGCAACGTGTAACAAAGACTTTTGTTCATCGCGGGAACCGCTTTATCTCCGTTCATCCCTGTTGTCACGGCGCCTCACTTCACCACACCTGCAATGAAAAAGAAAATTCTCACTGCCACCCTGGGGGCTGGAATCGGCCTGCTAGTGCTGTTTGTCTGCGGACCGTCCGCGATTCAGGCGGTTTACTCCAACTCCACGCCAGATGCCACTATCGAACAATTGAAGATGCGCTACAACAGCCTGGCAGACAGGGAAACATCCTTGCCGCAATCCGGACGCAAACTATCAGGAAACCAACGGGCGGCGATTTGGTACTGGCTGCACATGCGTGGCTTTGGCATTGACGAAGGTGATGCGGAGGAGATTGACGAGGCATTTTTTCCAGTCGCCGTTTACCATCATACTTCGTTCCAATGGAGCAACATGTGGCATTACTGGTTGTCTCCAAAAGAAAGCAAGGATGCGGCCCTCTTGCTCGCTGATCAGAACGGGGGTCCCGGCGTGTCAAAGCCGTAGGCACGGCCGGTGCACTCTTCGGAACTGCTTTCGTTCCCTTCATCCCCGTCATAGGGTACCTGCATGAACGCTTTGTTTTTCAAATCTCTCTCCCTTGGGCTGGCCGTCTTGCTTGCCGCATCGACCATCCACGCCCAGGAGCCCGAGCGCATTCGCGACGTGATCTACACCAAGCACGATGGCGTGGCGCTGACGATGGACGTCTACAAGCCCGCCAAGCCCAACGGCGCGGGCATCATCAAGATCATCAGCGGCGGCTGGAAGTCGAACCACAACAGCATCAGCGACGGCGGCTGGCCGCAGGCGGGCTACACCACCTTTGTCGTCGTTCATGGAACCCAGCCGCGTTTTCATGTGGAGGAGATTGTGGCCGACCTCAACCGTTCGGTACGTTTCGTGCGCGCCAATGCCGCCACCTATGGCGTAGACCCGAACAAGCTCGGCGTCACCGGTGGCAGCGCGGGCGGCCATCTGAGCCTCATGCTTGCCACGCGCGGCGGGCCGGGCAATCCGAAGGCCGCCGATCCCATCGACCGTGAAAGCAGCGCCGTGAGTGCCGTGGCAGTCTTCTATCCGCCCACCGATTATCTCAACTGGTTCGCCGATGGCGACAACGCGGTGGGCATCGGCCGCCTTGCCGCCTATGCCGATGCCTTCGGCCCCGAAGCCGCCACCGAGCAGGGCCGCGACCGCCTGGGCCATGAGCTTTCGCCCATCTACTGGGTGCACAAAGGCCAGCCGCCCATCTTCATTGTCCACGGCGACGCCGATCCCCAGGTCTCCATCACGCAGTCGCAACGCTTCCTGAAACGCTGCGACGAAATCGGCACCACCTGCGAACTGTTCGTCAGGCAGGGAGCAGGTCACGGTGGTTGGCAGGAAATGCAAACGGAAGACACGCCGCGCATGGTGGAGTGGTTTGATTTGCAGCTTCTTGGCAAACAACCCGCGAAGCCCTTTGGCCAGGGTGTGCAGTCCGGGCCGAGCACGCCGGTGGTGAAGGCTCCAGCGAAGAAGTAGACGTCACGCCATCGTCTTTTCGATCACCACTGCATCCAATCCAGGATACTGGCTGAATGCCTTGTCAATGGTGATCAACTCAGCGCCCGCAGTGATCGCGAAGGCCGCGAGATAGGCATCCATCCATAGCTTGGGGGAACTGGTCCTCCGCGCGGTCAGCTTCCTCCAGGCTGCCTCCAAGCCGACAGGCTCGGGACAAAAGATGATGCGATCATCTGCAGCGAATGCTTCATAGGCCGCCCACGCTTCAGCATTGCTGAGAGGTTTGTTGCCGTAAACCGCCAGTACTTCTGCCGTCGTCATCAGCCGCAGGAAAGACTGCTGGGTCGCCCGGCAAAAGGCGATGCTTCCAGGGTCGTTCTCCTCGTCAAGCCATGCTTTCGCAGCCTGATGATGAGAATGCCGCGAAAGCGAGAGGGCCAGCCACAAGTTAGTGTCCGGCAGCTTCATGATGCCACTCCACCTCCTGTTGCGAGAGAAGCTCCGCCACTTTCTCCGGAGTCAGTTCCGCGGGATGGCGGCACTGTACGAGAGGAAGTTTCACCCGGCGGGGCCGGGCGGTTTTCCTGGCACTTCCTGCCTTCAGACCCTTTTTCAAAAGCTCGGCGGTTATGTCCTTGAGTTTACGCCCCTCATGGACTGCGCGGAGCTTGATCTCCCGCACGAGCTCGGGTGGCAGGTCGAGAGTGGTTTTCACTCGCCCAGCTTGCTGGTTTTCCAGCTTTCTGTCAAGGTGACGTCGTGTTCTCGAAAGTCGATCACCCATGACCAAGTCCAAGACACCTTCGCCCTGCAAGCACTGCCTCGCCTTGCAAATGGACTTCCCCATCCGCAGTCCGGACGATCTGACCGAGGCAATCCGGCAGGCGCAGGGCCATGTCGCCAAGGGCACATTGATCGAGGTGCCTTTTCCCCGGGAAGGCGGCGGCAGGTTTCCGCTCATCGCGGAAACCAAGGCGGAGGGGCCTTGGGATGACATCATCGGCTTCCATTTCCGCTGCTCCTTCTGCGACAGCCGCTACTACCTGGGTGCAGAGACCTACCACGGTAGCGGCGGGAGATGGGGGCCGGCGCGCGATGACTGAAACTCTGGCGCTTCATCCCCCCGCTTGACTGCCCCGCGCCCGTCCGTATCTGATACGATGGCCCAAGCCCCTGATCACGGTTACACCGAAGACAGCATCAAATCCCTCGACTGGCGCGAGCACATCCGGCTGCGGCCCGGCATGTACATCGGCAAGCTCGGCGATGGTTCGCTGCCGGAGGATGGCATTTACGTGCTGATCAAGGAAGTCATCGACAACTCGATCGACGAGCACGTGATGGGCTACGGCACCACCATTGAGATCGAGATCAAGGAAGACCAGACCGTTTCCGTGCGCGACTACGGGCGCGGCGTTCCGCTGGGCAAGCTCATGGAATGCGCGGCGCAGATCAACACCGGTGCCAAGTACGACAGCGAGGTTTTCAAGCGCAGCGTGGGCCTCAACGGCGTGGGCATCAAGGCGGTGAACGCCCTGTCCTCCAGCTTCCAAATTCAGGCTGTGCGCGAAAAGAAGACCCGCGCCATCACCTTCTCCCAAGGGCTGGTGCAGACGGAGATGAAGAACCCGAAGGACACGGAGGAGGTGGACGGCACCCGCATCGTGTTCCGGCCCGATGAAGAGAGCTTCGGCAGCGAGGTGCAGTACCGGCTCGACTACGTGCGCGAGATGCTGCGCTTCTACTCCTGGCTCAACCCTGGCCTCACGCTGGTGCTCAATGGCGAGAAGTTCCGCAGCAAGGACGGCCTCATCGACCTCATCCGCGCTAAGCTTTCGGAGGAGCCACTGTATCCCGTGATCTATCTCAAGGGGCCCGATGTCGAGGTCGCCTTCACCCACGGCAACGGCTACGGCGAGGAGTACTACAGCTTCGTCAACGGCCAGAACACCACCCAGGGCGGAACCCATCTCGCCGCCTTCCGCGAGGCTGTGGTGCAGGAGTGCCGCGAGTTCTTCAAGAAGCAGTGGGACCCCGCCGACGTGCGCGGCAGCATCATCGCCGCCGTGAGCGTGAAGGTGCAGGAGCCCGTCTTTGAATCGCAGACCAAGACCAAGCTCGGCTCCAACCAGATGGAGCCCAACGGCCGCAATCTTCGGGGCCACATCACCGGCGTCATCACCGGCCAGCTCGACAACTACCTGCACAAGCACGCCGACGTGGCCAAGGCCATGCTCGAAAAGCTCCAGGCCAATGAAAAGGAGCGCAAGGACATCAGCGGCATCCAGAAGCTCGCCCGCGAGTCCGCCCGCAAGGCCAAGGTGCATAACAAGAAGC
>OUNM010098564.1_pt1 | contig 14010 bp, 17 predicted proteins | sample 1769961 | NCBI WGS metagenome assembly OUNM01 (sample SAMEA3914820, study PRJEB12502) | metagenome | biome: forest; material: soil | place: USA | collected 2012-03-12 | depth 0.3 m | reverse complement strand
GGCAGGGAGCACGTGGGGGGCGGGGCTGTGAGGTTGAAAATGGGCGGCGTGGGTCGGAAATGTGCGGTAAATAAAATGGTTGGGGCGGTCACTATATTGTGCGGGATGGTGTTGCGGCTGCATTGGATCGGTACCTTGGTTTAGATACCCTCATTCGAGTTTGTGTTTGGACCTTTCTTGTGTGCGAATGCGTGGGCTTGGGTGTTCGGCGGGTGTCAGCAGGTGTGGTCACCGTTGGACGGCGTGAGATCGCCTGCGTCAACGTCTCCTTTGTGCTGGCCGCTCCTCGGATTCGTCGAGATTCGCGTCTCCGACTGTTTGCCCATGTCGGAGTCTCACCATCGGCAACTCCCAGGGGGTGTGGCTTGGCGTCAGGAACGGCGTGGGGTGTCCCGTGGGGTTGGGGCCAATGATGGCCGGGTCCGATCCCTTGGTTCAAGCCACAGCGACTGGCCTTCCTTCACAACATCAGCGCGGTTTTGGGAGCGGCCGGCACTGAATATCTGGCTTACGCCGGTTTGACAATGATATCTCCGTTGCGGCAGAGGCCAGACAGGGGTTCGTCGTTTTTGCGCCACGGTTGACATGTTTCCGCGGACCCAAGCCTATCTCTGCGCAACACCACGTCCCGGCTCCGGCTTATCTTGACGACACGATATGAGATACGGGCGAGGCAGAGTTCGACGGCGTCATTTCCCGGGTTTTTTTTCTCACTCATACATTTTTGTATCCAGTTTCTCAAGCCAACCCCCCACCGATCCCCCATCGTTCGAACATGAACATTCAGCCTCTCTCGCAAGAGAATGCAGCCCCCGCGTCCGTTGCGCCCCTTCAGTTCCAAGGGTTGGCGGAGAACCGACGATACAGACGCAGGGTCGCCACGTGCGAAACCCTGGGTAGCGAGGAGCTGAGATGCCAACGAGAGCAGAATCCCATGTCTTTCTGCCGCTATTTTGACTTGGCGCATGACGCGAGGGGAGGCTTCAAATAATTGTTCCTTCCAGCCCTCTGGAATACCCTGTCAGCGGGTATTTCTGTCCTGTTGCTTGGGGGGCATATGCGATAGCATTGGGGTCAACCGCATGCTTTTTCTCCTTGTCTGGCAGCTCCAAGCTGCTGCCTTCCAAGGATGTCCGGTCTGCTCAGGTCAACGTCTCATTCGCGTCCAATGTCTCAATTTCCTCGAGACGGCCGCCGCGCCGGTCGATAAGCATCCCGGCGGGCCCCGACGCAGGACAGGAGGACGACGATGCTCATAAGAGAGGCCCGGATCCTACCCCTGATGCTGAGGCAGGACGACGTCGACGCCGTCCTGCCGATCTCCAAGTCCCCAACCCCAATGCGGCCGTGATCGCCATGTTTGGCGGGTTCGACATCGCGCCCCGGGCGGCCCTGGCTGCCCCCTCGCAGCCCTACATCATCCAAGCGCAGAGCGCGGCCATCATGGCCGTGTCCATCCTGTCGGTTCTCGGCGGCGCCTGGATGGTCGCGAGCTTCTTTGTAAGTGGCACGGACATTCTAGTCAAGCCACCGCTGACGCAGAACTTCGGACTAGGTCTTTGCCAACCTTCGGAGCTTCCGGCACCAGCTGATCCTGGGCCTGGCCCTCAGCGACTGCGTCATGGCGCTCAACTTCCTGGTCTCGTCGGGCATGAACGTCAGCGGCCGGTGGATCGGGGCGCCCGAGCAGGCCGGCTTCTGCACCTTCAACGGCTTCATGACGCAGGTCTTTGTTATTCAAACGGACTATTGGGTGTTTATCATTGCAGTGTACACCTACTTCGTACTGACCGACCTGAAGCGGTGCTCAAACTGGATCCAGGCCCATCCGTGGCTGCCGTGGGTGCTGCCGTGGCTGTTGTCGGCCGTGTGGGCCTCGATCGGGCTCGCCGTGACGGGATACGGTGATATCGGCGCGTGGTGTTGGTTTACCTCGGACGAGGTCCGACTGCTGGTGCGTCCATCTTCCTCTTGCTTTCCTTCAATTCAATCTGCTAATAGCCACCAGGTCAACTTTGTCCCCCGCTGTACGTGCCACAGCCCTCCCTGCCTCTCCTGCCCAAGCCTAACACTCTCAGGGACCATCATCGTCATCATGTTCTCCATGTACGCGCGCCTCTACTATCTCCTCTTCCGCGCCCACCGCCGCCTTCTCTCGCTCGGCAACTCCTCTTCAACCGGCCACGAAAGCGGTGGCGCCAGCGGTGGCGCCTCGGGCTCCGCCGGTCAACAAAACATCGGCAGCGGTTACGGCCCCGCAGTCCCTGCCCGACATACCCGCAAACTCAAGCGCGTATGTCCCTCCCAGGACCCCTTTTCTTGTCGTCCTGCACGTATGTGTGTACATAAGCCTGTATGCTAACTCCACCCAGCTGGCCCGCCTCATGCTCCTCTACCCCCTGGCCTACGCCGTCGTCTGGTCCCTCCCGACTAGTATCCGCATCTACCAGGCAGCGAGCGGCCGACCGGCGCCGTGGCAGCTGCAGACTGTCGACAAGGCGTGCATCGTGCTGCAGGGCCTGGTCGACGCCATCATCTACGGCGCGACCGAGAGCTCGCTGGGGAGCTGGCGGAATTTGTTGTTTCCCGGGCGGTTTCCCGTGTCGGTTGGGGCAGCCGGATATGGTGATTTGAGCGGGAATGGGTCGGTTGCTGGTGGGAAGAGGCGGTGGAGTTCGGCAGCGGCTGCTGCGGTGAGAGCGGGCGGGGATAAGCAGCCGCTTGGGGAGGTGATAGGGAGTCGGCCGTCGACGACCACGACGAGTGAGGATGATGGGCTGGCGGGAAGCGGGTCGGAAGATGGTGGCGGGAGAAAGTTGAAGGACTCGGCGGGGCAGATTGAGCTGGGCGAGTTGACAGACGCGGCGACGTGTAATATTCGGAAGACGGTCAAGATCGAGGTGAGCATCAGCGGTGGAGGGCGGCAGGGGCCGCAGGCACCTGGCAAGGCGTATTTTCCAAAAGGAGAATCGCAGGTTTCGTTTCTGCATGTGTAGGCAGAGGTTTGGGGGCGAAGTTGGCTAGAATAAGGGGATTATAATGTATCTAGACTCGTAGAATCTCGCAAGATGTGTATCATACAGCTGGGAAGTCGTCGCGCCCCTGACCGGACCACACACAAAACAAAAAACAAAACAAAAACAAAACAAAACACACCAAAACTCCACCCACCCAAGATCTAAGCCCACTTCCCCAACAAGCTCATAACCGCCATCCCCACCACCAAAGCCCCCATCCCCAATCCCGTCCTCCACCCCCCGGCGCGCGTCATCTCGCCACCCAGCATCCAGTCATGAGCCCACATCTCGACGACGCCGACCCACACGAGAATACCCGCGCTCAGGGCGTCGAGCGTGCCGATGGCCACGATGGTCGCCGGGTCGTTGCCGTTGAAGTGCTGCAGCACGCCGATGCCGATGGCCATGCCCAGCGGGGTGACTATGGCGAAGGCGAGGGCGAGGAGGGCTTTTTGGAGGGTGCTGACGGGTTTGCTGGTGGAGGCGGACGCAGTGCTGGCGCTGTCGGTGGAAGGGGTGGGTTTGGGGTCGGTGGCCGCTGTACCGATGGGTTTTGGGTCGCTGGTTTCCGTGACGTTGGTGGTGGCGGGTTCGGGGTGGGTGTGGTAGTGTTCGTGGCCGTGGGCGTGGTTATGGCCTGGAGGGGAGGCTGAGGTGCCGCCGTCGGTGGTTGGGGCGGAAGTCAGACAGGGGCGGCCGAGAGCGGCGATACGCGTGCCGAGGGCCAAGCCTTCAAATATTTGGTGGAAGACGATGACGGCGAACAGGGTCAGGAAGAAGCTGTCGCCCGCCACGACGAGGGTGAGACCGATGACTAGCGGCGTTAGTGGTTCCCTAGCAGCAGCGAGTTGAGTACCTACGGAGAGAGTGAAAGATGACGCCAGCCTCGAGCACGGCGATATTGACCATGTCGGTCCGGGCAGCAGGCGACGCGTCCCCGTGCGAGTGGCCGGCAGCCTCGACGCTGGCGGATCGCGCCTTGGACTCGTGCCACTGTATGAGCCGGTTTCCGGCGTACTCGATGAAAAAGGATAAAAATAGGCCGGCCATGAGAATTGCCGAGGCTGTGGACTCGTAGGCGAGCTCGCCGAGGCACTCGTTCTCGAACATGAGAGTAGCGTGGGTGTACAGCTAGGCAGGTTAGCCACCTTCCTCTTCGAGGCGACTCGCACTCACATGAACAAAAGCCGTCGAGATGATGACGCCCGTGCCAAACTGTCGTAGGACGGTGAAGACGGCGTGGTTTGGGGAGACATAGGAGGCCATCACAATCGGCGTGAAGACTCCGATGGAGCTCGTCACCAGCATGACAAACAGCAGGCCGACCCGCAGACGGATGTTGTAGTCTCGTTCGACTCGATCGCAGCTCGCCTCGCCGGATCCAGTTCCGGTGCAGTGCCTAGAGTCGATTAGTGCGCGGTGTCCTTCGATCGGCTTAGCAAGATAAACTTACTCAACACCTGCATGGAAGTGGCAGTTCTGGCCGGCCGACGAGGTCTCGCCCTCCTCTTCTTCCCCGGCCAGGTGGATTTCGACTTCGTCCCCGTTCGGAGCTTCGCAAAAGCTGCTGACATGTTAGATTCACGGGTGAACAGTGAAAGTAGGGCCACCAACGTCTCTGTTCCGTGTGAGTGACACCCGGTGTACGCCGGGGGGATGTCTTGTGTTGCTGTCACGCTGGCATGGACCAGGTATTCGGTTGCACCGGCCATGCAGAATCTTGATGGCTGTTAGCGATGTAAAGCAAGCAAGACAGGGACAAGCCTACAGCGTGGTGTCGTGCATGTGGCACTCGGATACGGCGGTGACACTTGATGCGGCTGCAGTGGCTGGCGTTGGCGAGGCGGTCGGGCTGACCTCTGCCCGTTGATGGAGGCGAGTGGCATGTGGAGAGAGAGCCGCGGCAGACGAAGCAGCTAGCACGCCGTAAATGGCGGCGAGCCTGAGGGCGGAACTGAGCCCGCGCATTGTGTTGGTCCAGTCTGCGTGGCGGGAAGACGATGTTCGGCAAGGCGAGAGACGATCGACGTGGGGTATGGGGCAGCGCGAAAGGGTCCACCACGAGGTGAAGATGATGAGCAGGATGTCTGAGACAGGTCGAGACAAGCAGGCCGTGGCGTTGCTGGATTCTTATTTCTTCAAGAAGGGGTGGAGCAACCTGGAATTCAGGGCGTACGGGTGCCAGCACAGCGGCGCCCAATAGTTCTGACTGAGTGCCGCACGTCAGACCGTCAAGGTGTCACAAGGATCCCAATGCCCAGGAGAGGCGAGCGTGTTTTTGGCAGGTGTTCGTTCTAGGAGAGGGGAAGAGCGCAAGTCGTGGGGGCGCAACTATTGGCATTGAAGTAATGGGGTCCTGGGGAGACTGTAACCACCAGTGACCATCTTGCCTTACATACCTAGGTACATTTAGGGTCCAAGGCCCAAACTGAGTAGGTGCCGCAGCTGCCGCCGCTGGGACTCGCCTGCGTAGGAGCGGACTCGACCGGAATCCGCCAACAAGGCGCTTGGCCGAGATACCGCACGGCACGGCGGAGGAAAGAAAAGAATTGCACGGCCCCTGATTGGCCTCTCGGGTGCCCAGACTGAGCAATCTTGACTCGCGCACCTTGAGGGTTGGCTTTTGAGAACCTTGACGGCCGCGCTGACCAGCCAAGACTGGCACTGTGTTTGCTGAGTCGCTCTCCTGCCAACATCTTTGAGCTTCCAAGACATTGGCACTCCTTGTGGGATCAGCCCTCAAGGGACTCCGCCAGCCCACGCCGCATCTCTTGACAATTTCACCAGAAACAAGCCGCGAGGTTTCCCATGAACCCGTTCCAACCGTGTCTTGGGCTCCTTGGCGAGGGGACGCCCTGACGGCATTGCAGTCGAAGAACTTCTCATCGGGGGTACATGGCTTGGGTCTTCGTTGGGGGGCATGGACCGAATTCATATATTAACTCATGGTGACTTCGCTGTGACGACTCACCTTTCCATTCAGATCAGTCTTGGTATCATCACCCCGTGATACTCGCCAATATGAAACCCGCTGGATATACCGCCCTCTTCTTGGGCCTCGTTTCCGCCGCCCTGGGACAGACCGTCACACTCGCCCCGTCGCCTACCGAATCTGTCGGCTGCACGGCTCATGGCGATCACTGGTATGTTCCTGCATCCCACGTGGCTTTCATGCCGATACTGACCCGTGTCTCAGGCACTGCGACGGCCCTCGTGTGACCTCTGCCTCGGCTACTTCTTCGGCAACCCACCATGACGATGAGGACGACCACGACCACGACGAACACACCAGCACGTCTGGCACCGTCAGCCTGAAGCCCAGCCCGACCGAGTCGTACGGCTGCGAACCCCACGGTGACCACTGGCACTGCAAGGGACCCATCACCGCTTCCGTCTCTGGTTCTGGCCTGTCTACCTTGACGACCTCGGCCTCGACCGGAGCCTCTAGCAGCGTGTCGAGTGCCAGCCCCTCGGTGAGCACGGCGGCTGCCGCTCGCTATGAAGTGGCGGGAGTGGGCTTTGCTGGCCTCGCCGTTGCCGCCGCCATGGCGTTGTGAGCAGTCCTCGCTGTGCTTGAGTCGGTCATTTCCAGCCCGTCCGGGAAAGCGCACCGGGAGGGAATGAATATGGAGATTTCCTTGAATGCAAAACTTGAAGGATTCTGTAAGAATTATTTCGAACCGGCGTCATAATCAGGAAGTTGGAAAATCAGTCGATTCGAAGTCTCTCGAGTGCTCCATGCCCCTCTGGCCCTTTTCGTGCGGAAGGCAGTGTGAAACGAAAGTGAACTGTGAAGTTGCCAAGCGAGAACCTTGATGAACCCCGGTTTCTTCACAGGGTTAGCGAGCCTTGGCAGGAATCCCGGCTTGGAGCTAAAAATATTGCGTCAGCGCCCTGGTTTTCGTTGCATTCTGTGTGACTTTCGATTTATATTTGGAATTTTGGACACAGAACCATCGGGCCGGCGCCGGCCTGCATCCACTCAACTCCCGTGCTCCACTCGGAAATCGGTCGCGAAAATGGCGGTCGAGCCGAGCAGTGAAAGAGTCCACAGTCCAACACGTCGAAGCGGGCTGCGGCGGGCATCAGCCACGATCCCGGCGGCTCGACACCTTTACTGGGTTCGGCATTGAGGTTCCCTGATGGATTGACGGCCATGGCTACGGTGCTGCACTTCAAAACTCCCGGTCCGCGCGGCGCCGGGAGTGCCCACCGGTGCTCGGGCCGACAGCGTCGGAGACGGTGCATCACGGAATTCAAAGCCCCTGGTTTCTGCGCGACGCTCTCTGCTTCCGTTCTGCTGCTTTCGGGCTTCCCCTCAAACTCTCTATGCGCCAGCCGAAGATGCAATCTCGCACCCCGGCTGCGATCGCGTTGGGCAGCATGTTGAGCGGCGGTCAGGCCCCAACCTGACATGGCGAGTTCACGCGAATCACCTGCCCTGTCCCTCTTCCCACCTCACTTCCCCGCAGCACGGTTCGAGTGGGGACAACGGCGGCTTTTGGCTCTGGCGGCTTCAGGCATTCGCTTGGGCCGCGTTCCGCCCCCGATCAAGGCCATAACGTTATCCGGCGGTCAGGCAGTCGACTGCGGGAGCGGGAATGCGAGTGCTATCCATTTGTACCTGAATGGAACCTCAGCAGTTGCCAGCAGATCCCAGGGAGGGCCGGTGCCGCTCATGTGTGGCCGGCGGTCTGGGCCAAGACCCAAAGCAGCGCCGGGGCTGAGTGGGCTTCTGCAGAGACAACCAGCTGGACAGCTGGGGCTTCGTGATTGGCCCAGGCCGGCCATCCACAAACCACCATCGACCGACACGCCAGCATGGCAACGCAGGGTGCCCGTGATGGCTCGAAGGCTTTCCGCGAGGTCTCCCTCGGGCTCTACTAATAGCAGACTCGAGGGATCAAGCAGGAAGCATTGGGTTCAGAGAAGATTCCAGCGCAAACTCGGACAGAAACCGAGTCTCATCAACGGCTCACAACGGCTCACCTGCTCACCTGCTCGCCTGCTCACCGACTCACCGTTCACCGCCGGCGGACACTCATCGACTCACACCCTTATCTGCATCTCGTGCTCCGAGACCTGTGGTAACACCAACCAACGCCGCCCGAGACCAACATGCCTAACCTCGTCGCCGTCGACGTCTCGGTCAACGACGGCCGCATCCAGCTGGCCTTCTCCGACCGCGCCGTGGCCGCGGCCTACGCGGCGTACCTCCGTGCCCAGGACCTCCGGCCCCCGCCACACCACCACGCCATCCCGGGATACCAGCGCCTGCCACAGCTTCACGCCACCGCCAAGGAGGTCAGCCTGTTGCTGCCAGCGTTTGTCACCTGGTAAGCCGGTCCACTACATCCATCCGTCTCTTATCAAGGCAACCACCCCACCGCCTCACCGGGCCCGACCCCGGCACACCAAACCACACCGACAGTAGCCCGCCAAAGAAACACACTAACTCCTCGACCAGGTTCATCACCTGCCGCCCAGACGACGAAGACACACTCACCTTCACTTCCATACCCGAACACGCCGCCCACGCCGCCCGCTGGGCCGACGCCATGCTCCTCTTTGAGCGCGTCCACGACGAGCACCAGCAGGAACACGACGACCGCGCCGGCGCCAGCACCCCCACCCCCAACCACTACCCCAACAATGGCCAGCAGCAGCAGCTGTACGTCCGGCGGCTGTGGAGCCGCGCGGGCCTGCTGAAGAAGCTGGAGGAGGCCCGCAGGATGGTCATGATTCGCGTGGGCAGTCCGTGGGGGAATGGTGGTGGGGGGTACTACGCTGGCGGGGTTGTGAATGGGGTGGGGTATGCAGGCGGTGGAGGGTACGGCGGCGGGGTGTATGGGATGGGAGGGAACGGGCTGGTCAACGGGATGAACGGGCTGAGGACGCCCGTGGCGATGGCCGTGCCGGGGAGGCGGAGGGGGGATATTTGGTGGTGAGTTTTTGAGCTTGGGATGGGTGGCTTGTTGTGGTGTTGCCGAGCCAGTCGGCGTGCTGGTCGGCCATGATTCATGAATTGCTTTTAGCGCAGGCGTTGGGAGAATGGGATAAGCGGGTGTGTTTTGGTTGTTGTTCTGGCGGTCATTCGGCTTTGGAGACTGCCCGGTGCTGGTCATGAAATCGCCCGGTGCTTGCTTGTGGTGTCGTGCTATACCCAGAGGAGAAAAGAGCGTGCTTTCGGTTCCATCTTTGGCGTCTCTCGCCTTGGCCTGCATGTTGACATGGAGTCGTGAACGAGGGTCGTTGGCGCCATCATGGGGCCCGGACGTCGATCACACGACGGTCGTCTGAATCCGAGTCGGGGAGCAAAAGCTTTGCATGAGAGACGGGTGATCTGCTGCTGCGTTTGGTGCTAGCGCCACATCGTCTTGGCTGCAAATAGAAACACGCCTGGGTCCCTGGCCCGTTGCCGAGTAAGCATCCCCACACTTGATGCCGCCATCTTGGCTGGTATTGACCGCGCACACGACCCTTTTCGGCTGAATCCTGTCTGGCTTAACAACGCTCTCGGCGACAAAAAATAGCAATGCATCAAATTGATTTTATTTGTGTCGGGAATTGTTTTCTTTGGCCCAGAATCTCCTGTCTCTCCTGTCCGTCCTCGAAGGCTGTCCAGGGTTAGGGTTGTGGCAGATTCAGCGGCTTCGAGGGGGCGTGCTAAGATCGGCGTCTTTCTTCCCCGAGTCTATTCTTACCCACCCTCGGCCAACACCATGATAGCCGAACCAAGTCGAGCCCTTTCAAGTGCCAAGATCTGCAGCCGGTGTCGACACCGACCCCACGGGCAAAAGTTGACGACAGCCATGTCCGCGATAAGCCAGGGGTCACCATGGTTTGTGCTTGAACTCGCCCAGTAATACTTTTGATGAACAGGGTGTTGAGGAGCAGGCCGGAGATGGAAACTTGGCGACAGTCTGCGTGAAGGCCAGGATGCTTACCCCAAAGTCAACATAAGCCTTCCATATCACCTCCACAAATCACCCCGTCCCCATTGTCGGCTGCCAAATTAGAACCTCGAGCCCGCCCGTTGGGTTGCTTCCCGCATCGTGATGGCACCCTCCACTCCAACATGCTACCCTCCACGCTGCCCAAATATGGCCCCCTCCCGCTTCTCCTGTCCTCCAGCGTCTCGCCATCGACAAGGTCACCACGGCTTCTCAAAGCCAGCATTTAGAATGCACCCAGCCCTCCTCCCGCCGCTGGACATACCAAAACGATGGTCTGCGCGGCCCGTGTTACTGGACGACCCGATGGACCAGCCCATCTACCGGCCCTCGTACCACAGTCTGCCGCCCAAGCCTCGCCAGCAACCACGGCCCACGGTCGATTTTGACGACATTGAGGTTTTCAACTTTTTCAACCCCTGCTTGCTGCCGCCATCACAAATCAACCCCATCCCTGCCCGGCTGACCATCGGCCGCGGCCTCGTCGAACTGCCAGCCCGCACGCGGGGCCCGTCTCCCTGCCCGGCGCCCGACAGTGGCCTGCGCAGATCGACACTGACCGTTACGAGGCGGGGACGAAGCTACCGCCGCCGCAGCAATGGCACCCCTTTGACTCAGTCGTACCCCCGCTCGCGGTCGCCGTCGCCGGCGTTTCCCGAATCAGGACCGCCCTCACCTTCACCCCTGTCGCCGGAGCCCCGGCGGGTCAACCTGCCGCAGTGGGACGAATACAGCGTCGCAAACATGCAATGGGACGACGACAGCGACACGGACTCGCAGTGGGATGGGAAGACGGTCGCGGGCTCGCAGTGGGACGAGTGCAGCATCGTCGACATGGCGCCGTCGTCCCCTGCTCCACACCAGACCTACTCCGAAACGGAATGGGACGATACGCCGGTCGAGAACCACCGCACGCAACGAGAGGAGGAAGTCCTGGGGTGCGACACACCGTTTCTCAAGGACACGGAGTACTGGCTGAGGCAAGAGACCGGTCCCGACGGGGAGCAGGCGGCGTTGAGGGAGCTGTGGGGAGCTATTGACGGCATGCTGGGGCCCGGCGCTAACCTGGGGGATTTCGACACCAAGAGCGTCACCGGGACTGTGGATGGATTTAGGACGCCGGTTGAGGACTGGAACGGAGATGTGAGACGAGGCAGTGAGGAGCGGGTCCGTGGAGAGTGCGGACAGGGTGCTACGTGGTGGGGGGCGGTCCGGCGGAGTTTGTTGCTGTCATAGGCTTTCTCCAGTCCGCTCGTTCTCTTCTTTTCATGATACATATTTCAAAGGCCTTTTTTTCGGCCTTTCTCCAGTTTGTGTACATATTACAGCGGATTAGTAAATAGGTACTCGCGCGTTTCCAAGTTCCGCCGTCTCACTCGGCATCACCTCACCCCTACTCCCCATATTTACACGGTGATGTCCTCCCGCTGCGCTAAGAAACATCAAATTTGGCTGCAATAGTCTCCAAGACCGAGACGACTACTTGTCCGAACACACGAGATCTACTTGCTTGGGGGTTGTATGAGTCTTGATACCTGTGTGTCGCTCAGGTTAGCAAGGGGTGAGCAATACCTTAGAGACAGCATGGGTGGGGGCTAATATGCAACTTACAGACCCAGGCTTTCCTTCATCGGTTGACGTATTGCGTGTGCTGGCACAGGACTGGTTGGTGGCTTGGGGGTGGTGATGAGCCGGCACAGCCTTGCGAGGATATCAAGAACTGTGTGCGCGGACTGACTGCATTAGCTGAGGTTTACGTGCAGTGAGCGGGGGGGTTCCTGCAGGGGCCAACTTAACTGAAGGTGCATCTGCGTCGTGCAGGGCCAAATAGGAACCAGGAAGGCGAGGCGGGGGGTGAGGAGTTGCGAGGGGAGCCGACATTGGCTTGTCGTGTATGTGCCTACCCTCCTACCCTCCGGTGTTCCCGCCGACCTAGGGCGGCGCGCCAATGAATTGATCGCGGCTTGTATCAACCAACGCCACGTCTGAGCACGTCCAATCAGAGAGAGGTTCGAGTGTCCTCTGACATTCTACAAAGGGAAAAAGTGGTATTTTTCCTCCACCGGGAGTGGCGTTTGCCACGGCCCGCCTGCATTCAGACAGATTCGACGTCTCGAGCGAGACGATGCATGGAAATTGGGGACCGGTCAGTCGGCTCCATTCGCAATCCGCAGATAAGTAAAGAGGAATTCCTCCCACTCCAAGGCTCAGGAGGTCCTGTTCTCCAGAAACCTGTCAGCCATTGAAGACCTGAATATCCCATAACCCGAGTTTTCCTCGGCTCCGGCTTCCGAGCCACAAGCCTGTTGTTGACCGGCTTGTTCCCTTTTCGCAGCCGTCTTTTCACTTGGTGTCTGTCTTCGTGTTTACACAGGTACCGGCCTACATACCTTGAACAGCCCAGAGCTGCATCCCTAAGATGACATCACCCATTGTCGACGTCCAAGACAAAGACCACAGCGGGATCAATGCCCTCGATGGACACCCTCATAGGTCAGTCAGCCACCAGCAAACCATACCTCTCCTAGAGACATCGTTTTTGGTTTCCGCCAGCTCCGTCTCTCCCTCCCATTCCTCTATCTCCATCACCTCTGCTCGTCCCCTTTTTCCTCGGATGAAATCATCCTGACTCGTCTTACCCAGCAGCGCTAGCCCCGGTTCGGAGCGCGAAGGAACGTCTCAACGCTTGCTGCAGGGCATCCAATCCCTGCAGCTGAGTCTGCCGCCGTTGATCGCCGGCAAAGTCAGTGCCAACCACGCTGGGATGACTCCGATGGAGAGATTCAAGTTGGAAACCCTCGGCGGTCCGGTGATTGCGGGTGATATGAGTGGCACACGCACCCACAACATCGGTGAGCACGTGTCTTGCTTCAGTTGTCGGGCGACTGTCGACGCTCGCTCGGACGAAGGCGGACACTCTCACCCGTCATGCTGAGATTATGTTACGGTGCTTGCCTTTGGATTTATCTCAGTGCGATACAATGTACTTATTCCCTCTCCACAATCACCGCTCCATTTTTTTTCGTTGTCACTGTGACCGTCACCGGCGTCAATCTTCTCCGGGCACGATGTCATTGTCGTGGATGTGTTGCGGGGAAACAAGTGACCAATGCAACTATTTTCATTACGTTAAACCTTGAAGGGCACTTCAGTCGCTGACCAACTAGCGTGGCCACATGCATGTCATGAAGGGAGGGATTGGTACTCCATCCTGAGCCCGTTGCTGGACAAGGGCAACGAAGAACGGGATGACAGGTTTGTCCCGGAAGGTAAAGGACGCTGGCTCTTACACTCAGCTGCCGGGCTCAAGATTCGCAAGCAATCCCTCCATCGTGTTGCTTGTTCTCTCTTCCTCCTGCCCGAGATCAGCTTCTGTTGACGCCACGCCACGTGCTTGACCACCACCTGAGGCAGGTATACCAGGCCTCGCGTGGCGGCCTTGAATCCGTACTCCGATCGCATCGTCGCGAGGGGGATGGAGTGTCGTAGCTCGTAAACAGAAACGATCTTGTAGGCGAAATCGTAGCCACCCCAGTCTTGGTGCCTGTTGTTGAACTCGGCGTTTCCGGATCCGTTTTCTTCGAGAGGGGGGTCGCCCGGGTTTCGCGTTCGGGCGGGGAGGATCTCGCAGATGTGAGTGAGAGCCGAATGCGGTGCCGTCCGGTAGAACCAAATGCGCTTGACGCTCGGCTTCAAGCAATACTTCCGGAACTCGTAGTTCTTGGTCCAGTCGACGATCTGGCTCATGTACGGATCCTGCATTGGCAGGATCACATCAGTGGTCAAGTGGCTGCGAGGCATCTTGGCGACCGTTGTGCTGAAGAGCTGGAGCAATCCAGGAAACGCGACGCGTCAAAGTTAGGTAGGTTTGTTGGTATTCTCTCCGACTGACCAACCACATCGTTCTGAAGTGACAAATCCGAGACCGACAAGAGCAAGTTGCACAGGAATGCCAAGGCAAAAAGGGCCTGCTGGGTGCATATGCAGAGAAAGGAGATGAAGGGGGAAATTTTGACGAATCAGGGTCGGGATGTTGTAAG
>OUNM011025997.1_pt1 | contig 14021 bp, 25 predicted proteins | sample 1769961 | NCBI WGS metagenome assembly OUNM01 (sample SAMEA3914820, study PRJEB12502) | metagenome | biome: forest; material: soil | place: USA | collected 2012-03-12 | depth 0.3 m | reverse complement strand
CAATTGTTTTGACCCCTCCCCCCCTATCTGTCAGACGCTTTCTCTTGTCACTTTGATGAGAACTCCGTTCGGATTCAGATCAACGAGACGATCGATCGCATCCTCTCTATCAGCTTCCTGATCAGCATCGCTGAGCTGATCAGACGTAACGATGAGTCTATCGAGGAGGCCGGGCGTGTTGTATCCACGACTCATGTCCCACTCGAACCACTCGTCCCACTGTGTGAAAGGATCGAAAGGATTGTCCGATGTACTGATCATGCTAGCCATCACACTCATCCTCCTTCCTTCAGTGAGTTCTTCAGTGTGGTGAGAGATACACCAAGACGCTGAGCGATCTCGAACTGTGTGTGCTTACCACTCGAGAGTAGCTGTCTGGCCAGGCTTAGATCCGCTGCCCTCATAGTAGCCGTGGCCCTTGGTGTAGCTAGTTGTCGAACTGTCTTCAGATCAGCGTTGTTGAGTATGTCCACAAGTTTGCTTGGGCTGATGGCCCTTGCCTGAATTGCTTTCCACTCTTCAGGTGTGATCTGTACCTGCTGCTTGTCGGCCCCTGTTCTAGACCGGGCTTGTGCAAGAGCCTGGGATCTGATCTTCTTCTCCTGCACCTTGTCCATGTCAGGGTAGTCAGCTTTCTTCGATGCTAAAGTCTCATTAGCGTATACCTGAGCCTGCCTCTCAAGGGGGCGGTTCTGGATAGCAACGTTCAGCTTAGCATTGAGCGACTTGACTTCAGCAGCAAAGACCTTTGCAGCGCCAGGGTCTGCCCTGTCAAAGGTGGTATTGGCAGCTTCCTTGCGAGCAAGGTTTGCCAGATCCTTCATCCGGTTGCTGTGATCGGCATAGACGGCTTCGATCCTGGTGCCAGGGTTCTCCTTGCTACCGCCACTAGTCAAGTCAAAGGCGTTGTCAACAACCTCCAACTTAGTGACACGTTGCTTGGGAGAACGTACCTTACCTGTACTTGGGTCGACAAAGTCCTGGCCCTTGGGGACAAAGACCTTCTTCCCTGTGGTAAGGTCGATAGGCCCACCTTCACCCTTATTGGCAAGCTTCCTAGCTCGAATGAACTCCGGGCTACCTGCTCTAGAGATGAGGGTAGACGATCCACCTGACGGCTTTCCAGCAGGCTTAGGCTGGAACTCCTTCTGCAAAGCCTTGATGCCGTACTTCTCCTCAGACCCCTTGTAGTCGAGTACGTGCTTCTCAGCATCAATGACAACCATGGAGTGTTTGACAGCACGAGCGATCTTGTCGTCGCTTGCTCCACGAATCGTCATGTCGGTGATCAAGTTCGACACCTTGCCCATTTGCTGCTGTTTGCCGGCAGGCTGAGGACCCTTAGGCCCATAGTCTACCTGCTTGGTGGCAGCGTTGTATCTTCCACCGTCAATGGTCTTCATACCATCATATGGGGGATGTGCTTCCTGAGGATTGAAGTCCTTCAGATCGGCAAGCGGCGACTTGGTCTTGATGCCCATAGGACCCGACTTCTGAGGGATCACAAGGACAGAGTCGCCATCGAAGTCAGCACCAGACAACTGTTGGGCTGTCTTGGGGTTGATTCCGATTGCATCAGGAGGATGGTCTCCGAAAGCCCTCCTGGCAGCAGGGTGCTTGTTGTTGACAGTCAGCTCTGGAATCTCGAAGGTTCCGCCATGAGGGTAGCGGACGAGGACCACTCTGCTTCCGTTTTCGAACTTCGGCGCGTAGACCTCCGTCTCTTTCATCGATGAGATGGGGAGGATGACGTGAGACGCCTGGCCCGGAAGAGCCGCTGCTTTGAGATCGACAGCAGAAGAATCCGCGCCATCCGCAAAGGACTCGAGAAGTTTCTTTCTGACTGCCGGGTTTGTAAGACCCATGATCTCGTCGAGATCAGCCTTTCTCTCGTCATACGCCTGATCCAACTGACGCTTTGCGAGAGATGAGCTTTGCTTCGACAAGAACTGAGAAGAGAGGCTCTTTGACCAGGTGTCCCAGTCGCCTTCTTCATTGAGCTTGTTCATGACAGACGTTGCCTTGCCATTGGCATTGAGGATCTGACCGCCAGCCTTGAGTTGCGCGCCAAACGGGTTATCCATGTCAATGACTTCAGTTCCGTCATCGAGTTTCTTGGTCTTCAGAGGCTTCATCGCATCGAGCTTGTTGCTGCCGAGATCGGCCTTCGACTTTGCCGTGTTGAACTGAAGATCGACTCCGTCAGGCAAATCATCCTTGTAGACGGCCATTCCCTTGAGGAAGTGCGATCCACCAACCATGATTCTAACCTGAGCGTAGTGCGAGTTGCCAAGAGACAGATCCTTCACGCCAGGACGAACATAGATCACGCCATCGGCCAAGTGGCCACCGTCTTCGGCGTAGTTCACCTGAATGCGCTTGGGGTTGATCGAAAGCGGAGGAGCGAGACCGAGAATGCTCTTTCCATTGTCTCTCGAGAACTTACCAAGCGTATCCAGCTGATTGATCATGAACTTGTTCTGATTGATGGTCTTATAGGTCTCTCCTGGTGGCGCAAGGACCTTGATCGTGGTCTTGTTACCAGGTGCAGTTCCCAGCTGGTCGACCTGCACTCTTTCGACCGTGTAACCCTTTTCCTTGAGCATCTGAACAGCAACACGAAGGCGATCTGGACTGATGCCTAGATACTGTTCTACACCCGTGCCGATGTCAATGTAGCGCTTATCTTTCACGCCCTGTTCGAGCATGCCGGCGATGTTCTTGAGCGCGTCGGCCTTGTCCTTGGCGTCGACAGCGAGAAGAGAACGAACCGTCGACTCCTGCTTGGGGTTGCCAAACATCTTGATCGCGATCTTCTCGTGAGACCAGCCCTTTTCCCTGAGCGCTCGCGCTTGTGCGATGCGAACACCCTTCTGCTGGTCCTTGGCCGCAGATCGAGCTGCACGATACTCTGTGGTGCTGATTCCAAGCATCTTACAGGTCTCAGTGATGGCCCTAGAGACGGGCTTTCCCTGAGCCTTGGCCTCGGCAGCAACAGAGTCGAAGTAGTCAAGGAACTGACGGTTTCGAACATTCTGCGTAGTACCAGAACCCCAAGGATGAGCGGCTGCTCCATCCTTTCCAGAACCGTAAGGGTAACGACCCGACCTACGGAGGATGCCGTAGTGTTCGAGGTAGTCGCTACTGTAGATGACATCCTCGTTCACAGTTCATCCTCCTCTCGCAGCTGAATGACACGCTTGTCGAAGTACTTGTACTTCTCCATGATGTGTTTGATGTCGTCGGGATCGGCTACCAGTTCCTGGAAGTCGTCGTTCTGGTAAATACGCAAGACGGTCTTAATCTTGAAAGGATCCTCGTCATACTCGAGACAGAACAGTGCCGCGTAGCACATGAGCTGCTTGAATGACGTAGCTGCGGACCCAGTCTTCAGATCGTGAATCCTAAGGACATTCTTCCTGAAGCTGATAGCGTCGGCGGTGCCGAACGCCCTTGGTGAGTACATCAACGTCATCTCCGGCTTCATGCGAAAGCCGATAGCGTGGTTGACATACATGGCTACAGTGGTGTTGCTTCCACGAAGTTGCTGACCAAGCTCGATCGCCAATGCGGCAAACTCGTGAAGACGAGTCCCTCGAGCGGCAGCCTGCAACTGCATGAATACGCGATCGAACTTATCGTCGTCGTAGTTGGTCCAGTGATGCTTGCTCGCGCTCAGGTAGCGCGAGTGTTCGCCTTTGAAGGCGGAATGATCGCTCCAACGCACAAAGAACCTCTTTCTCATTCTCAGGGTAGATGAACGCTCCGAACGTGCCACTGAGATTGGCCCATTCGACATACCATTCCTGATTAGGTTCTTGCTCCGCGTTCTTCTCGGGTTTCACTTCCAGCCAGGCCCAGCACGGGCCCCAGAAGACTGTCAGATCGGGAATGCCCTGACGGTAGCCAGAGTTGTTCTTTAGGACATCGCACTCTCGCAAAGGAAAGAGGGCCTTGATCCTTGGAATCAAGTCTCGCTGATAGTCGCGTTCTAGCATTCTCACCCCCGTATCACAGACAAAAGAGAAAGCACATGTACCCTTCTTCTATCATAGTCTGCGATTTATCCGCGGTTCAATACCTAATGTGTCACACGAGCAAAGATTTGCCAAGTGGGGAAACAGGGGCTGCCGTTAACAACAGATTTTGCGATATCCTCCTCCAGTAAACCGTTCTCGGTGGCTGCTTCTCGTGTGTTGTTGTATTCCCTCGACGTCTCTACGTCGTAGATCTTCGTGCGCATCAACGGCTCTTCGTTCTCAAACTGCCGGTAGTACTTGACGGCGAACCATCTCGGTCGCCACATCATGTTCTCTACCGTGCAGTCAGCACGATTGCCATTGAGTTGAATCGGTGTGTCGAACGTTGCCGACCTTCCCAGTACGAACATACGTGCGACCAGACGAGCGAGGCTCACGGTTCTCTGAACCCCGACGTCTGGTCGCATGAGGCCAACCCTGACAATACCTTCCTGGTTGGCTGATGTTTTGATGATACGCTCCGTGCGCCTGTTCCTCACCAAACCATCGTTGCTGATCTCGTACGCGGGAAAGCCTAACGTCTCAAGACTTGCCCATTCTTGCCGCATCCTGCTCCTCGCTCTTCTTTAGAACAGATCGCCTGTTCTGAATGGCCTTCATCGATCTCCCCAGCAGCTTGGACAGCTCTCTGTCGCAAGGCCGCTCCGGGGAGGTGATAGACCTATCCTCTCGCTCAGTCCACAAAGAGCCGGTGTTCGGCGCACCTTGCGTCTGACGATAGTTCGCCAACTTTGATCGGTACTGCTTCTCGGGGTTGCGCTTCCTCCACAGACGCATAGCCTCGAGTTGCGCCGGACTAGTCATTCCTTACCTCAGCTGTTCATGTAGTCGGTCAGTCGCTTCTCACAGACCCTAAGCAACCCTACGTGAGTCGACATCGCAGCCTGACCAAGAAGTACATGATTTGGCTTATACAGCTGTTGCTGATCCTCAGGATCGATCGTTGTTGTCTCGTACACAACACTGGCGCACAAAACCATCGGCTTCTCGGTATGCATGGTGTCGACGTATTCCTCGACAGCCTTGAGAAGCTTGTCTTTTGCTACCTCACGCTGTTCGCAGTTACAGCTGTCGTCATGATCGAAGTGAGTCATCAGTTACCCCTTGGATGAATTGTGTGTCCAGTCTTCCTGGCATGAGCGATCGTTCGCTTGATCATTCGGTTCTCACCCTTCGCGTCGGTCTCCAAGAACTTTCCGCACGTGCATGTCCAGTACGAGGTACCATCGATGCTCGGGTTGTAGTAGATGAAGTCCACCTTGAGGTTGTCGACCTGCTCGTCACCAAAGAACTCCGCGACCTCCTCGTCGCTCAGGACGAAGAAGATCTCAGTGGGGAACTCTTCGGCATAGAGTTGGAGGTTCTTCTCAGTGAGCTCGAACTTGTGAAACTTTCCATCGAGAGTGCTGTAGCTGAACACTCTTTCCTTGTCACTCATGAAACTCCCTTTTACGTATTGAAGTCATTCTCCCGGCCTAATACTTACTTTTTAAGTATTGCCAAGATTCCTGTACAAGATTGGTCCTATAATTCTTGATCCTAGTACTTAAAATAATCCTCGCGCGTGAAGAAAGAGATTAAGTACTGGAATTGACATTTCTAGGGGTAAACTTGGGTAAGAATCTTGGCAAATAAGTATTAGGCCGGGTTTTTGGTTCAGTACCTAAAATTCACGCGTAATACTTAATCCTGATACTTAAAGTCAGGCCCGTCAAATCGTACGTCAATTCTGCCAAGATCTGACGGATCGCGTGTTTTTTTAGGTATTGAAGCCCATTTCGGCGGCGAATGCAGACTCGTTGAAGGTCTTCTGAGAGGCCAGAGATTTGGCCACTCCTCGGTCGATTGGGGCCTCTGACATGAGGACGTAATAGTGCAAATCCAGAAATGACGTATGCAAACGGTCAATTCTGCCATGCGCCTGGTCCCATTTCTTCCACGAATACGGCATCGAGAAGAAGCACATTGCGTCAGTTTCTACGCACTCCCAGGCCTCAGCGCCGGCCACATACTGTACAAGGTAGACCCAGGATGTGGTAGTGGGGACGTCCTCGTGTTTGTGCCCATTCCACTCCGCGACCTGAAACTGCGGCGTAGGTGTAGACGCGCTGCCAGTTGGTGAGAGGTCCGACAATCTCTTCGATTTTCCGGATGACTTCCTCTGCGTATTCGTCCTCGTTGAGGCCTCGTTCGTCCATATAGGATCGGCGAGCTTTGAGGTAGTGGTCTCCGGCTCGGAGCGAATCGATGTTGTCTCGTTCGTCCCAGGATTCGAATCTCCTGGTGTCTTCGTCTTCAGGCATTCAATCTCCTTCGTTGAGTCCGCTAGTTCCCTGCGGTCCGTCGTTTCTGAAGAATTCGAACGGGATGTATCGAAGACCTTCTGCTGCGCAGACGAAACAGTATCGAAGCCATTCTGATGTACTGACTCCGTACTGGTTTCGAATGGGCCATCCGCGTTCGGACTGTGTTTCGAAGTCTCGCTCGACTGCTGCGACGTCCGATCCTGACCCCCAGGGATAGCGTCCTTCTCGGCGTATTCCTGGGCCGATGGGTGCGTTTCTGGGTGGTCCATCGCTCCTTCGAGACCCACCTTCGGTGCAGTCCATACATCCCCATCCTCGACACTTGAAGTGCTGGTCAAACCGTGTTCCGTCCTCGGACCAAGCGCCCCATTCGCCCCAGTCAGGTCGTTCGCCCTCAGCCCTTCCGGACTCAGAAGATATTCCCATGAGTCGTCGTTGATCGTTGGGTGAGATGCTTCCGAGCCTGTATCGCTCGTCCAGAGCGTCTCCGGCTCGCTCGACTCCCTTGACTGGTCTTCCAGAGAAGTAGAGCCGCTCTCCGAATGCGTTGGGCTCTGTGTCGAAGCTGAGATGCATTCCGTGGAGATCGACGTTCTCGATGGTCCGAGAGGGACGATCGATTCTGGCGTTTTCATGATCTGAGTCTGGGGAATATTCAGTGTCCTCAGAATCTCCAGCTCGTAGTCGAAGTTGTAGAACACAATCAGCTTCGGATGAGTTGTCAGCAACGATCGAACTGCCTCCAGCCTGGTCTCGTCGGTATAGACAACCTTCCTCATCACACGAAACAGTTCCGAGGCGTCCGTTAGGGGCCTGTTCTCGTAAACATGCCATCTTTTTTTCACCAACTCCTGTACTAGTTCTTTGTCGAACATCACTGGGACGACGTGGCTGTGGCGTGTCGTGTGACGTTCGTAGGGCATTTCGACCAGCAGAGAGTTCCGCCAGCGAACAAGACGACCTACTTGTCGGTACCCCGTGACCTGGTAGTACCGACCAGTCCAGCGAGAAACCACGTGATCTTCCTTGAACTGCGTAAGATTCTTGATGAATCCGTTTGCGCGGAACAAAGGAACGTAGTCAAGCCAGTTGTCGCCCGGCGTAGCAGAGAGCATGATCCATCGGTTAGCCTGGGCAATTTTGTAGAACGCCTTGACCCATCTACCGGATCCAACCAGTCTCTGCTCGTCGAAGATGAAGAACGCATCTTTCACATCCTCGTAGTGGTGGATTTTCTCCCATGAGTCGACGATGACGACTGCACCCATGGTGAGATCTGGATCTTTGTGCATACCAACAGTTGCCCAGATAGCCTGCCAGTCACCACTGTTCCGCTTTTTCGCGGTAGTGATGACATAGACAGGCTTCGGGGCCTCGTTGTTCAAGTAGTACCCAACAGCAGTGTGAGACTTGCCAACGCCCACACCCCCACACAGGACGCAGCCGTTATGCATTTTCTTTACTGCTGTCTCCTGGTGAGGCTTGAGGTCAAACAACTTCTGGTGTCACCGTCTTTCTGATCATGTTGGTCCAAACCAACTCGTATCCGATGAAGGGATCGTCTGCGTTCTGCATGGCGGTAGTGGTGCCGGGGTTTCCTGACATGATTTCGTCGGCCCATGCCTTGGCGACGTTACTGTCGTACCAGCACCCCCAGAACACAGATCGACCAGATGCTGTATCGAATCGTATGAGTACTCGAGAAACTGCGTTTTCATACCAGGGCGCGTGTTGCATCTTCGACAAGACCTGAGAAGATAGCTGCTTCGACCACTTCTCCCAGGACTGAACAGGCATCCCCATCATGCGCCGGCACTCACGACAAGTAACCCGTCCACGAATGATCGTGAGTTGGTGGTTGATCGGAGGTTCGCCATGGAAAACCAACACGTTAAGCGTATGGACAGTCTCCATGTACGGCTTGCCCTTCCAGACCGCGTAGTGAATCACTTCAGTTGTCACTGTACCTCCTATCAAGATCGTCGTCGATCATCTTGATCATTTCTTTCATGAGCCAGTTGAACACGATCTTGTCGTCGATTACATCGACGAAGTCCTCTTCGAGAATCATCTGCTCTCGATAAACGAAGAATTCGTCATACCAGACATAGATGCCGATCCTGGCGATTTCGAGAGGACCGCCATCTCCATCGTCAACCGTTGTATGAGAGACACAGGCATACATGTCCCCCCAGCGTTCGTCGCGCTTATCCACGGGGCGCCCAACGGTAGGCGATGATGTGACCAGCAAAGTTTCTATGATGGCTGGTCACAAGCCAATGTGAACCACACGTACGACACTTCCAGACAGACCCTACTTCTTTCACTCGACCGCCGAAAGGGTAGTTTCTCTCTGGTTTTATACACACGTGGTTCATGGACACTTTTTTAACCCACGGCATATGCTATCGCTTCTTCCTGATGGCACGAAGCAGATCGAGAATCAACGCCGTGGCTGCGACGATCAAGATCGTGTACAGATAGACCAGCATGTGCTTCTCCTTTCAGTAGAGTTCGTCGCAACGGTTCTTGATGATCTCCGCAACGATCTTGTAGATCGGATCTGAGTCGTAGATGGGACCGCTGTTCTGAACGGCTTCTTTGAACTTCTCGTACTCAGACTCGGTCATGAGATAGGAGTCCACCAGTAACTCCCTGCGCTCATCTACAGGGGCGGTGGGTGGGCTCGTGACGTCCGGAGCGTCCTCAATGGTCTCCCCGGCCCGCGCTGGGCAGTCCTCACCCCCACCACGGTCGGTTCCGCCATGAGCGTGAGGCTTGTCAAGCCAGTCGTCCACTCCGCCCAGACGACTCGGCCATGGATGACGACTCGTCTTGTGATCTGCCGGACCCTTACAGATCTCGCAGATGTGAAGCTTCATGTCCGGAGCGTTCCCAAAGATCACGTCCCAACAGGCTTGACACGATGGAGAATTGCCGTTTGGACGGAACTTGATCCACTTGTCAGTATCGATCTTCTGTTGACAGACCGGAACGTTCTCAAGATCACCACCTACGTAGAATGCATGGGTGTCCGTCACAACCCCGCCCCACAGTTCGTACAAGGAAGAGTCTCCTTGCAGGTGGGACAGAGGTCGTCCGGAGCGTCCTCCCGGACAAGGTTGTCCCGCCAGTCACGATCGTTGAACGGGTTGCCTTCTGACATTGTCATCTCACGAGTCAGTGGCTTTCCCTGACCGATCTCCCACCCGTATGCACGGGCGTTGCGATCCATCTCGTCGAGGGCCTCCTTGTTGAGAGGAATGCCCTTTGCAAAGTGCTCAATTCCCATCTACTTCCTCCTTGATGATCTTTACCTGCTGGACAGGCAGCTTCAGAGACACGTCGAATGAGTGATCAAGAACTCGATGCCCCATGATGTCACTCTCGAACAGGACCTCGTCATGCAAGAGGACTCCAAAAGTGACTTCGTCTGGAGCGTCGTAGCGAGTTTCGACAGCCGTGGGAATCACCAGGAGCTCGATCTTGAACGGCTTCGGCTTCGACAGGACAACATGGGTCCTGTCCTCAGACACCTCTCCACCAGCGGCTTCGTAGATATCGATGATGGTCGTACCGAGGTTCTTCGGCTTGGTGATCTCTTTCATCTCTATTCCTTTGGGCTGTAGTGAATCTTGAAGGCATCGTCCGGATAGATCTCGAAGATCCCGTTATCTTCGCGAACCAGCCATTCTCCCTGTCGAATCGGTCTGTTTAAGTCGCGCAAGACAGAACGATCCAACGTAAGCACGCATAAGGCTGTTCTGCTCTGATCGAACTCTACGTTTAGCGTCACGATTACGCCTCGAGCAAAGAACGGGCTCAAGAACACCTGGATGTCTAGAACGCCGTCCATAGTGCCATCCCATTGAATGGCGTCGATCTCGGGCGGGTTTCGTACAAACTTGGTCATGGTTCTCCTTGAATGATCTTGGTGCACTTGTGGTCGTCCCAGATAACGATCAGTGGTACTCGATCGTGGCCTTCGGACCTTTCGGCCCACCTGTGCCACTGGCCTAAGTGGTGATAGAGGCGGTCACACCTCTTGAGAACTGGAGGCTTCGTCGGAAGCATCGCGCTAGAAAGACAACGACTCTCTTCGCCAGGTTCAAGCATTGTGTCTCCCGAACTCGTGTTTGGCATTGCACTGGCCGCACAGTCTCCTCATGGGCAGTACGGCCTTTCCGCATTGTTGACACTTTCCGTTCGGAGGAACACTGTTCGTCGGCTTGAGAGACTCCTCGAGAATGCGGGTTGCTTCGTCCAGATCGACGTTACAGACCGGTTTGGCTCTCCGAACCAAGGGCTTCTGCCTTTTCCACATGGCTGCCCTCTTCGTGACGTGTTTTTTCCGTCCGGACATGCTTGGCGTCCTCCTCTGAGATGAAGATGATCCAGTCAGGCCACGTCTCGTAGGCCCACTGAAGCTCAGTTTCGTAGAAGTGCAAAGGAACCACCACGAACTCACGCCCGAAAGAGCGTTCCTTGTAGGCGTACACGTTGGTGGAGACCCCCATGAAGCCTGCTTTGTTGAACTGCGGAAGATCTTCGATCATGAGTCGCTCCTCTTCGGGTATCCGGTGTACTTCGGAACCAACTGAACGCAACGGATTCGACAATCCGTAACAACCTTTGGGTTGTCTTCTCCATCGCCAGTCTCGATGATGTTCGTGCAGTACAGGTATAGATCGAAATCGTCGAGCTCGAGAGGTCCATTGAAGCTTGCAAACCCCGGATACATCTCGAACGTCATGAACAACGCCGCTTCGTCGCCCTGGACCTCACGCTCGAAGTTGCGAGCCACCCCGAGAGGCTCATGTTCGAATCCACCCAATGCCCAGGTGACCGGGATCTCTGCGTCCTCCACGCGTAGAGATCCCACAGTCAGATGTCGTCTATCAGGAAGTACTACTCCCTCTCTGATCGCTAGTTCTCGTTTCATCACTCCTCCTTTCGATTGCTTGTGCCATGATCATGTCGAGCCTGAATGCAATGAGATTGTTTTCAAGTCCTTGGATCATGAGCATTCGAGCGAACTCAGCATGCGAGAACTTGAACGACACCGTTCCGTCGTACTCAACGACGATCTGAGCATCGGCCATGACATACCCAAGAGGCAGCTCAAGAGGGATGTTTCCCTTCATGAACGCATCGGAACCCTTGAATGTCATCCTGTTCTCTTCCTTCGGTCTCGTTCGATTGCCAACGCCAGCATGACGTTGGTACGGGCCACTATGAGAGGCACAAGCACGAACGTTCCGTCCTTGTACCTCCAGTGGTTGGGATCTTCGGCAGTCATCTCGCCCTTGCCGAGATCTTCGATGATGATTCGTCGCTGGTTTTCGATTCGCAGCAGCTCAGCCTTCAGCTGCTGCTCCAGCACTGAGATGGTCATTTATTCACCCACTTGTCTAGTAATCCACGAACCCAAAACCCGATGAAGAACACGCCAAGGATGGCCATGTAAGACATCTTGTGAGTCTGTGCAAACAGGAACTCTTCCATCATTAGTGGATTCCAATCAGAAAGAGAATTACAAGAAGCAACACTCCATGAAACACTCGGTTTCCTAGAGCCTTCTCGACAAACGACTCCGAACGTCCAGCGTCGTACGTGATGAGCAGAGGCTTCTCCGGTGGTTCTCCCTGAGAAGGCCTCCATCCCCAAGGAAACGCACCCGGACCGGGTGTTGCCACCACTTCGCAAGAGACAGACTTCGGATAAGCCGTGAAAGACACCTTCGACTCATCCCAAGCCCCGGCTGCACGGAACTCGAATGTTGTTCGCTCGAGTAGATCGAGAGTCCAGTCCTCATAGTAGATGTTGCCGTATTTCTCCTCCTTTATCGGAGCCATAGCCTGAAGATTCACACACAGGCCTGGTTCTTTCATCTCGACATTCGTGATTACGGGCTCCATCAATCCTCCTTTCCGAACAGAGACGTGTTTTCGATGTCTAGACGACTCAATTGACTTAGGATTCGCTTGCCTTCGGGAGACAGCATGAAGAACTTCACACGAACTCCATCGCGATCTTGAACGACAGACTCTATCTCACCGAGGCTTGAAGAAATGGTGATCGGTTTCTCTTCCGGTCCTTCGAGCATCGGGTAATGCCGCCCGTACTCGTCCCAGATCTCGATCTCGCAGTTTCTGTGGTTCCAGATGAAGTACCACAGATTCCGTTTGTACGTGTCGTCGAAATCAAGATCCCAAAATCCGCCGTCCAGACGCTCAACTATCTCTACAATCTTGAGAGGATCGCGAATGGCGTTTCGAATTTCAGGAAGAGCCGACTCGTTATGTCCTACCTCATCTGAAGAGATGTACGGATCGTGAGTTACGCATCGCAGATACATGGTGGTGCTCATTAGCGTCTCCCGTCCAGAGCGTTGTGGATGATCAGCCAGCCCACGGAGCCATCCTCACGAGGCACGGGCTCGGTTCGTGGGAAACATCCACAGTCGTCATTTTCGTCGTGCTTGTGTTTGTCGTTGACCGGGATCGTGTGGACCTCGTTTCCGACCTGGATGTTGACCCAGCCGGTAGTGTTCATGTCCTTCTCCTTCTTGATCTTCCATCGATCCACTGGTCCACAGGAGGACCAGCAGTCAATGCTTGTTGGGATTCCCAGTTGGGAGTGGCGAATACAGGCCCCGGCAAGGGCACTGAGGGCTCCGTAGAGACGTTTTCAGGCAGTACGAAGATCCGAGTGTCACCATCAAAATCGCGTGGCTCAGGAAGGCTCTCAGGGGCCGCAGAGAGCCTGCTCGGAAGAAGCGCATCTCGGTCAAGAGAAGCCACTTCGTACCAGTTTTGTGCTGGCTCGGGCGGCTCGTAACGCATGACCGGAGTCCACCCGTCAGCCTCGTCGTAGATCGAGAACTGATACTCCCGTATCACCCGCTCTTGTGGCATGGCTGACGAGTAGACAAGTAATTGTTCTCCAACTCGAGCGAGAGCAGGCGACATTCCGCTGAACGCTCTCTCGAGAGTGGAAAACATCATCCTAGAGAGTCGTACAGAATTCCTGTAGTACTCTACGAACTCTTCTCTAGGAAGCACGTACATCGCGACATCCAAAGATACTCGGTACTGGTTTCGGTCGATGTCGAAGTCTACCCACGTTTCATGCGCACTGCGTTGGTGCTTCTCGATGTACTTCGTGGGATCTTCGAAAGTATCTGCACAGTACCAGCAGGCTTCTTCCTCGTAAGGAGTCCAGACTTCGCATTCCTGGCAGAAGTACTCGTTGTGGCGTGGGCTGGCGCTCGTGTCGAAGGACTGCTCCCAGTAAGCATCCACGGCGTAGTCATGGAAGTTCGTAAGAGAGTGAAGAGATGCCAACACTCCAAATGTGCTGTGATTGGTAGGACCGTCGTACAGATGGTCTCCAACATTCCATTCAGCATCCGGATCGTACACCAAGAGCCGAGTCTGCTCGCTCTTGAAATCAAGCCAGCGCAGCTTACGTTCGAACTCATCGGCTGCGTCCAGAACGTCTACACTTTGCTTTTTCATCTCCAGTCTTCTTTCTCGAAAAGAGAGACCACTTGTGTGGTCTCTCTAGGGGTTGGTTAGACGTCCTCTCGAACAGCGATCTTCTCGAACTTCAAGGTTTCGTTGAAGTCGTACAGGATCTCTGCGACGGAGCGGTAGGGCTTGCCCTGTGCGAT
>OUNM010573727.1_pt1 | contig 14025 bp, 10 predicted proteins | sample 1769961 | NCBI WGS metagenome assembly OUNM01 (sample SAMEA3914820, study PRJEB12502) | metagenome | biome: forest; material: soil | place: USA | collected 2012-03-12 | depth 0.3 m | reverse complement strand
TAGACCATTCGGTGTCGGCGGGCCTGGACCCTGTCACGCCGATGCATGACGGAACGGCGCTCGGCTACCCACTCCCGGCCGGGCGCCGTTTTCGTTGTGGCGGAGTGGTGGGGTACGAGTTGAGATGAAGGCCCCGGTTTTCTACGATCCCAGTGGCAAGCGGAAGCGTTGGTCGCTGCGCGCGCTGTTCCTGTTGATTCTCGCGTTGGCGGTAACGGCGTGCGTGTTCGCGCTGACGATCGTTCATGTTCCCGTGCCGAGCCCGCTCGACCTACGGATCGAGCGCCCTCAGCCGCGCCCCTTGCCCGCCCAGATCGCGCATGTGAAGCGCGTGCTGAAGCGCACGCTGGGCGGCTGGATGCCGGCGGTGGATAACGTCAAGGCGGCCGAGGCCGTCCACCAGCAGGTGGTCGGCTTCTATGTGCCGTGGGATGACGCCTCCAGGGCCTCGCTGGTCCGCCATATCGGGCAGATCAGTTGGCTGGTGCCCGATCTCGCCAATGTCGTGGGGCCGCAGCACAAGTTCACCTTCACGCCCGACCGCGTACTGGACGCGGTGCTGCACAACGGCGTCAACCGGCCGAAGATTTTGCCGATGGTCCAGAACGCCCAGAACGGGAAGTGGGACGGCGAAGGCTTCGCCGCGCTGGTCCACAACCCCAAGGCGCGCAAGACGCTGCTCGACCAGATCGAGCCGATGCTGGTGCGCGAACAGGCGATCGGCGTGGTATTCGACTTCGAGAATCTGCCGGCATCCGCGCAGCGCGACTATTTGCGCTTCATCGTGGAAGCCAAGGCACGCTTCGGACCGAAGGGGCTGCTGGTCACGCTGGCCGTTCCGGTCGGCGATCCGGACTGGAACCTGAAGGCCTATGCGCGCTTCGCCGACAAGCTGTTCATCATGGACTATGATGAGCATTATCTTGAGGGCGAGCCGGGTCCGATCGCCTCGCAGCGCTGGTTCGTCGACCGCATGCGAGAGGCGGTGAATGCCATTGGGCCAGCCAAGTCGATCATGGCTATCGCCAACTACGGCTATGACTGGGAGAAGGGCAACGCCGAGGCAGGCATCGTCTCGGTCGAGGAAGCGTGGCTGACCGCGCACGACAGCCAGACCAAGATCCATTTCGATCCGGAGAGCGGAAACTCCACCTTCGCTTATGCCGACGATGACGGCCACTCACACGTCGTGTGGTTCCTCGATGCGGCGAGCGGCTGGAACCAGCTGCGTGCGGCCGATGCGGCGGGAGTGTCCGCGGTCGCGTTGTGGCGTTTGGGATCGGAGGACCCGAGCATCTGGGATGCCTTCAAGACGTTCGAGAGCAAGCAGGTGCCCGACCTGACGACCCTGCGGTCGGTCGGCGACGTCGACGTCGAAGGCAATGGCGAACTGTTGCGCATCACCGACACGCCGACCGTCGGCCACCGCACCGTCGACGTCGATCGTCTCGGGTTGATCCGTAACGAGGCCTATGAGAGCCTGCCGACGCCCTATGTCGTCACCCGCACCGGCTACCGACCCGGCCTCGTTGCGCTCACCTTCGATGACGGCCCCGACGGCAGGTGGACGCCGCAAATCCTCGACATCCTGAAGCAGGAGGGCGTGCCTGCCACTTTCTTCGTGATCGGCGAGAATGCAGTGAGCCATCCTGGGCTGCTCAACCGGATCATCGCCGAGGGCAGCGAGATCGGCAACCACAGCTACACCCATCCCAACATGGCGCTGGTCTCGGGCCGTGGCACCCGTATCGAGTTCAACGCTACCCAGCGTCTGATCGAGGCTTATACCGGGCGCGGCACGCGACTGTTGCGCATTCCCTATTTCGGCGACGCCGAGCCCACCACCGACGATGAACTTGTGCCGGCGCTGCGCGCGCAGGATGACGGCTATGTGAATGTCGGCCTGCATGTCGACACCGAGGATTGGACCAAGCCGGGCGCCGCCGCGATCATCCGCAACGGCATTCAGGGCGTCCTGGCCGGTAACGCCGCGCGCTCGGGCAATGTAATGCTGCTTCACGACGCGGGCGGTGACCGCGACCAGACCATCGAGGCGCTGCCGACGCTGATCCGCGCGCTGAAGGCGAAGGGCTATCGTTTCGTCACCGTTTCCCAGCTCGTCGGGCTGTCGCCGGCGCAGGTGATGCCCGAGATTTCGGGCGAGGATCTGCTTGCCGTGCGGCTCGACGTCGGCATCTTCATTTTCCTCGCAGGCCTGCTGGCGACGCTCAAATGGCTGTTCTTCGTGGCGATCACGCTTGGCATCGCGCGCGCCGTTCTGATGGCGGTACTGGCGGTCTTCGCCCGCCGGGAACAGGCCCGCGAGCCCGTGCCGGAGATCGACCCCAAGTGTTTCGTCTCGGTGCTTATCCCCGCATTCAATGAGGCGCGGGTGATTGAGACCTCGGTACGCCGCGTGCTTGCGAGCGAGCAGGTCGAGCTCGAAGTGATCGTGATCGACGACGGCTCGACCGACGGCACGAGTGAGTTGGTCAACTCCGCCTTCGCGCATGAGCCGCGTGTCCGCGTGCTGACGCTGGTCAATGGCGGCAAGGCGGCGGCGCTCAATCGGGGCATGGTCCTCGCCAAGGGCGACGTGATCGTTGCGCTCGACGCCGACACCCAGTTCGAGAAGATGACGATCGCCCGCTTGGCGCGCTGGTTCGACGACGAGGAGATCGGCGCGGTGGCGGGCAACGCCAAGGTCGGGAACCGCGTCAACCTCGTCACCCGCTGGCAGGCGGTGGAATATGTGACCGCGCAGAATCTCGAGCGGCGTGCGCTCACCCGCTTCGACGCAATTACCGTCGTTCCGGGGGCGGTCGGCGCGTGGCGGCGGACCGCGCTGGACGCGGTCGGCGGCTATCCGCTCGACACGCTCGCCGAGGACCAGGACCTCACCATCGCCATCCAGCGCGTCGGCTGGCGCGTCGCCTACGATGTCGAGGCGGTGGCATGGACCGAGGCACCCGAAACCTTCCGCGCGCTCGCCAAGCAACGCTTCCGCTGGGCGTTTGGCACGCTGCAATGCCTGTGGAAGCATCGCGCCATCCTGCGCGAGCGTAAGCCCGCCGGCCTTGCTCTGGTCGGCATTCCGCAAGCCTGGCTGTTCCAGATCGTGTTCGCGGTGATCTCGCCGATCATCGACCTGGCGCTCGGCATCAGCATCGTCTCGACGATCATGCGCGTCCACCAGCATGGCTGGGCACAGACGCAGAGCGATGTGCTCCGGATGGGGCTCTACTGGCTGGCCTTCACCTCGATCGACCTGATCTGCGGCTGGATCGCCTACCGGCTCGAGCCGCGGCGCCAGCGCTTTCCGGCACTGCTGCTGCTAATGCAGCGCTTCGTCTATCGCCAGCTCATGTATTCGGTGGTGATCCGCGCGGTGGGCGCAGCGCTATCGGGGCCGTGGGTAGGCTGGGGCAAGCTCCAGCGTACCGGTCGCGTCGAGGCAGGGACCGCCTGAGGGCGCCTGTCGGATGGCGCCCTAGGCCTGCCCACTGGGCAGGCTGAGGCGCACCGACAGCCCGGGCGTATTGTCGTCGAGCACGATGCGGCCGCCGTGGAGCCGGGCCACTGCGGCCGCCAGCGCGAGGCCCAGCCCCGCGCCGCCCGGCTGGCGGGCAGGGTCGAGCCGGCCGAAGCGACGCAGTGCAGCACTGCGCTGCGCGTCGGGAATGCCGGGCCCGTCGTCGTCCACCGCCAGCGTGACACCTTCGGGCGTGCTGCGCGCCGACAGACGGATGACCCCGCCAGAACGCCCATATTTCATGGCGTTGTCGACGAGATTGGCGAGCGCCTGGCCGACCAGCTCGCGATGTACGGTGGCCTGGGCTTCGCCCTGGGACGACAGCGTGAAGCCACGCTCCTCGGCGAGCGGGCCATAGACCTCGACGAGGTCTTCGATCATCCGGCCAAGATCGGTGGGCACGAAGCGATCGCGGCCGATGCCGGCTTCAGCCCGGCTGATCTGGAGCGCAGTGGAGAGCATTGCGAGCAGCGTTTCCGCCTCTGAGCCGACTCGTTCCAGCGCGGAGAGCGCCGCCTCGTCCTCGGTCTCGCGCATGGCTCGATCGATCGTCGCGCTGAGGCGGGTGAGAGGGGAACGAAGATCGTGCGCGAGCGAATCCGTCACCACCCGCAGCTCGGTTACCAGCTCCTCGATGCGGGCCAGCATCAGGTTTATTGCCTCCGCAAGGTCGCCGAACGCGTCGCGGCTGTCCTCTGCGTGAGGGACACGGAGCGATAGGTCGCCCATGCCGACGCGTCGCGCCGTTTCGGCAATGCGCTCCACGTTCGAGGTGATGACCCGTGTCGCCACGATCGCGCCCAGCAGCGCCAGCGGCACCGCCAGCAGGAGCGCGGCAATCATCGCCTCGCCGGTGAGCCTGCGCACGCGCAGGTCGCCCTCGATGACATGGCCGACGAGCAGGTGCGTGCCGTCGGGCAGCCGAGAGGCGATCACGCCCATGGGTTCGGGGAGGTCGCGTCCGACGCGGTAGAGCGTGATCGGCTGCCAGCCGGCTTCGAAAGGCAGGGTTGGGGGCCAATCCTCGATGTTGCCGGCGAGATGGTTCCCGTGGGGATCGTCGAGCAGCACCGCAGCGTCACGCGAACGCGGGCCCGCCAGACGGGTGGCAATGAGCTGGCGCAGCCCGGCGCTCCCCTGTTGCCGGTAATCGGCGATGAGATCGTCCCGCAGCTCGGAGACAAGCGTGCGCGAGGTGCGCTCGAGTTCGTCCGCTATGATATGTCGCACGAACACCAGCAGCGCGGCGCCCGAGATGAGCTGCAGGGTGAAGACGAGCACGAAGAAACGGCCGGTCGACGAGCGAAGGATCGCCGGCAGCTTCACCGGCAATCAGGCCTCCGTACCGAGCCGATAGCCCGCGCCGCGTACCGTGTGGATCAGCGGAACCGCCTCGCCATCGTCGATCTTGCGGCGGAGCCGGCTGACATGCACGTCGATCACGTTGGTACCGGGATCGAAATGATAGTCCCACACGCCTTCCAACAACATAGTGCGCGTGACGACCTGATCTTTGTGGCGCAGCAGATATTCGAGCAGGCGGAATTCGCGGGGCTGCAGGTCGATCGGGCGCGCATCGCGCTTCACCTTGCGGGAGAGCAGGTCCATCTCCAGCCCGCCGCAGGACAATCGGGTGGTCGGCTGGGATCCGGTGCCGCCCCGGCGCAGCATGAGCCGCAGCCGTGCAAGAAGCTCCGCGAAGGCAAAGGGTTTGGTGAGATAGTCGTCCGATCCCGCTGTGAGCCCGGCCACCCGATCGTCGACGGCGCCCAGCGCGGACAGCATCAGCACGGGGGTGTGGATGCCGCCCGCACGGATCGCGCCCAGCACCGCCATGCCGTCCAATCCGGGCAACATCCGATCGAGGATTATCGCGTCATAGCCGCCGTCGGTGGCGTGGAACAGGCCATCGCGACCGTTAGTGGCATGATCGACGGTCATGCCCTCTTCGGTCAGGCCCTTGATGATATAGCTCGCAGTGTGGGAGTCGTCCTCAATCAGCAGGATTTTCTGCGCCATTCGCTGCCCCTGTCGCGGCCATCGTGTCGGCCGCGGGTTCGGAGCGGTCGATGGCGATAGTCCATAACGCATCTCCGCGCCGGATATGAAGGGCCAGCGGTCCCTTGCTCCGATCGGCGGAAACGGCGGCGCGCAGCGCAGCGACATTATGGACGAAGCGGCCGTCGACGGCTTCGATCTCATCGCCTACGCGGATGCCGGCGCGGGCCGCAACGCCGCCGGAGCGCACGCTGGTGACGACGGGCATCTGGTCGCTACTGTTGTCGCCGACCGTGAGGCTGGGGAGGGCGGCGACGAATCCCCCGCGGCTGAAGCGACGAAAACTGCCCCGCTCGGCGAGCATGACGACGAGCGCCAGCGCTGCGACGACGCCCACGACGCCGATCGCAAACCTTCGCTCCACTTTTCGCCCCGCGCGCCGGTACGCTGTCATAATCATCCTTGTGGGTCGACGGCACTTGCCCCGCAATGGGGATATGATGACCGTTTGTTCATGCGTCGTTCGTTGCGGGGCATGGCCACGCGCACCACCTTCGCGCGGATCGGAATCGCCTGGGAGATGGCAGCATGGATGTGGGTTTTGTCGGCCTCGGCCAGATGGGCGCGGGGATGGCTGCACGGCTGGTCGATGCCGGTCACGTCGTGGCGGTGTGGAACCGGAATTCGGCCAAGGTGGCGCCGCTGGCCGCACGCGGCGCGCGGCATGCGGCCAGCCCGTCCGATACGGCGCGTGCAGGGATCGTCTTCACCATGCTCGCCGACGATGCCGCGCTGGAAGCGGTGACGGAGGGCGCGGACGGCATTCTTGCGGCGGGCGAGGGAGTGCTTCACATCTCGTGCAGTACAGTGAGCGTCGAGCTGACGGAGCGGTTGACGAAGGCGCACCGCGCCCGCGGCCAGCGCTTTGTCTCGGCGCAGGTGCTCGGGCGCCCGGATGTGGCGGCGGCGGGCGGCCTATCGGTGATGGCGGCGGGCGCGGACGAGGATCTGGAGAGATGCCAGCCGCTGTTTGCGGCGATCGGCCAGAAGTTCCTGCCCATGGGCGCAGAGCCGAAGATGGCAGCCGCCACCAAGCTCGCCGCCAATTTCTCGATCGCAGCGATGATCGAGACCGTGAGCGAGGCCTTCCGCATTGCCGGTCAACACGGTGTAGAGGCTACGAAGATGGCGGAGTTCTTCGTCGACACCAATTTCGGTAGCCGGATCATGGGCGTCTATGCGCCGTTGATCGCCGAGCGGCGCTTCGAGCCGGCGGGTTTTCCGATGCGGCTTGGGCGCAAGGATGTCGGCCTCGCGCTCGAGGCGGCGGGCGACGCCGACGTGCCGGTGGCACGGCTGATCGCCGAGCGGATGGATAGCATCATCGCGGCGGGCGGCGGCGAGTGGGACTTGTCCGCACTCAGCCAGCCGGCGGAGAGGGGCTAGCGCTCAGCCCACCGTCGCGCGCAGTCGCGCAAGATCGTCGGCCCGCGTCTCCAGATCGGGGCGCGGGGCGGCTGTGCGGAAGTCGCGCAGCGTCTCCAGCGAGCGCATCAGCACGCCGAGAGGCGGGCCAGACGCCGTGAGGCCGGCCATGCGGTTCTCCGGCAGGCCCTCGGACGGCCCTTCAATAAAGCGGTGGACGAGCGCGTCATGGTGCTGGCGGGCCGTCGCCGCATAGAGATCGCAGACCTCTAGGAAGGCGCGGGCATTGGCCTGGAACCAATCGGCCTTCGCCTCGCCGATCAGCGCGAGGAACTCGTCGAGCAGGCTCCTGTGTCGCATCGTGTCACGCAGCCGCGCCTGATCGCCGGGCAGCATGAACAGCATCTTGTCGACCAGAAGCTGCGCATAATAGGGGTCGCTCGCGCGGCAAAGCCCGAGCAGCAGGTCGATCTCGTTGATACCGGAGAAGTCGCCGGCATTGGCGCCGCGATACTCCTGCCGGCCTACCCGATAGGGTTTGTAGTAGGGCCGCACGCTCCAGAAGAAGCGGTCGACGTCGAGCCGCTCGAACAGGCGCGTGTTGATCGCGATCACCTCGCGCAGCGCGTCGGTTGCGGCGGCGAGCAGCGTGTCCACTACCGGATTGCTGACGCCCAACGGCACTATACGCCCGAGCGCGTCGGCGGCGCGTTGGAAGGCTAGGATGCCGCGCGCGTTCTCGTCGATGAACAGGAATTCGTCGGGCAGGTGGGTGAAGCTCTTGCGCACGCCCGCGAGTGCCCGGTTGTGCGTCGCGAGGTGGGCGGTTGCGAAGCGCGGCGCCATGCCGATCGAGGCACCGACGTCGAGCGCCAGCGACGAGGCCTCGCGGAACGGCGAACGTTCCTCGCGCGCGGGGTTGGTGAGTTCGTGCCGGCGCAGCGCGGCCAGATACATGCCGACATTGCCGAGCACGCCGAACGCGCTTTCGAAGCCGTCGCCGGTATTTCCTTCGCGCCACAACGCCACGACATGCTCGTGGCCTTCGTCGCGCAGCTGGGTCTTCAGCGCGTCGCCGACGCCCTCGACATGGCCGCGATCATCTTGCGCGAAATAGAGATCCTCGAGTTCGCTGTTGAGGGCGACGAAGTCCCCCCGGATCCAGCCATCGAAACGCTCGGCGACACTGCCCATTCTACTCTCCTTATGGGGCGCCTGCCTTGCACTCGACGCGGGGCGATGCAACCACCCTCGATCATGAGATCGCGCTTCCATGTGCCCGACGGCACCTATCTGCTCAGCCATTCTGTTGGCTGCCTTCCCCATGGATCGGAGGAGGCGTTGCAAGCGGGCTTCTATCGCCCGTGGCGCGAGGCCGGCGGCGATGCATGGCCAGCCTGGCTGGAGGCGGTGGCCGCCTTTCGGGCCGGGGTCGCGAAGCTGATCGGTGCGCGCGCCAACCAGATCTGCCCGCAGGCCAACGTCTCGAGCGCGGTGACCAAGATTCTTCACGCGCTGCCCGAGCGGGCGGGACGCGACGTGATCCTGCTGTGCGAAGAGGATTTTCCCTCAATCGGCTTCGTGGCAGCGGCCGCTGCCGCACGCGGCTATCGCACCCGCTTTCTGCCGCGGGGCGAAGCGGTGGAGGATCTGGCGGTGTGGGAGGCTGCGCTCGCCGATGATGTCCAAATCGCGATCGTCACCCATGCCTTCTCGAACCGCAGCGCCCGGCTGCCGGTCGACGAGATCACGCGGCTTGTGCGCGATCGAGGCGCCTTCAGTGTTGTAGATGCCGTCCAGGCGGTCGGCGTGCTGCCGGTGGACGTCGCGGCATGGTCGGCCGATTTCGTGGTTGGTTCTTCGGTCAAGTTCCTGTGCGGTGGCCCCGGCGCGGCCTTTCTCTGGGCGTCTGATGCCGTCCTCCGGGAGACGCGGCCGGTCGATGTCGGCTGGTTCTCCCACGCCGATCCCTTCGCCTTCGACATCCATCATTTCGAACCGGCCGACGACGCTTCCCGCTTCTGGGGCGGGACGCCTTCGGTGTTGCCCTTCGTGCAGGCGGCCCACTCGATCGGCGTGCTGCTCGATATCGGTGTCGAGGCAATCCATGCCCATAACCAGCGTCTAATCCAGCGGCTCCACGATGCCCTGCCGCCTGATCGCATCCGCTCGGCCCGCGGCATCGATCGGCGTGGCAACACGGTGATGATCTCGGTTGATGATCCGGTCCCGACGCTGGCGCGACTGCGCGACGCAAGAATCCTCGTCGATACGCGTGAGGGTTGTATCCGGCTGGCGCCGCATATCTACAACAGTGCCGAGGATATCGACCACCTGCTCGGCCTGTTGCGCCAGCCCGTGTGACAGTTTGGTTGACTGGACGGCCGACACCGATACGTTCGTCCAACAACGACCAGAATTTCTGTTGGGGGGCAATCATGGTGCGTGGGACGAAAGCCGCGGTCGCGGCGGGTTTCCTGGCGGTATCGAGCGCGTCGCTGGCTGCATCTCCTCCGCCCGGTGAGGTCGATCGCGCGCTGGATCTGCTCAAGACGGCGGTGACCTACAAGACGGTGGAGGGCAGCCGCCAGGTGCCCGCTTTCGCCGCATATCTGTCCGGCCTGTTCCAGAAGGCAGGCTTTGCTGCGTCCGACATTGTCTTCGATCCGATCGGAGAGACGGGTACGCTGACAGTCACTTGGCAGGGCAGTGACAAGAGCCTGAAGCCGATCGTCATTTCCGACCATATGGACGTGGTCGCCGCGGATCCGAAGGATTGGACCCGCGATCCTTTCAAGCCGGTGGTCGAGAATGGTTATGTCTATGGCCGCGGCGTACTCGACAACAAGTTCGACGTGGCGATGGTCGTCACCACGCTGCTCCAGATGAAGCATGAGGGCTATGCGCCCAAGCGCAGCATCGTTCTCGCGCTCTCGGGCGACGAGGAGACCCAGATGGCGACCACTCGCTCGCTCGCGCAGAAGCTCAAGGGCGCAGAGCTGGTACTAAACGGCGATGGCGGCGGCGGCGCCATGGGCGAGGACGGCAAGCCGATGGTCTACGGCGTGCAGGCCGGCGAGAAGACCTATGCCGACTTCGAGATCGCCTTCGCCAGCCCCGGCGGCCATTCCAGCCGTCCTGGCGCGGTCGACAGCAATGCGATCTACCGCCTGGCCAAGGCGATCGACCGGATCGCGGTCTATCAATTCCCGGTACAGTCGAACGAACTCACCGTCGCCTATCTGAAGGCCACAGCGGACAAGACGCCGGGGCCCCTTGGGCAGGCGATGAAGCGCTTTGCCGCCAATCCGAAGGACGCCGAAGCCGCCGCCACCCTATCGGCTGATCCCGAATATGTCGGGCAGGTGCGCACCACCTGCGTGGCGACGACACTGGCCGGCGGCCATGCCCTCAACGCGCTGCCCCAGAAGGCCGCGGTGACGGTCAACTGCCGTATCTTTCCCGGCGTGAAGATCGCCGATGTAGAGGCGAAGCTGAAGGACGTGGTGGCCGATCCGGGCGCAACCTTCACGACCCTGGGGAATCCTGCCGCCAGTGATGCCTCCCCGCTTCGTGCCGACGTGATGAAAGCGGTCCGCATGGCGGTGGATCTCAACCAGCCGGGTGTGCCGATCGTGCCCAACATGTCGGCCGGCGCCAGCGACAGCCTCTATTTCCGCGCCAATGGCGTGCCGAGCTATGGCGTCTCGGCAGTGTTCCTGAAGCCGTCGGACGACTATGCGCACGGCCTGAACGAACGTGTGCCGGTGGGCGCGATCCCGGGCGCGCTCGTCCAGTGGCACAGCCTGCTCACCACGCTCTCGTCGAAATAAGATGGCACGGACCGGGTACAGGCGCGCGCCGGCCGAACGACGGCAGGCGCTGATCGACGCGACGGCGAGCGCATTGGCGAAGCATGGGGCGGGCGGTGTCTCGGTGCGGACAATCGCCGCCGAGGCGGGCGTGTCGCCGGGGCTCGTCACGCACCATTTCGATGGCGTCGAGCCGCTGCTGGCGGCGACCTATCGACAGGTGTCCGAACGGGTGGGTGAAGCCCTGGCCGCAGCCGTCGAACGGGTGGGGAGCGATCCGCGTGCACGGCTGGCCGCCTATGTCGCCGGCAACTTCCAGCCGCCGGTGATGGATGTGGATCTGCTGTCCACATGGCTGGGGCTGCTCAGCCTCACCAAGTCGATGCCGCTGGTCGAGATCGCCCATGCCGAGACCTACGCCGCCTACCGGGCCGAGGTGGAGCAACTGCTTTCGGCCTGCGGTCTGCCCGGCGATCATCGTCTTGAAGCCGTGGCGATCACCGCGCTGATCGACGGGCTGTGGCTGGAACTCTGCCTGGATGACAGCGTCTTCACGCCAGCCGAGGCGATTGCCATTGCCCGACGCTGGCTCGACGCGCTGCTGGAGGCGAAAGCATGATCGGCAGCCGTTCGGCACGGAGACCCTGACTGCCATGGCAGCGACCGCATCGGACCCCCGCGGCACTCTGGACGTTGCCCTTGCTCACACCCAACGCCTGCTGGGCCAGGATCCGGCAATGGCGGCGGAGCAGGCGCGTGAAATCTTGCGCACAGTGCCAGCCCAGCCGCGCGCACTGGCGCTGCTGGGGCAGGCGCTGGCGATGCTCGGCAAGCGCGATGAGGCGATTTCCATCCTTCGCCAGGCGACGGCCCGCGATCCAGCATCCGTCGATGCGTGGCGAACATTGGCAGACCAGCTCTTCCTTGCCGGCGATGGGATGGCGGCTGACGCCGCCTATGCGGGCCATATTCGCGCTTCGGTAAACGATCCCGAACTGCGCCAGGCGGCGACCGCGCTGGCTGGCAACGATCTACCCGTCGCCGAGCGAATTCTGAAGCCCTATCTCGCCCGCCATCCTACCGACGTCGCTGCGATCCGGATGCTCGCTGAGTTGGCCGGCCGGCTGGGGCGCAATGTCGATGCGGAGAACCTGCTGCGTCGCGCGCTCGAACTCGCGCCGGGCTTCGCGCCTGCCCGGTTCAACCTCGCTACCGCGCTCCATCGCCAGAACCGTGCGCTCGAGGCGATGGAACAGCTCGACAGGTTGCTTGCGGACGAACCCGACAATCCGGCCTATCGCAACCTGAAGGGCGCCGTGCACAGCCGGATCGGCGATCATGGTGAGGCGGTTGCGCAGTTCGAGGGCGTGCTGCGTCACCGGCCGGACAATGCGCTGATCTGGATGAGCTACGGCCACGCCCTCAAGACGGTCGGTCGCCTGCAGGACAGCATCGCCGCCTATCGCCGCTGCATCGATCTGCGCGGTGGAATGGGTGAGGCCTGGTGGAGCCTCGCCAACCTCAAGACGGTGCGCTTCTCCCAGGACGACATTGCCCGCATGGGGCGCGCGCTGGAGGACGAGAAGATTGGCGAGGAGGATCGGTTCCACCTGCATTTCGCGCTCGGCAAGGCGCTGGAAGATGCAGGGCTCTGGGAGTCTTCGTTCGAGCATTATGCCGAGGGCAACCGGCTTCGGCGGCTGCGTATCGACTATAATGCGGACGAGACCAGCGATCTCGTCGCCCAATCGCGGGTGTTGTTCACGCCTGCCTTTCTTGCGGAGCGAGCTGGGCAGGGCGCTGCAGCAGCCGATCCGATCTTCGTGCTGGGGATGCCGCGATCCGGCTCGACGCTGGTCGAGCAGATCCTCGCCAGCCACCCGCTCGTCGAGGGCACGCGCGAGCTGCCGGACATCATGACGCTCGCTCACCGGCTGTCCGGTCGCAAGCTGCGCGCTGATCCCTCGCACTACCCCGAGGCGCTGGCGGTGCTCGGCCCGGACGAGCTCCGCGCGCTCGGCGAGGAATATCTCGCGCGCGCTCAAGTGCACCGCAAGACAGACCGGCCTTTCTTCGTCGACAAGATGCCGAACAACTGGGCTCACGCTGGCCTGATCCATCTGATCCTGCCCAATGCGAAGATCATCGACACGCGCCGCCATCCGCTCGGCTGCTGCTTCTCCAACTTCAAGCAGCATTTCGCACGCGGGCAGGCCTTCAGCTATTCGCTGGAGGAGATCGGCCGCTATTATGCCGACTATGTCGCCGCCATGGCGCATATCGATATGGTGCTGCCGGGCCGCGTCCACCGCGTGCTGCACGAGGACATGGTGACGGACACCGAGGCGCAGGTGCGTGCGTTGCTCGATCATTGCGGCCTGCCCTTCGATCCGGCCTGCCTGCGTTTCTGGGAAACCGAGCGCGCGGTGCAGACGGCGAGCTCCGAGCAGGTGCGCCGGCCGATCTTTCGCGAGGGCCTCGACCAGTGGCAGCATTTCGATCCGTGGCTGGGGCCGCTCAAGCAGGCATTGAGAGGCCTCGACGTGCATTATCCCGCGCTTTCCGGATGACTGTTGCGGCGATGCAACGGCGGGGAGATTGACGTCCCTCGCACAAAGAAGGAGCCTGTTGGCCAATAACCGTTTCGGGAAACAACCGAACAAATCGTCAAATAAAATGGGGGAAAACCATATGTTGTTGGGTGTGACACCGCCTTGCCGCAAAGCGCTTCGGGCCATGGTTCCGATGCTGCTGGGCTCCTCCTCGCTGTTGGCTGCCGCGCCGGCGCTCGCGCAGCAGGCTCCCACCAGCGGGCCGCAACTGGCGGCGGCGGACCTGCCCCAGCCCGGCGAGATCATCGTCACCGCTACCAAGCGCTCGGAAAGCCTGCAGAAGGTTCCGATCTCCATCCAGGCGATCAGCACCGAGACCCTGACCCAGCATCAGGTCGCGAGTTTCGACGACTATGCCAAGATGCTGCCCAGTGTCAGCTTCCAGTCCTTCGGCCCCGGCCAGTCCCAGCTCTATTTCCGCGGCATCGCGACCGGCGGCGACGGCCTGCAGTCCGGCCCGCTGCCGACGGCCGGCCTTTATATCGACGAAGTGCCGGTCACGACGATCGCGAGCTCGGTCGACATCCACGTCTATGACATCGCCCGCGTCGAGGCGCTGTCGGGCCCGCAGGGCACGCTCTACGGCGCGAGCTCGCTGTCGGGCACGCTGCGCATCATCACCAACCAGCCCGACACCTCGCATTTC
>OUNM011292906.1_pt1 | contig 14028 bp, 11 predicted proteins | sample 1769961 | NCBI WGS metagenome assembly OUNM01 (sample SAMEA3914820, study PRJEB12502) | metagenome | biome: forest; material: soil | place: USA | collected 2012-03-12 | depth 0.3 m | reverse complement strand
TGCGGCTTACCCCGAATTGCTGGAGGGCGTAAAGGCCTTCGGCTTCCCGCTTGGCCCCGAAGTGGTGCGCTGAAAACGCAGCAAATTGCACAAGTATGGTGCGCCCTGAAACAGGGCGGCGGGGCGGTCTTCTGGGTTCATAATGCCGCACCGGAGTCCATCGCGAGGGCAGGGTATTTGGCACGGAAACTGCATCCCCCACCCTTGCGAGTTTTTTCAACGCGATTCAACCCCCTGGAGAGTTCTGATGGCCAAGACCGTCGCTGACGTGATGAAGATGGTGAAGGAAAACGAAGTCAAGTTTGTTGACTTCCGCTTCACCGACACCCGTGGCAAGGAACAGCACGTCACCGTGCCGGTGTCCGCTTTCGACGAAGACAAGTTCGTTTCGGGCCACGCATTCGACGGCTCGTCCATCGCTGGCTGGAAGGGCATCGAAGCCTCCGACATGCAGCTCATGCCGGACTCCAACACGGCCAACATCGACCCCTTCTTCGAAGAACCCACCCTGATCCTCACCTGCGACGTGATCGACCCGGTGGACGGCAAGGCCTACGAGCGCGACCCGCGTTCCCTGGCCAAGCGCGCCGAAGCCTACATGAAGGCCTCCGGCCTGGGCGACACCGCCTACTTCGGTCCGGAACCCGAGTTCTTCGTCTTCGACAGCGTGCGCTGGAAGACCGACATGTCGGGCTGCTTCGTCAAGGTCGACTCCGAGGAAGCTTCCTGGAACAGCGACAAGGAATACGAGCACGGCAACACCGGCCACCGTCCCGCCGTCAAGGGTGGCTACTTCCCCGTGCCGCCGGTCGACAGCTTCCAGGACATGCGCTCGGAAATGTGCCTGATCCTCGAGTCCGTCGGCATCCCGGTCGAAGTGCATCACCATGAAGTGGCCAACGCCGGCCAGATGGAAATCGGCACCAAGTTCAGCACGCTGATCGAGCGCGCCGACTGGGTCCAGCTGCAGAAGTACATCATCCAGAACGTGGCCCATGCCTACGGCAAGACCGCCACCTTCATGCCCAAGCCCATCGTCGGCGACAACGGCTCCGGCATGCACGTGCACCAGTCCGTGTGGAAGGACGGCAAGAACCTGTTCGCCGGCGACGGCTATGCAGGCCTGTCCGAGTTCGCACTGCACTACATCGGCGGCATCATCAAGCACGCCCGTGCCCTGAACGCCATCACCAACCCTGGCACCAACAGCTACAAGCGCCTGGTCCCGGGCTACGAAGCCCCGGTGAAGCTGGCCTACTCGGCCAAAAACCGCTCGGCTTCCATCCGCATCCCGTTCGTGGCCAACCCCAAGGGCCGCCGCGTCGAGGCACGTTTCCCCGATCCCCTGATGAACCCCTACCTGGGTTTCGCCGCGCTGCTGATGGCCGGCCTCGACGGCGTCGAGAACAAGATCGATCCGGGCGAAGCCGCCACCAAGGACCTCTACCATCTGCCGCCGGAAGAAGACGCGCTGATCCCCACCGTGTGCCACAGCCTGGACCAGGCGCTGGAACACCTGGACAAGGACCGCGCCTTCCTGACCAAGGGTGGTGTGTTCACCGACTCCTACATCGATGCCTACATCGACCTGAAGATGCAGGAAGTCACCCGCTTCCGCATGTCCACCCACCCGGTGGAATTCGACATGTACTACTCGCTGTAATTCTCCGGAACTGCAGTCCCAAAGGGGCGGCTTCGGCCGCCCTTTTTCTTTTTCGTCTTTTTCCAATGCCGCCAGCGGTTTACATGGCTTTTGTACTTCCGTCTCTGGAATTGCGGGATACTGCGGGAACCATGTCGCCCTCCATTTCCGCCGTCGTCGCGCGCTGCTGTGCCGCCGCAGTGGCCGCCCTGGCCCTTATCGCCGGGCCGCAGGCCGCAGCGCAGGAGAGCCGTGTCTTCCGCTGTCCCGGCAACGAATACATCAACAACGCCACCGAGGCGAAGCAGCGCGGCTGCAAGCCCATGGAGGGCGGCAACATCACCATCGTCCAGGGTACCCGCCCGGCGACGGAGGTCAGGCCCATGGGGCAGGGCGTGGTCACCGCGCCGCGGCGCCCTGCGGGTGACGATGGCGGCAACAACAGCGCCGAGCAGCGCGCCCGCGATGCCGATGCCCGGGCCATCCTGGAGAACGAACTGCGCCGTGCCCAGCAGCGCCAGGCCGACCTGCAGAAGGAATACAACAATGGCGAGCCCGAGAAGCTGGGTCCCGAAACCCGCAACTACCAGAAGTACCTGGACCGGGTGGCCGAACTCAAGGCTGCCATCGACCGCAACGACAGCGATATCGCCGGCATCCAGCGTGAGATCGCCCGCCTGAACCGATGAGCCTGCGTCTCCCCGGTGTCGGCAAGCGGGCGCCCAAGCCCTTGCCTTCGCGCTACCAGGTGTTCGACACCCTGGCCACCCTGGTCGCCGTGGTAACGGCCAACGGCTCCGTGGTGTTCGCCAATGCCGCGCTGGAGGATGCCATCGGCACCTCGCGCCGGACCATCGAAGGCAGTTCCTTCGCCGATTTCTTCACCGAGCCCGAGGTGCTGCGCAACGCACTCGGCGGCGCGGTCGGCAACGAGTTCGCGGCCCTGCGCTACGAAGCCTCCGTCAAGCGTGCCAACCCCGGGCACGAGCCGTTCCCGGTCCACGTCATCCTGGCCCAGACCGACACCCCGGGCGAAATCGTCATCGAATTGCTGCCGCTGGAGCAGGCGCACGTCACCAAGGAGCTGATCCGAAACCTGGCCCACGAGATCAAGAACCCGCTGGGCGGCATCCGCGGCGCGGCGCAGTTGCTGCAGATGGAGATCGAGTCGCGCGACCTGATCGAATACACCCAGGTCATCATCCACGAGGCCGACCGCCTGCAGACCCTGGTGGATCGCCTGCTCGCGCCGCACCGCCGCCCGCATGTGGTGGGCGACGTGAACATCCACGAGGTGTGCGAGCGGGTGCGTTCGCTCATCGTCGCCGAGTTCCCGCGCGGGTTACGGGTTGTGCGTGACTACGACACGTCCATCCCCGAGTTCCGAGGCGACCGCGAGCAGCTCATCCAGGCGGTGCTCAACATCACCCACAACGCGGCCCAGGCGCTCTCCGAACGGGTGGCCGACGGGGACGCGCGCATCACCCTCAGGACCCGTATCGCCCGGCAGGTCACCTTCGGCAAGAACCGCTATCGACTGGCACTGGAATTGCATGTCATCGACAACGGGCCCGGCGTGCCCGATGCAATCAAGGACCGTATCTTCTACCCGCTGGTGTCGGGCAGGGATGGCGGCTCCGGCCTGGGCCTGACCCTGGCCCAGACCTTCGTGCAGCAGCACCATGGCCTGATCGAATGCGACAGCATGCCGGGGAGGACGGATTTCAAGCTGCTGATCCCATTACCCTGACTGCATAGCGACAACGAAGACTGAACAAGCCGACACATGAAGCCGATCTGGATAGTAGACGACGACCAATCCATCCGCTTCGTGCTGGAAAAAGCCCTGCTGCGGGAAGACCTGCCCACCCGCAGCTTCACCAACCCGCGTGAGGTCCTCGCCGCCCTCGCCGAGGCCGAGGGCGAGGAAGATCCCGACCTGCAGGGCCCGCAGGTGCTGGTGAGCGACATCCGCATGCCCGGCGGCTCCGGCCTGGAGCTGCTGGAAAAGGTCAAGGCCAAGCACCCCGGCCTGCCGGTCATCATCATGACCGCCTTCTCCGACCTGGACAGTGCCGTCTCGGCCTTCCAGGGCGGCGCCTTCGAGTACCTGCCCAAGCCCTTCGACCTGCCCAAGGCGGTGGAGCTGATCCGCCGCGCGGTGGACGAGAGCCTGCGCGAAGAGGTGGCCGAGGAACGCATGGCCGCCACGCCCGAGATGCTGGGCCAGGCCCCGGCCATGCAGGACGTGTTCCGTGCCATCGGCCGGCTCTCCCAGAGCAACGTGACGGTGATGATCACCGGCGAATCCGGCTCCGGCAAGGAACTGGTGGCGCGTGCCCTGCACAAGCACTCGCCGCGCGCCAACGGGCCCTTCATTGCCATCAACACCGCGGCCATCCCCAAGGACCTGCTGGAGTCCGAGCTCTTCGGCCATGAGCGTGGCGCCTTCACCGGCGCGCAGACTATGCGCCGTGGCCGCTTCGAACAGGCCGAGGGCGGCACGCTGTTCCTGGACGAAATCGGCGACATGCCCTTCGACCTGCAGACGCGCCTGCTGCGGGTGCTGTCCGACGGGCACTTCTACCGTGTGGGCGGGCACAACGCGGTCAAGGCCAATGTGCGGGTCATCGCCGCTACCCACCAGGACCTGGAGCAGCGCGTCAAGGACGGCATCTTCCGGGAGGACTTGTTCCACCGCCTGAACGTGATCCGCCTGCGCCTGCCGGCGCTGCGCGAGCGGCGCGAGGACATTCCCATGCTGACCCGGCACTTCCTGCAGGTCAGCGCCAAGCAGCTGGGCGTGGAACCCAAGCGCATTTCCGACCCCGCGCTGGCCCGCCTGGCCACCTTCGGTTTCCCGGGCAATGTGCGCCAGCTGGAAAACATCTGCCACTGGCTGACGGTGATGGCCCCGGCCCAGGTGGTCGAGCCCAAGGACCTGCCGCCCGAGGTGTGGGAAGCCGAGCCGGAAGTGGCCGCCACCCTGCCGGTGCCGGTCCCCGCCGCTGCGCTGGCGCCGCCGCCCCTGCCGGCCGCACCGGCCTTCGCCGCGGCGGATGCCGCCGACCTGGTGCGCGGTGGTTTCCCCGAGGCACCGGCCCCCGTGCCCGCCCTGGCCCCGGCCAGTGCGCAGAGCTGGGAGCAGGGCCTGGAGGCCGAGGCGCTGCAGCTGCTCAACAGCGGCCGCCACGACGTGTGGGACGAGCTCTCGCGCCGCTTCGAGTCGCGCCTCATCGTCACCGCGCTGGGCAGCACGCGTGGGCGCCGTATCGAGGCCGCCCAGAAGCTGGGCATCGGCCGTAACACCATCACCCGGAAGATCCAGGAACTCGGGCTGGAATAACTGGCTCACCCCCAGGCTTCGCACTTCGTGTCTCCGCCAACCCCTGCAAGGGGGCGCTCCCGGTGGACCGGCGGAGCCGGATCCACGGGAGCCTGCGTGAAGAGGGGGCCCTATGCGGGACTCTTGCCGAGTTCCACGGCCTTTGGTTTGTCTTCCATCGGGAAGACCAGGGCGCCAAGGATGACCAGCACGCCCAGGCCGCCCAGCGCCTGCAGCAGCAGGGTGAAGCCGCCAGTCTCGTGCAGCCAGGCCACCAGGCCGACCGAGGCGCCGGCGGCGGTGAAGCCCAGGAAATAGCGCACGGAGTAGGCCCGTGCGCGCCACTCGTCGCTGGTGTACTTGCCCACCATGGCGTCGTTCACCGTTACCTGGCCGAAGATGCCGATGATGATGCCGATGGCCGCCAGCACGAACACCGCGCCGTCGAGCCGGGCGCTGAAGTAGATCAGCGGCGCCAGGCCCAGGGCCAGGGGCAGGAAGATGGTCTTGAGCGGGTGCTTGTCGATCAGGTTGCCGATGGTGTACTGCGCCAGCGCGCCGAAGACATAGGCGCCGGCCGCGATCATGCCGAGCAGGCCGGGGCTGGCCGTCAGGTCGGCCAGGCGTTCGGCGAACAGCTTGGGTACCGCCACGGTGATGGCGTTGAAGGTGGTGGAGCTGGCCATGATGGTGAGGACCAGCGCCGCCACCACCCGCCCCATGGCCTTGCGCGAGATGCGGGCGGCCGGCGCGGCACCCTTGGCCCCGGTCTTCGGCGGCTCGTGCCGTATCCGGGCCGCGAAGGCGACGCCGAACACCGCCACCGCGATGCCGGGCAGGATGAAGGCCCAGCGCCAGCCCAGGTACTGGCAGGCCAGCCCGGTAACCAGGGCCGACGAGGCCACGCCCAGGTTGCCCCACATGCCGTTGATGCCGATCTCGCGGCCCAGCCGCGGGCCGGCGTGCGCCACCAGCATGGCCGTGCCCACCGGGTGGTAGATGGCGGCGAACAGGCCTACCGCCAGCAGCGCGGCCGAGAGCTGGCCGGGCGTCTGTGCCAGCCCCACGCCCGCCAGCGCCGCGGCTATGCCGAAGAAGAAGATCACCATCATGTGCCGGCGGCTCCAGCGGTCACCCAGCCAGCCGGTGGCCAGCGCGCCAGCGCCGAAGGCGATGAAGCCCGGCGTGGCATAGGGCAGCAGTTCGCCATAGCCCATGCCGAAGGCCGGCGCGATGACGATGACCGCCGCGGCGAACACCAGCATGGCGTAGTGGTCGATGAAATGCGCGACGTTGACGAAGTTGATCACCGTCGCGGGTGCGTTGGGTTGTTGCATGGCTTGTCTCCTCCAGTGCGGCAAGCGTAGACTGGCCGTTGATCGACAGGAGGCCAATGGGTATCGCCAACAAGCCAAACGCCCGGCCCGCCCGGGTGCCGCCCGGGGGCATCGCGCCGTTTTCCCGTGCGGGGCCGGCCGACAACGCGCCGCCGGTGCTGCCGCGCTCCTATCCGCGCGGCACGCGGCTGGGCATGCACATGCACCGCGAGGCGCAGCTGCTGTTCGCTTCGCAGGGGGTGATGCAGGTCACCACCCCCAAGGGCCGCTGGCTGGTGCCGCCGGAGCGGGCGGTGTGGCTGCCGCCGCGGGTGGAGCATGCGGTGGACGTGCTGGCCGACATCGAGATGCGCGCGCTGCTGGTGGATGCGGGCTGGCTGGCCGCGCACCCCGAGGCGACGCGCCTGGGGAATGAGTTCGTGGTGGCTGTCGGCCCGCTGCTGCGCGAGGCCATCCTGGCCTGCTTCGACCCGCCCGGGGCGCCTGCACGGCACCCGCGGCGCACCGGCCTGCTGCTGGAACTGGCACTGTACGAACTGGCCGAGGCGGAAGACGCGGCGACCTTCGTGCCCCTGCCGATCGACCCCCGCGCCCTGAGGGTGGCCCGCCTGGTGCTCGCCGACCCGGGCGGTGACCGGGCGCTGGACGACCTGTCGGCCGAGGCGGGCGCCTCGGCCCGCACGGTGTCGCGCCTGTTCCGTGCGGAGACGGATTTCAGTTTCAAGGAATGGCGCCAGCGCGCGCGCATCGTGGCGGCGGTGGAGGCGTTGGGTACCTCGGCTGGAGGGCGCGCCTCGGTCAAGCAGGTGGCGGCGCGCCTGGGCTTCTCCAGCCCGGCGGCCTTCGGACATGCCTTCCGTCAGGTGCTGGGCATGACGCCGGGCGAGATGCTCCGGCAACCCGGGGCGCGCCGCTGAGGCGCGCCGGGAAATCGCTTCAGCCCAGCGTCAACACCACCGGCGCGTGGTCGCTGGGCTGCTTGTTCTTGCGCGGCGTGCGGTCCACCACGCAGGCCTTGACCTGGGGCTTGAGGGCATCACTCACCAGGATGTGGTCGATGCGCAGGCCCCGGCCCTTCTGGAAGCCCAGCATGCGGTAGTCCCACCAGGAGAAGCTTTTCTCCGGCTGGTCGAACATGCGGAAGGCGTCGGTCAGGCCCAGGCCGAGCAGGGCGCGGAAATGCTCGCGCTCCTCGGTGGTGTGGTGGATGGTTTCGCGCAGGCCCACGGGGTCGAAGCTGTCGCGGTCTTCTGGGGCCACGTTGAAGTCACCCAGCAGCACCAGGCGCGGGTGTGCGGCCATTTCCGCCTTGACCATGGCGTTGAGCGCCTCCAGCCAGCGCATCTTGTAGGCGAACTTTTCGCTGCCCGGCTCCTGGCCGTTGACGAAATAGCCGTTGATGACGCGCACCGGCCCGTCCGCCGCCTGTACCGTGGCGGCGATCACGCGGGACTGCTCGTCCTCGAAACCGGTGATGTTGCGTGCCACCTCGGCCAGCGGCGCCAGGCTCAGGATGGCCACGCCGTTGTAGGTCTTCTGGCCGAAGCTGACCGCCTGGTAGCCGGCGGACTGCAGCACGTCCAGCGGGAACTTGTCGTCGGTGAGCTTCAGTTCCTGCAGGCAGAGCACGTCCACCGGGTTGGCGATGAGCCAGTCCAGCACCTGCGGCAGGCGGACGGCCAGGGAGTTGACGTTCCAGGTGGCGATTTGCATGGCGCAAGTATGGCTCAGCCGTCGCCGCGCGGGCTGTACCCCGGCTGCACCGGTGCCGGCGCAGGGGACGACGGGGAGGGCGCCGGCGTCTGCACGGGGGCCGGCTCTGCCGGAGGCGGCGTGGCAGGTGCCGGGGCGGCGGGCTGCGTTGGCTGCTGCCCGTTGCCCAGCGTGGCCGGCTGGGCCGGGGCGGGTGCCAACGGCGCGGGCGGCTTGGTCTGGTCGGACGGCGGCGGCGGGGCCGGCAGGGCCATGGGCGGCACGGCCGGCGTGGCTGCGGGGGACTGGGCGGCCGGCGGTTGTGCGGGCAGCTGGTAGCTCCAGGTCTCGGTGACGGGCTGGCCGTTCACCAGCAGGGCGGCACGCAGCTCGGTGGCCTGCGACGGGTCCCGGGCCTTGAAGCGCAGCACCAGGCGCCAGCCCTGGATGGCCGGGTTGGGCAGCAGGCTGGCGCCCACGATATCGGCATTGGCGTTGCCGCTGTACTGCGGCGTCACCTGGGTGCCGGCCGGCAGGCGGGCCAGGGCCGGGCCCTCGAAGTCCACCAGCAGGGCGATGCTGCCGTCCTGCTGGCGGATCAGGTTGGGCTGGTAGCGTTCGCCATAGGTGCGCAGGGTCTGCCGCACCCAGCCGATGCGGCCGGCATCGGCGGCGAACAGCGCGGGCTCGTCCATCGTCCAGTGCATGCGGTAGTCGAAGCGCAGGGGCTGGCCGGCGGCCGGCCGCTGCTCGGGCACCCAGAAGGCGACGATGTTGTCGTTGGTCTCGTCAGGCGTGGGCAGCTCCACCAGCTGCACCCGGCCGCGGCCCCAGTCGCCCTGGGGTTCGATCCAGGCGCTGGGCCGCAGGTCATAGCGGTCCTTCAGGTCTTCGTAGCGCGAGAACTCGCGGCCCCGCTGCAGCAGGCCGAAGCCGCGCGGGTTCTCCATCTGGTAGCTGCTCAGCGTGACCTGCGGCGGGTCGTTCAGCGGGCGCCAGATCCACTCGCCGTTGGCGGCGTGCATGGCCAAGCCGTTGGAGTCGTGGATGGCCGGGCGGAAATTGCCCGGCGCGGCCGGCTGGCTGGGGCCGAACAGGAACATGCTGGTGAGCGGGGCGATGCCCAGGGCGTCCACCGTGCCGCGCAGGTAGATGCGGCTCTTCACGTCCAGCACCGTGTCGCTGCCCGGCGTCAGCACGAACTGGTAGGCGCCGGTGGCGCGCGGGGAGTCGAGCAGGGCGTAGATGGTGAGCTGCTTGTCGCCCGGTGCCGGGCGCTGCAGCCAGTATTCACGGAAGCGCGGGAATTCTTCCGGCACCGGCAGCCCGGAGTCGATGGCCAGGCCGCGCGATGACAGGCCGTAGATCTGCCCCTTGCCGATGACGCGGAAGTAGCTCGCGCCCAGCAGGCTCATGATTTCGTCGTACTTGCCGGCCTGGTTCACCGGGTACAGGACGCGGAAGCCCGCATAGCCCAGGTTGCGCGTGGCCGCCTGGTCGAATGACAGGCCGCCGAAGTCGAAGCGTGTGGGGTCGTAGGCGATCTCGCGTACCGCGCCGTCCACGATCTCGTTGATCTGCACGGGCGACTGAAACTGCATGCCCTGGTGGTAGAAGGCCAGCTTGAAGGGCGTGTCCACGTCAGCCCAGCCGAAGCGGTCGTTGCGCGGCTGGATCTTCTGGTAGTCGTCGAACTGCATGCTGCTGAACACGTCCGGCAGGTTGCTCGTGGGCGCGGCGTAGGGGGCGGCGGCCAGCGCCTGGGCGCGGGTGGCCACGTCGTCGAGCGAGAAGGCGGAGGCAGGGGCTTGCAGGGCCAGGCCCGCCAGTGCTGCCAGCAACGGCAACACGGCGCGCACCCGGCGGCGCAGCCAGGCGCGGGGGGTGGTCATACACACGGGAAAGAACTCCTGGAAACGCAATGAAACAGGGGCGGGCGGCGCATGCGGCACCGTAGGTGCGCCCGCATAATGGCCGGCCTGCCCGCGCCGCAACGCGGCACTCTACACACCAGCTTAGCACCAGCCCACCCGCGGGAAGAAACCAAATAATGCCGATCGATCGCCAGCCCGCCGACGACGACCAGACAGCCCCCCATACCGCCCCGGATACCGGTGCCCCGCGCGACCCAGCGCGCCGCCGCCATGCCCTGCACCTGGCCCGCATGATGCTGGCCGCCGGCCTGGCCGGAGGCACGGGCGGCGTCTTCGCCGCTGGTGCGGCCGCCGCGGGCACCGGGGGAGACAAGGCCGCCTTCATCGACGACCTGCTGCGCCGCATGACGCTGGACGAGAAGATCGGCCAGCTGCGGCTGGTGAGTATCGGTGGCGACATGACCAAGCAGCGCATCGCCGAGGAGATTGCGGCCGGCCGCATCGGTGCCAGCTTCAATACCGTGACGCCGGCCGAAAACCGGCCGCTGCAGACGGCGGCCGTGCAGCGCAGCCGGCTCAAGATCCCGCTCTTCTTCGCCTACGACGTGGTGCATGGCCACCGCACCGCCTTCCCCATTCCGCTCGGACTGGCGTCGAGCTGGGACATGGGCGCGGTGGAGCTGTCCGCCCGCGTGGCCGCGGTGGAGGCCAGCGCCGACGGCGTGGACATGACCTTCGCCCCCATGGTGGACATCGCCCGCGACCCGCGCTGGGGCCGCAGCTCCGAGGGCTTCGGCGAAGACCCCTACCTGGTGTCCGAGGCGGCGCGCGCCAGCGTGCGCGGCTTCCAGGGGGCCTCGCCCGCGGCGGCCGACAGCATCATGGCCGTGGTCAAGCACTTCGCCCTGTACGGCGCGGTGGAGGGCGGGCGCGACTACAACACCGTCGACATGAGCCCCCTGCGCATGTACAACGACTACCTGCCGCCCTACCGCGCCGCCATCGATGCGGGCGCCGGCGGGGTTATGGTGGCGCTGAACTCGGTCAACGGCGTGCCGGCCACCGCCAACACCTGGCTGATGAACGACCTGCTGCGCAAGGACTGGGGTTTCCATGGCATCGCCATCAGCGACCACGGCGCCATCACCGAGCTGGAACGCCACGGCGTGGCCGACAGCCCGCGCCAGGCCGCGAAGCTCGCGCTGGCCGCCGGCATCGACCTGAGCATGGCCGACCAGGTCTACCTGGCCGAGTTGCCGGGGCTGATGCGCTCCGGCGAGGTGCCCATGGAGGTGCTGGACCATGCCGTGCGCGAGGTGCTGGGCGCCAAGTGGGACATGGGCCTGTTCGCCGACCCCTTCCGCCGCATCGGCGACGGCTCGCAGGATCCGGCCGACGTGTATGCCGACAGCCGCCTGCACCGCGCCGAGGCCCGCGCCGTGGCACGGCAGTGCCTGGTGCTGCTGGAGAACCGCAACAACACCCTGCCGCTGAAGAAGGCCGGCACCATCGCCCTGCTGGGTCCGCTGGCCGATGCGCCCATGGACATGCTGGGCAGCTGGTCGGCCCAGGGCAAGTGGCGCCAGTCCGTCACCGTGCTGCGCGGCCTGCAGGACGCCCTGGCCGGCAGCGGCGCACGCCTGCTGCAGGCGCGTGGCGCCAACATCACGGACGACCCCAAGGTGGTGGAGTATCTCAACTTCTCCAACTGGGACGAGGTGGAGGTGGCGCAGGACCCGCGCCCGGTGGCCGACATGATCGCCGAGGCCGTGCGTGTGGCGCAGCAGGCCGATGTGGTGGTGGCGGCGGTGGGCGAGTCGCGCGGCATGTCGCACGAGTCCGCCAGCCGCAGCAGCCTGGACCTGCCGGGCAGCCAGCGCGCGCTGCTGCAGGCGCTCAAGGCCACCGGCAAGCCGCTGGTGCTGGTGCTGATGAACGGCCGTCCCCTGGCGCTGAACTGGGAAAAGGCCAACGCCGATGCGCTGCTGGAAACCTGGTACGCCGGCACCGAGGGCGGCCATGCGATTGCCGACGTGCTGTTCGGCGACCACAACCCGGGTGGCAAGCTGCCGGTGTCCTTCCCGCGCTCCATCGGGCAGATCCCGGTGTACTACAACCACCTGCACATCGGCCGCCCCTTCACGCCCGGCAAGCCGGGCAACTACACCTCGCAGTACTACGAGCAGGGGCCGGACCAGGGGCCGCTGTACCCCTTCGGCTACGGGCTGAGCTACACCAGCTTCAGCGTATCGGAGGTGACGCTGTCATCGGCCACCCTGGCCCGCGGCGCACGGCTGGAGGCCAGCGTGACCGTCACCAACACCGGCAGCCGCGCCGGTTCCACGGCGGTGCAGCTCTACATCGAGGACCCGGTGGCCTCGGTCGCCCGGCCGGTGAAGGAGCTCAAGGGCTTCAGCCGTGTCAGCCTGCAGCCGGGCGAGCAGCAGGTGGTGCGTTTCGCCATCGGCGAGGAGCAGCTGCGCTTCTACAACGCGCAGCTGCAGCTGGTGGCCGAGCCCGGGCGCTTCAACGTGCAGATCGGGCTGGATTCCGAAGCCGTGCAGGCGGCGGCATTCGTGCTGGCATAGCGCGGGGGGCCGCTACCGGGGCAATTGCTCCCGGGCCGCCGCCAGCAGTTCGTCCACGCAACCCGACATCTCGCCCACCGCGGTGACGGACTTGCCGCCGGTCTCCGCCTCCAGGTCGACCACCACGGTGGCCACCCGCTGCCGGGGCGCACGGTTGAAGCCTATTTTCAGCTGGTGCTCCTGGACCATGTCCTTCCACACATCCACCAGGCTGTCGTCGAAGGGAAAGAGGTAGAGGGCATAGCCGGGCGTATCGTCGTCCATGCGGGCCTTGGGCCGCACCTGGGCCTTGCCCTGCAGGGAACCCAGGAAGGCTTCCGCCGGTGCCATACCCGGCCCGTTGGGGTTGGTGGCGTCGAACAGGCCCAGCCGCAGCGCGAAGGCGGGGCCCTTGTCGCTGCGGAGCATCGAGAAGGAGCCGGTGGCCTTGAAGAGGGCGGAGCGGGGCGCTGCCGCGTCCCGGTCGACCGCGCTGAAGTCCAGCGTGCAGACCACGGGGCGGCCCCCATTGTCCGACCGGGAGAACGCCACGCCAGAGGTGCCGCGCTGCGGTGCCGTGGCCAGCTTGTCCGCTGCCTTCAGGCCCGGCTGCGCTGCGGCCAATGTGCAAACCAGGGCCAGGGCCATGGCGGTAAAGGTCTTGTGCATCCCGGAATTCTGACCGCAATGGCGGCGCCCTGGCCCTGGTCGCCCGTACGGCTCCCTCAGTCGCCGTCCCGGTCCTGCTCTTCAGCCCGGAGGCGCTGCACCTCCTGGTCCAGGCTGGCATAGTCCCGGCCGCAGAACTGCCGGCACAGGGTTTCCAGCTCCGCCCGGCTGGGCGCCTCGGTCACCGTCACATCCTGTTCCATTTTCGGTTTGCCGAACAGGCTCTTGCGCGGCTGCAGGGAGACCGACTGGACCTGGAAGCTGCGCCAGTCCGAGAGGGCCGTCACCCACAGCTCGCGCTGGTCGTCGGCGTTCTGCAGGATGACGGCGGGCAGGGGGCCGTCCTGGCCCTTCTCGTCCCATTCGACATGCTGCGATGTCCAGGGGAAGGTGTCGATGGCATCCAGGAATCCGGCCAGGTCGGTGGTGCCCTGCGGGTCGGTCTGCTGGTAGTCGTAGCCGGCCTTCTGGATCGCATAGCTGAGCATGTCGCTGCCTTTCCTGGGGTGGTGGAACGGCGGCGATTGTGTTGCCCGGCACGGCTGGGGGTTGTGTCCTTTCGTGCCCGCGCGTTACCGGGCCAGCGTGGCCAGCACCTTTTCCAGCGGCGTGCCGCCGCGCAGCACCGTGGCGGGGGCCTCGAAGTCGATCCAGCCCTGGTTGAAGCCGTCGACCATGCGCATGCGCGCATCGGGGTGGCGCATGCCCTGGGCGCGCAGCATGGCGTCCCAGGTGCCGCGCGGGATGGCCTCCGCGCGTACCGGGTGGCCGAGTGCGGCGGCGAAACCGGCGGCAATGTCGTTCGCGCTGTAGCGGCGCGGGCCTTCGAGTTCGACCACGCGGTGGCCGGGGCTCCAGGTGCCGGGCTCCAGCAGCGGGCGGGCCGCCGCCTCGCCCACGTCGGCCGTGGCCACCATGGGGA
>OUNM010937933.1_pt1 | contig 14036 bp, 18 predicted proteins | sample 1769961 | NCBI WGS metagenome assembly OUNM01 (sample SAMEA3914820, study PRJEB12502) | metagenome | biome: forest; material: soil | place: USA | collected 2012-03-12 | depth 0.3 m | reverse complement strand
CTGTAGGTCGGGCCCGAGCCTCCGGCGAGGGCCCGTTAAGCGAACCCTGAGGTGCGCGTCGACCGCCGGCCGCCGCGCCCCGAGGCCTGGGCTGTGAGGTCGTGATGGCCGTCGCCGTGGGCTGGCTGGCCCTGGGCTGACGCGATGCCGTGGGTCAGCCACAGCGCGGCGAGCACCAGCGCCGACCCGGCGAGCCCGTCGAGCCAGTAGTGGTTCGCGGTGCTGACGACCACGAAGAGCGTGGCGATCGGGTGGAGGAACCACAGCCACCGCCAGCGGGTCCGGCACGCGGAGACGAGGACGACGGCGAGCAGGAGCGCCCAGCCGACGTGCAGGCTCGGCATCGCGGCGTACTCGTTCGCCATGCTGCCGAGCACCGGCATCTGGTAGATCGACATCCCGCCGGCGTGCCCGGTGTCGACCATGCCGAGCGAGGACAGCAGCCGCGGCGGCGTCACCGGCATCAGCACGTGGAAGACCAGCGCGACGCCGGTGGCGAGCAGCAGGGCGCGCTTGGCCCAGGTGTACATCGGGCGGCGGTAGCGGTAGAGCCACACGAGCACCGCGATGGTCAGCGGGAAGTGGACCGACACGTAGTAGCGGTTGGCCAGGTCGACCAGCCAGTCGTGGCCGAGCGCCCACGTCTGGAGCGACGCCTCGGCGGGCAGGCGCAGCCAGCGCTCGACGTGGACGACGTCATGGGCGTTCGCGTCGGCGTGCCCGAGGTCCTTGGCGGCCAGCATCCGGCCGACGTTGTAGAGGAGGAACGCCCCGAGGACGTGGGACAGCTCGCGCAGCACGTCCGTGCCGGCGGTACGGCGGGACGCGGTGATGGGCGCGATCGTGCTCACCGCCATGGGCGCCGTACCGTCCTTTCCAGAAAACTTACACCTGTAAGATAGTTGCGCGGGTCGAACAGCTCCACACTGGGTCCGACCCCCGAGGCGCGCCGTACTCATCGAAGGAGGAGCGGATGGCGGCTCCAGATACATCCGATCCGCGGATTCTTCGAAGCCGCGCCCAGCTGGTCGACGCGCTCGGGACGCTGCTGCACAGCCGGGACGCCCGCGACGTGTCGGTCTCCGCGCTCTGCGCCGAGGCGGGCGTGAGCCGGCCGACCTTCTACCAGCACTTCACGAGCGTCGACGACGTCGCGGTCGCGGGGATCGAGCGGCGGTTCGCCGACCTCCGGGCGCGGCTGGTCGACGGCCCGGACGCGCCGTACCGGCTGCTGGTCGCGTTCCTGTCCGAGCTCGACCGCGAGCGTGAGACGTGGCGACGCACGATCGGCAGTGGCAACGCCTCGCGGGACGCGGTCGAGACCTGGTTCGCGCAGCGCCTCGCCGAGCGGGCCCCGGACGCCGGCCCGGTTGCCGTGCGGTACGCCGCCGGCGGGTTCCTCGCCGCAGTGGGCGCGTGGCTGCGCGAGGAGGCGACGCCGGAACGGCTGGGCGCCGAGGCGCTGGCCGCGCAGCTCGTCGAGCTGGCGTCGCGGGTGCTCGGCACCCGTTCTAGTGTGACGCCATGAAGACCAGGCTGACCTGCCCCTGCGGTGAGGTGATCCGCGGGACGGACGAGGACGAGCTCGTCGAGCTGACCCAGCAGCACCTCCGCGAGGTGCACCCCGGCATGGAGTACGGCCGCGACGAGATCCTCTTCATCGCGACGTAGCAGGCGGCGCGGTGCTCTCCCGGACGACCAGCGTGGTCGGGAGCATCACGGCCGCGGGGTGACCCCCGCCCATCACGTCCGCGATCGCGGCGACCGCCGCGCTGCCCTTGGCCGCGACCTCCTGGTGCACCGTGGTCAGTGGCGGCCGGCTGGACGCTGCGAGCGCGCTGTCGTCGAAGCCGACGACGGACAGGTCCTCGGGCACCTTCAGGCCGAGTGACTCCGCCGCGCGGATCGTGGCCAGCGCGAACGCGTCGGAGAAGCACAGCACCCCGGTCGGGCGGTCCGGGCGGTCGAGCAGCGACAGCGCGGCGTCGTACGCCGCCGCGGACGGGCTGTACGGCGTCTCCACGACGGCCGGCTCGACGCCGGTGGGGTCGAGCGCGTCGCGCCAGCCGAGCATCCGCTCGCGGGCCGGGTAGTTGAGCTCGCCGGGGTCGGTCTCGAGGGTGACGATGCCGATGTCGCGGTGGCCGAGGTCGACGAGGTGCTGCGCCGCGAGGCGGGCGCCGCCGCGGTCGTCGACGTTCACCGCGGCGATGCCGTCGCGCACGTTGTGGTCGACCACGACCATCGGCAGGCTGCGCCGCTCGAGCCAGGCGATGTCGGGCGACGTCGGGTCGCAGATGTAGACGAGGACGCCGTCGACGGCGACGTCGCGGGCGGGCACGAACGGCTGGTCCGCCGACGAGGGCAGCAGGGTCAGGGCCAGGCCGCGTGCGGAGAGCTCGTCCGAGACCGAGGCGAGGAACGCCGCCGACACGGCGTCCTCGAACGCCTCGCTCAGGCTGCCGTTGATGAGCAGCCCCACCGAGCCGGTGCGGCCCCGGGCCAGGGCCCGGGCAGCCGGGTCGGGCCCGACGTACCCGAGCTCGTCGGCGGCCGCCAGGATCTTCTCGCGCAGCTCCGCGGAGAGCTGGTCGGGACGCGAGAACGCGTTCGACACCGTCATCCGGCTGACGCCGACGCGGTCCGCGATCGACTGGAGGGTCACCTTGGCCATGGGGGACCAAGTATGACTCCCCGGGCTCAGCCCGGCTGGCATGCCTTCGCCGGACGCGGACGGGGCTCCACCCAGCGCGCCATCGCGTGCAGCGCGGCGGCCGACCGGCGGCGGGTGCCGACGAAGCGCGGGCCGCGCGGCTCGGGATCGGGCACGACGGGGGCGTCCGGCCGGGCGCTGCCGGCGGACGCGCGAGCCGCGCGGACGACCAGGTCGGCGGCGAGGGGTTCGAACATCATGGCTCCTCCTTCGGACGCTGCGGGAGATGTTCTTGACCGGTACAGTAGCGGAGGTTTTCTGTACCGGTCAAGAGACCTGAAGGATCGGACGCCCTTTTCCGGAGGCCCTTTACAGTCCCGCCGTCGCGGGCGAAGGTGACGTGACGGCCGCACGACGTCACGGGCCGAGGAGGCTGGGTGAACGCCACGACCGGGGAGAGCGCGGGAGCCGGGCGCGCGCCGAGGATCCTGGCCCGACCCCGGACCGTGGTGCCCCGCCTGGTGCTGGGCAGCTGCCTGATGCTCTTCCTCGAGCTGGCGCTGATCCGCTGGCTGGGCGCGAACATCGTCCACCTGTCGTACTTCACGAACTTCGTCCTGCTCGGGTCGTTCCTCGGCGTCGGGCTCGGCTTCCTCATCGCCCGCAAGAGCTGGTCGGTGCTGCCCTGGACGCCGGTGCTCCTCGCCGTCCTGGTGGTGGGGGTGCGCGTGTTCCCGGTGACGATCGACCGCACCGGTGCCGACCTCATCTACTTCACCGCCGTCCACAGCAGCGGCCCGCCCGCCTGGCTGGTCCTGCCGCTGGTCTTCCTGCTGACCGCCGGCGTGCTGGCCGGCCCGGCCGAGGCGGTCGGTCGCTGCTTCCCGGAGCTGCCACCCCTGACGGCGTACCGCTGGGACCTGGTGGGTTCGCTGGCCGGCATCGGGCTGTTCACGGTGCTGTCGTTCCTGTGGGCGCCGTCCGTGGTCTGGGGAGTCCTCGCCGGGGTCGCCTTCGTGGTGCTCGTCCGGGGCCGGGCGCGCTGGCTCGCGGCGGGTGCGGCGGCCGTCGTGGTGGTCGCGCTGCTGACCGAGACGCTGACGCCCGGGGTGTCCTGGTCGCCGTACTACAAGGTCACGACCCGCACGGTGACCGACCAGGGGGCGACCCGCACCTACATCTCGGTCAACGGCGTTCCCCACCAGTCGATGTCGCCGGCGTCGTGGAAGCTGAGCCGCTCGTCGGCGATCTACGGCGCGCCGTACGCCCACCGCGCGGACTCGCCGCTGCGCAACGTGCTCGTCGTCGGGGCCGGGTCCGGGTCCGACGTCGCGATCGCGCTCACCAAGGGCGCCCAGCACGTCGACGCCGTCGACATCGATCCGCGGCTCGTGCAGATCGGCGTGGACGGCAACCCGGACCACGCCTACCAGGACCCGCGGGTCACGCGGCACATCGACGACGGTCGAGCGTTCCTGCAGAACACCGACCAGAAGTACGACCTGATCCTCTTCGCGCTGCCCGACTCGCTGGCCCTGGTGAGTGGCGCCTCCCAGATCCGCCTCGAGTCCTTCCTGTTCACGGAGGAGGCGCTCCGCTCCGCCCGCGACCACCTGACCGCCGACGGCGTCTTCGCGATGTACAACTACTACCGCGAGGACTGGCTGGTCGACAGGCTCGGCGGAACGGCGGCCGAGGCGTTCGGCCACGCGCCCTGCATCGACGTCATCACCGGCGCCACGGCGGTGATCTCGGCCGCACGCGATCCCGCGAACCAGCGCTGCGGCTCGGACAACTACACCCTGCCGGCGTCGTACCCGGCTCCCGTGCACGACGACGCGCCGTTCCTCTACTACGACGGCGGCATGCTGCCGACCATCTACCTGTGGGCGCTCGGCGGCATCCTGCTGATCTCGCTGCTGCTGGTCCGCGCGATCGGCGGGCCGCTGCGGGCGATGCGCCCGTACGCCGACCTGTTCTGCATGGGGGCGGCGTTCCTGCTGCTGGAGACCAAGAACATCGCGACGTTCGCGAACCTGTTCGGCACCACCTGGGTGGTGAACGCGATGGTCTTCACCGGGGTCCTGCTCAGCGTGCTGGCGGCGGTCGAGGTCACCCGGAAGTTCCGCACGCCCTCGCTACCGGTGGTGTTCGCCCTCATCGCCGCGTCGCTCGCGCTCGCGTACGTCGTGAAGCCGGCGTGGCTGCTGCAGCTGTCGTTCTGGCCGCGGCTGGGCCTGGCGATCGCGATCGCCTTCCTGCCGATCTTCCTGGCCAACGTCGCCTTCGCGAAGCGCTTCGCCGAGTCCAGCGACTCCCAGGCGGCCTTCGGCGTCAACCTGCTCGGCGCCATTCTCGGCGGCTGCCTCGAGTACGCCGCCCTGCTGACCGGCTACCGGAACCTGCTGGTCGTGGTCGGCCTGCTGTACCTCGCGGCGTTCCTGCTCAAGCCGCGACCGCACCTGCGCACGTAACGCCAGGGGAGTCACGCGACAGGAACGGGACGTTCGACCCACCGATCCCGAGAGGAACATCCACATGACCTCGGTCCGCACCACTGTCGCAGCCGTCGCCTCCACCCTCGTCCTCGGCGCCCTTGCGGTGACCGGCATCTCGACGGCCAGCGCCGACGAGTCCGCCCCGTGCGCGAAGCAGCAGTCCCAGCTCGACAGGGCGTCGGCCAAGTACGACGCGCTCCAGCAGAAGTTCGCCGAGCACCCGTCGAAGAAGACCAAGAAGGCCAAGAAGGCCCAGGCGCAGCGGGTCGCACACGCGCAGGCGCGGCTCGACAAGTGCAACGCCGGGTCGACGGAGAGCTGACTCCTCAGCCCAGGTAGTCGCGGAGCCCGGACATCGCCTCGTCGAGGATCCTCGCGAGGTCGGCGTCCGGGTCCGCGAGCCAGCCCTCGTACGCCGTGATCGCCAGCGCGAGGGCGACGTTGCCGACCGTCCGCGGCACCAGGTCGTCGGGCGCCCGGCCGAGCCGGGCGGCGACGTACTCGGCGATCACGGCGCGCCAGGCGGCGTACCGCAGCACCGAGTGCGCCTGCAGCGCGGGCGTCTCGAGGATGAGCCGCATCCGGTCGCGGTGGTCGGGCTGGGCATCGGCCGGGAAGTCGTTGAACCGCTGGACCCCCCGGTGGACGGCCTCGTGCAGCGGCAGGTCCTCCGGCATCTCCGCGAGGATCGCGCGGAAGCCGTCGAGCGTGCGGTCGAACTGTCCCCACGGGATGTCGTTCTTCGACTCGAAGTAGCGGAACAGCGTGCGCCGGCCGACGCCCACCTCGGCCGCGATGTCCGCCATCGTCACCGCGTCGAAGCCGCGCGCCGCGAACAGCCGGAACGCCGCCCGCTCGATCGCGGCGTGGCTGGTCGCGACCGGGCGACCACGACTGCTCATGCACGGACCCTATCTTTGTGGCGCTGAGTGCCATTAGTGTGTCGGGCACCACACCCGATGTCGAGGAGACGCTGCCATGAGCCAGGACCCGGAGCAGGAGAACCAGACCGAGGAGCTCGTCGCCGAGGACCTGATCGAGGAGGTCTCGATCGACGGCATGTGCGGCGTCTACTGAGATGCGGCTCGACGAGCCGTGGGCGCTGTCGCCGTCGGTGGCGTTGCGCCCGGAGCCGTTCGGGGCGCTGGCCTACCACTTCGGCAACCGGAAGCTGATCTTCCTCAAGCGCCCCGAGCTCGTCGCCGTCGTCCGTGGCCTGGCCGAGGCTGACGACGTCCGGTCGGCCCTGGTGACCGCTGGTGTCCCCGAGGCCGGCTGGCCGGCGTACCTCGCCGCGCTGGAGGGCCTGGCCGCGTCCGACATGATCCGCGCCCGGGTGGAGGTGGCGGCATGAAGCTGGTGGAGCACTTCGAGTCCGGGCTCGACGCCCCGATCTGCCTGACGTGGGAGCTGACCTACGCGTGCAACCTGGAGTGCGCGCACTGCCTCTCGTCGTCCGGGCGCCGGGACCCACGCGAGCTGACGACCGCGCAGTGCGAGGCGGTCATCGACGAGCTGCAACGGATGCAGGTCTTCTACGTCAACATCGGCGGCGGCGAGCCGACCATCCGCCCGGACTTCTGGCACCTGCTGGAGTACGCCGTCGACCACCAGGTCGGCGTGAAGTTCTCCACCAACGGCGTGCGGATCACCCCGGAGCGAGCGGCGTTCCTCGCCGGCCCCCGTTGTGGTGGCTACGTGGACGTGCAGGTCTCGCTGGACGGTGCGACCGCCGAGGTCAACGACTACGTGCGCGGGCCGGGGTCGTTCGACACCGCGATCACGGCCCTGCGCAACCTCCGCGACGCGGGCTTCCGGGACGCGAAGATCAGCGTGGTCTGCACCCGGCAGAACATCGGGCAGCTCGACGAGTTCCAGGCGATCGCGGACGAGTACGGCGCGACGCTGCGGCTGACCCGGCTCCGGCCGTCCGGCCGCGGCGCGGACGTGTGGGACGAGCTGCACCCGCTGCCGGAGCAGCAGCGCGAGCTCTACGACTGGCTGATGGCCAAGTCGGCACAGGGCGAGAATGTCCTCACGGGCGACTCGTTCTTCCACCTCGCCGGCTTCGGGGAGAGCCTGCCCGGGCTCAACCTCTGCGGCGCCGGCCGCGTGGTGTGCCTGATCGACCCGGTGGGCGACGTGTACGCCTGCCCGTTCGCGATCCACGACAACTTCCTGGCCGGCAACGTGCTGACCGGTGGGGGGTTCCAGCAGGTCTGGCAGACCTCGCCACTGTTCGAGGACCTCCGCTCGCCGCAGACCGGCGGCGCGTGCACCCAGTGCGCCCACTACGACGCCTGCCGTGGCGGCTGCATGGCCGCGAAGTTCTTCACCGGCCTCCCGCTGGACGGCCCGGACCCGGAGTGCGTGCAGGGGTACGGCGAGGTCGCGCTCGCGGGTGCCCGCACGGTTCCGGGCGCCTCGCAGGACCACTCCAGGAGCACCCCGACGCGCAACCAGCCGGTGATGCTCAAGCTGATGACCCGCCCGCCCGCTCATCCGCCCGTGAGTGACTGTGCGGAGAACCCGCTCGCCGGATGGACACCGTGAAGCTCGAGAACCCCTGGAAGCAGAACCCCTGGTTCGAGTCCGTCGCCGTCGCCCAGCGGCGCGCGCAGCAGCGGCTGCCGGCTCCGGTGTACGCCGCGCTGCTGGCCGGGTCCGAGCGGGGCCAGACGGTACGTGGCAACCAGGCGGCGTTCGCCGAGCTGGGGCTGCTCCCGCACGTCGCCGGCCAGCACGCCGAGCGGTCCATGAACCGCACCGTGCTGGGCCAGGACGTGTCGCTGCCGGTGCTGATCAGCCCGACCGGCGTCCAGGCGGTGCATCCCGACGGCGAGGTGGCCGTGGCTCGCGCGGCACAGGCCCGCTGGACCCTGATGGGCCTGTCGAACTTTGCGTCCAAGCCGGTCGAGGAGGTCGTCGAGGCCTGCCCGCGGACCCTGTTCCAGATGTACTGGACCGGCGACCGCGACGTGATGACCCAGCGCATGGAGCGCGCCCACCGGGCCGGCTCGATCGGCCTGATCGCCACCCTGGACTGGTCGTTCTCGATGGGGCGGGACTGGGGCTCGCCCGAGATCCCGGAGAAGGTCGATCTCAAGACGATGGTGCGGATGGCACCCCAGGTCGTCACGCGGCCGCGGTGGCTGTACCAGTTCGGCAGGACCGGGCAGGTCCCGGACCTGACGGCACCCAACCTCGCGCCGCCGAACGGCCCGGCGCCGACGTTCTTCGGTGCCTACTACGAGTGGATGACCACGCCGCCGCCGTCGTGGGACGACGTGGCGTGGATGCGTGAGCAGTGGCGGCAGATCAGCGGAACGCCGTTCCTGCTCAAGGGTGTCGGCCGCGTCGACGACGCGCAGCGTGCCGTGGATGCCGGCGTCGACGCGATCTCGGTCTCGAACCACGGGGGCAACAACCTGGACGGCACCCCGGCCGCGATCCGGCTGCTGCACCCGATCGCGACCGCCGTCGGTGACCAGGTCGAGGTGCTGATGGACGGCGGCGTACGTCGCGGCTCGGACGTGGTCAAGGCGCTCGCCCTGGGCGCGCGGGCGGTGCTGATCGGCCGGGCGTACCTGTGGGGGCTGGCCGCGAACGGCCAGGCGGGCGTGGAGAACGTCCTCGACATCCTGCGCTCCGGCATCGACTCCGCGCTGCTGGGCCTGGGTGTGTCGTCGATCGACGACCTCTCGCCGGAGTCCCTGCTCGTGCCCGAGGGCTTCCACGTCCCATGAGACTGGCCGACGCGACCTCCCCCGAGACGGCCGGCGCCGGCCTCGTGCTGGTGCCCGTCGGCTCGCTCGAGCAGCACGGCCCGCACCTCCCGCTGGACACCGACACGGCGATCGCGACCGCCGTCGCCGAGGGCGTGGCCGCCGAGCTCGACGCCTGGGTGGCGCCGGCGATCTCGTACGGCTCCAGTGGCGAGCACCAGTCGTTCGCCGGCACCGGCTCGATCGGCACCGAGGCGCTCACCCACGTCGCCGTCGAGCTGGTCCGCTCGCTGCGCACCTGGGCGTCGCGCGTGGTCCTCGTCAACGCCCACGGTGGCAACGTCGCGGCACTGAACGCCGCCATCTCGTTGGCCGGGGTCGAGTGGGTGCCCTGCGCGACCGAGGAGGTGGACCTGCACGCCGGGTACACCGAGACCTCGTTGATGCTGCACCTGCGGCCCGAGTCGGTGCGACTCGATCTCGCCGAGGCCGGGAATCCCCAGCCGTTGAGCGAGATCCTCCCCGCGATGGTGGCTGGAGGCGTTGCCTCCGTGTCGCCGAACGGCGTGCTCGGCGACCCGGCCGGCGCGTCCGCCGCCGAGGGCGAGCGCGTGCTCGAGGCGATGGTCGCCGACGTGGTCGCGAGGCTGGCATGACCGGTCAGAGACGGGTCGCGCTCGTCACCGGTGCCGCCGGCGGCATCGGCTCGGCCACCGTCGCGAAGCTCGTCGGGCAGGGGTACGGCGTGGTCGGGTTCGACCTGCGCGAGGCGCCGACCTCGGACGACGTCGCGCACGTGGTCGGCGACGTCCGCGACCGCGACCTGCTGCGGCGCGCGGTCGATACCGCGCTCGACCGCTGGGGCAGGCTGGACGCCGCGGTCGCCGCGGCCGCCGTCATCGCCGGCGGACATCCGCTCTGGGAGGCGCCGGACGGCGAGCTGCCCGAGCTGCTCGACGTGGACGTCCGCGGCGTCTGGAACACCGCGGCGGTCGCCGTACCCGCCATGCTCGACGGGCCGGACCCCAGCGGCTGCCGGTTCGTGGCGGTCGCGTCCGCGGCCGGGACCCACGGCTTGTTCAACCTGGCGGCGTACACGACCGCGAAGCACGCGGTCGTCGGCCTGGTGAAGGGGCTCGCGGCCGACCTCGTCGGCACCGGGGCGACCGCGGTCGCGGTCTCGCCCGGCTCGACCCGGACCGGGATGCTGGAGGCGACCGCGGACCTCTACCACCTGCCCGGTCCGGAGGACTTCGCCTCGAGCCAGCTGCTGCGCCGCCTGCTCGAGCCGGACGAGGTCGCGGCGACCATCGCGTTCTGCTGCTCGGTCGAGGGTGCCGTGCTGAACGGCGGCGTCGTCCAGGCGGACGGCGGCTTCCGGCCGTGATCGCCGCGCGCATCAAGCCGGGCGTACGACGGGGCGACGTGCTGGTCGGCGGCTCGCCGATGCGCGTGGCGCGGCTCCGACCCGGCGCACTGCCCGACGACGTCGCCCGGGGTGACCTCGCGCGCCGGCTGCTGGACGCGAACCTCGCCGACCCGGTGCTCGACGACGTGCCGCCGCTCGACCCGGCCGAGATCACCGTCGTGCTGCCGGTGCACGGCCGCGCCGACGAGCTCGACCGTGCCCTCGAGGCCCTGAGGCCGCTGCGCTGCCTCGTGGTCGACGACGCGTCGCCGGTCCCGCTCGCACCCGACGCGGACGTGCTCCGCCTCGACGACAACGTCGGCCCGGCCGGCGCCCGCAACGCGGGACTGGCCAAGGTGAGCACGCCGTACGTCGCGTTCGTCGACTGCGACGTCACGGTCACCGCGGACACCCTGCTGCGGCTGGGCCGCCACTTCGCCGACGACCGCGTCGCGCTGGTCGCCCCGCGGATCGTCGGCCGTGCCCGGTCGGAGCGGCCGCGCTGGTTCGAGCGGTACGACGAGGCCGCGTCCTCGCTGAGCCTCGGCGGGACCGGCTGCTCGGTGCGGCCCGGCGCCGCGGTCGCCTGGCTGCCGAGCGCCTGCCTGGTCGGGCGCACCGACCGGCTCGGCGACGGCTTCGACCCGACGATGCGGGTCGGCGAGGACGTCGACCTCGTGTGGCGCCTGGTCGACGCGGGCGAGACGGTCCGCTACGACCCGGCCGAGGTCGCCCACCACGACGCACGGCGAACGCTGCGCGGGTGGCTCGGGCGGAAGTACGTCTACGGCACCGGCGGTGCTCCGCTCGCAGCACGCCACGGCGGCAAGGGCGCGGTCGCCGTGCTCTCGCCGGCGATGGCCCTCGGCGGCGCCGCCCTGCTGGTGCGCCGCTGGTGGTCGGTCCCGGTCGCGGTCGCCTGCGCCGGCCGCGGCGTGCAGGTGCTGCGGAGCACGCTGCCCGACGTACCGGACCGCGACCGGCTCGCGGTCGGCCTGTCGGCGCGGGGGCTGTGGTGGTCGGTGCGCCAGGAGTCCGCGCTGCTGCTGCGGCACTGGTGGCCGGCGGTGGCGGTGGTCGCGCTGCTCTCGCCGTCGGCACGGCGGGCCGTGGTCAGTGCCGCGCTCGTCGACGTCGTGGTGGCCGGGTCCGAACGCCCCGAGCTCAACCCCGGCTGGGTGTTCGCGGGCCGGCGGCTCGACGACCTCGCCTACGGCGCCGGGCTCTGGGCCGGTGCCGCGAGGGCGCGGTCGCTGCGCGCCGTCAGCCTGCGAGGTGCAGGGGCGCGCCGCTCGCGCGGTCCAGCGACCGCCCGATGACCAGGCGCTGGATCTGGTTGGTGCCCTCGAAGATCTGCATGACCTTCGCCTCGCGCATGTACCGCTCCACCGGGAAGTCGCGGGTGTAGCCGTAGCCGCCGAGCACCTGGACGGCGTCGGTGGTGACCTTCATGGCGTTGTCGGTCGCGACCAGCTTCGCGACGGAGGCTTCGCGGCCGTAGGGGAGCCCCCGGTCCTTGAGCCGCGCGGCGTGCAGCATCGTCGCGCGCGCCGACTGGACCGCGGCCTCCATGTCGGCGAGCACGAACGCCAGGCCCTGGTGGTCGATGATCCGCTCGCCGAAGGTCTCCCGCTCCTTCGCGTAGGCGACCGCGTTGTCGAGGGCGCCCTGGGCGAGGCCGGTCGCGACGGCGGCGATGCCGAGCCGGCCGGCGTCCAGTCCGGCGAGCGCGATCTTCAGGCCCTGGCCCTCGTCGCCGAGCATCCGGTCCGCGGACACCCGGACGCCGTCGAACCGCATCGTCGCGGTCGCCGACCCGGTCAGGCCCATCTTGTGCTCGGGCGGGTCGGCAACCAGGCCGTCGGCGTCCCCCGGGACGAGGAAGCAGGAGATGTCGTTGCGACCGTCGCCGGTGCGCGCCATCACCTTGTAGAAGTCGGCGTACCCGCCGTGGGTGGTCCACGCCTTCGCGCCGCTGATCACCCACGCGTCGCCGTCGCGGCGGGCGCGGGGGCGCATCGCGGCCGGGGCGGAGCCGGCGTGCGGCTCGGAGAGGCAGTACGCGCCGAGCAGCTCGCCGCTCAGCATCTCCGGCAGCCAGCGCTGCCGCTGCTCCTCGGTTCCGGCGGTCGCCAGGCCGAAGCAGGACAGTGCGTGCACGGAGACGCCGACACCCACGGACGCCCAGACCGCGCCGATCTCCTCGAGCACCTGGAGGTAGACCTCGTACGGCTGGCCACCGCCGCCGTACTCCTCGGGGTAGGGGAGGCTCAACAGGCCGGCCCGGCCGAGGGTGCGGAACACCTCGCGCGGGAACGTCTCGGTCCGCTCCGCCTCGGCGACCAGGGGCGCGAGCTCGCGCGTGGCGAGGTCCCGGACCAGGCCGATCAGGTCGACGGACTCCTCGGTGGGCAGCAGGCGCGACGCGGGCATGAGTACCAGAGTACGCCGTCTGGTACTGATAGCGTCATCGGCGTGCCACCCCCTCGCCACCAGCTCCTCGACGAGCTGATCGAGCTGTTCCTCGCCGAGGGCTTCCTCGAGTTCGGGGTCGGTGACCTGGCCGCCCGGCTGCGCTGCTCCCGCACGACGATCTACCAGGTCGCCCCGAGCAAGGAGCAGATCGTGCTGGCCGCGGTGCGCGGCTTCTTCCGCCGCGCGGCCGATCGGATCGAGGCCCAGGTCGAGGCCGAGCCCGACCCGGGTGCGCGGCTGTCGGTCTACCTGACCGCGGTCGCCGCGGAGCTGGCGCCGGCGTCCGAGCGGTTCTACGCCGACCTCCAGGCGTACGCGCCGGCCGCCGAGATCTACCGGTCGAACACCCGCCTCGCGGCCCGGCGGGTGCAGGACCTGGTCCTGGCGGGGGTCGAGGCCGGGGCCCTGCGACCGGTGGACGCGGCCTTCGTGGGCGCCGCCGTCGCGCAGGTGATGACGGCGATCCACGGCGGTGCGATCGCGTCGGCGTCGGGGCTGGCCGATGCGGCGGCGTACCGCGCGCTGGCCGATCTGGTGGTGCACGGTGTGGGCGGTACCACTCCCTGAGCACCTCCCGGCGCCGGGTCGCGGGCTGACAGAGTGACCGCCATGAGCAACCTCCCCGAGTCCCTCGTTGGCAAGACCGTCGCCGTGCTCGGCGGCACCGGACCGCAGGGGCGTGGGCTGGCGAGGCGGTTCGCGGCGGCCGGCGTACCCGTCGTGCTCGGCAGCCGGAGCGCGGAGCGGGCCGAGGACGCCGCCCGGGAGCTGCCCGGCGACGTGCGCGGCGCGGACAACGCCGAGGCGGCAGCGGCCGGTGACATCGTCGTGGTCGCGGTTCCGTGGGACGGGCACGGCGACCTGCTCACGTCGCTGAAGGCGGAGCTGGCCGGCAAGGTCGTCGTGGACTGCGTGAACCCGCTCGGCTTCGACAAGCAGGGCGCCTACGCGCTGCCGGTCGAGGAGGGCTCGGCCGCGCAGCAGGCGCAGGCGATCCTCTCGGACTCGACGGTCGTCGGGGCGTTCCACAACGTCAGCGCGGTCAAGCTCGAGGATCCCGCGGTCGACTCGATCGAGACCGACGTGCTGGTGCTCGGCGACGTCCGCGAGGCGACCGACCTCGTCCAGGACCTCGTCGACGTGATCCCGGGGATGCGCGGCGTGTTCGGCGGGCGGCTGCGGAACGCCCACCAGGTGGAGGCGCTGACCGCCAACCTGATCAGCGTGAACCGTCGCTACAAGGCGCACGCCGGCGTCCGGGTAACGGACATCTGACG
>OUNM011147667.1_pt1 | contig 14037 bp, 12 predicted proteins | sample 1769961 | NCBI WGS metagenome assembly OUNM01 (sample SAMEA3914820, study PRJEB12502) | metagenome | biome: forest; material: soil | place: USA | collected 2012-03-12 | depth 0.3 m | reverse complement strand
GTCGAAGCGCTGGCGGGCACCGAACACGTTCGCGCAACGGACTGCGGCATCGAATGGCTCATCGCACAGGTCGAATCCGGAGCGTGGCGGCGGCCATCACCCATCGGGTTCTACTTCGCGAAGCTCTGGTATTTTGAGCGGCTCTATCCGCTCATTTTCACGGCTGGCGCACTCGGGAAGGCCAGCGCCCTCGACCGCTTGGGGCGGTAAATACGATCGCTATGGCAAGATCTCAGTGAGAGAGCGCCTTCGTGAAAGGTACGTCGTTCGCCGTCTTGCTGTCCTGATTGATCAATAAGAGCAATAGCGGTATGAGCTCATTGGCGTCGACCTACACCGTATCCAGCTTGAACCAAAAGCGCGTTCCGCCTCCCTTGCGGGGCTCGTAGCCGATTTCGCCGCCCCACTGTTCAACCGAGATCCGGCAGAAATACAGGCCAAGCCCCGCCTTGCCATGCGCGTGATCGCCTCGGACAAATTTCTGGAAGAGCTGCGGCACAATCTCCGGAGGAATCCCAGGCCCCTCGTCGTCGATCATCACGATCGCCTTGTCGCATTCGCGCAGGAACGTCACCGTCACCGTCTCGCCTTCGGACGAATATCGCAGCGCGTTTTGAATCAAGTTGTGGAAAAGGCGTTCGAGGCGGCCCATTTCCGCACGCACCGGGAGCCGCTCAGGCATGTCAGGCCCCATTTCCACGCGGCATTGAACGCCTCCCGTCACAAGCACCGGGCTCAGAACATCGATCACGGCCCGGCCGCATGCGATTAGATCCGGCGCATTTGCGGGATCGACATGGAGCGTTTCCTCCGTCCTGAGTTCGCTGCGGAAGGTCGCGAGAAGATCCTCAATGAGGAGAGATTGCTGCTTCGCCGCCCGCCGCGCGAGTTGGACGAATCTGCGCCCGGTCTCGGAGAGGTTTTCCTTGTCGATCACATTCAGGGCGCTGGTGAGCCCGGCAAGCGGTCCAGCCAGGTCATGCACGATGCAGTGGAGCAGGATCTCTTTCTTGGCCGCTTCCGCCAGATACCGTTCCTGCGCGAGGAGCAGTTCGCGACCCTTTTGGTAAACGCGCTGGAAATCATCGAATTCCGCATCGAGCCGGCGGATCACGAGAATCGCTTTCCCGAGGATCGAGCAAGCCACCGCCATGAGATGCAATTGCGAGTCGTCGGCGCCGTGCTCCGTCCAGATCCCGGAACGCAATTCACCTTCGCCCGATTCCCAGGAGCGCTCCGCGTCTTCGAGAAAAAAATCCAGGTATGCAAAGATGCCCCCGAGTGCAATCGGGTCGGCGCTTGCCGGGCTCGCCGCTGCGGCCGTTGGCAAAAAGGGGACGCACCAGTCGGGAATCCCGCCAATGGGCTGAAACTCGTTTGCCTCCTTCCTTTCCAGGATGAGGATCTGCTGCCGCACCAGCACTTCGGCAAAGAGTTCCGCGTTCATGAGCTCAACATCGCTTCCGCAAGTGAAACAAAGGATGCCTCCACATTCTCACCATTCAAGGCACTGGTAAGTGCCACTTCCCACCGGTGTTTGGCTAGTAACTCGAGATCGGCATTAGTCACTTCCCATTCCGCGCGTAAGTCCGACTTATTCACGAGCACCCGGAAGGGGACCGGTCCGACCTCGGCAAAGACCCGCTGTTGCAGCAAGACCGCGGTCTCCAGCGTGGAACGGCGCGTGCCGTCGATAATGAGCAAATAACCCGATGCGCCCCGCAGATAATTCATCTCGATGGCGCCAAAGTCATCCTGTCCCGCCAGATCCCAGATCAGCAGGCCGACTTCTCCCGCTCTAGTTTCAACGACCTTCTTATCCACCTTTACTCCGATCGTGGTGTGATACTTCTCCGAAAATACGCTTCTCACATAGCGGGAGACCAGGCTCGTCTTGCCGACGGCAAAGGCTCCGATGAGACAGATTTTCTTTTGAATCATCAGGGAGCAGCGTTGCGGCTTGGCTCGTCAATGGCAACGCGAAACGTCACCCGCCGATTCCGAGGATCATCCCGGGCTCCGCCTGGCGTCAGCGGTTCGCTTGCGCCGACGCTCGTGACTGACAGCATGCCAGCCGGCACTTCGTCTTTTGTCAGGAGACCAACGACTTGCTCCGCCCGCTGCTGGCCGAGTTTTGCATTGAAGCTTTCTCCGCCGATCTCGGTCGTATGACCGATCACGGTTACTTTAACATGGCGATTGACCCGCTTCGCCAAAGCCTGGAGTTCGCCAATCTTGCGCGCCACGCCATGCGCCGCGGTTGCCTGATCCGGCGTAAGCTGGGCGCCTTCCCCAAAGGCAATCACCGTGTTCTCGATCTCGGTCTTCATCGCGCCGAGTTTTGCGGCTGTTTCATCTCCAAGCGCGGAGGCATCGTAAGTCGCGACTCCCGGAATTCCATAAGCCCGGCGCTGGCTTTCCTGGATCCACGCCGCCGACGCACTGCCTTCGGCAATCAACTTATCTCCCTCTAGCCGCAAGTGAACCGTGGGAGGTGGCGCAAGACGCTCGGTGGCGCGCTTCAAAACGATGGCTGGCTGCAGCGAGTAGTATGGCTCCCATTGCCCTTCCACATTCTTCGAATCGTATCCCGCGGCGGCGATCAACGCTTTCGGATCCGTCGCGAGCGGATCGCGCAATCCTCCAAGCGTGAGCTTTCCGTCGCGGCGGGATGCTTCCGTCACGACAATGCCCGGCTCGCTCCGGACGCGCTTCACGCAATCCTCCCAGAGTGCCGATTCGGCGGCTTCCTTAGCGCGAGCGGCAGCGGCTTCGCGTTCTTGATCCGCATGAATCCTTTGCAATTCCTCCGCGCGACGTCTCTCCTCCGCATCGCGGCGGTGCGACCATTCCACCCAGGCTGTGCCTGCCGATAGCAGAAGCAGAACAGGCAGAATCCACATCCAGGGCGAAAGCCTTCTGGAGCGCTCGATCCGCTGCACTCGCAGACAGCTCTCCAGAATCCCGCGCACGGTGATGAAAGGCCTCGCGTCCCCGTTGAATGCGGCGAGCTGCTCCTGCATTTCCACGACGATCTTCCGGAGTGCGTCCTGCATGGTCACGCGATAATCCACCGGCGCGATTCCGCGGATCACCGAGGCGAGCGTCGCATGCGGGCTGGTCTCGAGCCAGACGCTCAATTCCCCCACCCGCAGTGTTTCCAGTCCCTCGGCTTGCGACACGCTGAATGAATCGCGCGCGAAGTCCTGGATCGCCGTCAGCATGCTGGAAATCATGTCCGAATCGCGTCCGGCGACATCCGGCGATTGCACGCTTTCGAGCGGAAGGCCGGTTCCCCTGTGAATCAGGAATACCTGCTCCACCCGGTAAATCAACGTGTGCGAAAGCACCACCTCGGCAAAACTCCGCCCGGTCCGCATCGCTTCGAAGCGCCACTTCAATCCCTGCGCGGAAAGGCTGTGCTCCAGCGCCTGATTGATCGTCTGGATCATCTTCTCGAACGCCTCCGCGATCGCCTTGCGGATCGCCGGTCCCATGATGGGGAAAACGGCATCCGTAAGCACCGTCGGATCGCGGCGCACCGATTTCTTGAGCGCAGATTCCACGACAGGCGTAATGGAGTCGGCAAACCTAGCATCCCGCGATGACGCACGCTCAACCGCCTGAGGCAGCGCTTCGCTCATCGCCTCTGCCTGAGCCGAAGCATTCAGCCGGCTTTTCAATTCCTCGATCTGTCGCTGTTCAGGAGCAAGCAGGAGGTCACGAAGCGCGTTCAGATCCTCGCGACCGGAATTGCCATTCTTCAGGCCCGCGTCATTGGATTCTCCGGCTCGGTTCATGAGAATGTTTCGGCACCTCCGGCGCAGTCCACGCGAGCCCGAAAGTCGTCGCGAGGCCGGCTATGCTCCTGGAAACTTGAATTCGTTTTTCAGCCGGAGAGAAAGCTCTGCAAAGAGATCCGAAAGTGCATGGCGGTCGGTCATCATCCCGCGCAATTCCTCCACTGCACGTGAGTGCGTGGCAGTGACCTCGGCATACCGCTGCCCGATTTCATCGCTTAGCCGCTTCGATTCATCGAGGACGAACTGCCGCAAGTTGCGCAGCGCTTTGGCATTGTCCTCCTCGAGCTTGGCAATCCGCTTCTCGAGCCGCTTCTCCGCTTCCTTCGATTCCGAGGCCAACCCCTTCTCCGCTTCCAGACGGCCATCTTTCTCTGCCTTTTGCGCTCCATCCAGCGTTTCAAATTCGCCCTTCATGAAGCCTTCCAGCGATGCAAACCGCCGCTTTACGTCATCGCGCAATTCGGAGGTTCCCTTTGCCATGCTTTCTTCGATCTGGCCGAACTTTCGCTCGTAATCCCGCATGCGGGCGCCGAAGAGAATGTCTCGGATTTTATCGACGCTTCCGTCGTGTTCTGCAATTGCGGCATCTCCATTCGTTGCCGCCGCCCCCGGACCGGGGTTCGTGTTTGGAGGTTGCTCACTCATAGGATCGGTAGTGTTTACGACCTGCCCTAAACTGACACCGCCGACTAATATATTAGTCGAAGCTATCGACCGCCAGCCTTTTCATTGCACTCGCCATCTCCCAAAGTAGGCTGCACCCGACACAGCCCATCGCAAAACTGCGGCCACGCCAGTATAAACAATTGCTGCTGACTAACCTCGGGGCAGCACGCCCGTTTCCTGCAGGATTTTGAGAATCGTCCGCTTCTCGTCCACAGGCAGATAGTTAAATTCCGCTGGCGCATTCGCGTCCTGCAATGCCAGACAAAGCCCCGAGAGCACCCCGGCTTTTACCTCCTTGGGCATCGTGGCAAACCCTGTCGAATAAATCATGTAGCTGCAGCGATAACGAAACAGCCGGGTCCGTAAATCAAGGTCACGCAAGGAAGCGCCGCCAGAGGTGGCGATGCGCCGCGCTTCAAAGTCGCGGACGTACGCGGGATCGGGCGTCACGCCCCCAGCCGGAAGCGCTGCTTCGCCCGCGAAGAGCAGATAACGCACGATCTGATGCGCGATGTCATCGAGCACCGGGCGATCGTCCGGGCGGATGCTCCCCTGCCCGGCCGCGAGCGCGTCGCGTGTGCGGTAGACCGCGAGGGTGATTAAATTATGAAAGCCAAGCTGATGCTCATGGATCAGATGCGGGAATAAATCGCTGGTGCGGACCGGATAGCGGTTCCAGTCAAACAACGAGCCCGGCGGGTCGGCAAACTTCGTGTACCCGCCCGGCGCAGCCTCTCCCATCAGATTGCCGAGGTGATCGCCATGCTCGTGCGCTCCAGTCACATGCCAGCCGCCAAATCGCAAAGGAATCGGCACCGTATGACCGACCATCTCTCTCCGAAAACCATCGAGGCTCGCACCGGTATCCGTGCAAATCACCGATTCCACGACCAGCCCGGGAACCTGCTTGCTCGTCCGGCCGGCATGGCAATTCATGCAGCGTTCGGTCCGCGTGATCTCCGGCCGCCCCGAGTTCGATGGCCGGAAGATGCGGAAAACGGGCCCCAGATCCGGATCGATTGCGGCGACCTCGAAACGCCCGCCGGGCACGTAGCCGACGTAGACTTCGTCGTTAAAGTAAAGCGCCCGTGGATTTGCGGGACGGATCAGGCCTCCTTGGAAACTGGTCGCGGAATAGACCAGCAGTTGCGACGAAACCGGTACATCGAGCGCCTTCAGCAGGCTCGTGAGTTGCGCCTTGTCGCTCGAAATGTCGAGCTTCACCTCGCCGCGATCCAGCAGCGGAATCAGCTTCGAGAAAGCATCGTGAGTCTCGCGGGACCAGTAGTTGTGCGGCGCCTCGTTGAACCGATGCCGCGGAGCTTCCTCGCCCCTGAGCAGAAATGGAAAGGCAGCCAGCCAGAGAAAAAAACAGATCCACACCGGGTTCCGACTGAATCCGGAAAACCTCACGTCGCGGTATGGGGATCGAGTTTTGATCACCGGAAATTTCGCCGGTTCCACAAAAGGGGCCGCTTCCAAGAAAAAGCGGGCTGCCAAGGCTTTATTCGCCATTGGCAGCCCGCGAAAATCGCGAGATGGTTTACTTCTCGACCGTCTCGTGCGCCTTCAGCCAGCCGCTGATGCCAGCGCTGAGGTGCTTCACGTTGGTGTAGCCGAGCTTAGTCGCAGCATCTGCCGCAGCCGTGTAGGCATGGCACGTAGGCCCGCCACAGTAGGCGACGACCAGGGCGTCCTTGTCCTTCGGAAGGACGTTAGAGAAATTGGTTTTCACGTCCGCGTAGTTCAGCGCGGTCGGAACGTGGCCGGACTTGTAGGAATCGCTGCCGTTCACATCGATGACGATGACGGTCTTGTCTGCGATGGCCTTCTTCAGTTCAGCGATGCTGATGTCCGGGTAGTCACCGGCGAAGGCGGCGATCGAGGAGAGCGCGAGAGCGCAGAAGGTAACGAGTAGTTTCTTCATGTTTTGGGTTTCGATTTTTTATTTCGAGGAGGGATGCCGCGCGGGCGACCCGCATTGCAACAGAGCAGTAAACCTTTCAAAAGCCATTTTTGTTTCGTTAATTTTTGTGAAGAGCACCCCAGTCGCCCGAGTTCTTCATCTGTAACTGCCCACCCGGTAACACGAACGGCGCGTTTGACTTGAACCTGCATCCCGAGCCGTTTCAAGCGTTTGCCAAGCCGGAGGCCAACGAAAATGTGTCAGGTTTTGATCCGACGGGGAATTTTCAGGAATCAGCGAAGCCCCGTGTCCAAATCCGCACTGCTAAGGAATTCGGCTTCGCTGCCATCCACGATCATCACAGCCGTCCGTCTTTCCGCTCACTCCGTGATTCCAAATCCACTGTCTTTCCTCGTACCGCGTCTCCGTTCAAACGGACTTGGGACGTTGTTAACCATCGTCTGCGCAACGGCCTTCTGGCAGCTTTCGCCGGCGGCCCACGCCGCACCAGCTGCCGCTGATGCCGCCACCGCCCTGATCGCCCGCGTCGTCCCAGCCAAGGCCGCCAGCTTCAGCGTGGAGATAATCAGCGACGAAAAAGGCCATGACGTCTTTGAAGTCGAGAGCAAGGGCTCCAAGATCGTCCTTCGCGGCAACACCGGCGTCGCTGTAGCCAGCGCGCTGAACTGGTATCTTCAGGAGCGCTGCCACTGCATGATCTCGTGGGAAGGCTCGCAACTGGCGCTGCCGGAGACGCTTCCGCCTGTTTCAGAGAAGGTTCGGCAGGTTTCGCCCTATCAACGCAGGGCCTATCTGAATTACTGCGTCTTCAGCTACACGATGGCGTGGTGGGACAAGGCACGGTGGCAGCGCGAGATCGACTGGATGGCACTGCACGGCGTCAACATGCCTCTGCAGGTCGTCGGTCAGGAAGCCACGTGGCTCGCCACTTTCGAACGGCTCGGCCTGAGCCGCGAGGACATGACGGATTTCTTTGTCGGGCCCGCTTACTTCGCGTGGGGCTGGATGAACAATGTCGACAGCATCGGCGGGCCGCTGCCGGATAACTGGATCAAGAGCCACACGGAAATGGGCCAATGGCTGCTCGCACAACAACGCGCGCTCGGCATGACACCCGTACTGCAAGGCTTCAGCGGGCGCGTCCCCGGAGCCTTTGCGAAGAAGCATCCGGACTGTCGCATCCAGCAGATCAGGCAGTGGGGCGATCTGCCTGGCACGTACCAGATGGATCCGACCGATCCGCTCTTTGCCAAAGTCGGCCGGACCTTCATCGAGGAAGAAACGCGCCTCTTCGGCACGGATCATCTGTATGCGGCCGATCCTTTCCACGAAGGCCAGCCGCCGAGTACGAAGCCCGAGTATCTCGCCGAAGTCGGCAAGAACATCTTCGAGACAATGACCGCGGCCGATCCGAAAGCCATGTGGGTGATGCAAAGCTGGTCGCTGCGCGAACCCATCCTGAAGGCTGCTCCGGAGGATCGCCTGATCGTGTTCGATCTCAATGGAGGCCGCAGCTTTGGCAAGGAACCATTCTGGGGCCGCTCCACCGTCTGGGGTGTGCTGAATAACTACGGTGGGCGTCATTACATGAGCGGCCCCGTCGCAACCTTGCTCAAGCGGCACGAGCTGGGCGCCGATCGCGCCGCCAACCTCACGGGCTTCGGGCTCTTTGACGAAGCGACCGAGTTGAATCCGATCGTGGTCGATGCCCTCTACGATTCCGCCTGGAATGCCACGGCTCCTGATCCGACCGAGTGGACGCACGACTGGGCCGCGCGCCGTTACGGCGCGGACCTGGAATCCAGCCATCGCGCCTGGGACCTTCTCCTCAAGACAGTCTATACGGGCGTCCGCGGCTACGACAGCGCCCTGCGCGCCCGGCCGGCACTTCATCTCGAAGCCTCCAGTCCGTGTGCGGGAAGCGTGCGTTTTGGTTACGACAACACGCAGCTTTGCAAAGCCTGGGCCGCGCTGCTCGAGGGCGCTGACAAGCTGCAAAAGGCACCCGGTTACCGGTACGATGTCACTAATCTCGGCGAACAGACGCTGAATAACTACGGCCTCTCGCTGCAGCACCGCCTCACTGCGGCTTTCGAAGCCGGCGACCGCAAAGCCTTTGAAACCACGGCCGCGGAAATCCACGACCTGATCCTCGATCTGGACCGTTTGACGGGCACCCACGAAATGTTCCTGCTCGGCAAGTGGATCGCCGACGCCCGTGCGCAGGGCACGACCGACGAGGAGAAAGATCTCTATGAGGCCAACGCTCGCGCGCTGGTGACCGTGTGGGAAGTGAAGAAAGCCGCATACTTCGATTACTCCGCGCGGAGTTGGTCGGGACTGTATCGCGACTACTACCTCCCGCGTTGGGAGAAGTTCTTCGCCTTCCTTCGCACCAAGCTCGACGCAGGCGAGACGAGTTATCGCGACGACAAAGTCACGCGTCGCTGGGGACGTCCGACGCTGTCGGCATCGGACTTCTACGCGCAACTCGACGCCTGGGAACGCAGCTTCGCACAGAAGCGCGATCACTATTCTCCCACGCCGATTGGCGACCTTATCGCGGAAGCGACCAAGTTAGTCGCAAAGTATCAGCCGAAAATCGAAGAAGCGGCCAAGGCTCCCGCCACGGAGGAAAGCACTGCCCCCGCAGTCGTGAAAAAAGCAAACCTCACGAGCGGCAAGAAAGTGACCACGAACGGCGGCGAGGAAACTGGCCATTTACCGGAATACGCTGTCGATGGCGAAGTAAGCCTCAACAAATACTGGGCTGCGCGTCCCGGCCCTGCCGAAGGCCGCTGGCTTCAGGTGGATCTCGGAGAGGAAGCCAGCATCCGCGGCGCTCATGTCTGGCCGTATTGGGATGGCCAGCGCCGTTATGAATACGCGATTGAAACCTCCACCGATGGCCTGGTCTGGCAGAAGGTCGCCGACTCTTCGACCAATGCCGGCCCCGAGACGGAACACGGCCGCGAACATCTCTTCGCGCCCGTCAGCGTGCGCTTCGTCCGCATCCGCATGACGAAGAACTCCGCGAATCCAACGCTTCACCTCGTCGAGTTCTGGGTATTGCCGGCGGATACCAAGTAAGTTCTAAGTCGAACTTAAATTAAGTCATTTAAACGCCCCGTCTGGTCTCTTCGGCTGGACGGGGCGTTGCGCATACAAAGCCAGCGATTGCAGGACCCTTCGCAAATGTACGGCAAAGGCGCCACGGGGGTTATGCAGCAGATACTGACATGCATTTATTTGACCGTCTTACTCAGACGATCCCAGCCACACCAAGATCGCTCCTGGCGTGCCGAGCCCCTGTGCACACTGGACGATCTTGGAGTGCGGCGGCACGACGCCGCCTTCGGAAGGGGTGAGTTCCGCGGGAGGCAGCGGCGGGACGGCAAATGGCGTTCCTTTCACGAGGCGCGCTCTCACTGAGATCTTGCCCATGTTACACGCGCAACGGGAAAAGGTGATTGGAGCGATTTCCCATTGGATTTTACGCGGGGCGTAAATGCGCGCGGAGCCCGCCACAACCCGCCCGCAGACCTGCCCTTTCCGAATGGCGGCGTCGTGCCGCCGCACTCCAAGATCGCGCTACCTGCGTACAATGCTAAGCGGAAGCAGCGGTTTAAATAACGCTGCACCAGTGCGAAGCAGCGTCACGCACAGGCGTCGCTAGCTACGACATCGGTACGGTTTTCATTAAATGCTTTCATGCCGTTAGGCCACGGATGAACAACATCCACAAACGCCAAAGGATCCGACGTCCAACGCGAAACCCACTGCGTCCCCGCCTACGGTCGTTCGTACTGAATAGCAGCAATCCGCTCCATCACGCGGTCGCTGAGCTTCTGGTAAAGATCGCGCCCTTCGCCTTCCAAGTCCGCTTTGGTAAAGTACATCGGCTCGCCAATCACTAGCGTAATCGGGCGGAAAGGCCGTGGCTTCCCTCCACGCGGAAACGCTTCATGCGCTCCAAAAATGCGCATTGGCACGACCGGCGCCAGCGTCTTGGCGATAATGAGCCCGAGCCCCGGTTGCGCTGCCTGCAGTTGTCCATCGGGCGTGCGCGAACCTTCCGGAAAGACGACCGTGCACTCACCTGCGCGGACGAGTTTGATCACCGCCTTGAGCGCACTCATGTCCGCCCGCTCCTGGTCGACCGGGATGACGTTCATTTGCGGGAATAGCGGCCCGAGGATCGGCCATTGCATCAGGGTCTTGCGCGCCAGGTAGTGGATCTCGCGCTGGCAGCAGATTCCCGCGAGTGGCGGATCCAGATAGCTCTGGTGATTCATCGCCAGGATCGCACCGCCTTCTTCGATGATCCGCTCGCGATGCACTGCCCTGAACGCAAAGCAGGTGCGCGCGATGAAATTCGAAAGGTGGAATACGGTCTGGTAAACGACGCCCATCTTCCTCCCTCAGCGCGTTACGATCGAACGGCCGTCCTCGATGTGCAGGCCATAGAGTTTGAGCCGGCCGATGATTTCACCGACTACGCCATCGACCGTCAAATGAGAGCTGTCGATCACGTGCGCGTCTTCCGCGATGATCAGCGGGGACATCCGACGAGAGCTGTCCTGCTTGTCTCGTGACTGGATCGAATCCAGCAGCCCCTGCTTGGCCCGGCGCTGGGCGCGGACTTCCGGCGATGCATCGATGTAGAACTTATAGCGGGTCTCGGGAAAGACCGCGGAACCAATGTCGCGGCCTTCCATGACGATGTCCTGCCCATTCGCAAATTCCCGCTGAAGCGCGACCAAGGTCCGGCGCACTTCCGGAACAGCGGCGACTTGCGAAACATTGGAATTCACACCCTCGGAGACAAGGTGCGGAGCGGGATCGACGCCATTGATGGCGATCGTCGATTCGTTATCACGGACTCCACAGTAGATCTCACTGCTGACAAGCAGTTCCGCCACCTTTGCGTGTTCAGCGGGATTTACGCCGCTGGCCAGCACATGCCAGGTCACGGCGCGATACATGGCACCGGTATTGACGTAGACAAATCCAAGGCGCCAGGCGAGTGCGCGCGCGACGCTGCTTTTGCCTGAGGCGGCCGGGCCATCGATCGCGATGACGAGGTGGGGTGGAAGGGATGTATTCACGGCTGAATCAGGGAGCCTGCGGCGGCAACTGGCTAATGACCGGGGTCTGAGGCTGCCTCGGCTCGCGCATGATTTGCTCCAGAGTTTTGTAGAATCCCGGGTAGGAAGTATTCACGCACTCCGTGTCGGTGATCGTGGTCTCGCCTTCGGCGAAGAGGCCCGCGATGGCAAAGGCCATGGCAATGCGATGATCGCCGTAGCTGCTCAGACGCGCTCCGTGGAGCGGCGCACCGCCGAAAATTTCGAGGCCGTCTTCGGACTCGGTGACCTGCGCGCCCATTTCCCGAAGGTTCCGGGCGATGGCCGCAAGGCGGTCGGTTTCCTTCACGCGCAATTCGCCGGCGTCGCCGATGACTGTGCGGCCCTGAGCCAGTGCTCCGGCCACGGCCAGGATCGGCAATTCGTCGATGACGTTCGGGATTACGCTGCCCTTGATCTCCACGCCGTGCAGACGCGCGCCATGGATCTCGATCGTGCCCATCGGCTCGGCGCTTTCCGGTCCGAGAATTTCCTTAACAGTGGCGCCCATGCGCACGAGGACGTCGAGGATTCCAGTCCGCGTTTTGTTGAGACCAACGTTCGTAATGAGCAACCGGGAGCGCGGCTGGGCGGCGGCGGCCACCATCCAAAATGCGGCGCTCGAGATGTCGCCAGGCACCTGGAAATCGTCCGACTCGAGCGGAAGATTGCCGTACACCGTGATCGTCAGGTCATTCTCCTTCGGCGTGACCTGGAAATGCCGGAGCATCTGCTCAGTATGATCGCGGCTCTTCACCGGCTCGGTCACACTGGTCTTGCCCGGAGCAAAGAGACCGGCAAGCAGGACGGCGCTCTTCACCTGCGCGCTGGCGACCGGCGAGAAGTAATGGATCGGCTGCAGATTGCCGCCTTCGATGACCAATGGCGGACGATCACCCGCGCCTTCGGCGGTGATCTTCGCCCCCATCTGGGTCAGCGGCTCAATGACGCGCCGCATCGGGCGCTTCGAAAGCGAGGCGTCGCCGACCAATCGGCTGCGGAACGGCTGCGCGGCGAGAATGCCCGCCATGAGACGCATGGTCGTTCCGGAGTTGCCGCAGTCGATGTCGTGCTTTGGCGCGACGAATTGGCGATTCCGCCCGTGAACGACAAGGGTCGTTTCCTCCGGGGTATCGATTTCAACTCCCAGTGAGCGCATGGCCGCGACGGTGCAAAGGCAGTCCTCGCTCGGGAGGAATCCCTTGATCACGCAGGGGCCATTGCTCAGCGCCGCCATCATGACGGCGCGGTGGGAAATACTCTTGTCGCCCGGCACTTCCAGCTCGCATTGCATGGCCGGGGCACGCCTGATTTTCCAGTCGGTCATGGTTTGGTAGATGAAGCAGCCTTTTGGGTGGCAGACAGCCGCAAGGAATCGCGGCGGACTTTGGCTTGGCTGAGAAATTCGTTCATGAGTTGGTCACCCCCGGGAGAGGGGCAGTCGAGCAGTGTGAGGACTTCGCGCAGTTTTTCAACCATTGCCTCCGCAGATTTTTTTACGGCGGCCCGATTGACCCGGAGGATTTCCATCCACATGTCGGGAGGGCCACCCGCAATTCGTGTCATATCACGGAATCCGGGACCAATAAAATCAAAGGCCGCCGGGTTCGTTTCCTCGACGGACTGCACGAGCACGGCAGCGAGGAGGTGCGGAAAATGGCTGATTTCCGCGACGACATCGTCGTGTTCCTCGGGGGATAGCCTGGTGACTTTGCAGCCGAGCATTTCCCAGAAGCGATAAACCGCGGCGACATCGCTGGCATTCGCGGCGTCATCTGGCGTGACGATGCAGACCGCTCCGTCGAAGAGATTGGCGCGCGCGGCCTTGAGTCCCGCCTGCTCCGAGCCAGCCATGGGATGGCTGCCGATGAATCTCCCCCGACCGTTGAAAATCGGCCCAAGCTCCGTTACGACAGGTGCCTTCACGCTGCCTACGTCCGTCACAATGGCATGCGGGGGAATGATTTCCGCCAGCTGTTGCGCCAGTGCGGGCATGATCCCGATCGGGACGCAGAGCACCACGAAATCCGCATCTGCCGCGACGGCGCGAAGATCCGTGGCGGCAAAATCCGCGAAGTTTCCGCTGGAAAGTTCAGCTACGGCCTCGGCGCGGCGTGCCCATGCAGAGACGCGAAAACAGCCAGCCCGTCGCGCTGCCAGCGCAATCGAACCGCCGAGCAAGCCAGGCCCGATGACGGCCAGATTGGTCATGTGCAACGACAACTCGGCCGGGGGCTCCGGCCGAGCTTGTAAGCAAAGCTCCTGCAGCAGGTTACGGAACTAGAAAGACCTTCCCAGTGTACGGATCCTTCACCTCGGTCCCGGGCGGGAAGCCGCGGACATCCACATAACCGGCGTACGGTGCGTAAGGGCTCGTCACGAATCCCGGTTTGCCGGGAACCGCCTTGCCGTAATCGTAATTTCCCACCTTCGGTTGAGTCGGCGTGGGCTCGCTGGGCTGATTGTCGACATGCTCAGGCTTCGGTTCCGGACGTGTCTCGGTATCGGGGTGCCT
>OUNM010598145.1_pt1 | contig 14037 bp, 10 predicted proteins | sample 1769961 | NCBI WGS metagenome assembly OUNM01 (sample SAMEA3914820, study PRJEB12502) | metagenome | biome: forest; material: soil | place: USA | collected 2012-03-12 | depth 0.3 m | reverse complement strand
ACGATGAGCGTTGCCTTGTCTTTGCAGTCGCCGAAGCCGCGCGCGAAGATCTGCGCGCAGCGATACGGCTTGAAGCCGTGGATGCCGAACTCGAGCGCGACGTAGCGCGTCTTCTGCACCACGAAGTCGTAGACGGCGCGGATCTTCGCCTTGTCGTCGGTGAGGCCCTTCGTGATGTCGGCGACGCGGCGGCGGACCTCGTCGTCGGCGGTGAACTGATCGCGGACGAGGCCCCAGTACCAGCGGCCCATGTCGTCCCAGCTCTTGTAGGTCGACACGTGCACGTGACCGAGCGACTCGGTTACGGGCGGCATCATCGGCTCGACCTCGAGCGGCGCGACGTTCTCGGCGGTGAAGCGCCAGATCTTCGAGTCGCCCTTCTCCTCCACCTTCTGGACGAGGTTCGCGACCGTGGGCTTGTTGAAGAAGAAATTGCGCGATTTGGGTGTAATCAGCACGTATTCCGAGTGGGAAATCGGCTCGGTCGACTGCATGTACACCACCTCGCCGAAGTAATCGGCGAAGGCATTGCGCGCCGTCACGTCCTCGACGCGGTAGAGCAGCTCGACGACGTCACCCGGATCGAGGCGCGGGAAGTGGACGTAGAACGCGCGTGCGCTCGAGTACATCGCCATGCCCGGATCGTCGGTGGCGCCTTCGCCGCTCTCGATCGCTTCGAGGACCTGGCCGCTCTTCTTGTGGACCTTGGCGCCGCGGAGCTGCACAGACTCGGTGTCGGCCTCGAACGAGAAGCCGTACTCGCGCGCCTCGGCGGCGGCGGCGTCGGTGAGCGGCTGGAACACGATCTGGTGGAAGCGGCTCGCGAGGCCGTTGGGGAAAACCGTGGTGACTTGGAGATCGACCAGCGTGCGGCGGTTCCGTCCGTTGGCGGGCTGATCGCGGAGCTTGAGGAACTCGGAAGCGGGACGCGCATACGCCTCGTCGGCGCGCGGCCGGCTCGGCTCGGTGTGCGCGACGTACTCGCGAACGTCCTTCTCCTGCGGCCTGAGCTCGAGGACGCGCTTCAAGAGGCGAAGCTGCTCGTCGGCCTGGCCACCGAGCGCGTAGACGTCGGCGAGGGAGCGCAGCGAGGTCACGTCGTCGGGCGCGAGGTCGAGCGCGCGACGATGCATCGCGATCGCCTTCGGTCGATCGCCGAGGCCGACATAGGCCCGGGCCGCCGCGGCTAGCGCGCGACCGCTGTCGGGGTTCGTATCGACGAGGCGCTCGATCCAGCGCGCGGCCGTCGCCGGATCGCGACGCGCGAGCGCGAGCTCGATGCGGTCGCCCATGACCGACGTGTCGTCGAAGCGAAGCTGTGCGTACCGCGCCGTGAGCTCCTCGGCCTCGGTGGTCCGATCGAGATCGCGCAGCGCCGCCGCGTTCGCACGCAGGAGCGCCACCGAGCGCGGCCTTCGCGCGAGCGTGAGCTCGAGCGAGGTGACCGCCGTCTCGCGGAGCCCGGCCTCCGAGTAGAGCTCGACGTGCGCGAGGTTGGCAGGGACGTTGTCGGGATCGAGCGCGAGGACCTTGTCGTAGTACGGGATCGCGTCGCGCCAGTTGGCGCCGCCTCGCGTGTGGCTGGCGCGCGAGAGGAGCACGTCGATGCGGTCCCCGAGCGAGGCGCCCTTTTGCTTCGCGAGATCCTCGGCGCGATCTATCCAGATGGCGCGCTGGTTGCGGTTCTCGGCGAGCTCGCCGGCGAGCAAGCAGCGCGGAATGGTGCGCGCCTTCTCGGCGGCGCGGCGAGCCATGTCGCGCGCGCGGTTCTCCGCCGGATCGTCGGACGACGTGAGCACCAGGTAGCGCGCATACGCCTCGAGCGCCGCGGGATCGTCCTTCGCGACGAGCTTGTCGAACGACGTCACGGGTCCGGAGATCACCGGCTTTGCGACGACCTCGCCCTTGCGGAAGCGCACCGCGGCGGCCTCCTTGGAGTGCGCGGGATCGGGATCGCTCTCGAGGTTCGGATCGGGCGCGCCGCTCGGATCGGCGAGACGCAGCGCGAACATGGGCGCGTCCTCGTCGCCGCAGACCTTCACGGTGAGGCGATGCCAGCCGTCACGGAGGACGAGCGCGATGCCGAAGCGCTCGCTGTCGAGATCTCTGTACTTTGCATCCTTCAGGACCTCGTTGCCGTCGAAGAAGACCTTCGAGGCTCCGGCGGCGCCGATCCAGACCGAGAACGGGCGCGGGCCGGCGCCGGGCTTTCCGGTCCGGCGATCGCGGATGAACGTCGTCGCGTAGCCGCAGACCTTCTCGGCGGGCCGGACCATCGCGCCGAGATCGACCCAGCCGTACGGAAAGACGTCGGGCGTGATTCGATTGGTGACCGGGCGCTCCTTGCCTTCGTAGGTGCGCGCGAGGCTGAGCGGGTCGCGGAGCTCGTCCTCGGGTCCAAAGGACCGATCGAGCCCGCCCTTGCCCTCGTTGTCGAAGGGACCCGCGACCACCCAGCGGCCGACGAAGCCGAGGTCCTTGATGCGCAGCTTGGCGCCGGTCAGGTCACCGCGTCGCCTTCGTGCATAGGCCTCGAGCAGACCTGCGTAAGCGCGGAGCGGCGGCGTGACGCGCGTGTCGACGGCGAGCGCGCGGAGCGCCTCTTCGACCTCGGTCGGGTCGCCCTGATCCCATTCGGCCCACAGCTGACGTAGCGGGACGTATCCCAGGGGCATTCCGCCACGAACGACCTCGTCCGACAGATGCGTGACGCGAGGCAGCCGCTGGCCGACATCCCCAGTCGCTGCCAGAGGCCACACGACTGCACAGAACACGAGACAGAAGAGGCGGGCGCGTAGCGAAAACGGTATCGCGAGGAGACTCCGGGGAGCCCAGGAACGGTGCGTCACGCGCGTGGTTGTCCGCCGCAGACGGCCCCGCGTCAAGCCGGCGCTTTCCGGCGTCATCCTTGCAAACCCGACCGTGAACCATGCAAGCGAGCGAGCTCACCAACCCGATCGTGAACCTTCGAGAGACCAGGCGCGGCGATGCTTCGCGGCCGGGGGTACCCTGGTGTATCAACGAGGAGGTGACTTCTGCCGTCGAGACCCCGAGCCCTTCTCAGCACGTGAAAGCCAAGCGCTCTTCGCTCGTGAAGGGTCTGATCAAGACCATCCGACCGCATCAGTGGGTGAAGAACGTCTTCGTCCTGGCGCCGATGTTCTTCGACAAGGACCTCGTCTCGGCGGCACCGAACGGCGACCCGTCGCTGAACCTCCGCGTGACCGGAATGGCGCTCCTCGGGGCCGCGGTGTTCTGTCTCCTCGCGGGTGCGGTCTACACGATCAACGACCTCGTCGACGTCGAAGCCGATCGCATCCACCCCGTGAAGCGGAACCGTCCCATCGCGAGCGGCGCGGTGCCGGAGAGCCTCGCCTGGCCGTTCACGCTGGCGCTCGTGATCGTCGCGCTCGGGATCTCGGTCTGGAAGCTGAACTACGCGTTCGCGGGAGTCGCGGCCCTCTACTTCGTCGAGAACATCGCCTACAGCTTCAAGCTGAAGAAGGTGGCGTTCCTCGACGTCGGCCTCATCGCGTTCGGCTTCGTGCTGCGCGTGTACGCCGGTGGCCTCGCGACGGGTACGAAGGTGAGCTGGTACATGCTCGCCTGCACCGCGCTCCTGGCGCTGTTCCTCGGCTTCGGAAAGCGCCGTCACGAGCTCGAGGGAGAGCATGCCGGTAAGCAGCGCGCAGCGCTCGAGGCTTATTCCAAGGGCTCGCTCACCGCGGCGCTCGCCGCCACCGGGCTCGCGACGGCCGCCACGTACATCGCGTACACGCTCGATCGCTCGACGCAGGCCTTCTTCCAGACGAGCTACCTCTGGCTCACCGCGCCGTTCGTCGTGTTCGGCATCGCGCGCTTCCTCATGCTCGTCTCGGGGCACGCCGGCCGCGGCCTCAAGAGCGAGAGCCCCACGCAGGAGATGCTCAGCGACGTCCCGTTCGTGCTGAACATCGTGTCGTGGTGCATCGTCGTGGTGGCGATCGTCTATCGCCTACGCCCGGGCTGATCGCCCGGCACGCCCCGCACGCCCCGCACGCGCGGCTCACCAGCGTCGGATGACGACGTTGTCGAACTGCGCGCGAAGCGAGCCTTGATCGGTGCGCGCCGTGTCGAACGCGCCGACGCAGACGGTGGGAACACCGCTGTCTCCGATGCCGACGCCGCCGACGTTGTCGACCAGCGTGCCGTCGATGTCGATGGTGGTGGCGTAGCTGGTCGCGCCGCCGTCCGCGGCGCGTTGGACCACGATGCGTGCGTGGTGCCAGAGGAACTTGTCGTCCTTCACCGCGAAGTCCTTCGGCGCGAGGCGTCCGAAGACGTTGCCGTCGTAGACCGCGAAGCCGTGCTCCTTGATCGCGCCGGCGGGGAAGCCGAGCACGCTGAGCGCGGCATACGGGAGCGATGCGGCGGCGGGGATCCGGAAGTCGAGCTCGACCTCGTAGTGCTGGAACGTGTTCGGCGTGCCCGGCCCGGGGAGCGACTTGATGACGTAGGCGGAGCGGCCCGCGTCCGCGGCCTGCGTGAGCATGACGTCGAGCACCGTCGACGGGTGATCGGCGCCGCCCTCGGTCGTGAGCGTGATGGAGCCGGCGTCCTTGTCGATGACGGCGTTGTCGAAGCCGAAGTGCGGAGCCGCGACCGACTCGAAGTCGTCGCACAGGATCACCGCCGCGCCGTCGATGCCCTGGCAATACGGGCCGGTGAACGAGGAGTCGACGGCGACGGGTGCATCGGTCGACGTCTCCTGGCCGCGGTGCGCGTCGAAGTCGTTCGGTGACGCCTCGAAGCTCGGCGGCACGGACGGATCGTCATTCGAAGAGCACGCGAGCCCGATCGCACCCGCAACGACGAGCGCGCCGGAGACGAAGACGAACAGCCGATGCGGTCGTGCCAAGGTCATCGAGGTGTGCGCCTCCGGCGTATCTAGCTCATCGCTTTCGGTGGAACACGATGTTGTCGAACTGGACGTGCGCCGTTCCGGCGGCGGGGGCGCCATTGAACACGCCGATCGAGATGTTCGCCGGGTCAGCAGTATCGACGGAGGGAGGAGCCGCGTCGCCGTTCACGCTCGAGCCGTCGATGAGGATCGTCCGCGTGTATGTCGTATCGGCCGCCGCGCGATCGAGCGTGACGGTCGCGTGATGCCAGAGGCCGTCGTTCGCGAACTTCTTGTCGAGTGCGCCGTTGCCGCCTTCCTGTGAAAGGAGGAGGCCGGGCCCAGGACCATAGAGCGCGATCCCGTGCTCCTTCGTGCCTGACGAGATGGTCGAGAACATCAACAATCCCACCGCGGCGTACTGGAGATTGCCGCCGAGAACGCAGAAGTCGTACTCGAGATCGTAGTGCAGGAACTGATGTGAGTCGGTCGTGGAGACGGTTCGGAGAAGCCGCGTCTGCGCGCCAGCAGAGCCGTTCGACGCGCCCACGATGTCGAGGGCTGTCGAGCCGTCGACATCGAGGAAGCCGAGCGCTCCAGCATCGAGCGTGTTGCTCATGCTCGACCATCCGGCCGGCGCAATCCCGCCCTCCGGGAACGTCGCGCCTTCGAAGTCGGTGCAGAAGAAATCCTCGTCCGGGATCGATCCCTGCTTGCTCTTGCACCACGATGAGCCAGCGTCGCCGTCCACTTTCACCATGGCGTCTGTCGCACCGTCGGCGATCTGACCGTCTTGGCCGGGTGCGTCCGGACCGCCGCCTTCGCCGACTGGCGCCGTCGCGCCGTCGTGCGCGCTCGACGAGTAATCTGCGTCGAGGCCCGTGAGTAGGTTGCACGCGACGAGCGCGCCGGAAGCGACCGCCAACGCCGCGCCGATGCGAGCCGTTCGACGTGAGCGAGCGCGCATCAGAACGTCCCTCGCAGCCCGCCGCCCATGGGGCCGACGCTCACCGCGACCGAGGCGCTCGTCTCCGGCTTGCCCCACACGAGGCCGTACACGCCGACCGCCGCGCCGACGCCGCCCACGATGAAGCCGATCGTGGCGATCGTTCCGAGCGTCCTACCGGAGTCCACGGCGTCCGTACCCTTCGATGAGCAGTCGTTCACGTTCGGGCACTCGGTCTTCGCGGTGCTCGCCTTGCCGAACGCGAGCACGCCGGTGATCGCGCCGACCGCCACGCCGGCGATCGCCGTTCCGAAGCCGACGTAGACGAGCGGGCTCGTTCCTCCGCCTTCGATCGCCGCGGGAGCCGTCGCGGGCGCCGCGGCGATCGCCTTCTTTGGTCCACCGAGCTTCAGCGAAACGACCTTGCTCTCGCCCTCGGCGATCGTGATCGTCTGCGTCGCGTCCTCGTGATCCTTCGCACGCACGACGAGCGTGTGCGCACCAGGATTCACGGGCAACGCGACGCCCATCGACGCCGCGCCCAGGGTGACTCCGTCGCGAACCACCTCGACGTCCGCGTTCTTGCTCGCGTCGGCGAGCGCGAGCGTGAGCTTCGGGAGGCGCGGCTCGAGCGCCTTTGCCCGCTTCTCCGCCTCGTCGACGATCGCGTTGTTTCCCTCGGCCTGCGCGCGCGCCCGTGCGTCGACCCAGTGCCCGAGCGCGTCGGCCAGCTTCGCGGTCTTCTCCTCGCAGCTCGCGAGGTTGATCAGCGTGATGGCCTTCGCATCGAGGCGCAGGCTCTCGACGAAATGCGGGATCGCCTCCTCGCATTTCCCGTCCTGGGCGAGCTGATAACCGAGCTTCACCTGCTCACGCGCCGCCGCGGGATCCCCCGCATGCGCGGACGAGCTCGCGAACAGCAGCGCGGAGGCGACGCCGGAATGAATCAGGCACCGAGCCACGCGACCACGCATGCCGCGATTGTACCGGAGCGCTCCGGAAAAAATCGCCTTCTCGGGGGGCGACGTCGAGAGACCGCGCGGGCGGTCGGTCAGAACGGTTTGTAGATGTCGCCGGTGGCTGCGGGCGCGGGGCCTCGCTTGCCGCTCGTGCTCGTCGAACGCGGAGGCGTCGTGGCAGCAGGTGCGTTCCCGGCGCTCTTCGCGCTCACGCCCGTCACGGCTGCGCTCGGCGCCGCGGGGACGGCGGTTCGCGACGTCGTCGTCGTCGCGGTCGGCGCTCCGGGTGCAGCGGGATTTCCGGTGTCGGCGGCCGTCGCGCCGGTCTCGCCCGCAGCCAACGTGACGACCGGCGGCGGCGCATCCGGAGGAGGCTGCGCCGCGGCTGCGGCGACCGGCCTCGCGAGCTTCGTCTTCTGTCCGAGGGTCATGTAGATGCCGAAGGTCAGCGCGCTCGCGACCAGCAACACCGCGATGACCGTCGAGAGGAACACGGCCCGTCTCGAGCTCCCGTCGGCGATCGGAACCTCGCCGGTGACCGACATCCCCATCTCGCGGATGCTCGGCTTGTCCGAGTCGCGCTTGCCGACCACCGTCGGGAAATTGCTCGACGGATTGCGCGGCGGCGGCGCCGACGTCGTGCCGATCGGACGACCCGGATCGAGCCGCACGCGCCACAGCTCACGACGCATCTCCGTCGACGACGCCCAGCGCTCCTTCTTGTCGAAGCGCGTCGCGCGCGCGACGAGCGTCTCGACGTTGGCCGGCACGCCGGGGAGAACGCGCGCGACGGAGCGCGCATGCATCGTGGCTGCCTTCACGAGATGCTCGGACGAGCTCTCCGCGACGTGCACCAGCTCGCCCGAGAGCAGCGTGAACATCGTCGCGCCGACTGCCCAGAGGTCGGTCTGCCTGTCGATCTCCTTCGGCTTCGAGAGCGCCTGCTCGGGCGGCATGAAGGCCGGCGTCCCGATCATCTGTCCCGTCTTCGTCGCCGTGGCCGCGCCGCTCTCGTCGAGCATGCGCGCGATGCCGAAGTCGAGCACCTTCAGCACGCCGTCCTTCGTGAGGAAGAGGTTCGAGGGTTTGATGTCGCGATGGACGATGTTCTTCTCGTGCGCGAGCTCGAGCACTTCGAGCAAGCGGTCCATGTACCCGAGCACCTCGTCGACGACGAGACGACCTCCGAGTCGAACGCGGCGCTCCTCGAGCGTCTCGCCTTCGAGCAGCTCGAGGACGAGGAACGCGACGCCGTTCTGATCGACGTCGTCGTCGAGCACGCGCACCGTTCCGGGATGCTCGAGCAGGTTCGCGAGATACGCCTCGCGCATGAAGCGGCGCGTGACCTCGCGCGACTTGCAGAGGTGATCGTGCAGGAGCTTCACCGCAACGCGGTTGCCGTTGCGATGCGTGGCGCGGAACACGACGGCTGTGCCGCCTACGCCGAGCACCTCTTCGATGAAGTACTTGCCGCATAGCGTCTGCCCGATGCGATCTCGGGCTGAAGCGTACGCGACCTCCATGTTCCCAAAGCTATCAGGTCGGTTCGGTTGCGACACGTCAACTGCACGAGATTCCTTATGTAATCGGCCACCTCACGCCGCCTCACGCCGTCGCAGGATCGCCTCCACGCCCGTCCATCCACGGAATGGGCCCGGTGCACGGCGAGTTGTTAGGTTGGGCGGAGAGCATGGCGACGACACTGCAGGCCCCGAACGATCGCCTCCGTGACCGCGCGGGCGCCTGGGTCGATCTCGGCCTCACGCTCCCGATCTTCCTGGTCTATCAGGTCGCAGTCGTCTTCCTGGGCGTCCAGAACGCGACCGACATGGTCACGGGCACGCTCCTCCGGCTGAGCGACGGAAACCGGACGACATACCTCCTCGCCACCTTCGCGATCGGCGTCATCTTCGCCGGCGCCTTCGCGCTGCTCGGACGTGGACAGGCGTTCCGTCCCCAGAAATTCTTCCAGATCGCGATCGAGGGCGTCGTCTACGCGGTGCTCATGCGGCTCGTCGCGGGCTACGTCGTCGGGAGTCTGTTCGCCGGGCCTTCGACGATCGCCGATCAAGGACGCTTCGTCGGCTTCGTGATGTCGCTGGGCGCCGGCTTCTACGAGGAGCTCGCGTTCCGCGTCGTCCTCTTCGGGCTCGGCGCGAAGCTGCTGGTGCTCTTGTTCGCCAAGCAGCGTGTCGACATCACGGGCACCACGCCGACGAGCCGCTTCTCGCTGCGCACGCTCGGGATCATGGTGGCGTGGAGCGTGGTGTGCGCCGTGATCTTCAGCTCCGTCCACTACATCGGCGCGATGTCCGATTCGTTCGCGGTGCCTTCGTTCCTGTTCCGCCTCGTGCTGGGCCTCGTGCTCACGCTCATCTTCGCGACGCGCGGCTTCGCGGCCGCGGTGTGGACGCACGCGCTCTACGACGTATGGGTGCTCGTGTTCCGCTGATCGCCGGCGGGGCTGTTCGACGAGACGAGCAGCAGCGCGATTCCGGTCGCGATCACCATTCCGACGGCGCCCGCGACGTATGGCGAGCGGCTCCCGAAGGCGCCGTAGAGCCATCCGCCGAAGGCGGGACCGAACACGCGAGCGAGGCTCGCCGCCGACTGGTTCGTGCCGAGCGTTCCGCCTTGCGCCCTGGGATCGGCGCGCTTCGAGACGTACGCGGACACGCTCGGCTGCGTGAGGCCGTTGCCGAGCGCGAGCAGACCGCCCGCGGCGTAGAGCGCGCCGCGTCCGAACGAAGGTGACGCGGCGAGCCCGGCGAACGCGAGCGCCTGGATCGCGGTGCCGGCGCGAATCAGCTGCGCCTCGTCGAATCGCTTCGCGAGCGGGCGAATGAGCCCGCCCTGCACGCCGGCCGCGACCACGCCGATGAAGCAGAGAACGAGACCGGTCTGGAGCGCGCTCATCCCGAAGCGATCCTCGGTGAAGAACCGGAACGTCTGATCGAGGACGGTGAACGACAGGATCAGCACGAAATTCACGAGCACCGCGAGCGCGATGCCGGGCCGCGCGAACGCCTCACGCGCGGCGGCGACGTTGAGCGGCGCCAGGCTCCGCTTCTGCGTCGAGCGACGCTCGGGCGGCAGTGACTCGCGCAGCCTGAAGAACACCCACGCGAGGTTCGCCACCGACAGGCCCGCCGCGATGAAGCACGGCACGACGCCGGTGCGTCCCGCGATCGGGATCCCGGAGAGCGCGCCGCCGAGCGCGGGTCCGAAGATGAACCCGAAGCCGAACGCCATGCCGACCATGCCCATGCCGCGCGAGCGCTCTTCGGGTCGCGTCACGTCGGCGATGTATGCCGTGGCCGTGCCGAGGTTCGCGGTCGCGATGCCGCTCGCTGCGCGCGCGATGAAGAGCCACGCCACGGTCTGCGCGAACATGAGGCCGAGCCCGAGGAACGTCATTCCGACCGCGGTGGCCAGCACGCTCCACACGAGGACGGGCCGGCGTCCGACGCGATCGGAGACGCGCCCCCACACCGGCACGAACAGGAACTGCATCAGCGAGTAGATCGCGCCGAGCATCGTGCCGGTGAGCTCGGTGGTGTGGAACGTGTCACGCGCCTCTTGCGCGAGGAACGGCAGCACCAGGCTGAAGCCGAGGATGTCGAGGAAGACGACGAAGAAGATCGACCAGAGGCCGGGGATCGCTCGGCGCGGCTCGCCCGAAGGCGACGTCCCTTTCGCGGCGGTCGGGCTCTCCGGGCGGTCCATGGGGGCGCGCGAACGTTACGCGAAAATCACGGCTTGCGGGCGTGCACGAACGCCTCGAGGTTGCCCTTCGGTCCTTCGAGCGTGCTGTCGCACGTACCGAGGAGGTCGAGGCCGGCGGCCTTCACGTCGTCTTCGGCGGCAGCAATGGCGCGCGCGCGAACCTCGGGGTCGCGGACGACGCCTTTGCTGCGCGAGGCCTCCTCGCGGCCGACCTCGAACTGCGGTTTGACGAGCGCGACGAGCTCTCCGCCGCTGCCGAGGCAGCGAGCGACCGCAGGCATGAGCTTGCCGAGCCCGATGAACGAGGCGTCGACGACGACGAGGTCCGCGAGCCCGCCCACTTGTGACGGCTCGAGCGTCTTGGCGTTGGTTCGCTCGAGAACCAGGACGCGCGGATCGGTCCGGAGCTTGTGCGCGAGCTGGCCGTAGCCGACGTCGACGGCGGCGACGCTCGCGGCGCCGCGCTGGAGGAGGCAGTCGGTGAAGCCGCCCGTCGATGCGCCGAGATCGATGCAGCGCTTTCCGCGCGGGTCGACGCCGAACGCATCGAGCGCGCCCGCGAGCTTCACGCCGCCGCGCGAGACGTAGGGGTGATCGTCGGCGCGAAGCATGATCGCGGCGTCGTCCGCGACGAGCGCGCCCGCCTTGTCGATGCGTTGCTCGCCGACGTAGACCTTGCCCGCGAGCACGAGCGCCTGCGCACGCGTCCGCGTCGGCGCGAGGCCACGTGCCACGAGGAGCTGATCAGCGCGGACCTTCACGGCCATGAGCCTACGGGATCGCCACGTCGGGATGGAGCGCGCGCGCGAGCGTGGCGAGGCCGTCGCCGATGCGCGGGCCGGGACGGAGGACGCTCTCGTCGGTGACCGCCACGACGCGTCCCGCGGTGACGGCGCGCACTCTGCCCCAGCCGGGCGTGTCGCTGCCGATGCGCTCTTTGCCGTGCGCCTCGGCGATCGCGGCGTTGACGACCACGTCGGGGTCGAGGGTCATGACGCGCTCGACGCCGATGGTCGGATAGCCGCCGCCCTCGGTCACGACGTTGTCGCCGCCGGCGCGCCGGATCATCTCGTCGGCAAAGCTGTTCGGGCCGGCGACGCTCAGCGGCTCGAGACCGAACACGAGCAGAACGCGGACGCGCGGCTTCGTCGCGACCGCTTTGGCGATCGCGTCGACATGCTTGTCGAGCGCGTCGACGGTCGCGCGTGCTTCCTTCGCGCGTCCGGTGCGCTCGCCGAGGCCCAAGATCATGGTGTCGATCTGCGCGAACGACTCGGTTTGCGGGAGATATGTGGCGATGCCGCGCGCCTCGAGTCGTTCGCTCAGCGCCGCGCCGGCCGGACCACGCGCGCCGGTCACGAGATCCGGTCGCAGCGCGAGGATGGCCTCGTAGCTCGGGTCGACATAGCCGCCGATCTGCGGGAGCTTCAGCACCTCGGGGGGCCAGTCGCAGTAACGCGATCGACCGACGACACGGTCTCCGGCGCCGATCACGAACAGCGTCTCGGTCGTCGAAGGCGAGAGCGACACGATGCGCGTTGCTGCGCCGCCGTCCGCGTCGGCACGTGCCGGCGCCGGCGTCTTGCGACAGCCGAGCACGCAAATGAGAGCGACGACGAAAGCGACGAAGCTCCTCGCACGCACGAAGCTCACGCGTCGCTCATCCACGATCGAGCAGCGCGTACTTGTGCAGCTTCTCGATCAGCGCCGGACGCGACACGCCGAGCCGGCGCGCCGTCTCGCTCTGGTTCTTGTTCGCAGCCTCGAACTCCGCCGCGATGATCGACCGCTCGAACCCCTCGACACGCGCGCGCAGCGGGTGGCTCGGTCCGGGATCGCTCGACAGCGACAGCCGCGCGCTCGACGGCGTGCCCGCATCGAGCGAGCGCCACAGTGCGAGCGTGAGGTGATCGTCGGCGGTGAGCGCGAGGAGCCGCGCCACGGTGTTCTCGAGCTCGCGAACGTTGCCGGGCCAGGCGTGCGCCTTGAACGCCTCGATGAGCCCGGGCTCGATCTCGACCTGCCCCATGCCGTAGCGATCGGCGTAGGTGCGCACGAACGCGCGTACGAGCGGCTCGATGTCCTCGGGGCGCTCGCGGAGCGGCGGCACGCGGATCGGAACGACGTTGAGCCGGTAATACAGGTCTTCCCGGAAGCGCCCGGCCTTCGCCTCCGCGGCGAGATCGCGATTGGTCGCGACGACGAGACGCACGTCGACGTTCTCCGCGCGCCCGCCCACCGGCTGCACCTCGCCCGACTGGATGACGCGCAGGATCTTGGCCTGCATCGCGAGCGGCAGCTCTCCGATCTCGTCGATGAAGAGCGTGCCCTTGTCGGCTTGCTGGAAGAAGCCGAGACGCGCCGCATGCGCGCCCGTGAACGCGCCCTTCATGTGACCGAACAGCTCGGCCTCCGCGAGCTCGCCGGGGATCGCGGCGGCGTTGAAGCGAATGAACGCCTTGTCGGCGCGCTTCGAGTGCGCGTGGAGCGACGCCGCGAGGACGTCCTTGCCGACGCCGCTCTCGCCGGTGAGCAGCACCGTGACGTCCTTCGGAGCGACGCGCGCGACGACGTCGAGCACGCGCCGCAGCGCCGGGCTCTCCGCCACGATGGGCCGTCCGAGCGAGGCCTGCGTGCGGAGCTGCGCGTTCTCGAGGCGGAGCACGCGGTTCTCGACGGCGCGGCGCACGGCGAGGACGAGCTCGTCGGGATCGAACGGCTTCGGGATGTAGTCGAAGGCGCCCGCCTTCATCGCCGCGACCGCCACGCGCTCGGAGCCGTGTGCGGTGAGCATCATCACCGGAACGCTGGGATCCTGCGCGCGCAGCGTCGAGAGGACCTTCATCCCGTCGACGTCGGGCATGGCGAGGTCGGTGAGGACGACGTCGGCACCGTTCGCTTCGAACTCGGCGATGCCCGCGGCGCCGCCGTCGGCGGTGTGCACGTCGAAGCCCGCGTCACCGAGGACCGCCTCGAGTGTGAAGCGCATCGCGGACTCGTCGTCGATGACCAGGACCCGGCGCGGCATGAGCGAACTCTACACCCTCGGTCACATGAGGAGCATGCGCGTGGCGCACAGCTCAGGAAGGGACTTTTTCCGGATTGCGGGTGACGGCCGCGACGACCGCCTTGCCAGCCGCGCCCATCGCCTGGTGGCACGGGTTCGGCAGCTTGGCTTTCTTCGACTGCGCGATGAGCGCGCAGGCGGGGAGATGAACCGTGGCGGTCGTTCCGCGGCCCGCGGTGCTCTCGAAGCGGAGCGAGCCGCCGTGCTGCTCGATGATGCCGCGCGCGACGGCGATGCCGAGCCCGGAGCCGCCCTCTTTCGTCGTGAAATAAGGCTTCTGGATGCGGTCGAGGATCTCCGGCGCCATGCCCGCGCCGCGGTCCATGACGCGAATGACGGCCGCGCCGTCCGAGCAGCTCTTCGCGACCTCCAGCGTCACCGTGGTGCCGCGCGACGACGCCTGCATGGCGTTGAGCACGAGGTTCAGGAGCGCCTGGCGAAGCTTCTTGTCGTCGGCGTT
>OUNM010103927.1_pt1 | contig 14041 bp, 10 predicted proteins | sample 1769961 | NCBI WGS metagenome assembly OUNM01 (sample SAMEA3914820, study PRJEB12502) | metagenome | biome: forest; material: soil | place: USA | collected 2012-03-12 | depth 0.3 m | reverse complement strand
GATACCGGCACCTTGAGCTGTACTATGCAACGGCGGGCATCGGGGCGGTCTGCCACACGCTGAACCCACGCCTGACGCTTGATCAGCTCGCCTGGATCTGCAATGACGCCCGCGATGAAATCCTGTTCTTCGACATCGGTTTCGCTTCGACGATCAAGGACCTCGCCCCGCGTCTCGAAACGGTCAGGACGTTCGTCATGCTCGGCGACGCGCAAGCGGTCGAGGAAGCGGAACTCGACGGCCTGCTCGGCTATGAACGGCTGATCGAGGCGCAGCCGGACCGCGATGTCGACTGGCCGGACGTCGATGAACGCAGCGTCTGCGGGCTCTGCTACACATCGGGCACGACCGGACGCCCCAAGGGCGTCGCCTATACCCATCGCTCGACCATTCTCCACAGCTACGCCAGCGCGTTGCCCGACGCGCTCAACCTCTCGGCGCGTGAAACGGTCCTGCCGATCGTGCCGATGTTCCACGTCAACGCCTGGGGATTCCCCTATTCCCTGCCGATGGTCGGCGCCAAGATGGTTCTCCCCGGCCGGGATCTGGACGGCCGAAGCCTGTATGAGCTTTGCGAGGCCGAGAGCGTGACATTTGCCGTCGGGGTCCCCGTGGTCTGGCTGGGTCTCGTCGAACACATGCGGACGTCGGGGCGGCGTTTCAGCACGCTTTCACGGGCATCGATCGGCGGAGCCGCACCGAGCGAAGCGTTGGTGCGGACGCTGGAAGCCGATCACGACATCCGCGTGGTCCATGGCTGGGGCATGACCGAAACGAGCCCGGTCGCCACGTTCAGCCAGTTCACCGCGAAGCATGCCGACTGGCCGAAGGAAGACCGGTTTGCGCTTCAGACGAAACAGGGGCGCGAGGTGTTCGGCATCGAGCTTCGCCTTGAAAGCCCGGACGGACACCGGCTGCCGCGGGATGGACGATCCAGCGGCCATTTGCTGGTCCGGGGCCCTTGGGTCGTCGCACGATACCAAGGCGGCATCGCCGGAGCCCGCGACGACGGCTGGTTCGACACCGGCGACATCGCGACCATCGATCCGGACGGCTACATGCGGATCGTCGACCGTGCCAAGGACATCATCAAATCGGGTGGAGAATGGATCAGCTCCGTCGAGCTCGAAAGGGCGGCCATGGCACACGAGGCGATCCTTGAAGCGGCGGTCGTCGGCGTCCCCGACCCCAAATGGGACGAGCGTCCGCTGCTCCTCTGCGTTCTCAAGGTCGGGCATCTCGTCGACGCCGAAGACCTGCGCGCGCACCTGCTCACCAAGGTCGCGCGCTGGTGGGTGCCGGAACGGATCGAATTCGTCGACAGCCTCCCCCATGGCGGAACGGGAAAAATCCTCAAGGACGCCTTGCGTGCGCGGTTCACTTCGAAAAACACGCCGCCCCCCGATGGCACCACCGAAATGTTGCCGATCGGTTCAAGCAGTCTGCGATGATTGAACCAGTCGACCCATTCCAGAGTCGCGAACTCGACGGCTTCCAGGGATCGCCATGGTCCTCGGCGCCGAATGACCTCGGTCTTGTAGAGGCCGTTGATCGTCTCGGCCAAGGCGTTGTTGCTGCGCTGCCCCTTCGGGTTCGTACGAATCGCCGACGCTTCCGACCGAGGGCACGACGCCGGCATCGGTCAGGCGCTCGGTGTACTTGATGGCAACGTATGGGGCCCGCGATCACTGTGGTGGATGAGGCCGCTGCCCTTGACCGGCCGGCGGTCGTGGAGCGCCTGCTCCAGAGCGTCGAGGACGAAACCGGCGTGGGCTGTGCGCGACACCCGCCAGTCCACGATCCGACGGGTGAAGGTGTCCAGCCACAGCCGCAATGCGTAGTCACCGCCATAGACACTATCGGCGGCCACCCAGGCGCAGGATCCCCGAACTGCGCATCGTCGATCTGGAGGTCTGGGACGCGGTCAAGGCGCGGCAGAAGGCGTTCGCCCTCACTGCGGAGGAGGCCGAGGAAGCGGACGGCAAGATCCTGACCGATCGCCGAACCGATCGCCGACGTCCCAAATATCTGTTCGCCGGTCTGGTAAAGTGCGGCTGCTGCGGTGGCGGGTACAGCATGATCTCGAAGGATCTGCTCGGCTGCTCGACGTCGCGCAACAAGGGCACCTGCCGGAATTGGCGGAACATCCGCCGGGACGCCCTGGAAGCGTCGGTACTGAACGGCCTTCGCACCCACCTGATGGAACCGGCGCTGTTCAAGGAGTTCTGCGACGAGTTCACGCGCGAGATGAACCGTCTGCGCATCGAGCAGCGGACCGACCAGGATGCATGGCGCCGCGAACTGGCCAAGATCGAGAAGCAAATTCGAGGGATTATTGGCGATCTGGCGGCAATGCCCAGCTTCGCCGCCAATACGAAGGAGCCCGGCCTCCGTGAGGAGACCGGGCTTTCGGGCGATCGAGGATCGCAAGCATCGTTGGTTGCGGGGGCAGGATTTGAACCTGCGGCCTTCAGGTTATGAGTTCGTTTTCAGGTCCCTGCGCGAAGGTTTCCGGCACTACGCCAAAGTATTCTTTTGCACTATAATACCTTGTTTCTATTGATAATTTATTGTTGCCAAACTACGCTCCAGCTTCGTCGGGATCGCTCTCATTTCCTCCCAAGTGATTCCGATTTGATTCCGGAGATACCAGCGCTCGCAGGGTGTTCCATGGCCAAGATCACGAAACGTTCCGTCGATGCCGCCGTCCCCGGTGAGCAGGAATTCTTCCTCTGGGACGAGGAACTGAAGGGGTTCGGATTGCGCGTCTATCCCTCCGGCCGAAAGATGTATCTGGCACAGTTCCGGGCCGGCGGCCGCCTTCGTCGCGTGAACATCGGTCCCCATGGCGTCCTGACGCCCGACGTCGCTCGGACCGAGGCCATGAAGCATCTGTCCGATGTCCGGCGTGGCAGCGACCCTGCCAGCGAGCGTGATCGGCGCAAGGCATCTCCCACCATGAAGGAATTCGGCAAGCGCTTCCTGGATGAGTATGTTGCCTCCCACTGCAAGCCAACGACCCGGGTCGAATACAAACGCTCCGTCGAACTGTTCATCAATCCCAAGCTCGGCAGCCACCGCATCATCGATGTGAGCCGCGCCGAGGTGGTCGAGCTTCACCAATCCCTGAAAGCGACCCCCTATCAGGCCAACCGCACTCTGGGCGTCCTCTCCGTCATGTTCACCGTTGCCCACACCTGGGGCGTCCGAACCGATGGCGTCAATCCGTGCTGGAAAGTGAAGCGCTACAAGGAGGTCAAGCGCGAACGCTACCTCACGCCGGATGAACTCGCCCGCCTCGGCAAGGTGCTGCGCGAATCCACTGCCGAACCGGAAGCAGTCAACGGCATCCGCCTCCTCCTTCTGACGGGTTGCCGCCTCGGCGAGATCCAGAAGCTCAAATGGGAGCACGTCGATCTCAACGCCGGCCTGCTCCGGCTGCCGGATTCCAAGACCGGGGCGAAACTGGTGACGATCGGGAAGGCCGCCGTCGAGGTGTTCAAGGACATCACCAAGGTGACGGACAACCCTTATGTCATCACCGGCCAAGTCGAAGGCCAGCATCTAACCGACATGCAACGTCCGTGGCGCCGACTGCGCAAGCGCGCCGGGTTGGATAACGTGCGTATCCACGACCTGCGACACTCCTTCGCCTCTGATGCCCTCCAACTCGGTGAAGACCTGCCAATGATCGGCAAGTTGTTGGGGCATACCCAGGTTCAGACGACCGCCCGCTACGCCCATCTCAAGACCGACCCAATCAAGGCAGCAGCCGATAAAGTCGCCGATGCCATTGCAACCGCCCTTATCCAAACATCGGAAAGAAACCAAACCAACATTTCTTGAGCATACGCTTCTATAGCTAAGCCTCACTACGATTCAAGAAACCATGCGTGGACGGTCCCTCCAGCGCAAGAGAGAAATCCACGCTGACTGGGTGAGAAGGATACATCCATGCGTCCAGCCTGTCATAACAATCTATGATTGCTTTTCATGATAAATAGCGCGGATCGACGCCCAAATCACTTGGTCGCGCTCGGTGGCGTTTGGTCCCCGTGGGTTTGGCCGATCCCGATCCTGCCGGTTCGTCATCACGTCTCACCACCTTAGCCCATCTGCCCAGCCGAGCTATCCGACGCTGGCAGGGCGAATGCCGTCTATACCGCGCTTGGCGCCGTGTAGATTCAAGGGGCCGTCCACCACATCATCTTATCTTCTGGGAACCGTACAACTCGCCCGCCCCGCTTCACCGCGATCCCGTTCCGGCCGTGCCGGCGATGGCGCCTCTCAGCCATTTTTCGAAGGCGGCGATCTGGGTGCCGTGCCGGTAACCTGGCGGCTTGACCAGGAAATAGGAGGTGGTTTCAACCTGCAGGGACTTGTCCCCGAACAGGGGGATCAGCGTGCCGTCCCGGACCTCCTTTGCGGTCAGCAGCTCACTTTCCAGCACGACCCCCAACCCGGTGGCCGCCGCATCGATCGCCATGGTCGACCGGTCGAGCCAGAGCTCGTTCGCGGGCCTGAGGCCATCTTGGCCAACCGTGCGAAAATATTCGGTCCAAGTCAGCGCGTTGACCGAATGGATCAGCGTGGCGCGCGCCAGATCCTTCACCGTCCGCAGGTCGAGGGACTCCACAAGCTGCGGCGAACCGTAAGGGCGCAGCCTTTCGATCAGCAGAGGCTCGACGTGCCACTGTGCCCCGGGCGGGCGCCCATAGAAGATTGCGATGTCAAACCGAACGCTGTCGAGATTACCATGGTCGGACAAGGTCGACAGCCGCACCCTGACCCCCGAGTTCGCAGCGAGGAACTGCGGCAGGCGCGGCTGCAGCCATTTGGCTGCGAAGCTGGGCCCCGACGCAATGACGAGATGCCCGTCCTGGGACTGGGGGGCGGTCCGTCGGGTCGCTTCGGCGATTAGCCCCAGCGCGTGTTCAATCTCGCGGGCGTAAGCCTGCCCGGTGGTGGTGAGGACAGCGCGGCCGGCCTGCCGCTGGAACAGAACCACACCCAGGAACTCCTCCAGCTGCTGAATCTGATGGCTGACGGCCGATGGCGTCACCCCCAGCTCCTCGGCGCCCTGGCTGAAGCTGCCATGCCGGCAGGCAGCGTCGAAGGCGAGCAGGGCCTTCAGCGGCGGCAATCTCGGGCGTTTCGGGCCGGCTGTTGAGCTCATCTCACAGGGTGCTGATTTTTTTCAACTGGCTCTAGAAAGAGGCATTTTGTATCACTTCTGTGAAGGACGCGCAAGTATAACCCCGAAGCGCAATGTTCATCGGAACAGAGAAAACGCGCCGCCTGCTTGGCAGCGTCCTTCGAAAACCTGACGACTTCTACCATGGGTCTGCTTCCGGCCTGCAGAGACGGACTGGCTGTGCCTCCAAAGGGAAACAGAAAATGAGTGACGATCTTTACAACATGGCGCAGGAATTTCTGGTCCGTTACGGCGGCGACGTCTTTCCAACTTTGTTCACGTCGGCGAAGGGGACGATCGTGAAGGACAGTGCGGGACGGGAGTATCTCGACTTCACGTCCGGGCAGATGTGCGCCACGATCGGCCACAACCATCCCGCCATCGTCGAGGCGGTGCAACGCGCCGGCGAGAAGGCTTTCCATTTCTTCAGCGGCATGATCCCGGAAGTAGTGGCGGAGCTGGCACAGACGCTGGCGCGCGACTGGCTGCCGGGCGATCTCAAGCGTTCGATCTTCATCAACACAGGTTCGGAGGCGAGTGAGGTCGCGCTCCGCATGGCGAAGATGCACACCGGGGGCTACGAGATCCTGGCGCTCGGCGGTTCATGGCACGGCATCACCGGCGGGGGCCGCGCCGGGTCGGTGGCAAGCGACCGCAAGGGATATGGCGTTCCCGTCCCCGGCATCTTCGTAATCCCCGAGCCGAATGCCTATCGACCCTACATCGCCGCGGCGAGCGAGGAGGAATCGGCGCTGGCCAATCTCGATCTGGCGCTGAAAATGTTCGACATGCAGTCGGCCGGCCGCGGGGCCGCGATCATCGTCGAGCCGGTGATCAGCGCCGGCGGCGTGCTGGTCCCACCGAAGGCCTTCATGCAGGCGTTGCGCAAGGCAGCCGACGAGCGCGGCATGCTGCTGATCTTCGACGAGGCGCAGACCGCCTTCGGCCGGATCGGCACCCGCACTGGCTCCGAATATTTCGGCGTCGTTCCCGACATCATGACGATGTCGAAAACGCTGGGCGGTGGCCTTCCCATAGCGGCGGTTTCCACGACCGCGGCGATTGAGGAGGATATCCATTCCAAGAAATTCGCTTTCTACACTAGCCATGTCTCCGACCCGCTCGCCGCGGAGGTCGGCCTCGCGGTGCTGCAGGTCATCCAGCGGGAGAAGCTGGTCGCGCGGGCCAACGAGATGGGCGCCTATCTGCGCGGGCGGTTCGAGGATCTGCAGCAGCGCTACGAGGCGATCGGCGACATCCGAGGGCTCGGCCTCCTGCTGGGGGTGGAACTGGTCACAGACCGCACCTCGCGCCGGCCGGCCCACCAGCTGGGCGCTCTCACCACCCAGAAATGCTTCGAGCGCGGCCTCAGCATGAACATCCGCCGCCGGCCGGAGCGCGGCTCGGTCTGGCGCATCGCGCCGCCTCTGACCGTGTCGACCGAGGAAATCGACCGCGCGATCGACATCCTCGACCAGTCCCTGCGCGAAAGCCTGGACGAACTTTCGGCAAGCAGAGCGGCCTAAAGAGTGTCTATCGGAACTCCGGTCTGATGTCCTGAATCCATTGATTTCCTTAGCTTCAGACCAGTTTTGATCCGCACTCTAAGAGGCGGCGACAGGGTCTAACGCGCGAGCCCTCGCTCCATCCCCCGCTTCGCAGGAGAAAGTCAGAGAGGGGGCACGCGATGCCCAGCCCATCCAGTTCCGCCGGTATCAACGACAAAAAGCGAAAGCGCCGCCCAAATGCGGCCGACAGGAGGCTTCATGAAATTTCACAAGTTCTTCCCTGGCGCTATTCTCGGCACTTTCGGCTTGGTCGCGCTATGCGGGCCGGGCATCGCCGCCGAGACGCTTGCCGAAAGCCGGACTCTCGCCAAGATCGCCGACAGCGGCACGCTGACGTTGGGCTACCGGGAATCCTCGGTGCCCTTCTCATTCCTGGACGGCAGCCAGAAACCCGTCGGGCTGTCGATCGACCTGTGCCAAGCGGTGGTGGACCGTGTAAAGGCGGCGCTGAAACGCCCGGATCTCAAGGTCGCCTACGTTGCCGTCAACGCGTCCAACCGCATTCCGCTGCTCCAGAACGGGACCATAGATCTGGAATGCGGCAGCACCACCAACAGCGTCGAACGCCAAAAGCAGGTCGGCTTCTCGGTCGCGACCTTCGTCAGCCAAGCGCGCTGGCTGACGCTGGGCACGTCGGGCATCACCAGCGCCGACACGCTAAAGGGCAAGGCCGTCGTCGTCACTCAGGGATCGCTCAACCGCTCCGTCGCTGAGCGGATCAACAAGGAGAGGGCGCTCGGACTGGTGTTCATCCAGACCAAGGACCAAGCGGAGTCATTGCTGATGCTACGCACCGGCCGCGCCGTGGCATGGTTCGAGGACGACATCTTGCAGGCCGGCTTGGTTGCCAACGCGCCGGATCCGAAAGCCTTCGCTGTCCTGCCCGATTTGCGCGGCGACCCCACCTATTACGGGCTGATGTTGACGCGCGACGATCCCGGCTTCAAGGGGCTGGTCGACGGGACGGTGGCGACGCTGATGGCATCCGGTGCCTTCGACCGCCTCTACGAGCGCTGGTTCCTGCAGCCGATCCCGCCCAACGGCATGACCATCGACCTGCCGATGAGCGCCGCTCTGAAGGAGCGGGTATCCCACCCCAGCGACGCTTTGGCACCCTGAAGCCCGTCCGCGGTCCCAACCGCCCTCATATCCATCGCGGCGACGCCGCCGTGCCTGGGATTTCCCCGAATGTTCGATGTTCTTTTCGCACCGGCGTCCGACGGCCAACGCTATCTCGACTGGCTGGTTTCGGGACTGGGCTGGACGCTCGCGCTTGCGTTCTGCGGTTGGTGGATCGCGTTTGCCGTCGGCGTCCTGGTCGGGCTCGGCAGAACAGTCGAGACGCGCAGCTTAGCGATCGCGGCACGACTCTATGTTGAGATCTTCCGGAACATCCCGGTTCTCGTGCAGATGTTCCTCTGGTACTTCGTGCTGCCCGAACTGCTGCCCTCCACGCTCGGCGATGGTCTGAAGCGATTGCCGCCCCCCTGGGGAAGCTTCCTTCCGGCCCTGGTCTGCCTGTCGCTCTACACGGCATCCCGCGTCGCCGAGCAGGTGCGGGCGGGGATTGAGGCACTGCCGAAGGGGCAGATGGAGGCCACTCGGGCGCTGGGGCTGTCGGCCGGGCAGTCCTACCGGCTGGTGATCCTTCCCCAGGCCCTGCGGCTGATCGTGCCCAGCCTGACCAGCGAGGTGATGGCGATCTACAAGAACACCTCCGTCGCCTTGACGATCGGCCTGCTCGAGCTCACTGCCCAGGCGCGCCAAGTCAGCGAGGAAACCTTCCAGACCTTCGCGGCATTCGGGGCGGCGACGATCGCCTATCTGACGCTGGCGCTCGCCGCCTACGCAGCGATGGTCCTGATCGACCGCCGCCTGCGCATTCCCGGACCGGCACCGCGCACCCCCTCCTTCATCGGCCGCCTCCGGCCGGCAAAGGAAACATAATGCAAGCGATCGACTTCGCGACTGTTCTCCAGGCTTGGCCCTATCTCTGCTCCGGTCTCGCCTTTTCGCTGGCGCTGACGGCGACCGCCTTTTCGGTCGGATTGGTGCTCGGTACCGGCTTGGCGCTCGCCCAGCATCTCGCGATCCCAGTGCTCGGCCCCGCCGCCCGACTCTACATCGCGGTGATGCGGTCCATTCCACTGATCCTGGTGCTGTTCTGGTTCTTCTTCCTCGTCCCGATTCTGCTGGGGTCGCTGTCGGGCAGCGGCCGGCCAGTAACGGTCGGTCCGACCCTGACGGCTTTCCTCACCTTCTGCCTGTTCGAAGCAGCCTATTATTCGGAAATCATCCGGGTCGGGCTTCGCGCGCTGGGCCGCGGGCAGTTCGAAGCCTCCCAGGCGCTCGGCCTCACCACGGCGCAAACCTACCGGTGCGTTATCCTTCCCCAGGTCGCCCGGACGGTGGCGCCGATCATCCTCAGTCAGACGATCATCCTGTTCCAGGACACCTCGCTCGTCTACGTTCTGTCGCTGACGGATCTGGTGGGCGCCGCCTCGAAGCTGGCACAGGTCAACAGCCGGTTCGTCGAACTCTACATAACGGTGGCCCTTGTCTATCTGGCCATCTGCTCCACCGCCTCGCACTGCGTCGCCGTCCTCAAGCGCCGGACGGCCTCCCACGCCAAGCCGCGGTGAGCGGCGGAACATTGATCACGCGCATCTTGAACGCTTGGAAGAATCCCGCATGGACGCACATGTTTTTGGTGAGGAAGAATCTCTGGCGATGAGCGGAAGGGAGATGATCATCCGCCTGGAGTCCGTCTGTAAGAGCTACGGAGGGTTCCAGGCGCTGGCCGGCATCGATCTGGCGATCGGAAGGGGGGAGAAGGTCATCCTCTGCGGTCCCTCGGGGTCCGGGAAATCGACGCTGATCCGCTGCATCAACCGGATCGAACGGCACGACGGCGGCATCATCACCGTCGATGGCACGGTGCTAACGAACGACGCCAAGGACATCGCGGCCATCCGGCGCAGCACCGGCATGGTCTTCCAGAGCTTCAACCTGTTTCCGCACCTGAGTGTCCTGGAGAATTGCTGCCTGGCACCGATGAAAGTCAAAGGCATCAGCCGGGACGAGGCGCAGGAGTTGGCTATCCGTTACCTTCGGCGGGTGCGGATCGCGGACCAAGCGGCCAAGCACCCGTCCCAGCTGTCCGGCGGCCAGCAGCAGCGCGCCGCTATCGCGCGCGCCCTGTGTATGGAGCCCAGGATCTTGCTGTTCGACGAGCCGACCTCGGCGCTTGATCCCGAGATGGTTAAGGAGGTCCTGGAGACGATGATGTCCCTGGCGAACGACGGGACGACGATGCTGTGCGTGACACATGAGATGGGCTTCGCGCGCGAGGTCGCCGACCACATCGTATTCATGGACCATGGCCGCATCGTCGAACAGAGCAGCCCCGCCGCGTTCTTCAAGGCCCCCGCGACCGACCGCGCCAGGGACTTTCTGCGGATGATCCTGTAGGTGCCTGCGCGTTCCGTGACCCAACCATACGGACAAGGGCTGGATCGCGGCAGTCCCGAAGCGTGCAGCACGGGATGGTGTTTGACGGCCCCAACGGCGGGCGGGCCGCTTCCTCGGCGAACTGGATGGGCTTGATGATCGACGCTCGCTTGACGACCGATGCGCTGGGCACACTCCGCGATGCCATCGCGGACCAGGGCTTTTCCTTTCTGGCGGGAGACGGTACGCGCCGTCTTCTGGCCCGCGACGCGCTGGCCGACTGGACCGGCTTCCAGGCCAGCTGGGACCAGCTGGGGCTCGACAAGCACATGGCCGACGGCGGACGCTACCGGCGCCGGCGGCATGCCGCCTTTTCGGTGTGCGCCGACGGTATCCGGCGTAAGCCACACCAGCCGCACTATCAAAGCCGTGACTACAATCATCTGAACGGCGGGATCGAACGCTGGTTCGAGCCGATCACCGACGTCATCGCGGCCCACCCCGCGCTCGAAGCGGTGCTGCGTTTCTGCGTCGCGCTGTTCGATCCATTGACACCCGCCGGCACCCGCCCCAGCGCTTGGCACACCGAGGTCCACCAGTTCCGCATCGAACCCCGGGCGGATGCGCCCGGCCTGCCGACCCCGGAGGGGATACACCGCGACGGGGTGGACTGGGTGCTGGTGATGCTGATCCGACGCGAGAACGTGTCCAGCGGCACGACGACGATCCACGACCTCGCCGGGGATCTCCTAGGCAGCTTTACCCTGCAAAACCCACTGGACGCCGCGCTGGTCGACGATTCCCTGGTGTTCCATGGCGTTACCCCAGTGCTTCCCGTCGACCCGCAGCGGCCCGCCTTCCGCGACGTGTTGGTCGTCACCCTGCGCCGGCCGTAACACCGGATCCGGAACGTCCCGACGCTTCGGATCCGGCATCACCCGCGACGGCGCGGCCGCTAAAGTATCTTTGCCATGGCTCCTGCGGGGCGCCCTGTCACCGCATCGCCCCACCATGCCCAGCGAAACGATTTCCGGAGACCGCGATGACGCTGCTTGCGCGGATGACGCTTGGCTTCGCCTCCATCATCCTTGTCTTCGCCATGGTGGCGACCTTGAACCGGATCGCCCTGGAACGGCTCCAGGACGAAGATTCCCGGGTCACCCACGGCGCCTCGGCGATCGCTGCGCTGAACAGCCTGAACATCGCGCTCCTGCAGGAGGAAGGCGCGTTAGACGGCTATATCGTTAGCATCGATCCCGACCTGAAGGCGGTGTTCGAGGGACCGGCGCGCGCTGCCGTGAACCGGGCGCTGGACAGTGTGACGACGCTTGCGGCCTTCCTACCGGGCCTCGGCAGGGAAATTGGGGCCTTGGGCGACCTGGTCGGCGCTTGGCGCGAGCGCGCCGCCATCGACCTGCTGGCGCTGGCGCGCCAACCGAGCACCCAGGACGCCAGGGACGCCTTCCACCGCTCTCTTAGCGCGATCGTTGACGCCGCTCAGTGGGAGATCGCCACGGCGCAGCGCAACAAACTCCGGGCCGCCGCCCTGTTCTCCTCCGTCGCCTGGGCCGGCGCCGCCCTTGCGCTAGCGGCGGCGCTCGGTGCCGGCTGGTGGCTAACGGCCACGGTCCAACGCCCCCTGCGCCGGCTGACTCGTCTGGTCGAGGTTCTGACCGGCGGCGATTTCGACCGGCCCGTTACCGAGCTGGATCGCCGCGACGAGATCGGGGCGATCGCGCGGGCCATTGAAACGCTGCGACAACACGGGCTGGAGACACGTCGGCTTGAGGCCGAGCGAGCGCAGGCCCGCAGCCTTGCAACGCAGGAGCGGCGGAACGTCCTGGTGACGGTGGCCGGCGGCTTCGAGAGCGAGGTCGGGACAATCGTCGAGGCGGTGGCGACGGCAGCGGCCGGGGTCGAACGGGAAGCGCAGACGGTTGCGGTGTCCTACGAGCGGACACTGTCCCAATCAGCGGCGGCAGCGGCCATCTCTGCCGCCTCCACAGTCAGCGTCGATCGGGTGGCGGAGTCGGTCCGCGCCTTGAGCGCCTCGATCCACGAGGTCAGCACCCAGGTTGCAGGATCGAACGCGATGACGCGGGCCGCGGTGTTGGAAGCAGAGGACGCCAACCGCGTTGTCGCCAGCCTGTCCGGGTCCGTTCGGACGATTGGCGACGTCGTGACGCTGATTTCCACCATCGCCGGCCAGACCAACCTCCTGGCCCTGAACGCGACCATCGAGGCGGCCCGCGCCGGAGACGCTGGAAAGGGCTTCGCGGTCGTGGCTGGCGAGGTCAAGGTGCTGGCCGACCAGACCGCACGGGCAACTGACGAGATCCAGTCCAGGGTCGCAGATATCCAGCGGTCCGCCAGCACTGCAGTGCGGGCGATCCGGGGAATCGCGGCGACCATCGACGGCATCGACACGATCGCCGCCACCGTCGCCGCCGCGATGGACGCTCAGGCCACCGTCGCGCGCGAGATCGCCGGCAAGGTCGAGCAGGTCGCCGGCGGTAGCGAAGATGTTTCCCGGAACATGGAGGGCGTTATGGCGTCTGCCCGCAGCTCCGGTTCCGCATCGGAACGGCTGCTGGTAGCCGCCCGGCGGCTGGCGGCCGACGCCGACCGCATGCGGCGTGAGGTCGACGCCTTCGTCGAACGGATCCGGGCGGCTTAAACCGTCCCATCCTGCCAGTATGAAGACCCAACGCCAGCACCCAGAGAATTGGGGCGCGGGCCAGACGACCGGTCCCGTCACCACCCATTTTCCCCACCATCCCCTTTAGCGGAGAATACGATGCACGTGGGCGTGCCTAAGGAGATCAAGAATAACGAGTTTCGCGTCGGCCTCACCCCCGGCGCGGTGCGTGAATACGCCGCGCGCGGGCACGAGGTGTGCGTTGAGAGCGGAGCCGGCGTCGGCATCGGTGCCGACGACGACGCATACCGGACGGCTGGGGCGACCATCCTGCCCACCGCCGAGGCGGTGTTCGAGACGGCGCAAATGATCGTCAAGGTGAAGGAGCCGCAGCCGGACGAATGGCAGCGCCTGCGCGAGGACCACATTCTCTTCACCTACCTGCACCTCGCCCCCGACCCGGCGCAGGCCAGGGGCCTGATGGAGTCCGGCTGCACCGCAGTCGCCTACGAGACGGTGACCGACGCCGCCGGCGGGCTGCCGCTGCTAACCCCGATGAGCGAGGTCGCCGGACGGCTGGCGATCGAGGCGGCGGGGGCCGCCCTGCGGCGCTCGGCCGGTGGCCGCGGCCTGCTGCTGGGCGGCGTGGCTGGCGTACCGCCGGCGCGCGTCGTCATCATCGGCGGCGGCGTGGTCGGCACCCACGCGGCCCGCATGGCAGCCGGGCTGGGGGCCGAAGTGACGGTGATCGACCGCTCGCTGCCGCGGCTGCGCCAGCTCGACGAGTTGTTCGCCGGTCGGGTGCGGACCCGCGTTTCGGCCGCGCAGAGCGTTGAGGAGGAAATCCTCGCCGCCGACGCGGTGATTGGCGCCGTGCTGGTTGCCGGCGCCAGCGCACCCAAGCTGGTGACCCGCTCGCAGTTACCGGCGATGCGCAAAGGCGCGGTGTTGGTCGACGTCGCCATCGACCAGGGTGGCTGCTTCGAGACCTCGCGCCCGACCACCCACGAGGCGCCGACCTACGAGGTCGACGGTATCATCCATTACTGCGTCGCCAACATGCCGGGGGCGGTGCCGCTGACCTCCAGCACAGCGCTCAACAACGCCACGCTTCCTTTCGGCTTGGCGCTCGCGGCCAGGGGGATCGACGCGATCCGGGACGACCCGCATCTGCGGAACGGCCTCAACGTG